>Ga0268262_10007416_pt1 | contig 10228 bp, 13 predicted proteins | sample TergutNc150P3_FD_190354 | JGI IMG/M metagenome (GOLD analysis project Ga0268262, IMG submission 190354) | Nasutitermes corniger P3 segment gut microbial community from laboratory colony in Florida, USA - Nc150 P3 (SPAdes) (version 2) | ecosystem: Host-associated > Arthropoda: Insects >...
GCCACCTTAGCTCAGTTGGTAGAGCAGCAGACTGAAAATCTGCGTGTCTGGAGTTCAATTCTCCGAGGTGGCATTATAACTCTTTATTACATAAGGAATTACGGAATGAATGATCGTATTGACAAAAAAAGTAGGACAAAAAGTGGGACAAAAGGTTTCAGTCCAAGACGATTTTTATGTCTTCCTTGTGGGGAAGGTGTATTACGTCAAATTCCGCAATCCATCCACAAGGGAACTGTTGACCAAGAGAACAACAGGATTAAGGCATAAAACAGCCGCAACGCAATGGGCAAGGGAAGAATGGAACCGCCTATGTGCTTCCGCCGGTCTGAAAGACATACCCCTTGGCGATTATGCTAAATTCTTTTTTACAGGTTTTGCCGATGACCCTTTTGAAATTTTAGTTAAGGCCGCCGGTCGCCATCTTGGGTATAAAACGCGGAAGGATTACCGAGCCGATCTTGAGGCGTACATTTTGCCTGACAAAATTTGCAAAAAAAGCATACCCCAGATAACCCGCGCCGATTCTATGGATTTTCGGGATCGCCTTATTGCCCGCTTCGGGCTTTCCCGGAAATCAAAGCGGATTTTTCAGGCATATAAAAACGTAGTCCACACTGCGCTTGAAAAAGGACTGACCCAGACCGACTCCGTTATCCGCCTGGGTGTCGCTTATAAAAAACAGGTACGCGCTGCGACAAACATCGAGAACGTGAAAAAGCTGATGGACCCCGAATGTTGGGACCACCCAAAATTACGCCTCGCGGTTATAACCGCCGGCATGGTAGGGTTACGGGCGGGGGAAATCAGGGGCATAAAGTGGAAAGACTTTGATATAGAAACGGAAACGATTCACGTTGTACGAAATTACATAAATGTCGAAAAAGAGAAACTGCCAAAATGGGAGAAGATACGCAATACGGTATACCCAAAGACGCTTCAGGCGTTACTTGAGCCGCTTCGCGCTGACCCGGACGAAAGGGTATTTATGATAAGCCCGCATCGGGGGCCCCTGTCATACAGAAAATTGTGGTCGTCTTTCAGTAAGGCAGTTGAGAAGGCGGGGATACCCAAAATAACACTTCACGGCCTCCGGCACTCCATACAGACCGCCCTGCGGGGGCGCGGCACAAACCCCGAATTGTTGCGGGCGACCTTCGGCTGGGAAGACGAAGGGGTGCAGGAAGGGTATACCCATCGTGAGCTATATGATTTATCATCTCAAAGAGAGCAAACAGACTCTTTATTTATGGAACTGACAAATTGATAATATAAGGAAGGAACAAAATGGCGCAGGAAACAATTAGGAACACGTTTGACGATGGTATGGCTATCGACAAGTACGAGCGGAAGTATTTGAAGTACCTTGATAATTTCAAAACCAACAAAATGGCGATGGAGGTTCTTGAGGCTTTTAGGACAAAGGATTTAACCACTATTGAAGAAACCCTAAAAACCCTTGCCCGCACAACAAATACGCACCTGTACCTGATCGGTATCGGGTGTCTTATTATTGAGCGGGAAGGTCTATATAAAGCCGCCGGCAGCACATCATACCTCGAATACGCCCAAAAACGGCTTTTCCCGGAACTTAATATGGCTGATTCCACTTTAAGCGATGCAAAAATTATAATGGAAACCTTTATAGACAATCACAAAATGTTAATTAAATCGGGCTTTAAGTTGGAAGGTAACGCCCATAAATTAAAATACCTTACCCAAGCCCTTGCAAACCACTCCGAGGAAGAAGTTCTTAACCGGCTGAATAATGACAGCCTCCGGGGGTTTTCAGACTGGGCGAGGCGGGCGAATATCGCCCGATTGCCGGAACCGGAACCAAAGGTAAATATCGAAATAAAAGGGAATAGGGTTTTTGTGAACGGGAAAAACATATTAAACTTCCCGCGGGGGCTGCCCAAAAAAACAAAGGATTGGATCAGTACCGATCTGGCGAAAACCTTCGCAATCCGCGAGGGCGGCGGGGAACCATACATTACGGAAACCTACGGGCGGGGAGAACAAATAGCTATCGAGAATTTCAAGAAGAAATACCGGGCAAAGAGATAATAGCCCATACCAAAAATCGTAATTTTTTTCTTTTTTTTGCGTTTTTCTCTTGACTTTATTATTCGTCTGACGTATAATATATAATATAAGGATATAGAAAATATCCAAATATTACGGAGGTAGAAAATGAGTAAAGCGGTAGATACATCTTTTAATCACTTTTTAGAATTAAAAGCAAAATTCCATGAAGATCATCCTAATTTCAAAAAAGAGTGTAAATGGAATGAAGTACGAGACATTTATGGCAATGTGCATAAACAGCCCGGTGAGTGTCAGTCGTATGGTTATAGCGGTTGCGGAAGAATGGATTGTCCGTTTGGTTGTTATCAATTTAGTCAATTTTCAAATGGTAGTATCTGTAAACATCCCGCTCTTAGGACAGCATAAGGAGATAGAGAAATGGAAAAGAAAAATGAAAAACTGAATGAAATCCTTCTGGAAATAGAACGGTTTCGGCAAGATCATGAACATGAATCAATGCGGAATCCCGATTGGTACATCCGGGTTTGTCAGGCAATAGTAGCAAAAGCGGCGGGATACGAAACAAGGCTTGAATGGTTGTCTATTGAACAACTGGTATATGCTGAAAACAGAAAGAAAGAATTGGAAGGTTATTATGAAAAAAGATTTGAAAATGCTGATGTGATCCATTTAGCTTGCGATGGCGTTTTATACAAAGTAAGAAAATTAGAAGATGCAGCCGGTATTTTCTATGATATTTTTACCCGTTGCGATATTTCACCTTTTATGGTTCCCGATGAAAAAGAGTTAAGGGGTAACTTTGAAAGTATTGCCGATGTTAGGAAGGCAATAGCACAAGTGGCATGAATTAACAGCCATGCCCGAAGGCAGGGCGATAAAAGGAGGCAGATTATGGCAAGACCAAAATGGGGTTTAAGAAATGAACAGCTACATCAGGAGATAATACACGACAAGAACTTAAAAAGCATCCTACTTATAGGCCAGAACTATGGGTACGAAGGGAGAGATATATATTCATATCTTAATATTATTAAACAACCTGTAGTTGGAAACCATCGCAAGGACACACATCAAATGTGGAAAGAAATTATCGCCGCATTACTTGGATACAAAAACGCGCTAATTCATGTCGAAATGATAAAAGCCAAAAGAAAAGAAGAAAGGGGGTAAAAAATGGAAGCGGTAAAAAAACAAACAAAACTTGACAAGATAAAAACTATTCTTATTAAACGCCGGGAAAGGCTTGAAAGATCGTTAAAATTCTTTACAGAAGAATGGAAAATTTCGGATAATGATATAGATCGGTCGGCGCGGAAATATTTGATCGAAATAACTGGCGCAAGGCTGGAGGAAATAACCGGCATTTTAACGCTGATTGACCTTAAATATCCCCTTGACGGTGAATATTCCTTTATAAATATGGATGTATAGTATACAGATTAACCGCAAAATGGTAAGATTATACAATGAAAAAGAAGATAAAAATATACAGCACAAATGAAGTTATCGCCCTATTGAACAAAAATAAAGACCCTGAACAAAAAGACTGTAAACCCCGAACTGCCCAGAAATGGGCGGCGGCAAACAACGTAAAGTTTACCGGAAGTGGTAAACGCAAGGATTACCAATGGATGGAAGCCGATATAAAGCGTTTCAAAGAGCGCCCGCGTCCGGGGCGGCGCTGGCCGCCAAAATAAGGATTACCACCAATTCAGTAAATAATGCCCGACCGCCCATACTGCCCCGATCCCAGCAATGGTGCCGGCACCAGCCCACGCCATTGTGGAATTATCAGTACGGATACCCTCAATAATTAAAGGAACACCAGCGCCGAATGATACCCCGCCAGCGGCGAACCCGACAGTGACGCTTTTTTTTGATTTTGCCAACTGGTTTTGGAGTATAGCGATATTCGCTACCGTGTTTTTCGCTCTCCGGTACATTTCGGCGTTTTCGTCAAGTAAGGCTATAGCCCCCTCCTCCGCGTCTTGTACCCGTTCAAGGGCCGCTTCTAAGTGCTGCCTTAATAGCGCTATTGTTTGCTTCGATTCTTCCAACAAAATCAATAGTTCTTTGTTGTAACCGGATACTGTCTTGTAATGTGTTTCCATGGCTTGCCATTGCGCTTCCAAACTCAACAAGTTCCCCATCTGTAAGTTTAGCATATTCATAAGCTCGCTGGTTTCGTTGCTCGGCTTCGGCGGCTCGTCCAATAGCGGATTGTAGTTCGATTCGTACTGCGACAATATCATTGTGTACCCCAATGGCGGTATCGTTATGCTTTCCGATAAGTTTAATAAATTCTTCTCCACCTGCATTTTCGACAACCGCGCTAAGTGATACATACTTGGTTTGCCAGTATCTGCCGTAACAGATTGCACCGACACCCAACAAAAGAACAACGATAACAATAACAAAAAGTTTCTTTTGCACATTATTCCCCCTTATTTTAATTTCTGGTAATGTGGATAATCCCACCCAATTCCGTATTTATCCAGCGGTGTCCATGTCCCGCCCCATTCCAGCCCGGCTTCCTGCCCCAGCCTCCCGAATGTCAGCCATAAAGGGGCGTTTTCTGCGGTTATTAACCAAGGTATAGTACCCTTGTTATCAATGACCGGAACGACATCACCGGCAAGCCCGTCCTGATGGAACGAATGTCGCTGATTTGTTCTGATTTTCTTTGCTTCATCTGCCCCTAAAAGATACAACCCCGCAATGGTTCGGAGGCGGTTTATTTCCTCAAGGCTTTCCCGTCCTTGTGCATAGTAGGCGGCTTGTACTTCCGCCGTGCGAAGTATCTCTACCACGGAATACCGTAACCCGTGTTTGTCCAGGGCAGTTAAAAACGCCTCGAAAAACGGTCTAACTTCCGGTTTTAACATTGCTATTTTCATGGTTATTCTCCTCATTCCGGTAAAAATCGTTGCCGGTCAGTTCATACAAAATCCCATCGAGTGTTTTCTTGGCCTCGCTTGCCAAATTGAGTTTTTGCCCTACTTCCCATTGTTCTCTTTTCAGCATATTAAGCAGTAAATTTATGCTCTCCCGGCCTTCAGAGAGTTTTTCAATAAGTTTTTCTTTTTCGATTTCTTCCATGTTTTTACCTTGTTATATAAGGTGCTTTAGCTCGCTGATATATTTCTCGTTTTTTTCGATACACTCCCGGCAGATGCCGGAGCGGTAACTGTCTCCGGTTTCTTCAAACTGCTTTAGATATTGCTTGTAAACCACAACTTTCTTTTCGCAGGAATCCATAACTTCTTTTGCTATTCTCTTTAGCCACAGATCAACACACGCTACCAACTGTTTGCTCATTTTTTCCCAGGGCGGCAAAATATCACGTCCACACTGTTCATTTTCGCTTGCGCTTTCAATAGATTCGTATTCGTCCTTTATTGTGTCGATTATCCGCCCCCGATAAATCGGGTAACGCGATGGCATAAGTTCTTTCGTGAAATGATTGTTGCTTATGCTTTCGTGTAATGGGAGGCGGATTGCGGATGATATGGACACTCGCGCTGGTACGCAGATATTCATTTTAGTAAAGATATTGCCGATATGTATTTTCATTCGGTCGGTTATGTCTCGCATTTGCCTATGGCATAAATCGTCAATATCTTTTATTTTTTCGTTCATGTCGTACATAGATGTTGTGTTGTTATGTTCCATTTTGAATGGGCCGAAACTTTTAATTCCCAGTTTCCGTACAATGACGACAATTACTATTGCGGTAATAATCAGCAGTACCGCAATACCAACCAACAAGATTATCATGTTGGCTACCGGCATGGTGCCTAAATCGGCTTTTATTTCTCCGTGCATAACTCCCCTCGTTGCATAAAATAAAAAAGGCTACGCACCCCATAACGGGAGAGCGTAGCCTGATTTTTCATACAGCACTACAAAACTTTAATAACGCCCGGTAGTTCTCTGACCTCCTACCGGGCAGAAACCAAATTAGCGTCCCTATTCAGGACATATCCATTTACCTGATAATGCCGCAATTACAGCAATTTGTCAAGTTTTTCCCGGATATTTGTAGCCTGTTCTTCATAACCTTTCAGGCGGTCAAAATCCTCGCTTCTAATCCCCGCTTTTTCCGCTGCGGCAAGGGCAAGTCCGCGAACAGCCCGCCCTGCTCCGGCTTTACGGTCAATCTCGTCCAGCGCCGTTTTGTAGGTTTGAATGTCCGCCTGTTTTTTGTCTTCGTCTTTTTCGGCGGGCGTTTTACCAACAACAATTTTGTTATTGATAAGCCTCACCAAACCGCCGGCGGCTTCATATTCGGCTTCTGTAATCGTCATGTCCGGTTTTTCAACGCCGTCCAATTCTTTCATAGCCTGTAAATCCGTATGGATTACGACCCCGCCGTTCTTCTTTGCCAGGTATATGTTTTTCATGATACCCTCCTCCTGTCATCTATGAAAAGTCTGTTATATAGACCGTCCATGCGTTTTATTGTGTGAAATGCGTTAAAGCGCCTTCGATAACTTCCCCGCCACGACTGGTAAGCTGTCCTGACATCGCTATATTTCATGTGTCCTTTTTCAACAAGCCGACTAAACTTTTTCAGTTTCCGGCGCATACGTTTCATTGATTCAGGCTTTGCCCTGCGTATTATTTTCCCTTTGGGATTAAGCGAATAAATACCCTTCAAAAAATGTACGCCGTCTTTTAATTTTGTAATTCTTGTTTTTCGCATATTTATAGTTAGCCCCAATTCCGCGCATACTTTATTCATGCCTTCCAAACATTTAAGCAGATACTCTTTGTCCGGGTGAAACAAATACAGATCGTCCATGTAACGACCATAGTATTTAATACGGCATTTTTCTTTTATGAAGTGGTCAAGCGGGTTGGTGTAGAAAATGGCGGATATTTGGGATACCTGACTTCCCAGACCTAACGATATTCCGTTTCCAAACGGAGAAACAAAATCCCGATATAATTTTATAAGGCGTTGGTCTTTTATATGTTTTTCTATCGCCTTAAAAAGAATGTCGTGGCGGATACTGTCAAAATACTTTGAAAAGTCTACCTGTAGGCAATACCCTTCATTAGTTTTGTAGTGCCGATAATATTTTGAAAGGTGCGTTATAAGGCGGCGGATTGCAAAATGAAGCCCTTTGTTTTTAAGCGATGCGCCGTTATCGTAAATAAGGGAGCGTGAAATAATAGGAACCAACACATAATCGCAAAAACATTTTTGTACTGCCCTTTCAAATATATGAACGCTTTTAATATGCCGTTTTTTACCACGTTCAAATAAATCAAACTCCATGAAGCCGTAGCATACGCTCTGACCGGCGTTCAGTTTCCGTACTGTTTCTGATATATTTAAGAGTAAATTTGCCTCATACCGCTGTATAGATTCTTTCCAAGAAACGCCGCGTTTTGACTTTCGGAAAGCGATATATAAATGGTTCGGATCAGCGACAAGGGCAAAATTATCAAACTGTATGAGAAAAGCCTTTTTTTTCTGGTCTCGGAGCGCCTTCCTGCGCTGATAGCGTCCCTCTTTCCGTTCTGCGCTTGTCATGTTTTTTTTAAGTAGAAAAAAACGCCTTGCGCGGTCTCCCTGTCTGAATATCGCTACCGACAGGGTGTGTGCCAACAGACCGCATAGCTCCAATGGGTATGAAATGAACATCGACACACGCCCGTTCACCATGCAAGAAGCGTCCACCCAGAAGCGTCAAGACTACTTTTCTCCGGTTTTACCCGGAAGGATATGTTCTCCTTCTGTGTTGGGTGCTGCGGTCGCAAGCGACCTACCGTGTAGCACCTCACGGAATCGGGGGCGATACCGCCCGATGTATTGTTGGCATTGTTGTTGTTGTTGGCATTACCATTGTTGTTGACATTACAAAAATTGCTCGTGTTGGCGGCAGTCGGAAATATAATAGAACATACCCTTATTTAATTTTCTACTTTATTCCCTCCTTTAATTGTCCCGTCTTTAATTTTACGGGCAAGTTCATTACTGGATTTTCGCCAGCCTTTTAATAATTTGATCTCGAAAGATACTTTGTCGGCGTATGGAAGAAATTTGCTCAATTCAACGGGAAGCACATCGGCGCAGTACGTTAATTCGCATAATAACTGTTGGCAATTTACTATCGCCTCGTTTTGGTATCTCCGTCTTTCGGCTAATTCTTCCGCTGTAGTCGGGTATATCGTGTTGCCCGCGGTAATGTTCATCATTAAATTACGAAGCAGATTTATAATGCTTTTCCTGAAAAATGTAATAAGCCATTCCGGGTATTCCTCGATGACTGTTACCTCTACATTACCTTCGCCCTTGTATTTTCGGACTTTATCACGGACCCCAAAATCCCGCAGAAGGAAATTTGTCATATCCTCACGCAAAGTTCGGGCGTTGTGGTAAAACTCCAATTTCGAGAGATTTCTGTTGTTTTTCAATACGCTCATAACAAATATCCTTCCCGATTTGACCCGCCCCACAAGGGGGCGGGAGACCAGAGATGTGTGCTACCGCACACAGAAAGCGGGGGCGATACCGCCCGATGTAGTGGTGGCACCGATGGTGTAGTCGGCATAACCACTGCCGCCGACATTACAAAAATAGCTCGTGTTGGCGGCAGTCGGAGTATGATTCCACCACCAAGCCCTCGCACCGTTAAAGCATTTGATCAGGAAGGCAAAACTCTTTTGGAAGATTGGGAAGTGAATGTTTGTATTGTATGTGTTAAGTTCGTCTCCCCATGTTTGGCGACCCCAGACCTCTACTTCCGTAGGCAACCAAACGGTGTAATTATTCCAAGCATAACTGCCTTTATTGCTATGGGCTTTTTTTATCGTGTAGAGGTAATTCCCACCGAGAGCGGCTTTTAACCCCATAGCGAATGTCCCGCTTCCATCGCCGCTTGCGCCCTCAAGCCATATCCTTATTTCGCTTGCCTGATAACCGCCCGTGTTCGTGTCGGAGGAGTTTACACGTCCTTTGGCGATACAATGGCGAAAAGTAAAGAGTATGTGATTTTCCGTGTTTTCCGTATCTCCGGCGTTTTTATAGGTGTTAAACCCGGACACTAAGATTCTGTTGTTTTTGTAGGTGTTATTCCACGCTTGCGGGGCTGTTCCGCTGTTCGGGGTGGCGATGGCGCTTAAATCAAGACCATCAATGTAGTCGCCTATTTTGATACCGCTAAAATCGGGAATTTTGGTGTTATTTATCTCACCGTTGTTGTTGCACCGGCGGCGGATTTCCGCCATTGCTTCCGGGATTGTATTAACCCCCAAAACCGCCAAAAGGTTTCGCCCCATACCGTCTACCATGTCGGCGTGGCTGTCGGAATTGAGCATTGCGGTTTTTAGGGCGGCTTCCCGTTTGTCGTCTTCGCTTGTCCGTCCGTCCCTATCCCGCATAATGACCTTGCCGGGTAAATCCTGCGGCGAAAAAATACTTTCGCGGAAAATCAGGTTATCATCGCCGATGGCGTAGGTGTCGTTTTCAAGGTAAAAAACCTTTCCGGCGTTTGCCGTTCCCGCTTTTACCAGTATGAATTTATGAGTAAGGCACCCCGCGCTTGCGTTGGTATATCCGGTGTACCGATTCCACGCCCCGGTCTGCACTTCCCAAAAACCGTTCTCTTTGGCGTTGGTCTGGTCCTTCAGGAACACCATTTGTCCGACCGTACAGGTTATACCGTCTACTGTCCGCTCCCCGCCGGCGGTTATATTCACGTTTTCCGTAGACGCGGCAACGGGAAGATCGGGGGTATATGCGTAGCGCCCCAGAACATTATTTGCGTATGGATAAGCGGCGTTGACCGCTAGGGCAAGGGCGATAATTATATCGGTCATTGACACTTGGGACGTAATGTTTACCCCTTTTATGCCCAGAGATTCCCCTATGGGAATAATTTTGCCATTCACGTCTCCGGTCTCAATACCAAGTTTCAGGTTTACCGCTTTTATCACGTTTCCTTTATGGGTTCCGTCTTCGTTATGCGCCGACAGGAATTTTGCGATAACGTCCGACAGATAGCCGGGGTTGAACGTCCGCCCCTTGTCAATCGTCCATTCGTTGTTTTCAATGCCGCTTGCCCGCGCCGTTATGTTCCTGATATTGTCCGCGGTAAGGCTGACCGTTCCCGCAGGAATAACCAATTCGGCAAGTTTGATATAACCAGCGTCAGCAAGGGGGGCGGTT
>Ga0268262_10007417_pt1 | contig 10227 bp, 9 predicted proteins | sample TergutNc150P3_FD_190354 | JGI IMG/M metagenome (GOLD analysis project Ga0268262, IMG submission 190354) | Nasutitermes corniger P3 segment gut microbial community from laboratory colony in Florida, USA - Nc150 P3 (SPAdes) (version 2) | ecosystem: Host-associated > Arthropoda: Insects > Digestive...
TAAGCAAAGGTGAAATGGAACGCGGTATAAAAGAGAGTTTCCAGGAAAAAATGGATACGGATTCAACTTATAAAAAATATCAATTAAAAGTTCAAAAAGTAACTTTGATAAAGTCCGGTTCACATACGTATGACGGACTTGTAAATGTTTTATTGAATGATGAAACACATGATGTCTCAATATCTGTAACAACTGACGGATCGTCATATATATGGGAAACAAAGCCGTTAGCTTTTAGTTTTTTAGTGCAATATGAATTGGAAAACTTTGACTGGTAGGCACTGGAGTAAAGCCTCTCTTTTTTCCCTCTTGCTCACTTAAATTTGTTAGGTTTGGCTGAAATCTCACATTTTAGGCTGTTTTAATAAAAAGTCTGAGTTTTACACACTTTTTTAAGAAAAATACAGGTTTTTTTAGATAATTATTACAGATGTTTTTTGAAATATAATTCAATAAATAATAATAATATGAATTTAGCTTCACAAAATATTAAAGGGAGCGTATAATGCCATTATCTCTATTATTTTTTTGGAGGAAAAAATATGAAGAAATTATCTCTTGTATTACTGTTACTTGCCGTTGCAAGTTTCAGTTTCGCACAGACCATGATTGGTCTCGCCATGCCGGAAACCCACGTCCAACGCTGGGTAAAAGACGGCAACCAGCTTAAAGCAGCAGTGGAAAAACTCGGCTATCGCGGTGAAGTTCAATGGGCCAATGCCGATCAGACATTGCAGAATCAACAGATTCAAAGCTTCCTGTCACAGGGAGCCAAGGCGTTAATCATCGGACAAGTTAATCAAGGTGTTGCTTCTGCTGTAGCCGCCGCAAAAAAAGACAAGGTAATAGTAATCGCTTATGACCGGATTATCCTAAACACCAAAGATTATGATTACTTTATCACTTTTAACAACAAAAAAGTAGGAACACTCCAGGGACAGTCTATTGTAGACGGCCTTAACCTTGATGCCGCTACAACCGCCGCTCCCAAGTACATCACTCTCTTTGCCGGTTCTTCTACCGATGACAATGCCTATTTCTTCTTTGACGGAGCTATGGAAGTTCTTAATCCTTATATCGACAAAGGCGTACTCAAAGTAATTGGACCTGCTCCAAGAGATTCCAAGGATAGAGCTAATTTCGTACGGATTACTACCGAAAATTGGTGGGCCAATGTTGCCAAAGCCAGAATGGAAGGCCTTCTTATCAATGATGCTGCAGGCGTAACACTGGACGCAGTGCTTGCCCCCAATGATACTATTGCCCGTTCACTTATTGAAGCTCTAAAAGCGGATGCAAAATACAGAACCAAACTGCCCGTCGTTACCGGACAGGATGCTGAATTCCTTTCTGTAGTGTCCATAAAGAACGGCGAACAGTACATGACAATTTTTAAAGACACATCAAAACTTGCCGAAGCTGCGGCTTTACTGGCCGATCAACTCCTTAAGAAACAGAAAGTCAATATCCCAGGTGCGGTTCTTGCAGCAGGCGAGCTTAAAGCAATCGGAGATACCACACAGAAAGGTGAATTCAAAAATGGTAAATTCGTAAACACTTATCTGCTGGACGTAACTCCTATAACCCAGAGCAATTGGAATGTTCCTGTAGACGCAGGCTTCTTCACTGACGCGGAAGCTGCCCAGATTAGAGGTGCGGCGGCCCCAGCCCCGAGAAGATAACCGTAGTTTTTAAAGACGGGAGAATCTTCTCCCGTCTTTTTTTAATATAAAAAGGGGGAGGCTATTGGATGAATGAATATATACTGGAAATAGAAAACCTGACCAAGGACTTTCCCGGTGTCCGGGCATTAGAGAATGTTTCAATAAAGATAAAACAAGGCGAGATTCATTCCATTGTCGGAGAAAACGGCGCAGGCAAATCTACTCTGATGAGTATTATTTCAGGTGTATATCCCAAGGGGGATTACGAGGGAAAAGTCGTTTTTAAAGGAAATGAAACATATTATCACAGCGTTAAAGACAGCGAAAAAGAAGGGCTTTCCATTATACATCAGGAATTGGCTTTAAGCCCGTATTTACCTATTTATGAAAATATTTTTCTGGGACATATGCAGACAAAGTTCGGCATAATAAACTGGAATTACCATAAAAAAGAATCTAAGAAATACCTTGATCAGGTAGGGCTGCACGAGTTGCCTGAAACTATAGTAAGTAAACTGGGTGTAGGAAAACAGCAGTTAGTCGAAATAGCCCGCGCCCTTTCAAAGAAAGTAGACCTTCTAATTCTGGACGAGCCTACTTCTTCATTAAATGACGATGAAAGCGAAAAATTACTTGATTTGATTCTTGACTTTAAAAAGCAGGGAATAACCTGCGTGATGATCTCTCACAAATTAAACGAAGTACTAAAAGTGGCGGATACCGTAACGATTCTACGGGACGGTAAATTCATAGCCAGTTACGATGTAAAAGAAAAAAAACTTACGGAAGAACAGATAATCAGGGATATGGTAGGCAGGGACTTAACCCACCGCTTCCCTGAACGCAAGAGCAAGCCGGGAAACACGGTAATGGAAGTGAAGAACTGGTCTGTTTACCACCCCGAATACCATAACATTAAGGTAGTGGATAATGTATCCTTTGAAGTAAAAAAGGGAGAAATACTCGCGTTTTGCGGACCTATGGGAGCGGGCCGCACAGAGTTAATGATGAGTCTTTTCGGCAGGTCGTACGGTAACCGCAGCGAAGGAGAATTGTACATAGACGGGAAAGCTGTGTATCTTACTTCAAGCCGCGCTGCCATGAACAACGGGCTTGGCTATATTTCTGAAGACCGCAAGGGTCTCGGACTTATTCTAATTCAGGACGTTAAGACCAATATATCCAATTCAAGTCTTGGAAACATTTCATGGTTTGGTATAGTTAATAATTTAAAAGAAATTAAACTGGCGGAAAAGTTCCGTAAAGACCTTAACATAAGAACTCCTACGATATACCAAATTGTTCGTAATCTTTCAGGCGGCAACCAGCAAAAGGTTGTAGTAAGCAGAAGTCTTGCGGCCGATCCTGAAATCTTTATTGTAGACGAGCCTACACGCGGTATTGACATAGGAGCCAAGACAGAAATCTATAACATACTGAATGACCTGTCAGCTACGGGTAAGAGCATAATAATGATCAGTTCCGAGCTTCCCGAAGCCTTGGGTATGGCAGACAGAATTTATGTAATGAACGAAGGAAAAATAAAAGGGGTTCTGGCGCATGAAGAAGCGACGCAGGAAAAGATCATGCATATGGCATTGGTCGGATAATTTAACAAGGAGAAAACGATGAGTAATAAACTAAACAACACATACGACATAAAGGGACTGATCAAAAATAATTTACGGAGCTATTCCATGTTCATCATTTTGATATTGATCATGGTTATCTTTGGCCCCTTATGCAACTGGACGAATTTCAGAGGACGTAATATTACCTATATTTTCTTCCAGTTCAGTTATGTTTTTATCCTTGCTACCGGAATGGTTCAATGTATAATCATATGCGGGATTGACCTTTCAGTCGGTTCGGTAGTCGCTTTTATTGGAGCATTAAGCGCAATGATTTACAATACCGGCGCGGGAATGATTGTTACGTTGCTGGCTTCCCTAGCTATGGGTTTCGCCATAGGCGCTTTTCAAGGTTGGTTTATAGCGTATCCCAAGATACCGCCATTCATTGCTACGCTTGCTGGTATGTTGCTGTTCCGCGGACTTACCTACATAGTAACTAATGTAAGCCCTATAAACCCGGATGATGACGTTTATTCCTATCTCGCTACAGGAACAGTAGACGAAGACTTGTTGCACATGGAAGACCCTGTTTTTTTTGGTTATTATCCGGCAGCTTTTATATTAGCGTTAATCATAATTATAATTTTATGGATGGTAGAATTCAAAAGCAGGAGAACTAAAATAGCAGACGGTCATGATGTTCCTCCTCAGGCATTTGCTTTTGGGAAGCTGGCGCTTATCAGCGTCTTGCTACTCTTTCTTGCGGAACGTTTTGCCTCTTACCGCGGTCTTCCAATTGTCGTAATTGTGTTGTTAGTAACGGTAGGGCTTTTCCATTTTATATTGAAGAATACGGTATTGGGCAGGTATATTTACGCAGTGGGCGGTAATGAGAGATCCGCAAAGTTGTCAGGTATAAATACTGAATTTGTAACGTTTATTGTGTACTGTTTCATGGGAACATTGGCTGGGCTTGCGGCTGTAGTTTCCACAGGTTATATGAACAGCGCTTTGCCGCAGGCTGGGAATATGTTTGAGATGGACGCAATAGCGGCTTGTTATATCGGCGGTGTTTCGGCTACTGGCGGTATAGGGACAGTAATAGGTGTTGTTATCGGCGGGCTTGTAATGTCCGTCATTAACAACGGTATGACTCTTATGAACCTTGGCGCTCATTACCAGTATGTAGTTAAAGCGCTTGTCGTGTTGCTGGCAGTTTTCTACGATGTTTATTCCCGCCGTAAAGCAGGGTTGGGTTAATTTAAATAAACCAGAAATTTTGTAAAAAAATCCCCGTAAAGGGGATTTTTTTATGTCAAAATATAGGTTACCGGCTTTTTGCCATTGTAAAAGCATGGTTTTTTTGATATATTTTTAAAACTGATGAAAAAGAATCAATTAGCCGCGCTTTTTTTTATTTCAGCGGCAGGAATCGCATTTGAGCTTTATGTAATGCGGCTTTTTTCTGTCGGAAGCTGGTCAAATTTCGGTTCTTTGGTCATTTCTACAGCTCTTTTGGGAATAGGACTTGCGGGAATCATACTCACCTTTTTGGAAGAACAGGTGCGCAAGCGCCCTGAAATGTATATGTCAATTCTGGCTATCCTGCTTCCGCTGTTTATGTCGGCTGCTGTTATCCTTGCTCAAATGGTTCCGTTTAATCCTATTTTTCTTGCCTCAGATTCACGTCAGCTTTGGTTCATCGGAGCTTATTATATAATTTACGGTTTTCCTTTCTTCATTATTGCTTCCTATGTCGGTATAACTTTTATTGCTCTAAGGGACAAGATTATCGGGGTATATTTCTGGAACATGACAGGTTCCGGTCTGGGTGGGCTCTTTATTGTACTGTTTATGTTTTTTCTCCCTCCGCAGTATTTATTACTACCGATACTTATCCTTACAATCATTGCCGCTATGTTAAGTTCCTGCCGTAATAACGGGAAATGGGGTTTTCCTGTCCCCTATGTTATCGGTCTTTCGTTAACTGCGATAGGTTCAATTTTTATTACATTTTTTTGGGGAAATATCAGGATTTCAGACTATAAAGATATAAGCTATGTGCGCAGGTATGCCGATTCAACGCTCGTACATCATTCATACGGCCCTGCGGGAGAATTCCATGTTTTTGCGTCAAGATATTTCCATTTTGCGCCGGGGCTTTCAGATAACGCTGTATTAAAAATCGATAATTTGCCTTCCCAGCTTTATTGGGGGCTTTTTATAGACGGCTCGGGACCAATAGGGATAATGGGAAGCCTGAAAGAAGATGAAAAAATTTACATGGACTACCTTCCTATGGCGGCTCCATACACAATGCTTTCCAATCCTGACGTTCTGCTTGTAAATTTGTGCGGCGGTATTAACGCGCAGGTCGCTCTTTACAACGGAGCCCGAAGAATTGACATTGTAGAACCTTCCGCGGAAATGATTCGTCTTCTAAAAAATGATCCGACCATTTCGCTCTTTACAGGAGATCTTCTTTCAACGGAAGAAATCAATGTAATACGGGGAGAAGGCCGTTCCCACAGCGCAAATAACCCAGGTTCTTATGACTTAATCGAAATAAGTCTTGTGGATTCAGTAGGTTTAACAGATTCAGGCGGTTATGCGGTACATGAAGATTTTAAATACACAGTGGAAGCGTTCAAAGAGTATTTTAAGGGACTTAAAGAAGGCGGCGTTCTTTCCGTAACAGTTTGGGACAGGTTAAATCCCCCAAGGAATGTGCCGCGCCTTTTAAACACAATAATCCGCGCGATGAAGGAATCAGGTTTTACAGAACCTGAAAAATGCCTTTATTCATTCGGGCTTTTACGCTCTACATCAACTATACTTGTTAAAAAGGGAGCATTAACCGCAAGGGATTTAAACGATCTTAATCTTTATATTAAGAATTGTTCGTTTGATCTTTTTTATGCTCCCGGAGTTGAATTGCCTCTTCGCGATTTTGATATACTAATGGCGAGTTACCGTTATCAATTTGAGGGTTCTTTTTTTGATAAAATAGAAACATTTACCAACGCTGATATGTACCGCACTGTAATTCCCATATTCTTTGCCGGAGAAGCCAAAAAAATAGAGGAAAGTTATATTTTTGACATTCAGCCTATTCTTGATTCACGTCCTTATTATACCGGTTATTTAAAAATGGACGAATTGCCTATGTATCTGGATCAATTACGCGATATTTCCGAAGAATGGGGATATCTTCTTCTTTTCGCGATGTTAATCCAATCATGTATATTCGGTCTTATTGTAATTTTAATACCGGTTATCGGCAGAAGAAAAACCCTGTTTAAAAAACGAAGGGGAACAATCGGCGTAATTTTTTATTATGCCGGTCTCGGCCTTGGATATATGCTTATTGAGATTTACCTTATCCAGCGTCTCGCGGTCTTTCTTTCCAATCCCACTTATTCAACAAGTATCGTTATAACCGTAATGCTTATTTCTTCCGCTCTTGGAAACCTGGCAAGCGGACTTTTAAAGCGTTTCAGGCTTTTTGTCGTTCCCATCGCCTGCGCTTTGATTGGCGGCGGACTTCTCTTTTACATACTTGGGCTTGATAACTTTCTATCGTCATTCAGTTCATCTTCGATGATGACGCGTTTTTTGGTATCCGCCCTTATAATTGCGCCGCCTGCCTTTTTTATGGGCATTCCTTACCCCAACGGCCTTGACAGCCTGCAGGAAAGAAAACCTCACCTTCTTCCCTGGGCATGGGGAATGAACGGGGGCCTTTCCCTTGTAGGAAGCTCAATGGCAAGGCTTCTTTCGGTAGCAAGCGGTTTCCCGGTACTTTTAAATCTGGGGGTTGCGGTTTACTTAATGGTTGGAATTCTTTTCCCAATCAATTATAAAATGACTGAGGACTGAGTTTTATGGCAAGAGAACAAATAGCTCCTACTAAAAGTAATCTTATAAAGGTTAAGGAAAGGCTTAATATTGCGCAGGAAGGGCATGATCTCCTTGAACAAAAACGGGAGATTCTTGTTTCGGAATTGATGCGCAGGGTAGAACAGGTTAAACTTCTGGAACGCGAACTTGAAAAACGCACGGATACGGCCTATCCGTGCGCAAAGAGGATGCTGCTTATGGTAGGCAGGCAGCGAGCCAGGCGGCTGTCGGAAAATATTCATTACAACTATAAATTAAAAGAAAAACAGATAATTACCGCCGGAATGAAGCTTCCGGGGCTGGAAATTGATTTACCGTCAATAGAATTAAAATATTCTCCGTTGAATTCATTTGCGGAATGTGACGAAACCGTGATAGAATTCTTCGAACTGCTCAAAATATGTACTGAAATGGCTGTAATAAGGACAATTGCTTGGAGACTGGCCAGAGAGGTAAAGCGTACGCAGCGGCGGGTAAATGCCCTTGAAAAAATGGTTATTCCGACTGCCAGCGAAACAAAAACATATATTGAGTCTGTATTGGAAGAACGCGAAAGGGATTCTTTCTTTACAAGCAAGTTATTAAAAAAGAAAGGAGCGTCGAACAAGCTGCATGAAGCATCTCATTAACGATATTGTTGTCGCGATTACAGGTACGGAAGCCTCTATTTTGGCAGCCAAATATGCCATTATCATGACAAAGTTCTATAACTGTAAATTACACGCTGTCTATGTTGTGGATACGGCTACAATTAAAATGCTTACATTAAGCAAAATATTTATTCAGGAAGAAGGCGCCGAATACGAAAAAAACCTGGAAAACAACGGAAACCGTTATCTTACCTTTATTGAAGAACTCGCGAAGGAAAAAGATGTAAAAATTGAGCGGATATTGCGCAAGGGCGCGATATATACGGAAATTCTTAAAGTAGCTGATGAAAAAAACGCCGATTTGATCCTGCTTGGAGGCTGGGAAAAAGATACTAAAACCAGCGATATAATCGGACATTCCCACCGTGAAATTATGGCAAATTCCAAATGCTCGGTAATACTTGTTAAAGAACCAAATATTGATCAAATATATAAAAAAGCCTGATAAATCGGAGAGTATATGAGAATAGCAGTTGTCAGCTCGCCGGCGGTAAGGAAACAGCCGCCTGATTATGTGCAAGCTCTCGTAAAGGGAATGGAATCAATGGGACATCGTGTGGATATTGTCGACGCATGGACAGAAGACGGCATGAAGCTTCCCGGATATGAATATATTGCCGTAGCGGCGGAGCCTGTTTCTTTTTTTTCAGGGAAAATTAACTCGAATATTACCAAAGTGCTTGCCGCCGGCAGCACTCTCGCCGGTAAAAAAAGCGCCGCTTTTATTAAGAAAGCGGGACTATTCAGCAGCCGGGCCCTTGCCAATCTGATGAAGACAATGGAAAAAGAGGGGATGGTTGTCAACTGGAGCGATTTGTTATTTAACGCGCCGCATGCCGAAGCGATGGGAAAACATATCGGCGCCTGACAGTTTTGAATAACCACTACGAACTTCTTGGAATTAATCAGAGCGCTTCCCCGGCGGAAATAAAAAAAGCATTCCGTGAAAAGGCAAAACAGCTTCATCCCGATATAGCGGGTTCTGAGCGCGCCGAGGCAATGCGCAAACTAATCAGCGCTTATGAAGTTCTTTCTAATCATGATCGCCGTTTTGAGTATGACAAAGCATACTCGCGATTCATAAAAAAGTGCGGCTTTGATTACCGTAAATGGCTTTCAGAGCAGGAAGATCCTTCGTGTCAGGCAAAATTGATATTTTTTGAACTGCTTCACCTTGAGGAAGAGAGGGCAATTGAAATCTGGCGTAAAAACGGAGGTCTTGATTTTCAAATGGAAAAACACATAGACCGCGAAGACTGGATGGACTGTTCGTTTATTCTGGCGGAAGAATTGGACAAAAGAGGCTGTTCTTTAGAAGCGTTCAAGTTGTTAGCTGCAATTCTGGCCGAAGAGCGGCGCAAACCGTATTTCAAACTCTTTACCGTAGAAATTGAAAATTTTATTAAACTGCTTGTAAAATCAAGGTTAAAATCAATGATTGACAGAGAAACATGGATTGAATGCTTAAAAACCATGATGGAGCTTGGCTTTCCATCTCAGGATAAAAAGCGTTTTATGAAATTAATTAACGACGCGGTAAATAAAATAAAGGCGCAGGTATGATTCGTTTAAAAAATGAAAAACAAATTGAAGGTATAAGAAAATCATGTAAAATGCTGTCCGCCATGTACCGTGAGCTTATTCCGCTTGTAAAACCGGGAATTCAAACAATTGAAATTGATATGTGGGTAAGAGACTGGATAAAAAAAGCGGGAGGCAGACCTGTTTTTCTAGGATACACAATAAAGAAAAAACCGTATCCGGCGGCAATTTGTATTTCCATTAATGAAGAAGTGATACACGGTATTCCTTCAAAAAGACGTATTCACGACGGAGATTTGGTTTCACTGGACTGCGGCATAGAACTTGGCGGCTTTATAAGCGATCAGGCTGTAAGCATAGAAGCGGGCAATGTAAGCAAAACAGTACACGAATTAAGTAAAATTACGCTGGAATGTTTATACAGGGGCATAACGGCGGTAAAGGCGGGAGACAGGCTTTTACAAGTATCCCGCGCGGTGGAAAGCCACGCGAAATCATTCGGGTACGGAATTGTACATGATTTTTGCGGACATGGAACAGGGATTTATTTACATGAGGATCCGCAGGTTCCCAATTATCCGCACGGGCCGAATCCAAAAATGAGTAACGGTATGGTTTTGGCTATTGAGCCGATGATCAATGCAGGCACAGGTGATGTAAAAGTTCTTGACGATGAATGGACTGTAATTACCGCCGACGGAAAGATATCCGCTCACTGGGAGCATACAATTGCCATATTTAACGGTAATACCGAAATACTGACAGATCCCCTTGAATCTTATATCTTTGTGTAACTATTCATGGTATTCGTATTTTTGTTAAAATAGAAATGTATTTCAGAAATTAAAACTATAATATAATGGAGTTATTATGAACATAGCGCAAAAACTTTCTTCA
>Ga0268262_10007418_pt1 | contig 10224 bp, 9 predicted proteins | sample TergutNc150P3_FD_190354 | JGI IMG/M metagenome (GOLD analysis project Ga0268262, IMG submission 190354) | Nasutitermes corniger P3 segment gut microbial community from laboratory colony in Florida, USA - Nc150 P3 (SPAdes) (version 2) | ecosystem: Host-associated > Arthropoda: Insects > Digestive...
TCTTAATTTTATTTACGATGATCCCGAATATAAAAACCTTCCGGCGGATATCCGTGAAAAATTTGAAAAATTTATGAAAGATTTTTAATGAATATTGTTGAATTAAGGAACATAACAAAACAGTATCCCGGAAGCGGTAAAAAAGCGAATAACAACATAAGTCTTGATCTGCGCAAGGGTGAAATCCTCTGCATCGCAGGCGAGAACGGAGCAGGCAAAACAACGCTGATGAAAATCCTCTGCGGTCTGGAAAAACTTGACGGCGGCGAAATACATATAAACGGAAATATCAGCATGGTTCATCAGCATTTTATGCTGTTTCCCGAATATACCGCCGCCGAAAATATTGTTATGGGGCTTGAACCCCGTAAATACGGTATTTTCTTTGACATTGAAAAAGCGAATAAAATCTGTGAAAAAATAATTTCAGATAACGATTTTTCGATTAAGGCGGATACAAGGGTAAAGGATTTAACCCTCGGCGAAATGCAGCAGGTGGAAATTTGCCGTGTTTTATACCATAACGCCCAAATAATTATTCTTGATGAGCCTACGTCGATATTAACAGAACACGAAATAAAATCGCTTTTTAACACTCTTAAAACACTTGTCAATAACGGAAAATCAATAATTCTTATAACGCATAAATTAAACGAGATTAAACATATAAGCGACCGTGTCGCCGTTTTGCGTAACGGGCAGTTAGTCGGCGTAAAAGACGTATCTCAAACCGATGAATTTGAAATAGCGAAAATGATGATGGGCGATGAAAAATTGCCGCCGTCAGTATACATAAACAGCGGAGAGAAAAAAGAGAAAATAATTGAATTTGACAATGTGAGTGTTAAAAGACGGGGGCAAAAACGTCCGTTACTCGATAAAGTTTCGTTTTCAGTTAATTCAAATGAAATACTGGGGTTTGCGGGTGTCGGCGGCAACGGACTTGGAGTAATCGAGGCCGTCTTGGGCGGCTTTTTGCACCCTGCCGAAGGCAAAATTTTGCACAGAGGAAAAGATATTTCCAAACTTAACATACGCAAATTGCGTAATCAGGGGCTTAGTTTTGTACCAGCCGACCGCATAAATGTAGGAAGCGCGGAAACAGCCACAATCGAAGAAAATATGATAATCAACATGAGAAAAAAATATTATTCTTTTAATTATGAAAACCTGACGAAAAAAAATAAAATCGGCGAAGAAATAAATTCTTGGCTTAAAAAATACAATATTGAAACTCCCGACTTAAAACAAAAAGCCGCCGCATTATCGGGCGGCAATTTGCAAAAATTAATTTTGGCTAGGGAATTAAATCAATTTAAGGATTATGCCGTTTTCTCGGAACCAACATGGGGGCTTGATATCGTCTCAGCAAATTTTATAAAAGGGGAAATAGACGCTCTGCGCAAAAAAGAGGCGGCTATTATTTTAATTTCCACCAATTTGGACGAGATTATAGAACTTGCGGACAGAATAATTGTAATGTACAGGGGAAAAATAGCCGGCGAATTTGTTAATGATCAAAATACCGGTATTAAAGAATTAATAGGGAATTGCATGCAGGGAATTGGAGCGCCATTATGAGAAAAAATGTTATTTTCATATTTGCGGCGTCTCTTTTAACAGTTTTCCTGCTAATATTCATTTTAAGCGATACGCCGATTAAAACTTTATACTTCTTCTTTTTAGGACCGTTCAGGAATTTATATAGCTTTGGCAATATGCTTAACTCCGCTGTTCCGTTAATTTTCGGAGCGTTAGGCATAATAATCGCCATGAAAGCCGGTAACCTTAACTTAGGCGGAGAAGGGCAGGTGTACTTAGGCGCTTTTATAACAACCGCGCTCGCCCTCTCCCTTACTCGTTTAGGGGTAATAGGAGCGATTATCGCCGTTATGGCAGGCGTTTTGTCTTCCGCAAGTCTTTCGGCGTTCAGCGGCATTTGCAAGGCAAAATGGAAAACCCCCGAAATTATTACAACCTTCCTTCTTTCATGCGCGGTTATCCCGATTGTCAATTATTTCGTTACAGGACCATTCCTTGATCCTGAAACATCGCTTATATCTACAAAAAAAATCGCCGAAAATATGCGGCTTCCGCTCATTTTAAGACCATCAAGTTTAAGCGCAGGAATTTTTATCGCTCTTATTTTTGTCATTATAGTTTACTTTTTTCTATATAAAACAAAAACAGGCTATGAATTCAGAATAGCCGGAAAAAATGAAATGTTTGCCCGTTACGGCGGAATAAATACAAGACTGAACACAATTATAGCAATGGCAATGAGCGGCGCATTATACGGATTTGCCGGAAGCGTCGCTGTCCTTGGAACGCATTATTCAGTAATTAAAGAATTTTCAGCAGGATTAGGCTGGAGCGGCTTAACCGTAGCGTTAATCGCAAGTTTTTCCCCCATCGCCGTGATACCCTGCGCCCTCTTTCTTGCGTGGACGGAAACAGGCGCAAGAATAGCGATGCAGAATACCGGGATAACTTATGAGATATCCTATATAATTCAGGCTGTAATTTTCTTTTTATCAACAAGCGTAGTTGTTAAAAATATTTTTGAACGCAAGAGGAAGGGATAAATGGCGATTATACCGTTGCTTAAAAGCGCTTTAACCATAATGATCCCGATATTTTTCGCCGCTTTCGGCGGACTTTTTCCCACTCTCGCCGGAACACTCAACATCGCCCTTGAAGGCTTGCTTCTTTCGGGAGCGTTTTGCTCTTTAACGGTCTTTAATTTTACAGGCAGTGTAACCGCCGCCGTATTGTCGGCGATTTTAACGGCAACCGCTTTGTCGGCGGTACATTCGCTGGCTGTTTTCAAACTTAAAGCCGATTTATTTATTTCAGGTCTCGCTATAAATCTATTCTCAAGCGGTTTATGCGTAATTCTTTCCGAAAAAATATTCGGCACAAAGGGAGTAGTTACGGCGAATAACGCAAACGGCTTGTTAGTATGGTATGTAATTTTTGGACTGCTTCTGCTGATAATTTCACATATAGCGATTTACAAAACCCCGTTTGGCTACAGGCTTCGCGCCTGCGATAAAAACGCCGCCGCGCTTGTTGGTCTTGGAATAAAACCCGTGTTCTACCAAACAACGGCGTTTTTAATATCAGGTTTTTTCTGCGGCATAGGCGGCTCATTTTTAAGCTTAAATCTGGGAGCGTTCGTACCCGGAATGTCCGCAGGCAAAGGCTGGATCGCCCTCGCAGTAATTTTCCTAGGCGTAAAAAAACCTTTAGGCATTCTTGCCGCCGCTTTCGTTTTCGCCCTTGCCGAATGTTTTTCAAACTACGCCCAAGGTTTTTGGCAAATACCGGCAGGATTTATTTTGGCGTTCCCGTATATTTGTACACTGATTGCCATAATAGTTGTGTCGGTTATTCCCTATAAAAAGGCGCAGTAATCCCCCCTGCCTCATTAACAAGCTATATCTTCCCTTGCAACGCTCAATTTTCCGTTGGCTTTGCGGGTGGCGATCCTTTTTAAGTAAAGAAAGTATTGCTTGTCCATTACCGCTATGTGGGACAAAATCCAGTCTTTAAGGAAATGGGTAAATGCCGCAAGATTTATCTTTTTCCCTTCCTCATAATCCCGAATATTTTCAATAACATTCAATATAAATAAATCGTGCGCTCTTTTATGATCAACGTAGCCTGGGAATTTGGTAGCAAGCAGGATTTTTTCTTCTGTAGCGAAATGTACCTTTACATACTCAACGGCGTTATGAATAATTTTCTTAAAATAAGCCCGTTCCGCTTTTTCATCGCCCACAATGTGGTTGTACATATCATTGACCAAATTTATAAGCTCCATATGCTGGGCGTCAATAGACCTCACTCCTACAGAATATGTAGAAGACCATGTGACTAAATTTGAATTTATGTTCATAATATACCCCCTTCTTTTATATCCTCACATATTAAATATAAGAAAATTTAGGCCTATCGCCCATAAAATTCACCGCTGAATTTAAAAAAAACCAAATTTTCCCTATTAACAAGCGATATCTTGCTGTGAAACATTCAATTTTCCCTTCATTTTGCCGGCGGCAAACTTTCTGAATAAAGAAAAATATTGCTTGTCCATTACCGCTATGTGGGATAAAATCCAATCTTTAAGAAAATGGGTAAAAACAAAAAAATTTACCTTTTTTCCTGCCTTAAAATCTCTTACATTTTCAAGAACAGTCATAATAAAGGAATCGTGCGCTTGTTTATGCTCTAAATAACCGGGGAATTTGGTCGCAAAAAGGATTTTTTCTTCCGCCGCAAAATGCGCTGTTACATAGTCAACCGCTTCATCAATAATACTCTTAAAATAATCTCGTTCCGTTTTTTCATCGCCGCCTACATGGTTATACATATCATTGAGCATAGCTATCATGAATTTGTGCTGTTCATCAATAAATCTTACTCCTACATAATAAGTTGACGACCATGTGAGTAAATTTGATTTTGAACTCATAATATTCCCCCTTTAAAGACTTCTCACCTATATAAATTTAAGAATGTAAACGGCAACCGGCAATTAAATTCGTTTTTAGTTAAAAAAGGACTATTTAATCTTCAAAAAAATATACATAATTTCGTAAAATACAACATTGAAAAACTCTCTAATTCGTGATAATATTACAAAAAAAGAGGAGGGAGTCATGCCGGACATCGGTCAAATTCACCGAAAAGAATATGAACTTGAAAACGACCGATCAATTCCCGTTGTTTTTTCAGAGTCCCCCGGCAGAATCCACTTTTTAGGAGAACAGGGCGAGACTGAGCCGGGATTATTCCTTTCAGCTGCTGTGGATCGGTATATTAACCTTGCCGTAAGCGGCAGAAAAGACAATTCTTTCCGTTTTTATGCCGCAGATATCGATGAACGCAAGAGAAGTACCATAGCAGGTCTTAAATATCGGCGTGAAGATCGATGGGCTAACTATTTAAAACCGGCAATTTGCCTTTTTATCGAACTTGGCTACCCCATGAAGGGGCTTAATTTCTCTTTTTGCGGAGATATTCCCCAGCATATCGGTCTTGCTTCCTCTATAGCGATAGAAACAGCGGCTGCTGTAGCGATTAGAAGCCTTTTAAACGTTCATGTTAATGATATGGATTTTGCGATTAAACTTAAAGAGGCGCATGAAAAAATTTTCGGTCAGTCCGTATCCCTTGCCGATTATCTTGTCTGCTTTTTCGCCCGTAAGGATCATTTCTTGCTTTTTGATTCGTCAAAAAACGACATAAAACTGATAAAATCGCCGTTTACCAATTTCCGTTATATACTTGTGGACTCCCGTGTCCCCAGACTGGGCGCAAAAAAAGAAGTGGCGTCCAGAAAAGACGATGTTTTAAAAGGATTACAGCTTCTTTCGCAAAAACATGAGGGTTCGGGCTATAAAGATTACGCTTCCAACGATCTTCTTGAAGTCGTAGGGACATTTCCCGAGCAAGTACGCCGCAGAAGTATGCATATTGTCGAGGAAATACGCAGAATAAACGATGCCGCCGACGCTCTGGAACGAGCCGATTTGGCTTCGTTCGCCAAAATTATATACCATTCGCATGAAAGTCTTAGAGACTTATACGAAATCAGCTGTCCCGAAGTTGACTGGCTTGTAAAACGGGCGCAGGAAATTGAGGGAGCCGCCGGTTCAAGAATGATCGGCTTTGGTTTCGGCGGCAGTACATACACAATTATCCGCCGTGAGCTCGTCGATGAATACAAAAGACGGCTTGAAGATTATGAGCGTATATTCGGTTTCCACAATGTAATTTATGAAATAAAACTGGCGTCAAAAGCCGGAATAATCCCCGAACCGGAAGAAAAAGCCCAGCGCAATGTTACAACCACAACAAGTTCCAGACCGGTACGCAAGAGAGCTTATGCGAATACTGCTGACAAATGACGACGGTATCGCTTCGCAGGGAATAAAACTGCTGGCAAAGGCATTAAGAAGCGCTGGACATAGAGTTTTTACGGTAGCGCCGGACAATAATCGATCTGGTTGTTCCCATTCCATCGAATTCCTGAACGAACCTTTAAAATTAACTGATATAGAAGAAAATACTTGGTCATGCTCAGGGACTCCGGTAGACTGCATTATAACCGCCCTTTTGGGGGCAATCCCCGAAATTTGTATCACAACCGACGGAAAAGAGCTAAATATGGAAAAAGCCCCCGATCTTATCCTGTCCGGAATCAATGCCGGTGCGAATTTGGGGACGGATATTATCTATTCGGGAACTGCGGCGGCGGCAAGGCAGGGCAGTCTTTTCGGCATACCGTCTGCGGCGCTGTCCTTGGTAGACAGCGATCTCCCTTGGCAGTGGGATACGGTTATTTCGTACATTACGGAGAATCTTGAAACGCTTAAAAGCTATTGGAAGGCCGGAATTTTCGTAAATGTCAATTTTCCGAATATCGAAAAAAAACCTGCTTTACTTGTTCCTTCTTTTCCTTCTATGAGGTATTATAATGATAGGATTATTACTTTTGTTTCACCTGAGGGGGGGAAGTACTGTTTTGCAAAATCCGGGAAGATTGAGAACAAGCCGGAAGCCGGTTCCGACTGGGCGGAAGTCATGAAAGGCAACGCCGCATACAGTCTGGTTAAGTCTCAGCCTGCTATAGAGGGATAGGGGAGGGGGGTCATGTCTGCGCAGCAAAGCGGCATTGATGAAGTATTTGAAGAAGAAGAAAAAATAACCGTCCGTGACGAAAAAATTCTTGAGGGAGTGCGTCTCTTCAAAGAAAATAACTATGAGGACGCATTGAAAGAATTGTTATCTAAAGATACCGCTGATTTTAACTTTGAAGAAAAAATGGAACATGCCTATTACCTTGGGCTGTGTTATACGAAATTAAAAAATTACGATGAAGCTCTGAATTTCCTTGAACAGGTTGTAACATCGGAACATGATATTTTAAGAGTGTTCCAATGCAGAATGACTCTTGCCTATATTTATGTGGTAACCAAACGTATTAAAATGGCGGAGTATGAGCTTGAAAGACTGGAATCAAGCGGTATGGAATCTCCCTTACTTTATAATACGCTTGCCTATACCGCATGGCTTCAAAAAAAACATACAAGCGCTATAGAGTTTTACGAAAAAACTCTTGAAATTGATTCCGATAACCCCACGGCTCTTAACTGTATGGGTTATATTCTTGCCGATACCGGAATGGATATTATGAGAGCTCTTCGTCTTTGCAGAAAAGCCGTGGACTTTAAACCGCAAAACGCAGCTTATCTTGATTCCCTCGGCTGGGCTTACTACAAAAGCGGCGAACCTGTAGAGGCGCGTACATGGCTTCGCAGGGCGTTAGATGCCGCCCCTAATGAAGAAGAAATAAAAAGACATTTTAAATTAGCCACAGGAGAAAAGCTTTGAGAAAAATTGCCGTGTTTACAGCGTTTTTTCTTTTTGCTTACGCTTTATACGCGCAAGAAGCTCCCATTCGTCCGGGGCCGGTTACAGGCGGCACAGGACCCGCAGCGTTATCCGCCGCTGATGAATTCAGGACGGCTGTAAACGCCTATAACCGTTTTTCGTATAACGAGGCGATTTATTCTTTTGAGAGGGCTTTGGCTTTCCGTCCTGATGAGCCGCTTATTCTTGACTGGCTTGGCAAGGCGTACTACCGCTCTGGCATGGAAGAAACCGCCCTAAGGCAGTGGAGAGCCGCTCTTGATCTTCAAGGCAGAAACACAGGCTCCGGAATGTTACTCGGCGCAAGAATAGAAACAGTCGCTAACAGGCGTTTTTTACTGCCCGTTAAAAACGATGAAGTGCGTTATGTAGGATCGGGGCGTTACCCCGACAAAAATGGAGAAACAATTCTTTACCGTCAGCCGACATCGATATTGGCGAATAACGACGGTACTGTATGGATAGTCGCCTACGGCAGTAATGAGCTTGTAAAAATCGATGTAAACGGATTAATCAAGGATCGCAGACGAGGTCCCCTTAACGGTTTTGATCGTCCTTATGATTTAACCCGAGGTCTTGACGGACGTATGTATGTGTCTGAATACAGAGGCGGAAGAGTAAGTATTCTTAACGCTGACGGAGACTGGCAGGCGTATATCGGTTCAAAAGGTTTGGGCGACGGTCAATTTGTCGGTCCCCAGCATCTTACGATAGATGACGACGGCTATCTGTATGTTGTAGACTACGGCAACAGCAGAATTTCAAAATTCGATCCCGACGGAGTTTTTATTCTTTCGTTCGCAAAAAAAAGCGCTGTTTTCCCCGGTTTGCTTTCGCCTACCGGCATTGCCGCCTATAACGGAAAAATTTATATTGCCGAAAGTACGGCAAAAGTAATTTATATGTTCGATCCTAACGGCAATTATTTAGGCCGTCTCGGCGCGCACGGATTAAAAGGCCCTGAAAGCATTAGGTTCCTTTCCGACGGAACAATGCTTGTCGCCGACGCAAACAGAATTTTGCAGATAGATCCCGATTCCGCTATTGTCCGTGAATTGGGGCTCGTCGGCGGTGAGCGTATTCGCATTACTTGCGCGGAGATGGACAAGAACGGCAGTATAATAACAGCGAATTTTAACACCAGCGAAGTAAACATAATGAACCGTTTTGACGATCTCGCTTCCGGTTTATTTGTGCAGATACGCAATGTTGACTCAACCAAGTTCCCCAGAGTAACGGTGGAGCTTACAGTGGAGGACAGGCTTCGCCGCCCAATCTTAGGACTTGATAACCATAATTTCCTTCTCACGGAAGAGAGCAAACCTGTAGCGGAACAAATATTGTATATTCCCGGCTACCGCGCAAAAGGAGCGGATATTTCCCTTCTTGTTGAACGCTCCGATACAACTTCCCGTATGCGCGATGATTTTACCGCCGCCGCCCGTGATATAAACCGAGCCGTACAGGAAATGGGTAATTCAAAAATAGTTAGGGTTGTTTCAGCTTCGGCTCAGCCTCGAATAGAACCGCACGCTAATTCCCTTGAAAACGCTGTACGGGGCGCAAGCGATTATACAGCGCGGTGGCGTTTTGATTCCGGTCTTCGGTTAGCGGCAAGCGAGCTTTTATTGAGCGGCCCGAAAAGGTCGGTTGTATATATAGGCACTGGCGGTTTAGGCGATCTGGCGTTTGAACAGTACAGTCTTTCTGAAATGACGGCTTATCTGGCGAATAACAACATAGTGTTTAACGCCATAATAATAGGCGGCGGTCAAGTTTCTCCCGAATTAGATTATCTGTGCAAGGGAACAGGCGGAAGGGCAATGCCCCTTTACCGTTCGCGCGGCATAGGGGAACTTATCAAGAGTACGGCGGACATACCGTCGGGTCTTTACAGCTTTACATACACTTCGCTCTTACCCACGGATTTCGGAAGAGCGTGGCTGCCCATTGAGGCTGAGGTTTATTTGCTTGAAAGATCAGGCCGTGATTATACCGGATACTTCCCGCCGTTGGAATAAATTTATAATATACTTAGGAGAAATCAAGTGAAGAAAATAGTATTAATTTCCTTTTTGTTTGCCGCAGTTACGGCCAATACATTTGCTCAAACAACCGCGCAAGAGTGGTTTAATAAGGCCGATGAATATTTTCAAAAAGGCGACTATAACAATGCGATAAAGGCATATAATGAGACTCTTAAGCGTGATGGTAATAATTTAAACGCATATCTGTTCAGAGGGAATTCTTATTATCATATAAAGAATTATGATGCGGCTATAGCGGATTTAGATATAGTAATAGAAAACGCGCCTGATTTTCCAACCGCCTATGTAAGACGAGGGGATGCTTACGGAGCAAAAGGTGTTTATAATAAAGCGCTGACGGATTATAAAGAAGGTCTTGCGTTAGGTTATGACGTAAATTGGTTTGGCGTGGACAAATCCAATAAAGGGGATATGTGGTTTTGCGGCGCTATTTATATGGAAATATTGATAAACCGTTTTCTGGGCAGAAATGAGGCGGCTGCCAAATATGAAAACTCTTTAAAAACAGTGTGTGATAAAAACAGCTTGTCCCGCGCGGAAGTAGAGGCTTTTTACCGCGGCAATATACGCGGAATCATCTCCGATATTGTCTTTGAAGAATTTAGTAAAATTAGTTTTTCACTTGATAAGGGGGCGGTAAGTCCTCAGAATGTTGATTTTGTATTGGTGCGCGACCCAGGAAACGGAAAAAATTTCCTGGCTTACAGCAGTGTGTTTACGCAAAATAAAACAAAAA
>Ga0268262_10007419_pt1 | contig 10222 bp, 8 predicted proteins | sample TergutNc150P3_FD_190354 | JGI IMG/M metagenome (GOLD analysis project Ga0268262, IMG submission 190354) | Nasutitermes corniger P3 segment gut microbial community from laboratory colony in Florida, USA - Nc150 P3 (SPAdes) (version 2) | ecosystem: Host-associated > Arthropoda: Insects > Digestive...
CGGAGTTCCCAGTTCTTTTTCCAGTTGCTCGGCGTTTATGGAAATTCCGTTCTTTTGGGCGACGTCTATCATATTTAGCACAACGAGCGTCTTTATGCCTTTTTCCTGCAAAATGGTAGTCAGATACAGGTTGCGCTCGATGTTTGTGCTGTCGATGACGTTTATCAAAAATTGCGGCTCGCCGGAGAACAGATAATCCCGCGCAACGCGCTCGTCTTGGCTCCAAGTGCCCAAATCGTAAGTGCCGGGCAAGTCCACCAGAGTTGCGTTTAGCTTTGGGTGCTTGATTTCGCCCATTTTTTTGTCCACAGTGACGCCGGGCCAATTGCCCACCCTTTGCCGCCCACCGGTTAAAAGGTTGAAAACGGTGCTTTTCCCGCAGTTCGGGTTGCCAGCTATTGCTATTATCATGGTTCCTCCTTTTCTATTAGAACGGTATCCGCCTCGTCTTTTCTCAAGGAAAGGCGGTATCCGCGAAGTTCGATTTCCATTGGGTCTCCAAGGGGGGCGGTTTGTATTTTCAAAACGCCGGTTCCCCTTGTTAAACCAAGTGCCAAAAGCTTCATCTTATAGGAGCTTTTGCAGTTTTTCATATAACCGGCTATTCTAGCTTTACAGCCGGATTTTAGCGAAGAGAGAGATTGAGATTGAGACATAATCTTAAAGATAGAAAATTATTTCACCTTTGTCAAGGGTGGATTGACGATTTATGAGGATTTTTGTGAAAAAAGAACCAAATTAGCAAGTTTCCCGCTCCTAGCGGGGAATTTCTAAACCCTTTTACTACTTAATCAGCATTTACTATATTTGCCCTGTTCGCCCTCATAGGGCTATATATGTGGAAGGCAATAGGGTTCATCAACAAGCAAAGGCTTTTGAGATTGAGAATTTACTCGTACATTTTTTCTAAATTGTTCTTATGGAGTTATCATTTGAAATAGATAAAATAACAGAGTCAATAGAGCTTGCAAAGACCAATGAGCGGTTTGAAACAATTATTAACAGTGCTGCAGCTTTTAGACTAATCAGTAGGTATTTCTCAAACAAGGAGGAGACATGAAAACAGAAAGCAAATACTATGCCTTAGACGATATTGGATTCCTTGGTATTCCGAATAAAAGGCATACGGAAAAATATTTTGCAGAAATAGGGGAAATTATAGCAAATATGAAGAAAAAACGAAGGAATCAGGGCAACCTTTACGGTTGCCCCATGCGAGGTTTGCCATGATATCCTTTCTCCATGTTTCAAAAACCTACTCAGGTGGCATCACCGCGCTTTCAAATTTGAATTTGAAAATAAGCAAAGGCGAATTCATATTTTTGACCGGAGCGAGCGGCGCTGGTAAAACAACGCTTTTGAAGATGATTTACATGGATGAATTTCCAGATAAAGAGAGCAAAGGGCAGGTTTTGGTTGATTTTGGAGGGGAACACTTTGACAGCAAAAAAATATCCCTCAGAAAAGTGCAGGCTCTAAGGCGAAAAATCGGAATAGTATTCCAAGATTTTAAGTTGCTCCCCGATAGAACTGTTTTTGAAAACGTAGCTATATCGCTTTTAGTTTCCACAAAATATTCGCAATCGGAAATAAAAAAACGGGTTTTGGAAACCCTTGGCTTTGTTGGAATCTCGCAGAAAAAAAACTCCTTGCCAGCCGAACTCTCCGGCGGCGAGCAGCAAAGAGCAGCCATTGCCCGCGCCATGATTCACAACCCCTATCTTTTGATAGCAGACGAACCAACCGGCAATTTAGACCCTGAAAATGCAAGCGAGGTGTTCAAGATTTTCCAAAGAATAAACGCAAGTGGCTCTGCCGTAATAATGGCAACCCACAATCCCACATTTTACCAAAACACGCCATATAGGCATTTGGTTATGAAACAAGGAATTTTGCAGAGAGATATTCTGTGAGTGAAAAATTGGTCTTAAAGCCCACATCGCATTTCAGCGGCGAAATTACAGTTCCGGGTTCAAAGAGCATTTCAAATAGAGTGCTGCTGATGGGCGCTTTGGCAGAAGGCAAAAGCGAATTTTCCGGCATTTTGGAAAGCGATGATACCAGATATATGAGAGATGCCTTGGAGAAATTGGGCAAGGCGGTTAATGCAAATTTCCCGAACAAAAAAGCGGATTTATTTCTGGGCAACGCGGGGACGGCAATGCGTTCCCTAACCGCGGTCTTATGCCTTGGGGATGGCGAATATGTTTTGCAAGGCGAGCCGAGAATGCACGAGCGACCGATAAAGGATTTGGTGGATGCCCTGAGTTCTTTGGGAGCGAACATTGAGTATTTGGGAAACGCCGGTTGCCCGCCGCTAAAGATAAAAGCAAACGGGTTAAACGGCAGAACTGTTCATATAAAAGGGAATATATCCAGCCAGTTTTTATCCGCGCTTTTAATAGCGGCTCCGTATTGCAAAAAGCCTTTGGAAATAATTGTGGACGGCGAGCTAATATCAAAACCTTATGTGTATATGACTATACGCTTGATGGATAAATTTGGAATAAAAGTTGAGAATAGCGATTATAAAAGTTTTAAAATAGAAAAGGGAATTTATAAAGCTCAAACTCTCAAAATAGAAGGGGACGCCTCTTCTGCGAGTTATTTTTGGGCGGCTGCGGCAATAACAAAAGGGAATGTTATTGTTCATGGCATTGAAAAAGACAGTTTGCAAGGCGATGTGAAATTTTTGGATGTAATAAAAGAAATGGGTGAAAAGTTAACCGGCATAACCGTGGATGCCACGCTCTTCCCCGATGCTGCGATGACTATCTGCCCCCTTGCACTTTATGCAAAAGGCAAAACAAAAATCACGGGCATAGCGAGCTGGAAAGTGAAGGAAACCGATAGAATTTCCGCAATGGCAAAGGAACTTCGCAAAGTTGGCGCGGAAGTAACAGCAGGCGATGATTTTATAGAGATAACCCCGCCTGCGCATATTTTACCCGCAACCATAGAAACCTATAACGACCACAGAATGGCGATGTGTTTTAGTTTGCTTTCCTTAAATTCACCGCATAAAAATGGAGCGGAAATCACAATTCTAAATCCGTCTTGCGTCAATAAAACTTTCCCGGATTATTTCACTCTGTTTCATGCTCTTTCCCATTAACGGTTTCCCTAGCCTTGCACAACCCCATTCCCAAAATGCAAGGGTCCCAAAATTTGTGCCTATAAACCAAACCTACATTTTTTTCCAAGCGATTCTCATCTTGTTCGTTCTCTATTTTAGATTGATAGCTGCGCATCACTAAATTGGTGCTTATGTCCAAAGAAGGCTCTATCAAATTGACGTTTACTTCATTAGGGTCAAAAACAGGCAATGAATAGCGAAGACCTAATTCATAAGATTCATAGTAACGCGGGTCCAAACTTATATCGTTTGTGTAACCTAAAACAACTTCTAAACTTTTAACCCATTTTGAAAGGCTAATTGGAATTTTTACATAATTCGTATCCTGTTCTTGAGGGCTATCACCTAACTCGGAAATAGTCCATTTAAAATCCACATCTCCTATAACACCTTTGCCGAGCGCTTTATTCCCCAGATAAGACATCGCTTTGCCAACGCCCTTGTTCCTGAATTTAGATAGGTCAATAAAACTTCCTGATTCATAATCCGCCGATATGCAACCGAGCAACATGCTGTAATAGATAAGCGCAGGCGAAGCCTCTATATTGCAATTTGCCGTTGGCTGCATATTCAGTCTGGTAAGCTGCCCGTTTATATCTATAAAAATAGTGCAGCTTTCATCCATATTGGAACATAATGGATAATCACTATATGCACGCAGTTCAATTACACCGTTTTTTATCGGAGAATCATGCCAATAAAGCCTGAAAAAAGACATATCGAACATGGTTAAACCGTTGTAACCTATTTTTCCATTGCCTATGGCATTTATGTCTCCAGAGAGCAGAATATTTCTGGTTGTTCCAAGTGCTGTGAGATTTACGCCAAATGTAAATTCTGCAATATTAGAGCTAACAGTTGCTTCTTCCATTCCCGTTTGAATTTTTATATTAAGAGTTGTAGGGCGTCCCGTTAAAGCTTGTATTTCAGCAGTGTTTACCCTTCTTTCTTTAAACATAGATTCAACGAATTTACCTACGGATTTAAATGTTTTATCCAAATGCATGGGGTCAGGCATTAACTCTATGGTATTTTTATAAGATGCTCTGCCTATTTCAAAATTTCCCGTTATGCTGGGATTTGTTTGCGATTGCCCGGTATGAAACGGAAAGCGATAAGCAACTTGCCCTTTCATATTTGCAATTATTGTCCCATAATCAGCACTTTCCATGCGATAAGATATAGATGGCAATTCCGAAAAAACCGTTATGCCATCATTATCCAATCTTGTACTTCCCGTTCCGTTTCTTATTTTAATCCAATGTTCGTTTAACAGAAATAGGGTAAATAATTCAGTATTAAATGACAGGTCTTTTAGAACCGTTTTATTCAAGTCGAATTGCAACTTTGCCGTTATTTTCTCATCATTTTGTCCATATACAAAAATGGAGTCCGCTAAAATCATGCCTTTCCCGATTTGTCCGCTAAATTTAAATGGTATTTTAAAAATTCCAAATTCATAAATATTTTGCCCTGTGTTGAATTTTGCGGTCAAAGAATCCAAAGCATTTTTTCCCAGTATGGTTCTCGCTGATATATTGATATTCGCTCTTTTAATCTCACCCATTCCGTTTGGCAAAAACCAATCGCCCAGTACTCGTATATTTCCAAATATTTTTTCTAAATCCTTGCTCAAAAAACCTTCAAACTCTAAACTCCCTACATTGTCTATATTATCCGCTGAATAAAAGAGATATATCGGAAAGTATTTTTCTTGCCATATTTTATCTATGCCTACTTCCAAATTGCCATTCCACAATCCATTACCCAAAAATACGCGAGCAAAAACTTTCGCAGAATGCCCGAATGCTTCCAAGCGAAAATCCGAAAAACTCATGATATCGGAATCCAAGCCTCTCAGTACAATTTTAGATAATATCAACTCACCTGCCAAACCTGTTTTTTTGCTGTATTCCAAATTTCCGTTTACATAACCGTCCAAAAGAGTTGAATCTTTAAATGCTGCCAAAAGTGAAATTAAATTCATATTTGGAATGTCTATATTTGCTTGCAGAATTTCGACTTTTTTTTCGGATTCTGTTGGCAACCGCGCGAATAAAGAACCTTTAATTTTCTTTTTGTCCTGTTCTATTTCAAAATCCTTCACAATCAGAGAATCGTTAGAAATTTTAATATCGGATTTTGCATTTAACGTCAAATCTTTAATAACGGTGGATAAAGAAACAGATGCATTCCCTTTTCTATTATAAAAATCGTGTTCCCAATTTCCGCTGACAATTCCGTTGTAACCTTTTAGCATGGTTGTATCTGCAAATGGCAATTCAGCGGTGTTTATATTCTGCAAATTCAAATCCATCGTTGGGCTGAATTTCCCATAAATTTCCGCTTCACCGCCACTTCGTTGATTTAATTTAAAGGTAAAATACTCTTCGTTCCACATAACCCTGCCTGTAAAAGCACTCTCATAACCGTTACGCTTTATAGTGCCTTTTGGAAAATGAATGCCATCTGGGTTCAGCCAAAGCGAAACATCTAGCTCGTCCGCGGCGGAATAATAAGCAAAAGGAACCTTTGTCTTTAAATTTGCTTTTAGCAATATTTCATCAAAAGAGAAAGAGCCTGTCAAAACTGTTGGGTTTGCGAGCTTCACCATGTCTCCGGTCCATTGCACCGCCCAAGGTTCTTTTGGAGCAAGGTTTGCGGAGAACACTATCACTGGCTTGCTCAGGTCTGCCATTTTCGCGGTGAAATTTGAACCGGCTCCTGTTGTGAAATCCGCAGAGATGTAATTCCCTTTTTTTGTGATTTTGTGAAATTTGACATCTGTAGGCAGGGTTTCCGGACCAAGGGTGATGTCTATTCCCTTTACTTCAAGTTCCCCGCTGCCGTCTAAATTTTTGTCTATGTTGCCTTTGAATTTTATGCTCTCTCCGTTGTTTCCCTTTAGGGAAATTTCGCTTTGCGAGATATTTAAATCGCTTCCAAAGGCGGTTATCGAGGCATCAAAAGCTGGCAACTGCCAAAGTCTGCCTATTTTCGTTTTCAAATCTAAATTAAAATCCATTTTGCTGGTTAAAATATTATATGATACGTTTGAATTCAGGGCGATTTTCTTTATATCAGGAGCTTCATTTGGCCATTTGTCCTTTAGCAAAAATGGCAGACTCTCTATATTCACTTTGATATTTGCAGATAGATTCTCCAATCTCTCTCTTGGGGCATTTAAAACAATAGCGATAGAATCACTGGTTCTATCAGAAATAGAAATAGAGGCATCAGAAAATAATTCGTTCCAGCTATAATCTGTATTTAAAAATATATTCCTAGCCAGATAAGTTCCTCTAATATCCTTAGCTCTTAAATAAAATCTCTTTTGCCTCCCTGATTTTACCACCATGAGAGAATCCAATTTCCAATTCCCAATTTTTTTAACATCAATAGCTGCTTTATTCACATTTAACGAAATTCTAAACGGCAGCGATAAATCCGGATGGCTTATGTGTTCCAAATCGCTTTTTGAAGAATCCGTAAACTTTTCCGGGTTTATTCCAGCATGAATACTGTCTATTGAAACATTCAGCAGTTCCCGCCTATAACCGAGCATTGGGTCTAGTGAAATTTTTGGTTTTTCAAAAAACAAATCCACGCCGTTAATAACAACGCTGATGGATTCCCAGCTAAATTTAAAGGGGAAATCCATTTGGAATTTTTTCGGAATAATCTGAACTTCGCCCAGATTCACCGGATTGGAAAGCAAAGAAAACACTTTAATTTTTACCACTCTATAGCCGATATACAAAAAAATGAACGAAACCGCTATCAAAATCAGCAGAATAATCACTTTATTTCCTATTCTTTTTGTATTCATTTTCTATCGGTAATTATGGAATATGCTTGCGCATACATATAAATTTGTTTTAATAAACTAGCAAAACCATTTGCTCTTGTGGGAGTTAACCCTACTTGCAAGCCTATTTCTTGAAAAAAGTTCGGGTCAGTTGCCAAAATATCCGCTGGCTTTTGCTCGTTGTAAATTTTCAAGGCGAGGCATCCCAAGCCACGGCTCAAAAGTGGCGTTGATTCTCCGCCCTCGGTATCCATATAAAAACATAAAATGCCATCTTTATATTCTGGCACTAAAAACATTTTTGCGGCACAGCCTTTCACAATAAATTTTTCCTGCTTTAGCGAATCAGACATTCCAATATGTTCACGTGCAATTTCCAATAAATATTTCCATTTATCGTCCGGGCTTTTAAAATCCGCAAAGATTTTTCTTATCTCATTCTGAGACTGTGCTATTGTCATCATGTAAGTCAAATATAGATTTTTCAAAAAAAACTCCCCTTTTCCTAAAAAATTATCTATATTTACCCCCAAATGCAGTTTTACCCCCCCAAAACGCTTTCCACCAGCCCTTGCCCGCAAGGTCTGTGGCAATGCCTTTTGGCACAATACGCTTTAAATGCGTTTCTAGCCCTTTTCTCCGTCCAGAGGTCCAAAAACCTATCCCCAAGCGGAGTTTTGCCTTTCTAGGGGCGTTTATGCCGCAGCAAACGGCATTACAATTAGCTGCTCGACCACCCTAGCGTTTTGGCGTAAAAAGTTTTCCATACCTCTCCGCAAGCTGCGAGAAGGGTCTGAAAAATTTCAATACCCCCCTGCAAAGCTGCGAGAAGGGTCTGAAAAATTTCAATACCCCCCTGCAAAGCTGCGGGAAGGGTCTGAAAAATTTCAATACCCCCCTGCAAAGCTGCGGGAAGGGTCTGAAAAATTTCAATACCTCCCTGCAAGTCCGCAGGAAGGGTTTGAAAAGTTTTTTCACCAAAAAATAAGGAGAAATAGCAGTGAAAATCAGTAAAATATACCCCTATCGCTTGCGCAATGACGCTCATTTCCAGCTTTTCAGCGATTTCCGCGATGCCGTTGCCAAATTCGGGGCGGCTGCGCTCAAAATAAAGCCTCAGTTTGACGAGTGGCTTGCCATCTTTGAGAAAGAGGACGAGGCACTCAAGAAAATCAACAAGAGTGCCTTTACCCAGCAAATCCAGGATGCCGACAAGGCACGGGACGACACATACATGGGGATGGTGGAGATTGCGGGGGCTTACCTGAAGCACTGCGACAAGGAAGTCAGCGAAGCGGCTAGGCGGTTAAAGATAGTTTTTGACACCTACGGGAACATAGTCAGGAAGCCAATCAACGAGCAGACCTCTGCGACAGTGAACATTTTGCAGGAATTGCAGGGCAAATATGCAGCGGACTGTGCCAAGGTGAAAATAGACGATTGGGTAAGTCTGCTTGCCACGCAGAACGAGGCACTCAACAAACTGGTTGGCGACCGCGTTGACGAAACGGTGGCTAAGACCGATGTGGTTTTGAGGGAAGCGCGGCTGGCTGGTGATGAGGCGTTCAAGAAGATATGCGACATTATCAATGTGTATATAATGCTGGAAGGCGCGGCTAATTACGAGGTTTTTGTCAAGACGCTGAATGCGATTATTGCTAAGTATGGGGTTAGGCATCATCATAGTCTGAACCAGAATTCACAGAATTTACAGAATGGACAGAATGGACAAAATTCCCAACATGGAGGTAAACAATGATTACGCGGTATCATAAACTCGCACTAACGGCAAGCCTTGTGCTTGCTATGGTATTAACCTTTTCCTGCTCATCGGATGACGATGGTGATGGGAACGAGCCAAGTTACAATTATTGCATTACAGCGGACAATACCTGTTTAACGGGTCCTTTTACTGCTAGTACTTGTACTGGTCAACCAAGCAACAGTTGTCCTTACAGCAACTCTAGCTCGTCTGTCACGGGCGGTGGCAGTTCCAGTTCTAGCGTAGGTAATTTATGTGCAGGTTTTGACCCAAACGCAGAAATTGAACATTATGGCAAAAATAAAAAGCAAATTTGCGATTCCCGCGATGGCAAAAAATATGTTTATGTGACCATAGGCGAGCAGGTTTGGATGGCGGAGAATTTGAACTACAACGCAAGCCGTAGCCGATGTCGCGACAGTGACCCCAACTGCACGCTCGGCAGGTTGTATGATTGGGCAACGGCAATGAGCATAGATGCAGCAAAATACAATGGCTGCGAAGTATGGGGCGGAAGCGATGTAAAGCATAGAGGCATTTGTCCCGCTGGTTGGCATTTGCCAAGCAACGCAGAGTGGGATGTTCTTGTAAATTATGTCGATGCACATGGCGGTTCTTCCAATACGGTCAGAGATAATTTGAAAGCTACCAGCGGTTGGTGTACCGAGATGTACTTATGTTCTCATAATAATGGCACGGACGATTATGGCTTTGCGACTCTGCCGGAAGCCTCTAACGAGTTATACGCCTTCTGGTGGACTAGTAGTGATGTAACGGACGGTACTGGTGACTGCAAAGCCTACTTCCGGAAGCTGCAAGCGTACGACCTATATGTGAGTATGGATAAAAAAAGTAAGAGTTCGTACTATTCTGTTCGTTGTGTAAAAGGCTGAGTGCGTTGTGTTAAAAATGAAGTTCGTTAATCCGAGTTGTTCAGACAATAGCAAATGTGCAGGTGCAGGAACTAAGCTAAAGGCAACAAGCGGCTGGAATGGCAACGGTCCGGACACTTACGGCTTTTCCGCCCTGCCGGGCGGCGCCGGCGTTTCAGATGGCAGTTTCTACAGTGCCGGCTACGTCGGCAACTGGTGGAGTGCCAGTGAGGACAATAGCTACTACGCCTACCGCAGGAGCATGTACTACGCCAGCGAGGATGTGCGCTACAACTACTACGGTAAGAGCTTCTTGTATAGTGTTCGTTGCTTGAAGGACTAAAGGCGTAGCCCACCGCTAGCCGTGAGGCAAGCGGTGTTGTTGAAAAAAAATTGCACCGTGGTGGTGTGATACCTGCCAAGCCCTGTGTTCCCAGGGGCGGGGTGGGGGTAACAGAAACAGGGAACAAAAGCTGTTTTCGAGTTAATGGAACCAACTCGTTTTCAGCTTGCTCTTTCTGGCACGGTGCTGGGGAGAATGTTTAACAAGAGGTTCCTAGGAAAAATTCGAGTATGATAAACAAATGGACTTCTTTAAAACTTTGCCTTTTCTTAGGGTGGCTTGGTGCACACAGATTTTATGA
>Ga0268262_10007420_pt1 | contig 10221 bp, 3 predicted proteins | sample TergutNc150P3_FD_190354 | JGI IMG/M metagenome (GOLD analysis project Ga0268262, IMG submission 190354) | Nasutitermes corniger P3 segment gut microbial community from laboratory colony in Florida, USA - Nc150 P3 (SPAdes) (version 2) | ecosystem: Host-associated > Arthropoda: Insects > Digestive...
AATCCTTGCTATCAAAAGAAAGCATAGACTTGGTATGCGACCACGTCCACGGCTCAACAAGAGGCAGACCAGCCGCATTTTTGAACAACCCACAGTGCCTAACCAGCCTAAGAACCGAAACAGACCCTTTGTTCGGAGGCATTGCCCCAGAACCATCTTCTAAAAACCTCGCAGGCGTAAAGCACGTTTTAGATGAGAGCAAAAGCCGTTTTCGCCTAGGCGCAATTTTTGACCCAGACGGCGACCGAATTCGCTTTTACGATGGCACAAGGGAAATAGATATGAACAGTTTTGGCGCAGTAGCTTTTCACTATATGGTAACTTGGCGCAAAGAAGAAGGCGTTCTCGCAAAATCTGTTGCAACATCAAATTTTGCAAATATTATAGCGACAAAACTGGGAATCCCTGTTATGGAAACCCCGGTTGGCTTTAAAAACTTTCGCCCTTGGCTAAAGAGAAACGCAAATCCAAAAGCCCTGATAGCCTTTGAAGAATCCGATGGCATAACGGGATTGAACAACACTTTGGAAAAAGACGCTTGCTTTGGGCTTTTGCTTGCACTTGAGATTATGGCAGTGACGGGCAAAAACCTAGGCGAATACTTAGACTTATTGTATGCAGAATACGGCCGCCTTTACCCAGAACGCTCAGGCTTTGAAGTTGACAAATCCTTGGTTGGCGCTCCCCTATTGGATAAGGTTCAAAAAATAGCAGAATCTGCGCAACCCGGCACGCAAATTTCCATCGGCAGCAAAAATAAAAGCGTCAAGGAATTGATAACCATAGACGGCGTTAAAATAATATTCACAGACGATTCTTGGATGCTAATTCGCCCAAGCGGAACAGAGCCAAAAGTTCGCATTTACGCCGAATGTCGCGACCTTGAAGAAAAAGAAGATATGTTTAAAACGGCACAGAAATTATTTTTTAGCTGAAATTCATAGTGCTTCACACTCTAATACTAGCTGCAGGACTAGGAACAAGGCTTCGCCCCTTAACCGAGCGAATAGCAAAGCCCCTTATTCCCATAGGAGATAACTGCCCCCTTGGGCGGCAAGCCTTGCTTGCAAAAAAAATAGGCTCAGAAAAAATCCATGCAAATGCGCATCACTTGGCAGAACAAGTACAAAATGCAGCCACAGAACTCGGCATTGACAAGGTTTGGTATGAGCCAGAAATTTTAGGAACGGGCGGCCCAATTCAGAGAATGTACAGTGAAGGAGAGAGAGGCGAACTCCTTGTTTTGAACGGAGACTGCGAACACAATTTGGATATAGAAACATTTTTGAAAAATGCGAGAAATTCAGGAGCTGATTGCGCACTTCTCGCAATAGATAATCCAGAAATAAATACGCTTTGTATAAATAGCGAAATGCGTTTGCTTGGCATTGAAAACAAATTTGGAGAAAAAGGAACTGAAAAGGCAACATTCACAGGCATATCTTGGTATTCAGAAAAGGCTTGGGCACAAGTTGCAGAAAGAGATATATGGAATTGTTGGGCAAAACTGATAAAAAAAGGCGAAAATCCTTTTGTGCAAATAGCAGATAAAAATTCGCTTTGGATAGATATTGGCTCGCCAAAAGGTTTGATGAAAGCTGTGTCTAACAAAAATCCAGACTCTTTTACCGCCGCTGGTTCCGCAGGTTCTGGAAGAAAATATTACAGAATGTCAAGCGCAGGGCATTCTCTGATTTTGCAGCAGTCTTACGAAGGAGATCCAGATTTTGAGCGTTTTGTTCGCTATGGAAAATTGTTCAACACTTTGGAACTCCCAACACCGGAAATTTACGCCGTTGATGAAAAAGAAAAGCGTGTTGTTATGCAAGATTTGGGTTCTGTGAGGCTTTACGATGCAAATCAACCAATGCTCCACTACCCCGCTGTTCTGGAAAAATTAATTGTTTGGCAAGAGGCGAGCGAGCGAGCATTTTCCCTTGACAACGAACTCGCAAACAGAATTTTTGACGAAAACTATTACCTTTGGGAAACATCTTATTTTGCAGAAAACTACTTGCAAGCTCATTTAGGATATACAGAAATCCCCGCGGATTTATCCGCATTCTTCAAGGACTTGGCAAAGAAGGCAGTGGCGCAGCCAAAAGTTTTGATGCACAGGGATTTTCAGTCTCAAAACATAATGATTTATGGTGAAAATAAAATTGCATTCATAGACTTTCAGGGTGCGCGTAATGGTTCAATTTACTATGATATAGCTTCTCTGTTGTGGGATCCGTATATGATGATTCCAGCGGAGACTGTTAAGCAATTATTTACGCTTTGGTTTAACGCAAATCCACTTTTGAAAAACGTTTCGTTTGAAAATGCTTGGGAAGATTTTTTAGTTGCGAGCACTCAGAGACTTATGCAAGCTCTTGGTGCTTATTGTTTTTTGAGCAAGAAAAAAGGGATAAAATCTTTTGAGCAGTATATTGAACCCGGGGCACGGAGATTGGGGGAGGTTCTAGTTAAACCTCAACATCACAGCCATTTCAAAGGAAAGGGTTTGGCGGGTATGGGCTTCGCCACCTTGTAGCTGTTCTATTAAACGGCGGTATTCTATATAGGCACTTGCACTGGCAAGTTTGTTAAAAGAATAACCTGCGCTTGGGCGAAGATACCATTCGTGCGAGCGATTTGTAACATTGTAGTCCACTTTTTTAAGTTCGGGGGTATAGCTTGTTTTCTCACCGCCAATTGGCATTTGTACCTCAGCGTGTACCCCAGAAGCTGTCCCACTTGCAGGGAGGTAAGGGTCAAAACCATCAAAGGGAGCATAATCTTCCTTAATAAGTTTCCTATAACTATAACCGCTTGAGAGTTTCAAGTCTATATCGTTGTCTAGCTTTATGTACCAACGCCATAACTGAAAACCCCTTTTGGCTTTAAGAGCATAAGCTATTGAAAGCTCGTCTCCAGCGGCATAGCCTCTATCCACTGTTTTATCTATATATAGCCAAGGAATTTTTAAATAATAATTTTCATCCTTTTCTTTCCAATCTTCGGTACCGGGCAATTCCATTTTTGCTCGCCTCACCTGTTCTTCTGTTTTAAACCTAACGCTGTTATCTATGCGAATATTTCCCTGCGTTAATGCACTTATGCGAATGAGCGGGTTAAAATCTATTGTGGTTTGCCATTCATCTTCTGCACTCTGATATGGGCGAACCGTGTAACGTTCTTGATAGTCAAAACGGTGCGAAGTTGAAAGGCTGCGAAGTTTGCCATTGAAAAACTCAAAGCGATGCGCAAAATTCGGAACATTCACACCAATTCCAAGTCTTGGCCAAGTTGTTGTTGTATCTATGTACAAAGGATTTTCTCTTGTTTGCCTGAATGTTTCACTCCAAGTTAAATCGCCTTTAACGCCAATATCCCACCAAGGCAAAGTGAGTGATGTGCTGTTTGTTAAATTGCGCCTAATACTATGTTCAAAACGACCCTGATAGACAATGGTATCTGTGTGCTTGTTTCTGTACTGCGCAAAACCTTCGTAATCTTCTCTTGTTTTTAACCCCATATCGCCGCTCATCAGGTTCCAAAAACCTCTATTGCTATAGCCATCGCCAAGACCAAGGCCAAATAGATAGTACTGAAGGGGATCCACTCCTTGCTCCTCGTATAATTGCCAAAGCGCAAAATCTTCGCCATTTGTTTGCAAATCCACACTCCAAGTGCTACGAATTTCTTGCCACTTCAATTTTTCAAAAAAATTGCTAACAGGATTTTTTCCAGATATGCCAGCAAGTTCTTGTAATCTTAAACTCGGAGAAAATTCAAAACGGTTGTTTTGCTGAATTGTCCAAAAATTCTTTGAAAGCGTTTCGTTGTCATAAAAATTAAAATCTTTTGGAATGGATTTATTCTGAGTAAAGCCGCTGTTAAAAGAAAATCTCATTGGCAAAAATGGAATCCAGTCTGCAGATAAATTTGCTCTAAAATCTTGCTTGCGATTTCGCTCGCCCCGCAATATTCCATAAGCCCTGCCATATTCCCTTGAACCAACGCTGTCTATTTCGTACGAATAAGCAGTTTGATATATGGTATCTTGCGCCCCTGTGGTATCGTTTGTGATAATTTGCAAGGGATATTCGTAAGAAACTTCTCTAACATAAATTCTCCTATCGGTGTGGTCGTAGTCAAAAATAAAGTTTCTGGCAAATAAACCACCCTCACCGCTTGGACTAAAAAAATCTTCCTTCACAAAAGCCTGCCTATCGCCAACTGCATACATATCGCGGTTTACATTCAGAGTATAATTGAGGTTAAAGAATGGTAAAATGTTCCAACGAATATCTGCTTTATGACTTAAATCCGTTGTGAAATTCGTTATTTTTTCCACTTGAGGATCTATAAAATTCGGGTCTCTCTCTTGATTTTCGGTTCTGCTATAAGACAAATCCATCACAGTTAAATCAAAGGTTCCTGGCCACAACTCAACGGGTATGTTTTTATTACCAAACAGATATGTACTGCTTCTTTCAAAAGGCCCCAGTTTATATTCCAAAACCGTGTTGTACTGATAAAGGCTATCTGCGATTTTTGCTGAACGCCGCTCCGTTTCCCTATAAGAATAATTCAATGCAGGGCGTTCCAAAAACACTTGCCCTAAAATTTCTTGAAAAATATTATCGCTTTTTATATAATCTTTGCTAAAACCAATAGATAAAGTTCTTGAACGAGAAAAACTCTGATACCCCTTGGACTCAGAAGCATCTCTTAAAGAATGTTCTTCGTTTGTATCTTTAACTTCCAAACCAAATGTTGTAAAATCTCCAAACATATCAAAAGCGTTATCTTGGCTAAGAACAATGTCATCGTCTGGTTTCAAATAAGGGCGAAGCGTTGTGGAACTGTAGCCAATTCCAAAAGGCAAACGTAAACCATAATCGTCTTTGAAAAATTTGTTTATGTTCAAACTTGCAGTTCCATTTACATCCAAACGGGTATTCGCTTCGCTGAGTGTTGGCTTGGGGCTTTTCCCTTCTGATTTAAGAGTTGCAAAATTTCCGTCTTGGTAGCGCAACTCGCCAGAGATAGAAAATACATCGGAAAAATCTAATTGCCCGTGCATTCTTGTGGCATAACCCCAGGCATTGTTTATCCCAGAAAGCCGCAAATCGTTAATCCAAAAAGTTCCTTCCAAGTCTTCCAAAGATGCATTGTTATCTGCTATAATAACAAAGCGTATCCAGTTAATACCGCTGTTAGAGGGATTCCCCACCACTTTTATCACTTCTTTTCTGCCGTCTTTTGTTAATGTGTCTGTCACAGTATTAAAAAATTCCCTGCCTACTTTCAACTCCGAAAATTTTGAAAGCGGGAGCGAAAAAGCATTTGCTCTCCAATTATTTTCGTGGCAATCCTGAATTCTTTCTCTATCGCTGCATTCAAGTTTTTCTGGTTTAAAAGACCATTCGTAATAATCTTGGCTGCCGTCCAACCCGCCGCGGCCAAATTGCAAGGCAAATCTCACAGGAGTTTTTGTAGCTTTGGTTTCGTAATGTATTTCCATTTGAATATTGCTGTAAGAAGTAAAATCTTTAACTTCGTTTTCAAAAAATTTAGTAGCACTCACCGCCTGCCCAGGGTGCAAACCGCCATATTCCAAAAGCAAACTCTGTTCCTTTAAGGGAGCGCCTGTATTTTGGTCTCTCTCTATAGGTGTATTTGGCGACCTGAAATAAGAACCTAAATTATCGCGGTTATTTATCACCTGAACCTTTAAATAATTGCTATCTGGAACAACCACTGCACCCGGAGCGTTAATTTCTGCATTTATTTCTCCTGTAACATTTTCAGTAACAGGATTAGATATTATTCCAAACTCATTGCTTCCAGAATTTTCTATCCATTCGTTCCCCACAATTTTAAAATCAGCTATTTGCACCCTGCCCTCTGCAATGCCCTGCCCTAAATTTCCATACCAAAGCCTTGTGGAAACAGCTTCTGACAAAATATTTGCCACAGAAACCCCAGTACCAGATACTATTGTATCAATTTTATCCAAGGGTATGCGAAACCTGCGCCAGCCGTTTTGCAGTCTTTCAAACTTGGTTGCATCTTCTGTGCTTAAATCTATTTTATAGCGCACAAAACGAACTTCGGTATCTAACTGCCCGTTGCGATTTATGTCTTCGCTATCAAAAGTTCTCTCTCCTGCATTGCCCTTTGTGCCGTTAATTTGAGGAGGTGGGTCGCTCAAGTCTAACAGATTGGAATTGAACTTGTCTCTTGCAATATCTGTGTTTCCGCCTCCAGCATTTTCTGATTTTAAAGTATCGGAGCGGCACTGGGCGTAGCGGCAATCCCAAGTCACCAACCTTCCGTCCACACCAGCGGCATATCCAAGTCCCATATCGTTAAGCGGCTGCGTTGTACCTGCCAAGGCCTCGGAATACAGCATATTATTATCGGGTTCATAACCATTTATGCTTATGGCTTCGCTGATCAAACCCAAATCAACATACAAAGAACCCACATTTCCCCTAACCACCATTTCTATATATCTCTTTTGCGATAAATCTTGGTAATAGCTGCCATTAGGTCGCATAACCCCGCCCCAGCTTTTGCCGCTCAAATTATCGTTTGGTCTTAACCTAAAACTCAAAATAGTTATTTCCCTGTTATCAACATCTGAATTGCCAATCGGAGTGTAAATACTCCTATAACGCATAGAAGTGTTGCTGTGCCAAACAAACTCTCCGTTGTATTTATAATTCAAATGTTCTATATATGTGGACTGGTCGTCTGTAGTTCCACCAGGAGGGCTTGCTTTGAACCACATAAGCCTAGAGAGCGGATATTGCAAACTTAGAGAACTTCCCTCAAAATCATCTATCAAAGCAGATTTTCTAGCACTTGTATTTGAGTTATGGTAACTTGCCGCTAGTTCCCCCTCAAAACTCCATCTGGATTTCTCTTTAGAATCTATGAATGGAACGGCATTTATCATTTTGTCCATCACTTGTGAACTATCCCTTAAACGTATATTTGTTCCAAACAAAAGCCCAGAAAATGGTTCTCCGCCAAGACGTGGATTTTCCGTGCTGACGTTTTGATTTTTGTAAAGAGCGGTTAAACCAAAAACAGAACCCTCTGCAAATTTCTTTAAAGGATATTCAGCTCTTGCCCCCAAAAGCAGTTTGCTTTGAAGTTCAAAAAGAGGTTCGCATTCAAAATTAACCGTTATCTCTTTGTTAGGGTCTAGAGCGCGCTCGCTTATAAGCTCAATTTGCCCAAGCTCATAATTCACCTGATAATCCACATCTCTAACTAAAACTTCTGAACCAGCCTTTAATTTTTCCGAATTCGGGGCAATATCCAAACAACCGCCGCCGCCAACCGAATAACTGCTACTTGGGTCTCTAACGCTTATGCTTGTGCGCCTGCGTTTTCCAACAGATTCAAAATAATAAAGGGGCTGGTAAAGATTCAAATTGCGAACAGGCATTGTGTAAAGCGAAGCCATTGTTGCAGAAGAATCCACATTTCTCAAAGGCTCAAGGCAGCGTTCTTTAGCGGCGGCAGCTGCATTTGCATAAGAAAGACCTCTATTATTCACATACCAATTTATATCTCTGCAAGGCAGTTGCATATCTCCCGTATATTCACCGCCTTCTTTGAGAAATATATAAACATCGGTTGTTAAAATGGTTCCACTTGAAGTATCGGCAACGCCAAGTGTTTTCAAAAAATCAACTGCGGTTCTTGAGCGGTCTTTCATTTTCAAAATAAAATTACTCGCATTATCAGAAGAAATTCCAACATTGTAAGTATTTCTTAGCATCAGTTTTTCTATGTCTATTAAATCAGAAGAAGCAACATCGTATTGAACAAGCAAAACTTCGTCCCCGCTCCTAACCGCGGATGTTGAGCGGTTTGTTGGATCGTTAGCCCACGAGACCGCCACAAGCATACCTTGGTTTCCATTTTTAAGCCGCAGAATTCCGGTGTTTGCGTCAAAAACATAATCCGTTCCGCTTTGCATTTCTGTAAGTGGAAGCCCCGTTTTTCTCACAGGAATATTGCTACCCGGTGGAAAATACACTCCAACCACATTTTCTATAGTTGTATTTTTGTTGTTTAAAGTGCTTCTTTTGTAAACCTTTAAGCCATCTAATTTAAGCCGCGGTGGATTACCGCCATTTATTTTTGCGTTTATATAAGCATCCCTCATACTCTGAGTTAAAAAATAATATTTGTAAGCGCTGAATTGCTTGTCGGGAATTTGAAATTCCGTGCTTTCGTCTTTGCCCCTTATTGAATAACTCTCTTGGCTACCCGCATCTTGAGAGGCAATTGTGGTTAAGCGCCAGTTGCCAAATTTCATATCTGCTTTTATTCCAAACAAACCTTGATGCTGCTCCGCATAACCTGTTAGCTCCGTGCCTGCTAAACTTAAAGATGTGTTGCCAGCTTCTAGCCTTTGCAAAATATAATCTTCAAATTCGCCGGGAGTGGCTTCTTCATAAACTATGCGAACTCTGTTTCTAACGCCAAGCCCACCCTCGCTGTTATTCAATTCAACCGTGATATTCCTGCCAATTTTACCCTGCACAATAAAACTCGGAACATAAGAAAGGCTTGGGCTTGGCCAAAGGCTATTTTCGCGGCTGCCGGGAGCATCGTCTAAAATTCCCGCACCGTGAAAGCGAATATCCATTGTGCCTTGCAATAAAAGCTGGGGGCGGTCAAAGCCATAATCTTTCATCCAAGCTGGTATTTTCATCGGAAGTGATATATTAAAGAGAGAACCTTCTTCGTCATCGCTTGCTCCTCCATTATTTTGCCCTATGAACGAATTAAGCCAAAGCCTGTTGAAGCCTATATCGTACATATCCATTGAATAATCTGCAAGTTCGGGGTAATAAGCCTCCCAAAGAGGCAGAGTGTCTTTGCTTATTCTATTTAACACCCCAGCCTGTACAACGCTTGTTCTGCTTTCAAAATCTATCCCGTGCTCATACACCACCGCAGGCTTGGAAGACTTGAGCGGCGCCCCGCTAGAAATCCCCTTTATCGGAAGCAAGCCATTGAGTGGCTCTGACTGAGGTGGCAGAGGAATGTATTGTATATTGCTTTTTGCAACGGAATCGCTAGGACCGGCAAAACAAAAGCCTGCCCACAGCAAAAATACTGCTACGATTACCGTTTTGGGAAACATTGTTTTGAAATTTAGAAAAAATTTTCGTGCCTGTCCAAAAGCTTTGCCAATAAAACAGGCATTGTTAGAAAATTTTTAATGTCCGCAGGACAGCCCGAAGGGCGAACCCTGCCCACGAAGTGAAGTTGGCAGGGTGAGTAAAATTCCTTTAGGATTAAGTTGCCCCTAAATGTGAAATGATTTTGCTACGCCTTAGTTGTCCTTCACGCAACGGACACTGTACAAGTTCTCCTTTTCTTCGTTGGAGTAAGCGTACTTATCGTATCTTATTTCGCTGCGATAAGCGTTTCGGCTACTGTGCTCTGTGCTACTCCACCAAAAGCCGCTGCTGCCAGCTGAGTAGAAACGGCGGTTATTGGGATAACCGTAGCCGCCACCGCCCAGAAGAGCAGCAAAGCCGAACTCATCCGTGCCCCCCTCACTACTCGTTGCCTTCAATTTGGTTCCAGCAGTTTCCTTGCCCCCAACCGCTGTAATCAAAACATCCCAGTCCGCATCGCTAGGAATATGCCAGCCGCTTGGACATATTCCCCTGTGCTTTACATCGCTTCCGTTCCATTCCTCATAAGTATATCTATTATCTATGCCCATTGCTGTTGCCCAGTTGTAAAGCTTGCCCCACCTTTGGCAGTTGTCAGGCTCATTTTTCCAGCATACATTAGTATTATTGTCAGGAACATCAAAGTTCAAATTTTCCGCCATCCAAGTTTGGTCGCCTATCTTTACTGTTTTGTAGGTTTTACCATTGTCGTCTTTCATTTCGCCATATTTAATGCCACCAGACGGAGACGAACCGCTTGGCGAAGACGAGCCACCAGACGAACCGCCATTGTTGCCGCCGCTGTCATCGCCGCCAGAGCAGGAAAATGTGAATGTCAAGGCAAGCCCAAGGACTGCCAAAAATGCGATTTTAGAGAATTTGGTTCTCATATACGTCTCCATTGTTTAGGGTTATTTCCAAGCGGAATTGCCTGAAATTGTTTATAGCCATAACTGATTTTTTGGCTAATGTAAATAAAAAGTTGTAAGTCCTTGTGTTGTAAGGAGTTATAGGG
>Ga0268262_10007421_pt1 | contig 10217 bp, 6 predicted proteins | sample TergutNc150P3_FD_190354 | JGI IMG/M metagenome (GOLD analysis project Ga0268262, IMG submission 190354) | Nasutitermes corniger P3 segment gut microbial community from laboratory colony in Florida, USA - Nc150 P3 (SPAdes) (version 2) | ecosystem: Host-associated > Arthropoda: Insects > Digestive...
GCGAGTCTATCTTCAGGAGCGCCTCTATGACCGCCTTGCCGTTGTTCACGGCCAAGCCGGTGCCTATCAGCATCATGGCGGGGATCAGGAACAGCTGTTTGCGCACCTTCTTGCCCAAGAAGTGCTGAGAGACCATGTACATGGTGGAGGGGCCGCTTGTCGCCAAGATCATGCAGGCTATCACGAGCGCCATCCAGAGGGGGGCGAGGGTTATCTTCACGAAGAATAGCACCGGCATGGTGAGTATGGCAAGCATCAGCATAAGCGGGTGCACCACGTAGTGCGTCAGGTGGAGCACGGCCTGTATGAACTTGAACGGTGGGATCTTCTGCTTTATGAGCAGGGGGATGATCTTCGCGGCGGTCTGTATGGAGCCTTTAGCCCACCTGAACTGCTGGTTTTTGAAGGCGTTCATGTCTTCCGGTATTTCGGCGGGCACGGCCAAGCCCGGCACGTACTCCGTCCCCCAGCCGTCAAGCTGCATGCGGTAGGAGAGGTCCATGTCTTCCGTAAGCGTGTCGTGCTGCCACCCGCCGCAGCTTTGGATGGCGGCAATGCGGAACATGCCCGCCGTGCCGTTGAAGTTCATGAACCAGCCGTTCCAGCTGCGGGCGGCCTGTTCGACCATGAAGTGCCCGTCTATGCCCATTGCCTGGCCGCGCGTGATGAGCGACGCTTTGTCGTTCAGGTGCGTCCAGCGCCCCTGCACAAGGCCGAGCTTAGGGTTGTCCGCGAAAAACGACACCGCCCTTTTGAGGAAATCGGGGGTGGGCACGAAGTCGGCGTCAAAAATGGCTACGAACTCCGCGTCGGTGTATTTCAGCCCGTTTTGGAGCGCCCCGGCCTTGAAACCGACACGGTTTTCGCGCCTTACCACGCTTATATTCACGCCCTGAGCCTTGAGTTTTTCCACGGTTTGATCGACGTATTCGCGCGTTTCGTCGGTGCTGTCGTCGAGCACCTGTATCTCGCAGCGCGAACGCGGGTAATCCATGGCCGCGCAGGCCTCTATGACGCGGCAGGCGACCATCTTCTCATTGTACATGGGCAGCTGGGTTACCACCTTGGGGAACGCGGATTCGTCGGCGACGCCGTAGTAGCGCCTCATCGTCTCCTCCTGAGCGGCGGCCTTACCCTTGCGTTTGCGCAAGTAAAAGTAGGTAAGGACATAGCACTGGACGCCGTAACCGAGCAAAATCAGGGAACATAGCACGTACAAGCAGCAAACGATAACGAGAGCGATCATTTGGCACCTTCGATCAACCGCGTGAATAAATCCCACCTCAACAAATAGCCGAAGCCGCCCGCGTTTTGGTACCGTACCGGCCGCGCAAGCGCAAAACCTCGATCAATTGTTCTGTGGGTATCGAATTCATTAATATAATTCCTACGCAGGCCCAAACGCAAATTTTTTTTACACAATATAAACATCCCCTACGCGCCGGGATTTACGCCGCCGTTTTTATCTTTCGCAAAAAGAACATCCGTCTCCGACAATATCTCCATAAACATCTCCGAATCCTCAATAATATCTGCCGCCGAAAGGCCGTCCCGGCCGGACTGCCTATACCCAGCCGCGTCGCCCGGGCCGCGGTCGCGCAGGTCGCGCTCCGCTATCTCGAAGCCGTCAGAGCATCCGCAAAAGAATTCCAGCCTCTCCGCCGTCCGCCGGTCGCGGCGCGCGCCCGGGCCGGGCAGCAGAAAGCAGTACGAGGCCGCGCCGCCCCTGCCCACCCGCCCCCTTATCTGGTGCAGCTGCGCCAGACCGAAGAACTCCGGATTCTCTATGACCATCACCTCCGCGTCGGCCACGTCGACCCCGACCTCCACAATGGTTGTCGACACCAAAACGCCCGGCGGACCCTCCCTGAAGGCGCGTATGGCGGCCTCGCGCCCGTCCGCCGGCATCCGCCCGTGCAGCTTGTTTATAGGAACCGCCGCCAGCGGCCCCCTCTTCAACGCCTCGGCTACGCCGTCCACCGTCTTCGGCGGATCCGCGCCGCTCTCCGACCCTTCGCCCTCGTCGTCCGACCCGTCCGCCGGCCCGTCCACGCGCGGCACGACGTAAAACGCCCGCGCCCCGGCGTTTATCCGCTCAAGAATGAACCCCTCCATGCCGGCGCGCCGCCCCTCCGGCACGATGCGCGTGGACACCGCCGCCGCAGAGGGCCGCGATCTGATCTCCACCGCGTCGAGGTCGCCGTACAGCGTCTTCGCCAGGGTCTGCGGTATGGGCGTGGCCGACATCAGCAGAAAATCGCTCGCCGGCCCCTTCTCCTGAAGCTTCAGCCGCTGCGCCGCGCCGAACTTGTGCTGCTCGTCTATTATCACCATTCCTAAATTGCGAAACCTGACGGAGGGCATGAAGAGCGCGTGGGTGCCCGCCGCGAAGCGCAGCGTCCCCGACGCCAAAGCGTTGAGCGTCCGCCGCTTCTCCGGCGCGTCGCCCGCGCCGACGTAGCCGACCTCGATCCCCAATCCGCCGAGATACTTCTCCGCGAAGTCCGCCGTCTGCCTCGCCAGAATCTCCGTGGGCGCCATCCAGACCACCTGCCGACCGCTGTTCAGAGCCGGCAGCGCCGCGAAGAGCGCGGTCACCGTCTTGCCCGACCCCACGTCGCCTTGAAGCAGACGGTGCATGCGCTCGGGACGCGCCGCGTCGGCGTGCAGCGTCCGCACCGCCGCCTCCTGCGATTCCGTAAGCGCGAAGGGCAGCGCGGCGCGCAGCCTGTCCGTGAGATCCCCCGGCGACATGGCGTATCCCGGCAGAGCGAACTTCCGCCCGCTCCACCGCAAATCCAAAGCGAGGCGGTACAGCTCCTCGTACTTGAGCCGCGCCTTATACGTCCCGAGCTCCGAAAGAGCGTCGGGCAGATGCGTCTGCCGCAAGCATTCGATAAGCGGCGGAAAGCCCTTCCGCTTCTCGACGGCTTCCGGCAGCGTCTGCGGACAGCCGCCTACGTTGCCGAGCGCCCATTCTATAGAATAGCGCAAAAGCTTCTGATTGACCCCCGCCTCCCGCATCGGCTCCCGTACGGCGTAAACCGCGAGTACGGGTCTATGGTCAACGCCGTCGGCCGATTTTTCGAGGACGGGATGAACCATGAGCGGCCGCCCGCCCCTGTTAGCCGTCACCCTGCCGGTCAGAATCAGCCTGTCGCCGACCGCTATCTTCATGGCGCGGATAAACCAAACCGCGTCAAGCTCCCCGCCGCAGCCGCCCCTTACGGTGACGCGGAATTTCGGCCTGCCGTAAAACTCTGCGCGGGCGGCGGTCACCGCGCCTACTACCGTTATCACGCCGTCTTTATCCGTATCGGTTTTGACTCCGGCCTCAACGCCGCCGATGTCCTTAATGTCGACCGCGTTAGACCTGTCTATATACCTAACGGGATAGTATTGCAGCAAATCGCCGATGTTCTTGATTCCGGCCGCTTCAAGAGCCGCGACCCGCTTGGGGCCTAATTTGGGGATGCCGCCGAGGGGCGACAGAAAATCCAGCTGCGACGGGGGGGCCTTGCTTTTATCGCTCATCTCAACCGTTCCCCGCCAGCTTCCATAAGATATTCAACCCGGCCTCCACCGCCTCCTCCCCGCCGCAGACCGTGGCGTGACCCAGCTTCCGCCCGGGCCTCGGCGTTTTTCCGTAGTCGTGCAGATGCGCCCCGCCGATCCTCAGCACGTCCGCCGCGTTCGGCATCGCGCCTATGAAATTCACCATCGCGCTGCCGCACGCCGCCTCCGCGCAACCCAGCGGCAAACCCGCCACGGCGCGGACGTGGTTCTCGAACTGGCTCCTCCGCGCCCCCTCTATAGACCAGTGCCCGGTGTTGTGGACGCGCGGGGCCATCTCGTTGGCCGTCAGCCTGCCGTCCGCCTCGAAGAGCTCCAGCGCCAGAACGCCCACGTAGTCGAAGCGCTCCAGCAGACGGCTCGCTAAACCTTCGGCGGCGGACTGCATCGGGTCGTCCAAGCGGCAGACCGTGCGGCGGAGGATGCCGCCGGAGTGCGTGTTCTCGCCCAGCGGATAGAACAAAAACTCGCCGTTGCGCCCCCTGACGGCCACGACGCTTATCTCCCTCTCAAAGGGGACGAACTCTTCGAGAATGCACGGAACGCCGCCCGCCCTAAACCACGCGTCCTTAATCTCCCCTTTGGATTTTATGACGGACTGCCCCTTCCCGTCGTACCCCATCGTGCGGGTCTTGAGCACCGCCGGCAGACCGATCTCCTCGACCGCCCGCCTCAAATCTTCCACGCCGTCCACCGCGATAAATTTAGGTGTGGGGATGCAAAGCTCTGCGAAGAGGCTCTTTTCCGCGAACCTGTCGCGGGACACGGCGAGCGCCTCCGGGGAGGGATAGACAAGCAGCCTCTCCGACAAATATTTGACGCTCTCCGCCGGGACGTTCTCAAACTCGTAGGTGACGACGTCGACCATCCCGGCGAACCGTTCCAGCTTCTCCAAATCGTCATACTCCCCCGCAATATGCTCCGACACCGCCGAGGCGCAGGCGTCGGGCGCGGGATCAAGCGTGACGAAGCGCAAACCGAGAGGGATGCCGGCGAGAGCGAGCATGCGTGCGAGCTGCCCCGCGCCGAGAATGCCGATTGTCTTTGTCGTCGTCATTTTGTTTTGTTCTCAAATCAAAGTCTTTAAAATCAAAATCTTTAAATCAAAATCATTTTTAGACGAAAGGCTTCACCCTCTCGGATCTGGACTGTCCAACACCTTTTCCGTCTGCCTCTTCCTATACTCATCCAACGCTTCCCTAATTTCCTGATGCTTGTTGCCCAATATCGCCGCCGCCATCAGCCCCGCGTTTACCGCTCCGGCGCGGCCTATGGACATTGCGCCAACCGGTATCCCGGCGGGCATCTGCACGATTGACAAGAGGGAATCCATTCCGTTCAACGCTTTCGACTGGACGGGAACGCCGATCACAGGCAGCGACGTCTTTGCCGCCGTCATCCCCGGCAAATGCGCGGCCCCGCCCGCTCCGGCTATTATCACCTCTATGCCGCGCCCTCGCGCCGACTCGGCGTAGCTGAAGAGTTTGTCCGGGGTGCGGTGCGCCGAGACCACTTCCGCCTCATACGGCACGGCGAGTTCGTCTAAGACAGCCGCAGTGTTTTGCATCGTCTCCCAATCGGAGGAAGAACCCATTATTATGGCCACTAACGGATTTTTGATTTGCGTTGTCGACGGCATTATCGGTAACGGCTCCTTTAAATCAAATAGATAAACATCAAAACATAACTACTCTTCATACGGAACGTCGGCCAGCGTCTCCGCCCTCTCTTCGCGCCAAGCCGAAAGGAGCCTCACGCGGCTGGGGTGTTTCAGTTTGGAGAGGGCTTTGGTCTCTATCTGCCGCACGCGTTCGCGGCTTATTTCGAATATCTCCCCTATCTCTTTCAGCGTCTTGATCCGTCCGTCGTCCAAGCCGAAGCGCATCATCAGGATTTCCCTCTCTTTGGGCGCGAGCGAGCTGAGAACCGACTTGATCTGCTCCCGCAGGTGCAGAAGCGATATCTTTTGCGTGGGGTCCACCACCGTGGAGTCTTCTATGTATTCGCCCACCGTCGCGCCGCTGTCGCCGCTTATCTGCATGTCGAGGGATATGGGGTCTAACGAATACTCCATCGCCTGCTGCACTTTGACCGCCGGGCAGCCGAGCGCGGCCGCTATCTCTTGGTACGAGGGCTCGTAGCCGTAGTCTATGACCCACTTGCGCGTCACGCGCAGCACTTTGTTCACCAATTCCATCGTATTGGCGGGGATGCGGATCGCCTTCGACTTGTCGTTTATCGCCCGCAGTATGGCTTGGCGGATCCACCACGTGGCGTATGTGGAGAACTTGTAGCCTTTGCGGTAGTCGAAATTTTCCACCGCTTTGATCAGGCCTCTGTTGCCCTCCTGTATGAGGTCTATGATCTCCATTCCGCGCGTCATGTACTTTTTGGCTATGCTTACGACCAAGCGCACGTTGGCTTCTATCACCGCGCATTTGGCCTGATTGCGGGCTTCTTCGAGCCGCGAGAATTTTTCCATGTCGCCGCCGCGCTTTTCTAACGCAAGCTCCTCCTTGTACCTGTCCAAAATGTCTTCCACGTGTTTGGCGTTGAGCCCCATGCCTCTGCATATAAGTATTGTCTCTTCCCACAGCTTGTCCAATTCTTTTCCCGCCGCGCCCGTCCGCTCCAAGTCCGTTATGGCGGCGTATTTATCCTCCACTATGGAGAGCGTCCGCAGGAATCCGTCGCGTTTTTCGTCCACGTCGGCAGGTTCCGCGCCCTCCCCGTGGGCTTCCTCTATGCAGATTACGTCGGCGCACTCCACCTCGCCGTTCTCTAATTTTTGTCCTAAGCGTCTAAGGCTGTCTATGGCGTACCGCGAGCGGAAGGCCATTTCGAACAGCTCGCCCTGCGCGGCCTCCATGCGCATGGCGTACTCGGCCTCCTGACCTTTGGAGAGCAGGGGCACCTTGCCCACGGTGCTGAGGTATGCGAGGGTGGGGTCTGTGTAGTGGGTGTGGGGCGCGGCGCGTTCCGGTCTGCGTTCGGGCCGGGGCGGCGCGGAGCGTCCGCCCACGAAAGTGTTGATGGTGATGCGCTCGCGTTCCAATATCTCCCTTATGCGCTCGATGTCGTCGGCGGCGTCGGCCGCGTCCTCCATCTGCGCCTCGGTGACGAAGCCCTGCAAATTGGCGAGCTTGCGCAGCCTGAGCGCGGCCCTGTCTATAGGCAAGGCCGCCGGCGGAGGCGCGTCGTTTTTTTCGGTCGTCGCGGTCATTCCTGCAAATCAGACTCCTTGAGCCGCTCCCCGTAGTCGCGGAGCCGCTCCATTAGCGATACTTTGTCCCCGTCCGGGCAGACGGCGAGTTCAGCCTTCACGTCGGCTATCCGCGCCTTAAAATATTTTCGGCGCAGCAGGGATATTTTCTGAACAAGCTCCGCCTCTATGTGCTCCGAAAGCGACGGTTTGACGCACAGCATGGAGACGGCGCGCGCAAGCCGTCCGTCCTCCCCGCAAGCGTCGAGCAGCCTGTTCAAGCCGCCGTCGCGGTCATACGTCTCCAGCATAATAGAATATATATTCTCCGCAAGGGAATCGGTAAGAATTTCGGGGGAGATATACCGACGCGCCGAGACTATCAATTCCGGCGCGGCTATAAGCATGCACAGAAAATCCTCCTCAAGCTTGCTCATCTCAAGCGCGCCGTCCCGACCCTGCGGAGCCTCCGTCCGCGCCTCGTCCTTTGACGGGTCGCGATTCGCGAAGTCGGCGAATCTTTTCGCCGCGAGTTTGCGGTCTATACGCAGGCTTCGCGCGAGTTTGTCCAAAAAGTCCTCGCGCACGACCTCGTCGGAGAGCGCGAGGGCGTAGGGCATAAGCCCGTCCATCGCCCCGCTCCTGCCGTGCGCCGACCCGTCTGACTCCGACGCCGCCTTGCCGATCAAGAAATCCGCCGCCGGACGCGCGTCCGCGAGCAGTCCGCGAAACGCGTCCGCCCCCTCCCGCTTGACAAAGGAATCGGGATCGTCGTCGCCGGGAAGAGCGAGTATGGAGACCCGCAAACCCAGCGGCGCGAGGATCACGGCGGCCCGTTGAGCGGCGGACAGCCCCGCGCGGTCGCCGTCGAAGACGAGCGTGACCTTAGAGGCGAAACGCTTTATCAAATGGGCGTGGTCGTCTGTAAAAGCCGTCCCCGAAGCCGCCGCCGCGTTGCGTACCCCCGCTTGGTAGAGCGTGAGGTAATCCATATAACCCTCAACGATTATGATATGCCCCAGTTCGCGGACGCCTTCACGCGTCTTGTGCAGTCCGTAGAGCACGCCGCTCTTCTTGTAGAGGACGCTCTCGGAAGAGTTCAGATACTTCGGCTGCGCGTCCGCGTCGAGCCCGCGCCCGGCGAAGGCTATCACGCGGCCGTTGAGGTCGCACAAGGGGAAGATCACCCGGTTCCTGAAGCGGTCGTACACCGCGCCGTCATCTTTGCGGACCGCCAGCCCGCACTCAACGGCCTTGTCCCGCGAAATACCCTTGCCCGCGAAGTAATCAATCAGCCCGCTCCACCCGTCGGGCGCGTAGCCCAGCCCGAACTCCTTCACCGTCTCCGCCGAAAGCCCGCGCGATTTGAAGTAATTTACGGCTTGCGGACTGCTCTTCAGGCATTGATAATAAAACTCCGCCGCCAGCTTATGGATGTCGAGCAATTCGGTTTTGACCGCTCCGCCGCCCTTCTCCGCCGCCGCTCCGCGCCTCTCATAGCGCGGCAGCTCCACCCCGACCGTCTCCGCGAGCATTTCAAGAGCCTCGCGAAAGCCCACCCCCTCCATCTCCTGCACAAACTTGAAAACGTCGCCGCTCTCTTGACAACCGAAACAATAGTAGACCCCTAATTCAGGATTGACCTGAAAAGAGGGGGTCTTCTCCTTGTGAAACGGGCAAAGCCCCACCATCATGCGCCCGCGCTGTTTCAAGCTTACGTACCGCCCGACGACGTCGGCCATGTTAGCCCGCCGCCGCACCAGCTCCTTAGCGTCGTCATTGAATCGAGAGTTCATATTTTACAAAAATATAACAACGCCGTACGCGCAAGTTATTATTTTATGGTGTCGGCGACGACCCGAACCGTAACGACCACAAACCACGGAGCGAAAAAATATGAATATCTCAGATCTTTTAACCCCGGACGGCATTCAGCTGAAACTCGCCGCCCGCAGCAAAGAGGCCGCGATAACCGAGCTCGTCCATCTCCTCTCGAACGCCAAAAAATTGAGCGGCTCGAACGGCCCCGACCATTACATCGCCGAGGTGATGGCCCGCGAGAAGGTCTCGTCCACCGGCATAGGCAACGGCATAGCGATCCCCCACGTGCTCGTCGCGGAGGTTAAAGAGATTATAATGGCCGTGGGGCGCAGCGCAAAGGGCGTGCCGTTCGAATCGGTGGACGGCAAGCCGGCCCACCTGATCTTCCTCATAATCGGCCCGCAGGGGAAGAACAACGAGTACCTGAAGATCCTTAGCCAGCTGTCGAGATATTTGGACGACCGAGGCTTCTTCGACGCTCTTATGAAGGTCGAGACCCCTGAAGACGCGATAGCTCTGCTCAAGGAGCGGGAACGGTAGCCGAACAACTGTCCGCGCTCCGTTCGGGGCGCGTCCTTAACACATAAACCAACGCTTGCCGTACCGCACAGGAGGGAGTTTTTATGAACGGTTCGAATTTATCCGGCCTTATAGTTCCGGTCATCGTCATTTTGGCCATCGCCGCTTTGGTCATTTTCTTCTACATAAGCTCGGCCATCAAGCTGTGGCTTCAGGCGATATTTTCGGGCTGCCGCGTGGGGCTTCTCAGCATCGTCTTCATGCGTCTGCGCAAGGTGCCGCCCAAGCAGATGGTGGAGGCTAAGATCACCGCCGTGAAAGCCGGGCTCAGCCTGACGACCGACGAGCTTGAGTCGCACTATTTGGCCGGCGGGAACGTGGCCCGCGTCGTGCAGGCGCTGATCGCCGCCGACAAGGCCAACATACCTCTGCCCTTCAAGCGGGCGGCGGCGATAGACCTCGCCGGGCGCAACGTTTTGGAGGCCGTGCAGATGAGCGTCAACCCCAAGGTGATAGAGACGCCCAAAGTGGCCGCCGTGGCCAAAGACGGCATACAGCTGATGGCGCTCACGCGGGTCACGGTTCGCGCCAACATAGACAGACTCGTGGGCGGCGCGGGCGAAGAGACCATTCTGGCCCGCGTGGGCGAGGGCATAGTCACGACCATCGGTTCGGCGGCCTCCCACAAGCAGGTGCTCGAGAACCCCGATTCCATATCCAAGCGCGTGTTGGAGAAGGGGTTAGACTCCGGCACGGCGTTCGAGATTCTGTCCATAGACATAGCCGACGTGGACGTGGGCAAGAACATAGGCGCGGACTTAGAGACCGACCGCGCGGAGGCCGACAAGAAGATCGCGCAAGCCAAAGCCGAGGAACGCCGCGCTATGGCCATAGCCGCCGAGCAGGAGATGAAGGCCAAAGTGCAGGAGATGCGGGCCAAAGTCGTGGAGGCCGAGGCGCAGGTGCCGATGGCAATGGCCGAAGCCTTCAGAAAAGGGAATCTCGGAATCATGGACTACTACAAGATGCAAAACGTCGTAGCGGACACGCACATGAGGGACGCCATAGGAGGCGGACGCGGCCCGCAGGGCGACGGCAGCAA
>Ga0268262_10007422_pt1 | contig 10217 bp, 7 predicted proteins | sample TergutNc150P3_FD_190354 | JGI IMG/M metagenome (GOLD analysis project Ga0268262, IMG submission 190354) | Nasutitermes corniger P3 segment gut microbial community from laboratory colony in Florida, USA - Nc150 P3 (SPAdes) (version 2) | ecosystem: Host-associated > Arthropoda: Insects > Digestive...
TCCGCCTTGGGCTTGCGAATTTCCCGCTGCTTCTGGCTCTGGATATTTTGCCGTTTACATACTTTGTCCTTCTCGCGGCTTTGAAAATTGCTGGGCAAGCTTTAATCTCGGGGACTCTATTTTCTTACGTGTTTCTTTTTTCTCTGGGCGGTACCACGGTCTCCTCTCTTTTAATGTATGCCCTGCGTAAATGCCTTGGGAAAAAAAGGATTAGCCTTGTCGGGATCAGCGCCGCTGGCGCTATGGCTTTTAACGCGGTTACTTTGATCATGGCGTATTATTTCGTCTTCGGGAAAAGCATACGCTATGCTGCGGCTCCTATTCTGGCGCTCGGTATAGTTACGGGAACCCTTTTAGGTTTCCTCTGCGAATATTTTATCAGGCGCTCAAAATGGTATAGCAATCCGGATACGCCGAATATTAGTGAAGATTTGGCTATTCCTGCTTTGAAGCCCCGCGTCATGAACGCCAGAGAGAGGTTTTGCGCCAAAAACTTTAGCTCCCTGGATCTTGCGATAGCCGGGCTTTGCATGATCCCCGCTTTGCTTTTTAATCAGGACACTTATATGCGCCTCGTTCAGTTTTTGTTTTTCTTTTTTATCGCGTCGCTTTCCGGTAAAAAAATAAATCCCCTGATCACACTTTCAATTATACTCGCGATTGTTTTCTTTAATCTGCTTGTTCCGTACGGAGAGCTGCTTTATTCCATTGGCCCGCTAAAAATTACATCAGGCGCTCTTCTCTCAGGATTGCGCCGGGCGGTAACCCTTGAAGGGCTTTTCATGCTTTCCAGGTTTTGCATAAGAAGCGACCTTGTATTTCCAGGCGCTTTCGGAAAACTCGCGGGAGAATCGTTGCGCGTTTTTTCACGCCTTGTAGAGGCAAAAAACCTTTTTACCCGTAAAAATTGGATCGAAAGCCTGGACGAGCTTTTATCAGGTTACGCGCAGGATGTCTCGGGTGAAATAAAAACCGCAAGCGAAAAAAATCATTCGCTGTCGGGTAGAATTATACTAGCGTTAGTGGTGATCCTTGCGTGGGTGCCGTTGATTATAGGGAAATAACTCTCCATAATGTGTAACAAGGATATTTAATGCAAAAAAAGTTTACAATATTTATTCTGTTGTTTTTATTTTTGGCAATAAATATTTATTCCCAAGAAACTCCAGAAAATAGTTTCTTTCAAAGAAATTTTAACAATAGAATTCATTTAGGTTATTATTCTTCATATTTTGATGATAACATTCGATTATTACAATGTGGATATGACGCGGTATTAAAACTAATAAATATTAATCCACAGTTTAATTTATTGGATTTCGGAATTGGATTAAATGGATTGCTTGCTTATGATATGGTAAATGAAGTCCAAAAAGACAATTTTGGAAGTGAAAGACTCAAAAACGGAAGGATGACATTTGGCTTTGAACTAAACTGGAACGCAAGATTGTACGTAATACCTGTCCCAAAAATAAACTCCAGAATATTTATTGAAGGTTGCGGAATGAGCTTAATTATTTATTCAAGGGAATTTCCGGAAAACGGAACATATGTTAATATTGGAACGACTATAGGTTTGGGAATGGAATACCCAATAAATGATTATAGAGCATATACGGTATTAAAATGGTTTCACTCGTCAAATGGAAAGGCTTATGAAAATAATCCCGCATTAAACACCGTTGGAATTGTAATGGGGTTGCAATTCAAGTGAATAATTATTTTAAGCAATATAAAGTTGGATTTTCTATATACGGCTTAATCGCTTTCACGTTACAGGAAATACCTTATTTACCCTGGCTTTTATTGCCCCTGGTAAATAATCCGCTGGCAAATAATATACCGAAAAATATGTACTTTGGAATGTTAGAAAAATCAGGCGGTATTCTAACAGTAGCATTATTAGTAATTGTTATAAATAAATCGCTTATTCAGCCAAAACTCAACAATAAATTTTTCCTTGTTTCCGCTTTCTGCCTTATTACCTACTATGTTTGCTGGATCTTTTACTTTTCTGGTTTTACAAACGCTTGGTTGATAGTAATAGGTTTATCGGCTGTTGTACCAATTTATTATTTTTTTATTGCGCTGTGGCTAGAAAATTATTTCGCGGTAATTGCGAGTATAATATTTTTTGTTGGTCATACCGGATCAAACATAATTAATTTCTTAACAGGGTAGAGTGAACAAGCATGGAAGAATTAAAATTCAGGGACGCGATAAAAACAGATTTGGAAAAAATTGTTGAGATATACAATTCAACAATTCCTTCCAGAATGGTTACAGCCGACACAGAGCCTGTGTCAGTAGAGAGTAAAAAAAGATGGTTCGACGAGCATAATTCAATAAAAAGGCCGCTCTGGGTCGTTGAGAATAAATCTAATGAAATAATCGGATGGGTTAGCTTTCAGTCATTTTACGGAAGGCCTGCTTATGACGCCACGGTTGAAATTAGCATTTATTTGGAGACGGAGCAAAGAGGTAAAGGATTTGGAAAACAAATTTTGCAATATTGCATTGAAAACGCTCCAAAATTTGGAATTAAGACTTTACTTGGATTTATTTTCGCGCATAATGAACCCAGCATAAAATTGTTTAAGTCTTTTGGGTTTGAAGATTGGGCAACACTTCCAAATATAGCGGAGCTTGACGGGCAGGAGCGCGGATTGAAAATTTTGGGTAAGCGTATCATTACCGCCCGGACATCGGCGGAGGTTTTATAAATTATGAGTATAGATGAAATTGTCGGAAAAGACTTTAGCGGCGTTATTTCAATAAGAAAAAACGGTCAAATATTAGTTCAAAATTCCTATGGATACGCGGATATAAACAATAAAATCCGCAATGAGACAGAAACAAAATTCGCGACAGCTTCCGCCGGGAAAGTATTTGTAGCTGTCGGAATTTTACAATTAATCGAAAACGGGAAACTAAGTTTCAATGATACTATCGGCAATATACTGGACTTTGACCTGAAATCAATCGACAAGAAAATAACCGTACAGCAATTGTTGAACCATACTTCAGGTATACCTGACTATTTTGACGAAAGCATAATGAACGAATACGCTGAATTGTGGCTGGATTTTCCCAACTATAAAATAAGAAAATCCATGGATTTGCTGCCTTTGTTTATAAACAAGCCGATGATGTACAACGCGGGAGAAAGATTCCAATATAATAACACCGGGTATGTTGTATTGGGATTAATAATAGAAAAAATAACGGGAATGTTATTCGATAACTATCTTGAAAAAAATGTTTTTTGCCCATGCGGAATGTTTAACACCGGATATTATGAGTTGGACAGACTGCCCGCAAAATGCGCGAATTCATACATTTACGATGAAAACCGCAAGGAATATTATACGAATATTTACAGCGTTGACGCGAAGGGAACAGGCGCCGGAGGGGCGTTTACAACAGTACCAGACGTGGAAAAATTCTGGGATAATTTGCTTGACGGAAAATTATTGTCAGATAATTTGTTAAAAGAGATGCTGTCATTGCAAAGCCATAGTGGAGATAACTATTACGGTTATGGAATATGGCTTGAAAAAACTGAAGATGGAACCTTGGAACCCTGGTTTCAGGGCTGCGATCCCGGCGTAAGTTTTTTATCAAGCTATGACAGGAATCAAAAACTAAATATAACAATAATAAGCAATACCGGAAACAATGTATGGGAAATAAAAGGAAAAATTACAAAGGAATTCCTTCCCTTGACGAAGCCGCAATGATATGCTACAAAAAATTATCTTATTTTTAGGAGACACCAATGAAAGCTACCATCAACCAAACTCTAACTCTTAAATGGGCAAAAACTTGAGCTGGTAAACATCCGGTGTATTTAACCAATTGAACTCCTACCAATAAATTAATTGGCGTAATAATCTTTAGGGTATTTCCTCCTCAGGTACTGTCCGGTAAAGTCTGTACAAATTTCTACAGGAGGAAATTATGTCTGCTTCATTCAAAAAGCTAAAAAAATTTATATCGTTTTACAAGCCTTACCGTCTGCTCCTCGCGGCGGATATTATCTGCGCTTCAATTACCGTTCTTGCCTCGCTTGCCTTACCGCTATGTATACGCTACCTCACCGTCATTGGGCCGGAACTTGAGCCCACAGAGGCGTCTCTTCTCGTTTTCAGAACTGTGCTGGCAATGCTGGCTTTGATTCTTGTTCAGGTTTTCTGCGGAATCTTCTATGACTATAAGGGACACGCAATGGGAACAATGATTGAACGCGACATGAGAAACGAGCTGTTCAGACACTGCCAGCGGCTCCCGGTGCATTTCTTTGACCGGCAAAGAACCGGAAGCCTTATGTCCCGCATCTCAGGCGATCTCGAAGACATGGCGGAGTTTTGCCATCACGGACCGGAAAACCTGTTCATTTTTCTGTCAACTTTTATCGGGGCATTTGTTATTCTTTTCCGCATTGACGCGCGGCTTACACTGGTTACATTCGCGTTTCTTCCGCTTTTGATTATTTATACTGTCTTTTTTCAGGGCAGACTAAGAAAAGCCTATCGTGAAAACCGCGAAAATATAGCGGAACTTAACGCGGATCTGGAAGATACGCTGTCGGGAATCAGGGTGGTGAAATCTTTTACCAACGAAAAAATGGAAGATGAAAAATTCCGCGTTGCCAATGAAAGTTTTTCCAAGGGAAGAAGAAACATTTATCGCAACGAAGCTTTTTATTATTCGGCTATGGAATACTTCTTCGCGCCGCTGGTTATTGCCGGAGCCGCAGCTGCCGGAGGAATTTTGATCTCGCGATCTGTTCTTTCGGCGTCTGACCTGATTGTATTTCTGCTTTACATCGGCTATCTGACTTCCCCGCTCACCAGAATTGCCCAATGGGTAGAACAATCTCAGGATGCCATGGCAGGTTTTACCCGTTTCATGGAGATCATGGCTATAGAGAAAGAACCGTTTTCCAATTCCGAAAATGCCTCAATACAACGATTCCATGGTCATATTGAATTTATTAACGCGAGTTTCAAATACGGTGAAACATTGGAGAATGTTTTTGAAAACATTACTCTTGACGTTCCAGCTGGTACTTCCATTTCCCTCGTCGGTTCATCGGGAGTGGGAAAAACAACGCTCTGTTCGCTGATTCCAAGGTTTTATGAGTTAAATTCGGGAAAGATACTAATAGACGGCAAAGACGTTCGGGAAATTGATCTTGAAACCTTACGACAAAATATAGGAGTGGTCGCGCAAGACGTGTATCTTTTTAACGGAACCGTGATTGAAAATATCGCTTACGGAAAACCTGCCGCCAGTCATGAAGAAATAATTCAGGCGGCGAAAAGAGCGAAAGCGCACGATTTTATCATGGAACTGCCCGATACCTATAAAACGAAAATCGGCCAGCGCGGCATACGCCTTTCGGGAGGACAGCGCCAGCGCCTTTCCATTGCGCGGGCATTTCTTAAAGACCCGCCTGTTTTAATCCTTGACGAGGCGACCAGCGCCCTTGATTATACCAACGAAAACGCGATTCACGAAAGCCTTGACGGTTTCTTAAAAGACAGAACGGTGTTTATAATCGCTCACCGGCTTTCAACGGTGAAGAAAGCCGGAAGAATTTTTCGCCTTTCAGAGCGCGGCATTGAAGAAACAAGCAATTACGGGGACGATGATGTAGTATAACCGCTACAACAGCTCCCCGTTTTTCCATACAAAGACTTTCTTCATCAGCGTTGCCAGAAGCATATACGCGAGGATGATACACCCAAGGTATGGGAAGTATACATTCGGCAAAGGGGTCATATTAAACTGCGATCCAAGCCATGTGTAGGGAAGGAAAGTACCCGCCGCTATTCCCAAAGTGGTAAACAAGATAACGCGGGATGAAGCTCGGCTCTGGATAAAGGGAATCTTCGGGGTGCGGATCATGTGTATTACCAGGGTTTGAGACCAAAGGGATTCCACAAACCACCCCGAATGGAAAAGCATCATAAAAAGGATTTTCGCGTCGGCGTCAATATTGGCGTATGTGCCCCCGGCAAAGCGGGGACAAATAATAAAAAACATCAGGCAGTAAGTAGCGATGTCAAACACGGAGCTTGTGGGCCCTATCCAAAGCATAAAGCGGCTTATTGAAGTGGCGTCCCACTTGCGGGGCTTGCGGAGGTAGTCCGAATCCACATTGTCCCAGGGAATTGCAATGCAGGAGATATCGTAAATCAGGTTTAAGACAAGAATTTGAATAGGCAGCATAGGCAGGAACGGAAGGAAAGCGGATGCGGCCAATACCGAAAACATATTACCGAAATTGGAACTGGCCGTCATCTTTATGTATTTGATGATGTTGGCGTAGATTTTCCTGCCTTCGATTACCCCTTCTTCCAGCACCATCAAATCCTTTTCCAAAAGAATGATGTTGGCCGATTCTTTCGCGATGTCAACCGCGGTGTCCACCGAAATGCCGACATCAGCCGCCCTCATGGCCGCCGCGTCGTTGATACCGTCACCCATGTAGCCAACGGTGTGACCGTCATCCCGCAGGGCTTTCACAATGCGAGCCTTCTGGCTTGGCGAAAGCTTTGCGAAGACATCAACCTCGTCCACCGTTTTTTTCAGGGCATCATCGCTCATGCTTTCGATGTCCGAGCCCAAAAGGATATGTCCGGCATCAAGGCCGACCGACTGACACACAGTGCGCGTAACGCTGTCGTTGTCCCCGGTAAGCACTTTCACCTTGACGCCGTATTCGCCCAACACGGTAATGGCTTTTTCCGCGCTTTCTTTCGGAGGGTCAAGGAAAGCCAGGCAGCCGATAAAAGTCATATTGCTTTCATCCTGTGCCGAAAGCGCCGCCGGAAGCTTTACCGTCTTCTGCGCAAGCCCCAGCACCCGCATCCCCTTTTCGTTGAGCTTACGGCACGAAGCAAGGATCTCTTCCCGAAGCTCCTTCGTCAAAGGCCGGACTTCCCCTTTGTAGCCCGCCTCGGAAGAAATAGCCAGCATCTCCTCAATAGCACCCTTGGTGATAAGCTCAACATTCCCCGAAGAATCTTCCATCGCTACGCTCATCCTGCGGCGGTTAAAATCGAATGGAATTTCGTCAATTTTTTTGTAGTTAACCCACAATGGGATCATTTCAGCTTTTCTGGAGAACTCAATAATTGAAACGTCCATCAGGTTTTTCAATCCGGTTTGGTAATAACTGTTGAGGAAAGCCTGGCGAAGCACATCGGTATCTTCATCGCCGTTTATGTTAAGGTGGTACTCAAGAATGACCTTGTCCTGGGTAATCGTGCCGGTCTTGTCTGTACAAAGAATATCCATTGCCCCGAAGTTCTGGATTGAGTTCAGGTTTTTTACGATAACCCGCTTTTTCGACATGGACACCGCGCCCTTGGCAAGGTTGGCGGAAACGATCATCGGGAGCATCTCAGGGGTCAAACCGACGGCAACCGAAAGGGCAAAGAGAAAGGCCTGCAGCCAATCGCCTTTGGTAAACCCGTTTACCAAAAGAACAACCGGCACCATGATCATCATAAAGCGGATAAGCACCCACGAAACAGAGCTAACTCCCTTTTCAAAACTGGTGGGCGGCGCTTTTACCTGCAATTGCTGCGCGATGGAGCCAAGAACCGTGTCGTCCCCGACCGTGATAACCAAGGCTGTAGCCGACCCGGAGATGACGTTAGTCCCCATAAAAGCCAAATTGTTAAACTCCAGGGGATTGCCTGTGGCTTTGGACGCTGTATTGGAAAATTTCTCCACTGGCTCGCTTTCGCCGGTCAGGGCGGACTGGCTTATAAAGAGGTCCTTTGCCTGTATAATCCTTACATCCGCCGGAACCATGTCGCCCGCGGCAAGATAGACCAAATCCCCGACAACAATTTTGTCCATTGGGATTTCTTTTTTTTCGGTGCGGGTTTCGCCGCTTTCCTTGTCTTCAAACTGGCGCGCGGCGCAGGCGGTGGTTTCCACCATTTCGGACAGGCGTTTGGCGGCTCCAGAGCTTCTTAATTCCTGAATAAAACGCAAAAGGCCGGAAATAATCACCATCGTCATAATGATTATTACGGTTATTGGATCAGCCTCGCCCGGCTCGGCCAGAATAACATCGGTAAACGCGGAAATGAGGGCCAGAACAATAAGCACAACAGTGAAGGGATTTATAAACGCCCCGATAATCCTTTTAAAAAGCGTATCTTCTTCCTGGCGGGTGATTACATTAGCGCCGTGTTCTTCCCGCATTTCTTCGACATCATCTTCGTTAAAACCCTTTTCGCTGTTGTCGTATTGGATGAGTAAGGTGCTGCCATCTCTGCATGCGGCCCTGAGAAGCCTTCTTCTAGCCCTTTCAGCTTTTGTTATTGCGGGGTTAATTTTAGCTTTTGTTTTTTTTCTGGCCACTATGAATCCTCCTGTTGTAAATAGAGAAAGGAAATGACCGGTATAGTAGAACGGTATTATTGTGGATCTACAGGAAAATCACAGGAGCATCCACAGAGCTACGCAGGCCGCTACACGGGTCATCGGAATCATTACCATTACTGCCGTCATCGTCCATGGACTACCTCCTGTAAAATTATTAAGTGAAATGAAGCAGGCGCCGATCAGAATCGAACTGATGCATAATGGTTTTGCAGACCACTCCCTTACCGCTTGGGTACGGCGCCGTGATTTTAAGTTAGCAAAAATAAGTTGTTATGTCCATAGGGAAAAATACACGGACTTCAATCTTGGCCGACGGCATGGGTTGACACAGCAGCTCCGTGGCTAGACGAGAAACAAAATAAATTATAGAACCAATTAGAGGAGAGGACAATGAAGAATTTAATACTGAACCCCGGTTCCACTTCAACCAAAATTGCGGTGTATGACGGGCTTACCAAAGTTTTTTCTAAAAAATTTATCCTTCCACAGAAGGAGCTTGAAAAATTCCCCGGCATAATGGATCAAAAGCAGTACCGCACACAGGAAGTTATTGATACATGCCGGGAGCAGGGCGTCCCCATTGAGGAAATAACCATGGTAATCGCCATTGGCGGATTTCTCGCTCCGGTAACCGGCGGCGTTTATGAGGTAAACGAAACAATGATTCGCGATTTAATGGCTTCCACTTATGGCGAGCACGCGTCGAATCTGGGCGGAGTTATCGCGGCGGAAATCGCGGCCGGCATTCATGTAAAAGCTTACGTCGCCGATCCCATTTCTACAGACGAAATGCAGGAAGTTGCCCGCATTTCAGGACTTCCCGACATAGTCCGTACCAGCAGGGTGCATACCCTTAACCAAAAGGCAGTAGTAAGGCATGCGGTAAAAGAGCTTGGCGTATCGATAGAATCCGCCAACTTTGTGGTGGCCCACCTTGGCGGCGGTATCTCCATCGGGGCACACAGGGGCGGGCTTATCGTTGACTCAAACGACCCCCGCGGGGAAGGGCCTTTCTGTATGGATCGCCCTGGCGGCGTTCACGGCTTTGAGCTTGCCAAACTCTGCTACAGCGGGAAGTACACCGAAAAAGAAATGCTGGAGCGGCTTAGCGATGGCGGCGGAGTAGTCGCGTACATGAACACCCGCGATTTTTTTGATGTAATGCGCCTCTATAACGAAAAAGACCCAACGGCAATTGCCGTATACAACGCTCTGGTTTACCAGATCGCCAAGGAGATTGGCGCGGAGGTAGCGGTGCTGCGCGGGAAAGTGGACGCTGTCATTTTTACCGGCGGCATGGCGCGCGAGGCTTGCTTTATTGAAGACATAAAGGGTTATGTGGGCAGCTTCGCAAAGATCATTGTTTATCCCGGTGAATTTGAAGAAGAAGCAATGGCGTCTTACGCCGCCGCCGTAGCTAGCGGAGAGCTAAAACCGCGTGTCTATAACGGAAAGCTATAGTATCCTGACTTGTCCATTATGTTTTCACATAATGGACAGTACGATACAAATTTAAAAATACCATAGATACTAATTTCCCGTTCAAAACCCTTTGTATCTTTTTGAGGGGTTATCCGATGAACTTGTAGCCCGTCCCCCAAACGGTTTGCAGATGCACGGGTTCGGAAGGATTTTTTTCGATTTTTTCCCGAAGACGTTTTATATGCACCGATACTGTTTTTATATCGCCGTACATATCTTCGCCCCATATTTTATCGTATAGTTGTTCTTTGCTGAATACAATTTCCCTGTTGACGGCAAGAAAATAAAGAAGCTCAAATTCTTTGCGGGTAAGGATTATTTCC
>Ga0268262_10007423_pt1 | contig 10216 bp, 11 predicted proteins | sample TergutNc150P3_FD_190354 | JGI IMG/M metagenome (GOLD analysis project Ga0268262, IMG submission 190354) | Nasutitermes corniger P3 segment gut microbial community from laboratory colony in Florida, USA - Nc150 P3 (SPAdes) (version 2) | ecosystem: Host-associated > Arthropoda: Insects >...
AGCACGGGCTTGCCTTTGGCGTGGTTGCAAAAGAAATAAGAAGCCTTGCCCAGAGTTCGGCAAATTCAGCTATGCAAACAAGAGAGGCAGCAGAAAAAGCAAGCGGTGCAATAAAAACAGTAAACGAGGCAGTGCTTGAAATAAAAGAAAAAGTGCAAGCGTCTTATAATACTATAGAATCTATTGCAGAAAGTACAAAAAAGATAGCAAACGAATAGCTTGTGTACAACCCTAAATCTGCCATAGCCACGGAATTCATAGACCATCAGGAAATTCTTGATTCTCTGGAATATGCCCAAAAAAACGGCAGCAATGGCGAGTTTATAGGGCAAATTTTGGATAAAGCGCGTAAATGCAAAGGAATTTCCCACCGCGAAGCTCTGGTTTTGCTGGAATGTGCAGACCCGAAATATAACAGGGAAATTGAAGAGCTGGCAAAAAAAATCAAGGAAAAGTTCTATGGCAATCGCATAGTTATATTTGCACCCCTGTATTTATCCAACTATTGCATAAACGGCTGCCTCTATTGCCCATATCACCTAAAAAACGAAACCATCAGAAGAAAAAAATTATCCCAAGAAGAGATAAAGCGCGAAGTTATAGCCTTGCAGGATATGGGGCATAAGCGTTTAGCGTTAGAAACCGGAGAAGACCCTGTTAATAACCCCATTGAATATGTTTTGGAAAGCATAAAAACCATTTACAGCATTAAGCACAAAAACGGAGCCATTCGCCGCGTGAATGTAAATATTGCCGCGACAAGCATAGAAAATTACAAAAAATTAAAAGAAGCCGGAATTGGAACATATATTTTATTTCAAGAAACCTATAACAAAGACAGCTACGAAAAATTGCACCCAACAGGCCCCAAGCACGACTACGCGCATCACACCCAAGCGATGGACAGGGCAATGGCAGCGGGCATTGACGATGTTGGAATTGGGGTACTATTCGGTTTGAACTCATACCGCTATGATTTAGCAGGCTTGCTTATGCACGCCGAGCATTTGGAGGCGATTTTCGGTGTTGGCCCCCATACCATTAGCGTTCCGCGTGTTCGCACCGCAGAGGGTGTTAACCCCGATGATTTTGGAAATGGCATAAGTGATGCTCTGTTTGCAAAAATAGTTGCAATTATCCGCATAGCCGTTCCATATACCGGAATGATTATTTCCACCAGAGAAAGCGAGCAATCCAGAGGGCACGTTTTAGCCCTTGGCGTTTCTCAAATCAGCGGCGCATCTTCCACCAGCGTTGGCGGCTATGCAGAAAAAGAAAAAGCCGAAAACAACACCGCCCAATTTGAAGTGATAGACAACCGCTCTTTGGATGAGGTTGTTCAGTGGCTGCTAAATTTAGGCTACGTGCCAAGCTTTTGCACCGCCTGCTACCGCCAAAACCGCACCGGCGACCGTTTTATGAGTTTGGTGAAAAGCGGTCAGATTGCAAATATATGTCCTTCAAATTCCCTTATGACCTTAAAAGAATATTTAGAAGACTACGCGAGCGAAGCGACCAAAGCCATTGGCGAGAAGGTAATTGCCGAGCAATTGGAGCTTATTCCTAATGAGAAAATAAGGGAGAAGGTTAGGGGGTGGCTGGAGAGGATACGTGGTGGAGAGAGGGATTTTAGGGTTTAGTTTTCTAAATTAATCTTTATGGAATTTGCTAAAAAAACACCAGATTTGTTAATGGACATTGAAAAAGAGGAGGCTCAAAATGGAAGAGTATAAGGAACTAGACGACCCTGTAGAAGAAGTCTATCGCATAAGGGAAGATATACTCAAAGGGTTCAACTATGATATAAAAGCATATCACGCCCATTTGCGAGAAGAAAGACCTAAATGGGAGGCAATGGGCTTTAAATTTATATCTGAAGCCGAGGCTGAGGTTATGAGGAATAGGCATTAATGTCCTCCATTCAAACGGAACAGAGTATTTGATTTGCGATATTGATGATTATTTAGAAAATAGGAGAAAAAGCTAATGCAATCCACACCCATACCCTCCAGAGTCCACATCGGCATCTTCGGTAAGGTAAATAGCGGAAAATCCACCTTGCTGAACGCCCTTACTTCGCAAGAAGTTTCCTTGGTTTCTGAACAAAAAGGAACCACCGCCGACCCTGTTTACAAAGCTATGGAAATTTACGGGATTGGTCCCGTTGTTTTTATAGACACAGCTGGCTTTGAAGACGACAGCAGCATTGGGCTTCTGCGCATTGAAAAGAGCAGGGAAGTCATTAAAAAAACTAATATGGCAATTGTTCTGTTCAGCGATATGGATATTGAAGAGGGTATGCAATGGGTGGCCGCTCTCAAAGAACAAAATGCCAAGGTTATTATTGCAGTCAATGATATGGAAAACAATAATGCGACAGACATTGCCGCTAAATTGAAAACGGAATTAAGTGAAGAGATTATAGTTATAAATGCTTTGAAAAAACATAATATTGAAGAGATTAAAGAAGCCTTGATTAGAAATGCTCCAAGCGACAAGGAAATTGATATAACTGGCAATTTGGTTAAAGAAGGCGACACAGTTATGCTGGTTATGCCTCAAGACATACAAGCTCCCAAAGGCAGGCTAATACTCCCGCAGGTACAAACCATCCGCGAGCTTTTGGACAAAAAGTGCATAGTCATAAGCTGTGTCACGGGGCAAATTGATGAAACACTTGCCGCTTTAAACAAGGCGCCAAACCTGATAATATGCGATTCTCAGGTATTTAAAATCGTATATGAAAAGAAACCCAAAGAGAGCAAGTTAACATCTTTTTCGGTGCTTTTTGCCGCATACAAAGGCGATATTGAGTTTTTTTTAAGAGGAGCAAAGTCTATTGGCAATTTAACCGCAAACTCGCACGTTTTAATTGCAGAGGCTTGTACCCATGCACCACTGAACGAAGATATAGGTAGAGAAAAAATCCCAAATTTATTGAGGAAAAACTATGGAAATTTATCCATAACAGTTACAAGCGGCACAGATTTTCCCAAGGATTTAACAAAATATAGCCTAATTATCCACTGCGGTGCTTGTATGTTCAACCGCAAATATGTATTGTCTAGAGTGGAAGAAGCAATGCGGCAGAATGTTCCCATAACCAATTATGGAATTGCCATCGCTTACCTGCAAAAAATATTGGATAAATTGAGTTGGTAATTTTCTATATTATAAATTGCTGAAATGACTCGTTTTTCGACAATTATTCTTATAGCTTTGCTTTCGCTTGTGAACGCAGCAGATGTCTCTGTATCAAAATCTGAAAGTCAATTGCTTTCAAAGCCCACTTTTTATGAAGAACAGATTATGAGACAACGAGACCAAGCAGCGCAAAATCCTGTAAATTTGGAAAACCCCGTGGATTCAAATTATGTAATTGGCCCCGGTGATTTTTTTGAAATTCTTTTTCCTAACGGAATTGAGGGTTTGCAGGTTTCTCCAGAAGGGACGGTTGCCATTCAGGGATGCGGGCTTGTTGAGGTTAACGGCATTCCTCTTTACGAAGCAAAACGAAAAATTTTAGACAAGCTGAAAAATCGCTATGACCAAAGATATATAGGGGTGCATTTGATTCAACTTCGCAAATTTATTGTGAATGTTCACGGAGCAGTGTGGAATCCTGGGCAAGTTACGGTTAGTGGGCAGGCAAGGGTTAAGGGAGCAATTTATGCCGCAGGAAATTTTAAACAATCGGCAAACAGAGATAGTGTTTACATATACCGCAAAGGCAATACCATAATCACAACAGAAAATATTCTTTTGCAAACAGGAGACATAGTAGAAGTTCCCTACAAAGAATGGCAGCAAACTATTAATTTAATTTATGCGGCTAAAACAATAACCGTTCCATACATTCCAAACTACACAATAAAAAAATATATAGATGATGCTGGCATAAGTATTGAAGGTAGTGGCTATAATGGGATAAGCGTTAGATTACAGGAAAGCAACTTTACGAAATGGATTGGCATAAACCAAATGGACAATTTTTTGCCAGAGCCTTCAAGCGACATTGAATTTCATATTCAGTCGCCTTATGTATATATTGGCGGTGCCACGGCAGTGGTTGGAAAAGTGCCTTACAATCCCTCAATGCGTGCGATGGATTATGTGGCAGCCAGCGGAGTTACAATAATCACCGGAGATTTTTACAGAGTCTCTGTTTTGAGAAATGGAAAAAAAGTTTCTGTGGACTGGGCAAATGGCGAAATTTTGCCTGGCGATTTTATTGAAATTCCTCGCACAGTTTATGAACAAGTGAAAGATGTTACTATATTTATTATATCTTTTTTGACTATTATTGCAACAGCTATTACTCTAATGGGGAACTAATATGTTTAGACTCACACTGGTTTTATTGTTATTGCTTGTAGCAGCGATTGCAGCTATAGGTGTTTTGGTTGGCCGTTCTATGAACGGCGGGCAGATTATAGCTCCAAAGCAGGAAACGAGCATTCACGTGACTGTGCGCGAAGTTTTTCCGGCAGCGGAATTCATTTCTCTTGTTTACAGATATACATCTGTGATTAAAGACGTGAATATCAAGGAAATGTTTGGCATTCCGATTCCCGGAACCGAAAAGAAAATGCTTGCAGTTATAGATGGAACCATCAAACTCGGCATTAACTGCAAAGAGATGGTAATAGACACAATCCGCACAGACACGATTTTTATAAAATTCCCGCCAATAAAAATCCTTGCCCACGAATTGCATCCGGAAACGGCAGAGGTATATGACCAGCATAACGGCATTTTCAACAAATACAGAGCCACCGACCATTTTGCCTTGGAGGCAAGGCAAAAAGCAGAAACAGAACTCAATGTAAGAGCCAACCGAGACATAATTATGCAAGCCCGCGCAGCAACTGAATACGCATTCAGATCATTCCTACACGCGATTCCAGTTTTGGATACGGTACCTGTAGCTTTTAGATGGAATTAGAAAAAACATGTCTCTAACTGAAATTTTGATTTTTTTGCTGACGAGAAAAAAGTATTCCATTGGAATTCCATTTCTTGCCGGAGTTTTAGGATTTGTTATAGCTTGGATTTTGCCAGAGTATTATAAAAGCGAAATAAGAGTGTTTTTGGATACAGGTTCCAAAACAGTGGGTGTAAATTCCTTGGTTAAAGGTGCTATGTCGTCTAATTTACTCGGTTCGCTGGGAGCTGGCCTTGGAAGTGGAGGAGCACAGGAGAACGAAGATTTATATTTGGAAATTGTGAATGGAAGAGATGTTCAGCTGGCTGCAATAGAAAAATTCAGGCTGGACACTATTTACAAATATGCAAAGTACAAGGAAACTTTGCTCAAACATTTTGACAAAGATATAAAAATAGAAGTTGACGAATTAACGGGAATAATTTCTTGCAGATATGAGGCAAAAAATAAAGTACTTGCTAGGGATTTGGTTCATTTTATTGTTGAAGAAGCAAATACTAAATACATAAAACTGAGAAAGGAACGTGCTTTGCAAACAATAGAACATTTGAATATTTTTAAGCAGGGCATTGTTGCTTCTGTAGATTCTCTGAGCGAAGTTCTGATTAATTTTTACAGAAATAATAACTTGCTAGATTTGGAATCTCAGTTAAAGCTAACAGTAACCGCACTTGCAAGTTATGAGGAACAAATTAATAATATGAGAATTAGCGAAAGCAGGGCTGGAACAGATAATTCTTCGGTAGCGGAACTTCGCAAAAGAAGAGCTATTTTAGAAAGAGAGTTTCAGAAATTGCGCGGAGAATATTCAAAAGATTATTTGCCTAGCAAAAATTCCGTTTATATAAATTCAGACTGGGCAGCAGAAAAGCTTATTGAACAGGGAAGGCTAGAAAGTGATTTTAAGAGGCTTTTTACAATGCTTGAAGCTATAGAGAGCAATATTGTTATGGAAGAGGGCAATGCAGCGAAAAATTTGCCAGTAATTCAGATTGTGCAAGATGCATATTTGGCAGATTACAAGAGCAAGCCTAAAAGGGCTATATGGGCGGTGGTTATGTCTGTAATAACATTTATTTTTATGACTCTTTTCTTAATTTCGCAAGGAATGCTCTCTGGCGAACTCAATTGCAAGCCAGAAGCGAGAAATAACCTAATGAATTTGCTAAAGGTCATAAAACCATGATTCTCCCAAAGTGGTGGCAAATTGCAGTATTAATATTGCTTGCTTTGCTTTTAAATTTCCTATATTTGGGCTTGGGAGACTATAATTTTTTTTTAGGTGCGCTTATGTGCGCTTGCTTAATCGCGGGTTGTTATTGTTCTCTGATTTTAGATAAACCAGAACTTGGTATTTTGTCAATTATAGTAGCATTGGCATTTACAGACAAACGTTTGGACTATATGTCTTATACTTTTCAGCTTATTTATTTGGCAGTTGCAATATCTTTTATTCATTATTTTATCTCTCACATAACAGACCGAAAGTTTTTTTGGTTTTTTGCAATTTTCATTGGCTCTTACCATATCTTGCTTTTTATGGTTCGCCCGCAAACTTCATTTCCATGGACGCTTAACTGTATGCAGCAGCTTGCGATTTTTTTATGGTGCATTCTCATAAAATGGGATGTAAAAAAAATTATGAATATAGTTGTTCCGTATATGGTTTATCTTTTAGCTTATGGTTTTATAGAAAAACTTACAATAAATCCAGTGCGTATAGGCGGCCCCACCACTTATGCAACAAATTACGCCGTTCTTTTAGTTTTTCTATGGGTAATGTGGTTTGTTTACTCTTATCTGAGCAAAAAAAATTTATTAATACTCGTACCTGTGAGTTTTTTAACCGCATTTGCTGTTTTTTTAAGCGGAACCAGAATGGGTTTTTTAGGATTGTTGGTAGGTTTTTTCGGCGCTATAGGTTCAAAATTATGGATTAACAATTCAGATAAATCTTTATCCAAAAAAATGCTCTATATAATACCGGCTTCGCTTTTCGTAGCTTTGTTAGTAATGGGAATTTGGCAGTTTTTGCCCGAAAATTTAGTGTTAATAAGGTCATGGAATGTTCTGTTATCTGGTAAATTAGATAGTAGTTCGCTAGGCAGGATTGCCTGTTGGATTACGGCAATAGAATCTTTTTATAAAGAGCCTATTTGGGGAATAGGGCCGGGAAATTTTATAATAGAGCATACGAAATTTTTATCGCAATTTTCATTAATCAATAACAATTCTTTAGTTCCTTTGGGACATGCTCACAGTATAGGCTTAAATGTTTTAGCAGAAAATGGATTGGTTGGTTTTGCAGTATTGTCTATAGTTCTTATTATATGCTGGGTACAGCTACTCAGATTTTTGCTAAATCAACCCAAAAATCCTTTAGGTTATGCGCTATTTTTTGGCGGATTTATCATTTTTTCCCTGCCAATGATAGATATGATTCCCTCTCCAGGCTGGGACTCCTGGTATTACGGAGTTTTAGCGAGTTTAGGCTTTCATAGAAAATCTTTTAGTCATTCTTGACAAAACGCTTTTATTTTTTATATATTATACCATAATAGTATAGGTAGGAGTATAATAATATAAGGATGGATTTTTACAAAAAAATACTTAAATGGTATTTTAATTTTAAACTTTTGTTAAATCCAAAGTTTAGAAAATCTTTTTGTAAAGTAAAAAAATATTTCCGCGAAATTGATGGTAGCAAAAAAGAAGAGTTATCTAAATATTTATCTTTGCATTTTTTTAGCTCATTTAAAGATGGATATTTAAACTCCGATATTGGCAAAAAAGATTTAGAAGATCAGATGATAAACAGACTTTTAAGTTTTAGGCACCATACCATACCTTGGATTAATTCTATAGTCTCACTGAAAGGCAGCAAAGTTCTTGAAATAGGATGCGGCACAGGTAGCACGGCAGTTGCGTTGGCAGAGCAAGGTTGCAACTTGACAAGCATAGATATTGATGAAGCACATATAAAAGTTGCAAAAAAAAGATGCGAATTGTATGATTTACAAGTAAATATATCATTAATGAATGCAATGGACATAAATAAAATAAATGAGAAATTTGACCTGATTATATTTTCTGCCTCGCTTGAACACATGACTTATGAAGAACGGCTCGCATCTATAAAATCAGCTTGGAATATGTTAAATAAAAACGGCTTTCTTGTGGTTATTGAAACGCCAAATAGCTATACAATATTCCAAATTCAGCCCCAGGGAATTATTTGTAAGTAACGGTAATGATGAAATGAGCCTCATAAGATTTGGGCGTGGGGTTAGCTTTCACGAATTTGAGCTAGCATTGAATGTAAATTGCAGTGATTTTGAAGTTTACAGTATGCAGTCATTTGAAAAAACCTTTATCTCAAATATTATTTTAAATGAATTTAAATACTGTAAGTTTTTAAGAAAACTTGGCCCTCCAAATATATCGGAGGGGTTTTATTATAAATATCTGTATATTGCTATAAAAGCAATAAATACTCTTCCTAATCCAAAAAATGAGCCTAACATTGAATCCGTAAGCTAACATTCGGAGGAGTAAAAAATCAATTTTACCGGTTACAGGAAAATTAGGCTTATGTTCTCTTATTGTTTTCACAAATCTTTTTGCATAATTTTCATCTAATTGCTTCATTTGGCAAAGTAGCCACCAGCTCAAAAACATAGAACGCTCTTTTATCAAATTATCATAAATTCCATCCAAATATCCTTTATGAGATTCTATAATGTCAAGGCATTTCACTTGCTTTATATTAAAAATGGAATTTATAATGGAATTTTTTCTTTTAATGTAGTGGTATAATTTATCGTTTAGCAAAACTATTTTTTCTGCTTTTTTAAGTATTGGCAAAAATACGTCCATATCTTCAAACAAAATTCCATCTGTATAGCGAATATCTTTAAATATATCCTTTGAATAAAGTTTATTCCAAGCATAAGCCTGAATTTGGTCTTTTAAATACAGCTTGAACACAAAATCTACATTCACAAGCATGGATTTTTCGCATGGATATTTTATTTCTCTGTCTGAAAAATAACTGCATATAACCAAATTTGCATCGTATTTCTTTAAAGAATTTAGCATTTCCAAATACATATTTTCTTCGATGTAATCATCACTATCCACAAAACCTATATATTCGCCATTTGCAATATCTAAACCCGCATTTCTTGCGCTAGAAAGTCCGCCGTTCTTTTTATGCAGCAACTTTATGCGGGAATCTCGTTTTGCGTATTCCTCGCAAATTTGCGGTGAATTATCTGTGGAGCCATCGTTTACAACTATTATTTCTAAATTTTCATAAGTCTGATTTATTATGCTATCCAAGCTTTTTGGCAAATATGCCTCTACATTATACACAGGAACAATAATGGATATCAGCGGTTTTTCCATATTTCCCACCTCGCTCTCAAGAAATTTTTAACTTTATTTTTAAATGGAAATTTTGCAAGCCACGAACCGTCAAAATTATGAATGCTAAAAGTATTTTTTGTTTTGTAAATTTTCTTACAATTCCAATGCTTTGGGCTAAAAAAATCCGTAGAGAAAATTTGCGCCTGTTTTTCATTTTTATTGAACTGCTCCTTGCTTCTTATTTTTTTAATTCCGTAATTTTCCAATAATATTTCACTCATAATAAAAGGCAATGGTTTTGTTGAAAACTCTCTTCCATCGTAATAGTCCATGCATTTCTTTATCCATTCGCATTTGGGTTCTGCGCCAATAGTCGCGGCTTCTATTTTTCCAGTCATTTCAAAACCTACAAAATATGGCAAATCCAAAAGCTCATCAAAGGGCTTAACAATGCTAACGTCTGAGTCCAAATAAATACCGCCAAAATGGTAAAGTGCATAAAAGCGTATGTAATCTGTAGCAAAAGCATATAATTTTTTTTCTAGTGCATCTTTTACCCACTTAATTTTTTCCATGTCAAATTTATTTAAGTCCCATTTTATAATCTCATAAGAGGGCAATAGATTTTTCCATTCTTTTATATTATCTTGCACATTTTGCGGAATGTTTTCATTCAACCAGCAGTAATGAATAATTTTTGGTATCATTTGCCCAATCTCCTTAAAGATAATTTAACTATGCAAACGGGTAGCCATTTTTCTACATTATTTTCCATGACAGGTGAAAATTTAGAAAAAAGTTAGTGACAATTTACTATCTTCCACTATATGCGTGAATTCAACGTAACGGGTCTCTGTATTCCAAGCAAGCATTATATGGCAGATATTTCAAACAAGGTCAGCC
>Ga0268262_10007424_pt1 | contig 10215 bp, 10 predicted proteins | sample TergutNc150P3_FD_190354 | JGI IMG/M metagenome (GOLD analysis project Ga0268262, IMG submission 190354) | Nasutitermes corniger P3 segment gut microbial community from laboratory colony in Florida, USA - Nc150 P3 (SPAdes) (version 2) | ecosystem: Host-associated > Arthropoda: Insects >...
GCTTTACACGATAATGACGTTTATAACCGTAATCTGCCAAGCCGTCATAGGTCTTAAATCCGTCTGTGTAAAGGGTTGCATCCCTATCCGCTTGTTCTTCTATTATTGGTATTATCTCTTTCATTGAACAATTATTTACAATTTGAGTATATACTTTTCCATCTCTCTTTAACATACCAAAAACAGGTATCTTACCTTGTGCGCCTACTCCTCTCTTGCCACGAACTCGTCTTGCTCCAAAATAACTTTCGTCAAGTTCTATCTTACCATTGCCAAAAGGACTGTGTTTTTCACAATCTTCGTAAATTCTTTGACGAATTTTATCATAAATGTTACTTGCAGTATTACGATTTATGCCGCATAATTGCGAACATTTTTTTTGCTTCAATGTCTAAATAAAATATCTTAAGAATTTCTCTAAATTTATGCTCGGAAATCCTTGAACGAATCATATATTTGTTTTCCACACATCCTCCTAAGTAATAACACAAAATAATTTTTGCTTAACTAGGATTGAACCAAAATTAAACATTTGCCTATAAAAACAAGACAAAAATTAAACCCGAAGACGTAGAGACGCAAGAAATAAAGTAAAAAAATTTATGCAAAATTTCACAAAATCCTTGACTGTTATCCGAACAAGAAATTATATTAAATAGAAAAGCAATAAAGCGGAGCGAAAAATGACTACAGGGGAACAACAGATTTTTTTGAAAAAAGAACACGCGGAAGCGGTGCGCTACATGAACAACGCGAAAGAGACGTTGCAAAAAGCGAAGAGAGACGGAAATTATTATACCGACAAAAAGTACGTCCGCACGGCTTGCGGGACGGCGTATAACGGGGTTTTACTCGCTTTGGACGCTTGGTTTGTTCTCAAAGGAATACCCAAACCGAATAAAAAGCAACGCAAGTCGATAGAATATTATATGTCAAACATTACCAAAATAGACAAAAAATTGGTAGCGTCTTTGCACGTTGCCTACAATGTTTTGCATTTAGCCGGATATTACGACGGGATAACCGGCGTAAAAGTGATTGACGGTGGGTTTGACGCCGCCTACGAAATTATCGAAAAGATTAAACCCGAAGACGCAGAGTCGGGGGAAACAATATGAAAATATTTTTGCAAAACTGCAAAAAACACTTGACTTTTACGATGGCAAATAGTATTTTATATATAGATATTATATATATTGTGAAGGTTCTCGGTTGGGCATTTCTGCCTAAATCGAAAATTATCGGAAAAATACTCACTAAAATACCAGCGAAAATCAAATTACTTTCCAAAACGGGAAGTAAAAGCGGTTTGTTTCATTTCAAATATAAACAATTATACCTTTAAGGAGATTTTTGTATGAGTACCCAAAATCTTGTGACTATTGATTCCTTAATGAAACGGGGACATTTGGCTTTGGAAGATTCAAATTGGCACCAGGCGAACCAATATTTTGATAAAGCTTTGGACATCGACCCAGAGTATGCTCCAGCTTATGTGGGGAAAGTGTTATCGACTATTTCTATTGGTAAAAATGGTAAAAACGATTGGGTAAACAATAACTTCTTTTTGGATGTTATTAGAAAAGAAGCGGATTTAGCGCGTTATTATAAACCGCTTGACGACATGCCGGACTATCAAAAAGCGATTCGTTTTGCCAATGGAACTTATCGAGCGCAATTGGAAAGTTACAATAGTCAAATTAAGAAGCGTATCGCCGAATTGAAAAAAGATTTTGGGTTTTACATGATAATAGTGGCAGATGTTGAATCTGGAAATAAATCCGTTGAAGATGGTACATGGTTATACTCTGGGGGAACACGATATAAAAATGTGGCAACGTATTATATATACAAATATGAAATTTTAGTTGGAAATTTTAGTGGAAAAATATGCGTAGAAATACTTCGTACAGGAGAATCATATATGTTTAGCAAAGACGAGTGGGGCAAAATTGAGGTTAGTTGTTATGTTTATAATAATAATTATGATATTAAAGCCGGTGACGTTGCAGTAATTACTAATAAAACAATTGAGTATAACCGTCGCCGAAAAGAGCAAGAAGAACGAGAACGCCAAGAAAAAGAAGAGCAAGAAGAACGAGAACGCCAAAAAAAATATGAATCGCTAATTCAAACAAGAAACAGAATTTCAACAGAAGAAGAATATAAAGACCTTGCCGAACAATTCAGGGGAATGTATGGTTATAAAAACACAAAAGAATTGGCGAGAGAATGCGATAATAAGTATATAGAACTCAAAAACCGCCGTGAAGAGCAAAAGCGATACCGACAAGAAGCCGAGGTAAAAATAAAACATCGACTGTTGACTATATGGTGGACTATATTGGGGGGGATAATAGGTGGATTAGTTTTTGCTTTAGCTGGCGGTTCTGGGGCAGGCGGTTTTGCGGGGCTCTGCGCTGTTGTATTCGGAATCATAAATCTGGTTGCTTTCTTTTTTTGGCGTCAGGATGCGGGAACGACTTTTGTAGGGTTCTTTGTCCTCCCTATTATTGGCGCTATTATTGGCGCTATTATTGGCGCTATTATGAGCGCTATACTTTCTCTTATGCCGGATATAGTGTTCTTAATCATTGGCATTATTATCGGCGCTATTATTGGGGCTATTTCGGCGAAACCACAAAAAAAGCGTTTATTGGAAATAATACAACGTAAAGAACAAGAACGAGAAGAACAGGAAATAATACGACGTAAGGAACAAGAATGTGAGGAACCAGAACGTAAGGAAATAAAATTCACTTGATTGGTGAAAATGCGGCGCTTATGAAAAGAGAATTTTTTAATGCAAGAGGAAAAAATACCGTGTCTGCGATAGCGTATTACATTTACGGGGAAAGTTTGTTAACGGACGCAAGCGGAGAGTTTGCATTTTGTGGTTCGTGTGGAATAAATCACACGAACGGATTTTACGGCAAGGAGAAAAAATAAAATGTCGATGTTTAACGAATCGGAAGATAGCGAGTCGGAAAAATCATTCGGCGGCGTAATGTCATATTTTGACAACGTTATCGATGGTTTATCCGAAGCGATAAGGATAAATCCCGATGATGAAGAATCGTATTGCAATCGCGGCGCGGCATATTTCTATAAAGAGGATTACGACAACGCTATCAATGATTTTTCCGAAGCGATAAGGATAAATCCCGACAACGCAAATGCTTATTTCAATCGCGGTCAGGCGTATTTGGATAAAAAGGACTATGATAACGCTGTCGCCGATTTATCCGAAGCGATAAGGATTAGTCCTGATGACGAAGAGACGTATTACAGGCGCGGCGAAACGTATTTCTGTAAAGAGGATTACGACAACGCTATTGACGACTTTTCTGAAGCGATACGAATTAGTCCCGATAACGAGAGCGCGTATTGCAATCGCGGCGCGGCATATTTCTATAAAAAGGATTACGACAACGCTATCGACGATATATCCGAAGAAATACGTATAAATCCAGACAGCGAAGGCGCGTATTACCGACGCGGATTGGCGTATTGCAATAAAACTGACTATGATAACGTTATCAACGATTTATCCAAAGTGATAAAGATAAATCCCGACAACGAGGACGCGTACTACCGGCGCGGCTGGGCGTATTTCTATAAAGAGGATTATGACGGCGCCGTTACGGATTTCTCAAAAGCGATAAAGATAAATCCCGACAACGAGGACGCGTACTATTGGCGAGGACAGACATATTTAAATAAAAATGACTATGACAACGCTGTTGCCGATTTTTCAAAAACGATACAAATTAATCCCGACAATGCAGACGCATATTGCAAACGCGGCGAGACGTATTCCTGTAAAAGTGACTATGACAACGCTATTGCCGATTTTTCAAAAACGATACAAATTAATCCCGATTATGAAGAGGCGTATTTTGAACGCGGACTGGCGTATTTTTTAATTAAAAACGATTATGACAACGCTATTGCGGACTTTTCAAAAGCGATACAGATTAATCCCGATTATGAAGAGGCGTATTATTGGCGCGGCAAAATATATTCCAATAAAAAGGACTATGACAACGCCATTGCGGATTACTCAAAAGCGATACGGATTAAACCAGATAACGAGGACATTGCGAACGCATATTTTGAGCGTGGCAAGGCGTATTTAAATAAAAACGACAGTGACGGCGCAATAAACGATTTTTCCAAATTAATACAGATTAGGACTGACAACGCGGAAGCGTATCTTTATCGCGGGCGGGCATATTTTAATAAAAACGACTATGACGACGCTATTGCCGATTTTTCAAAAGCGATACAGATTAATCCTGACGATGCGTTTGCGTATTTAAATCGCGGGACGACGTATCTCATCAAAAACGACTATGACGACGCTATTGCCGATTTTTCAAAAATAACGCAAATCAATCCTGACGACGCGTTTGCGTATTATTGGCGCGGTTGGGCGTATTTTTATAAAAACGATTATGACAGCGCCATCGACGATTACTCAAAAACGATACGGATTAAACCTGATTATGCGGATGCGTATTATTGGCGAGGCGATGTTTATTTCAAAAAAGGCGATAAGAAGAATGCGGAAAAAGACGTTGTAAAAGCGTTGTCTATATACCCGAATAACAATGACGCGAAAAAACTTCTTGAACAAATACAAAAAGCGGAGAATTAAAAATGGTAAAAAACAACGCGATAGACATTCTCTCAATTAATTTTACTCAAGACGAACTTGACGAGATGCTCCGTTTGGCGCTGGCGCGTTCTCAAGAAAACGACTATGACAAAGATATAGACGATTTATCCGAAACGATACGGATTAATCCTGACAACGCGGAAGCGTATTACCAACGCGGCTTGACGTATTCCTGTAAAAATGACTACGACAACGCAATTGCTGACTACTCGAAAGCGATACAAATGAATCCCGACAATGCAGACGCATATTATCTGCGTAGTATGGCGTATTCCAGTAAAAAGGATTACGACAACGCTATTGCCGACTACTCGAAAATAATACAAATGAATCCTGACGATGCGGACACGTACTTTGAGCGCGGTAAGGCGTATTTCTATAAAAACGACTATGACAACGCTATTGCCGATTTATCAAAAGCGATACAAATTAAGCCGGACGAGTCGAGCACCTATCATTTGCGTGGCGGAACGTATTTATATAAAAAGGATTATGATAACGCTATAACAGATTACTCAAAAGTAATACAAATTAAGCCCGATTACGCAGAAGCGTATTTCAATCGCGGCAAGGTGTATTATTTATTTAAAAACGACAATGACAACGCCATTGACGATTTTTCAAAAGCGATACTGGTTAAGCCAGACTATGCTAAGGCGTACCTCTGTCGCGGAAACGAATATTCAAATAAAAAAGACTATGACAACGCAATAGCGGATTACTCTAAAGCGATACTGGTTAAGCCAGACTATGCTAAGGCGTACCTCTGTCGCGGAAACGAATATTCAAATAAAAAAGACTATGACAACGCAATAGACGATTTTTCAAAAGCAATCCTAATTAACCCTAAGAATGATATTATTTACATCGACCGTGGATGGGCGTATTATTATAAAAAGGACTATGACAACGCAATAGACGATTTTTCAAAAGCAATCCTGATTAATCCCTATTACGCGTATAAGTATTTCAATCGTGGACAAGCGTATTTTCAAAAAGGCGATAATAAAAATGCAAAAAAAGATATTTTAAAAGCGTTATTTATCGACCAGAATAATAATAAAGCGAAAGAACTTCTTGAACAAATACAGGACGATTTTTCAAAAGCGATACAGCTTAATCCTGACGATGTGGACGCGTTTTTTGAACGCGGCGAGGTGTATTACTATAAAAAGAATTACGACAACGCCATAGTCGATTTTTCAAAAGTAATACAAATTACGCCCGATTACGCGGAAGCGTATTTTGAACGCGGATTTGCGTATTGTGAGAAAAATGATTACGACAACGCTGTAAATGATTACTCAAAAGCGATACAGATTAAACCGGACTATTGGGGGGGCGTATCTCAATCGCGGTTTGACTTATTGTGAGAAAAATGATTATGATAGCGCTATCAATGATTACTCAAAAGCGATACAGATTAAGCCAGACTGTGCGGAAGCATATTTCAATCGTGGCAATGCGTATTTATATAAAAACAACGATGATAACGCTATCAATGATTACTCAAAAGCGATACAGATTAATCCTGACGACGCAGAGGCGTATTTCTATCGCGGGCGAGCGTATTATAATAAAAAAGATTATGACAGCGTTATAAATGATTTATCAAAAGCGATAAAGATTAAGCCAGACGACGCGGAAGCGTATTACCAACGCGGCTTGACGTATTCCTGTAAAAATGACTACGACAACGCAATTTCCGACTACTCAAAAGCGATACAGATTAAACCAAACTATGCGGAAGCATATTTCAATCGTGGCAATGCGTATTTATATAAAAACAACGATGATAACGCTATCAATGATTACTCAAAAGCGATACAGATTAAACCGGACTATTGGGGGGCGTATTTCTATCGCGGGCGAGCGTATTATAATAAAAAAGATTATGACAGCGTTATAAATGATTTATCAAAAGCGATAAAGATTAAGCCAGACGACGCGGAGGCGTATTATTGGCGTGGATGGACGTATTATGATAAAAACGATTATGACAACGCTATTAACGATTACTCAAAAGTAATACAAATTACGCCCGATAATGCAGACGCGTATTACTGGCGAGGATGGGCATATTCAGATAAAAAGGACTATGACAACGCTATAGCCGACTTATCAAAAGCAATACAGATTAAGCCGGACGATGTGGGAACGTATTGTTTTCGCGGTTTTGTGTATTCCAAAAAAGGCGATAATAAAAACGCGGAAAAAGACGTTGTAAAAGCGTTATCTATCGACCCGAATAATAACAACGCGAAAGAACTTCTTGAACAAATACAAAAAGCGGAAAAAGAAAACAACGGTTACATTAACAATTAACAAACTGGGAGGTTTGATATGGTTACAAGAAAAATGATTTTGGGCGTCGCGTTGGCAATGAGCGCAATGGCGATGATTGGATGCGGGAAGAATACACAAGAAACTGCTCCTGTAGCGAGAGGTGGATTTTCCGGACATAAGGAAGAGACATTGTGCCTAAAGCGCGATGACGCTGATTTTTTCAGAGCCACAGGTTCTGCAAACGGCGCTTACACCCACAAAGATTATATAAAACGTGAAGCGATAACCAGAGCGCAAAAGGAAATACGTGAGAGAATGGAGAATAGTTACGATGGATTTATTGATGATTATTCGAAAGGTATAGTTGCTGACAAGGGAACAAAAATTGATGAAATGTTCAAAGAAGGCGGTAGACAAATAATCCGAGGATCTGTAAATGATGCATCTGTTATTTGTGGTCCCTATGTTTCCGATGTTGATGAAAATGGACATATTGAAGTAGTGGTTGGAATTGAAATAAGTAGAAAGGATATAGTTGATAAACTTTCTAAACACGTGAAATCGCTGGTTTCACCAGATGAAGTGGAACGTATAACGCGTGAAGGTAACAAAGAATTAGAAACGTATTTCCAAAGTCACTCGGGAGAACGTTAACGCATGTTTAGATTAAGGAAAGAAAGGCTTATGGTGTTAAAAATTTTTACGTTTTTATCTGTTTTACTACTTACGACGCCGGAACCTTTATTGGCGCAATGCCTTACTTTATCAGACGGAATACGTCCTTCGTGGATTAATAGTTCTCGCCATCGTCCGCAAGAAACGGACAAGTCCAATTTCATGCTGATTACCGTTGAGGGGCAAACGTTAGATGAAGCGCGCAGAAACGCCGAAAAAGAATTTTTGGCAAAGCGCAGTATGATATATGGCGATTGGGTAAAATTGCATAACGGAAACGATGGGGTAACGTTTCAAATTGGTAATGATGATGTTCCTCGTCTTTTCAGAGCCCAATGTATAAGCGAATATCATGAATTTGAATGTAAGACAGGCAAGTACAAACTTTGGCAAATTGTACAGATAGCAAAAAAACCAAAACCAAATGAACCGCTTGAAACAATTTCAAGAAACCAAATCAAGAAGTTAGAAGAAAATACATTGGGATTAAAACCGTTCGTGCCTGGTATGGCTCAAATTCATAGAAACAGCAATGCAAAAGGCACATTTTTTATCGTTGGCACGTCAGCTCTTGTAGGAGGAATTGTTGCTACGAATATGCTTAGTGCAAATAATGCATCGAGAGTAAATACTACTTTCAATGTTGCTCAGAGGCAAACATACATAAATAACGCTAATACTTTGCATAATTGGCGCAATATTTCTATAGCGACAATTGGCGCGGTTTATGTCTGGAATGTAATAGACGGTTTTGTAGGAAGAAAATCAAGCATATGCGGATATAAGGCAGAATCCGATTTTAAGATAACGCCTTACGCAGATTTGCATGGCACAGGCGGTTTAATTTTGAGTTTCGGTTTTTAATAAAGAAGAGGTGATTAAAATGAAAAAGTATATCAATGTTTTTTGTGCTTTGGCAACAGTATCTACGCTTTTTGTCTCATGCGTAAAAGAAGAATTTGAGCATTTCGGCGGGATTCACGGCACGGTAAGCGACCGGACTACAGGCGCGCCGATAGTAAATGCAAGCGTTTTGTTGTCTTCGGGAGGAACAAACGTAATAACCGATTCCGACGGTTATTACGAATTCAAGGATTTAGAGCCGAAGCAATATTCCGTTAACGTGCAGCGTATCGGCTACAAAACCGATAGAAACGTCGTTACGGTGCGAGTCGGAGAGAGTGCGTTAGTGAATTTTTTACTAATAGCGGAATAGATTGCTGAAAATTATACAGGGAGGATTTATGAAAAAAATTCTGTATCTGATTATGGCGGGGGGATGCCTTTGGTTTTGCTCCTGTCCCAACGACCCCGATACTGAAGACAACGGCAGTATTTTTGGCTTTGTTACTGATTTTTCAACCGGTGAGCCGGTTTCTGTTGCTAACGTACAACTTCGCCCAAGCGGGGAAACTCAACAAACCGGTTCTAACGGACGGTTTGAGTTTACGAATATTAAACCGGACAAATACTCAATAACAGTTACAAGAGCCGGTTACACGGACCTTTTGGATCCGCACACAATAACCGTCAAAGCAAACACAGCATCACAAAGAGACGTAATGATAGAAAGGAAACCGAAACCTTTAAGATTGTTAGCTTCAGACGGCACAAATAGCGATATTACAGGACTTAACTTCGGCAATACGTATGATGTGCGTTCCTTCAGTATTTTTAACGAAAATCCATATCCGTTAGAATGGACGATAGTAAATAATACCGAATGGATAGTTGCATATCCGCTGAGCGGAACCGTAAATTCCAACGGAGGACAGCAACCGATAACGATTACGATAGACCGTAACAAAAAAAATGACGCGGTAAACAGCGCTGTGATATCAATTATCTCAACCCCAAACTCCGGCACAAGAGATTTGACAATTTCCACACAGACAGGAAGCGCTACGCTAACGCTTAATGTAAACCCTGCAAACGCCGGAAAAGTATCGCGTTCGCCTGAGTCAGCGTCTTATGCTTTTGGAACGACAGTTACAATTACCGCTAACGCTGAAAACGGTTATGTATTCAAAAATTGGACAGGCGGACTCGTTGCCGATGCTAACAAAGCATCTACGACGATTACTTTAAATTCAAACGCCGTAATTACAGCCAATTTTCTACTTCAAAGCGATATTCAAAACGAAAATACCGTCACGGTTACGAAAACGCAGGAAGGATTTGTTCTTAAAGGAGGCACCCTTTCGTCAAAATTGTCCTGGCTTAACAAAAACGCAGACAGCCACAATACTTATATTCTCGAACTGAGCGTCGATGAAAGCATTTCGCCGCTTTCTCCAAAGTATGACGGCGCGGTTAATATTACGATAGTTCTCAGGGGCGACGGTACAAACCGGACACTTAAACTTGGAACTCATGGAAGGATGTTTACGGTTAATTCGGACGTCAATTTGGTTTTGGACAATAACATCACTCTTCAAGGACACAGCGGTAATAGCGGCGCTATGGTTTATATTAACGGCGGAACGTTCAAAATGAACGCAGGAGCGACTGTTAGCGGTAATGATAATTGCGGAGTTTATGTGTATTCGGGAAGTTTTACCATGAACGGCGGA
>Ga0268262_10007425_pt1 | contig 10214 bp, 15 predicted proteins | sample TergutNc150P3_FD_190354 | JGI IMG/M metagenome (GOLD analysis project Ga0268262, IMG submission 190354) | Nasutitermes corniger P3 segment gut microbial community from laboratory colony in Florida, USA - Nc150 P3 (SPAdes) (version 2) | ecosystem: Host-associated > Arthropoda: Insects >...
AAAATGAACCAACGCTTTTATGGAAAATGGACAAAGAAAATAAATTTCATATAGATTATTGCTTTATATCAAAAGATATTAATTTGTTTAAAATAAATATAGGTACATTATCGGAATGGGAAAACACAAAACTTAGCGATCATTGTCCATTAATAATTGAATTAGAATTTTGCTAACACCTGCCATCCATGGCAGAGGTGTTAGCAGTGGTTTTTCCAGCACTTAACAGGGAAGATGCGCTATCTCTAAACGCGGTTCCCTGGCTTTAAGCGAAAATATCCCGTTCAATAATCTTGAACACCTTGGTGGGGCATTTTTCCACGCAGGTTCCGCAGGAGTCGCATTTGGATAAATCAACGACCGGGACGTTAGTACTCAGGTCTATGCACTGACGGGGGCAGTTTTTGACGCATTGGCCGCATTTGATGCAGGCGATTTTACAGGTTTTAATGACACCCTGCCGGTTGGGATTGCGGTTGGCGCAGAGGATTATCGCGCCTTTTTGATCTTTTGAAACGGCCCTCAATAAACCCTGGGGACATTCGGTCATACACATGCGGCAGCCGGTGCATTTGGCGTAATTGATTACCGGCAGCCCTTTTTCCTTGTGCAGAGAAAGCGCGCCGAATTTGCATACCGATACGCAGTCGCCGAAACCCATGCAGCCCCACGCGCAGAGTTTGGTGCTGCCCGTGGCAAGTTTCGCCCCCCGGCAGGTTTTAAGGCCGGTGTAGGTTCCCTTGACCGGGGCGTGCAGATAGCCGCCGCGGCAGGCAAGCACCGCGACAGTCTGTTGCATGGCTTCGCCGGTCTGCCCGGTTATTTGGGCGAGTTTTTCCGCTACGGCGGAACCGCCGACGGTACAGGAGTTAATGCCGGCTTTTCCGGCGGCAATGGCCGCGGCGTAATTGTCACAGCCGGGAAGGCCGCAGGCTCCGCAGTTCGCGCCGGGCAGCGCCGCGCGGACAGCGTCAGCTAAGGGGTCGCGCGGCACGGCAAAGAAATCCCGGAAAAAGCCCAGGGCGGTTCCGATGACAAAGGCGAGAATCAGGGCAAAAATCGCCGTAATAATGATAATGGTCATTTTACCAACCCCTGAAAGCCCATAAAGGCGATTGAAAGCAGGGCGGAAGCGGCGAACAATACCGGCGTTCCTTTCAGAAACGGGGGAACCGGACTGGTTCTTAACCGGTGACGGACTCCCGCGAGCAACAGCAGGGAGAGCATGAAGCCCAGGGCGACGCCCAGCGCGTATACCAGCGACTCAATAAAACTGTATCCGTTGGAAATAACGTCAAACGTAACCGCCAAAATCGCGCAGTTAGTTGTAATGAGGGCCAGATAAATGCCCATTGCCCCGTACAGGCTGGGGGCGGCTTTTTTCAGATAAAATTCAACTAACTGAACCAGCGCCGCTATCACCAGAATAAAAACCAGGATTTGCAAAAATACCAGCCCCAGCGGTTCCAGAACAAACTTATACAGGGGCCAGGTAACGCAGGTCGCCAGCACGGTGACAAATGTGACCGCCAGCCCCATACCGACAGATTTGTCTTCATCGGTACTCATTCCGATAAAGGGACAGAGGGCAAGAAAGCGCATTAACACCACATTGTCAATTAAAAACGCCGTTATAAATATTTTAAAAAGATTCACGACTGACCTCCGTTCGGACCACAGCCGGCGCAGCCTTCCGGCGGGCAACAAGCCTCAGACGCTGTTGGGGGATCTTTCAGCCGGGATTTAATAAACAGGTTCAGGGCGATAAACAGGGAAAACACCAAAAAGCCCCCCGGCGGCAGTACAAAGAAAATAATCGGCTGGTAGCTTGCGGGTAAAATCTGAAAACCCAAAATTGTGCCGCTGCCCAACAGTTCCCGCACCAGGGCGATACCGGCAAGCACCCAGGTATAACCCAGCCCCATGCCCAAAGCGTCGGGAATAACGTCGCTTAACGGTTGTTTGGAGGCAAAGCCTTCCACACGGCCCATGATGATACAGTTGACGACGATCAGCGGAATGAAAACCCCCATCGCTTTTGACAGATCGGGGAACCACGCTTTCAGCACATAATCAATCACCGTGGTAAAGGCGGCGATGATAATAATAAAAATGGGAATACGGATTGAATCGGGGATCAGTTTGCGGAAGGCGCTGATCACTACTTCCGACATAAGTATCACGAAGGTCATGGAAAGGCCCATGCCTATGCCGTTGTCAACCGATGTCGTTACCGCCAGACTTGAGCAGAGGCCGATCATCAGTATCAACAGGGGGTTTTCGCGGATAAGGCCGTTGGTAAAAATACGGAACAAGCGGCGTCCTGCGGAATCAGTTTTCATTCAGCGTCTCCTTCGGTCGCGGCGGATACCGCGTCAACATCGTGGCCGGCAAACCAGGAAGTAACGGCGATCCCCGCCGCTTTTACCGCGGAAGTAACGGCCCTGCTGGTAATGGTGGAAGCGGTAATCGCGACAACGTCGTTCTTAACCTCAAACGGATCGTTGACGCTTTTTCCGGCAAACTGGCCGTAAAAGGTTATCCCCTGCGCCTTATTCACAAAATATTGGGGTGAGGCGGCATTGGCCCCCAGCCCCGGCGTGTCGCTGTGTTCCATTATTTTTACGCCGGTTATTGTTCCGTTAATACTGACCCCCGCCATTATTTTAATCGGCCCGCCATAGCTCGCCCGCGTTAGCCGCAACGCCGCGCCAACCGGCTTCCCCCCGCGGATTGCCGTATACGCGTCCTCAATAGTCACGGCGGTATCGGGGCTTTTGATTCCTTGCGCCAATTTAAAACTGTCCGCTTCAGGAAAAATGTCTTTTAACGCGGCTTCCAAATCGGCCTGCTGCCGCCGGGCGATAATATTTGCCGTGCCGGTATACACAAAAGCCAGCATGACGCAGGCGGCGGCGGCGAAAATCGCGAGGATAAAGCCCAGTTTCAGCATATTGGCAATTTTCATTTCGCCCCCTTTTTCGGCACATAGCCGTATTTGCGGGGCAGTAGTCTGTTAAGGAAGGGAACGGCGCAGTTCATAATTAATATCGCGTAACTTACCCCTTCGGGGTAGCTTCCCCATTTGCGGATCAGCATTGAGATAAGCCCCGCGCCGGCTCCGAAAATAATTTTACCCCAGGGCGTAAGCGGCGATGTCACATAATCGGTGACCATGTAGACCGCGCCGAAGATCAGCCCGCCGGAGAGAATGGCGAATAACGGGTCAAGACCCAGGGCAAAGGCGGCGATAAAGGCGGCGGCAACCATGGAAACCGGCGCGCGCCAATCAATGGTTTTGGTGAGCAGGAGAAAGAAAAACGCGGCGAGAATCAACAGTATTGAAGTTTCGCCGGTACAACCGGCGCGGTAACCAAAAAATATTTCTTTCATGGTCTGCCAGTAATGACCGGAAAACACCGTGCCGGAATGGGTGGTAGCCAGATAAGTGGCCCCGCTGGTGGCGTCGGTCAGAGTAAAGGCAAAACCGTCCTGCGGATAATGCCAGGTTGTCATGGCGGCGGGAAAACTCATCAGGAGGAAGGCGCGGCCGGTCAGCGCGGGGTTAAACACATTGGCCCCCAACCCGCCGAAAAATTCCTTCGCCACGATTACCGCGAACAGGGAACCCAGGGCGGTCATCCACAGCGGCATGGAGGGGGGAATAATCAGCGCCAGGAGGAGGCCGCTGACCCCCGCGGAAAGGTCTTTGACACGGATCGGCTGGCGTATCAGCAGCCGGAACAGCGCCTCGCCGGCAATCGCCGCCGCCATAGCGACGATAATATTGAGCAAAGCCGGCATCCCAAAAATAATTACGCCGAAAACAGACACCGGCGTAAGGGCGATGAGCATATTCCCCATCATCATCGCGGAATTAACCGGCGAGGCGATATGGGGACTGGAAGACAGCAAAAGGGGAATGGGCTTCCGTTGGCTGTCCGTCTTGTTATCTGACATAATCTATAATTCCTTTTTCATTTTTTTACGGCCTGAGCCTGAGCCGCCTGCTGCCGGAGCCGCAGACGCTGTTTGCCGACGCGGAACCGTTGAACCAGTTTTATGCGCGCGGGGCAGACATAGGTACAACCGCCGCATTCAATACAATCCGAAAGTCCCGCCTTAACCGCGTAATCCAAATCACCCGCGTCAAGGCTGTTATTCATAATCACCGGACTGAGGCGGCAGGAGCAGTTGCGTATACAGCGCCCGCAGCGGATACAGGGGCCCTCATCTTTGGCGATGGTTTCTTCTCGGGTCATCAAAATTATCCCCGAGGTATTTTTCTGAATCGGCGTTTCAAGGGAAGCGACGGCGGTTCCCATCATGGGGCCGCCAAACAATATCTTGGCAAGTTTCGCGTGATCAATATCCATAAACTCCACCGGCATATCTTTAAGGCAAGCGCCAATGGGGGTGCGGATATTCTTGGGCGTTTTACAGGCCCCGCCCGATACGGTCAGCTCACGGTCAATCAGAGGCTTGCCCCGGTAAAACGCCTCGGCAATGGCGATGAGCGTGCCGACATTGTGCACAATACAGCCCGCGTCCATCGGCAGGCCGCCGGACGGCACTTCCCTGCCGGTCAGGGCGGTAATCAACATTTTTTCGCCGCCCTGCGGGTAGCGGGTACGGCACAGCCCGATGGAAATGTCGCCGGTAAATTCCGCCAGCCGCATTTCCCGTTCAATCAGGGGGATAAGCTCTTTTTTATTATCCTCAACGCCGATGACGGCGCGGCCGACGCCGGTAATTTTCATAACAATGGCGAGGCCCTGTACCAACAGGTCGGACTTCGCCGTCATCGCCGCTTCATCAATGGTAAGATAAGGTTCACATTCCGCGCCGTTGGCAATGATAAGGTCAATGCGCTTGCCCGGCGGCGGCGACAGTTTTACATGCGCGGGAAAACCCGCCCCGCCCATGCCGACGATCCCCGCTTCCCGGATACGGGTAAGGGCATCTTCTTTGGAACAGGTAAAGGGGTCAAGGGGCGGAAAAAATTCCTCCCGATCCTGGGGCCCTTCCGCCTCAATAATAACGCACAGGCCTTCGGTATTGTTCGACTGGGTTCTCGGCTCAATTTTGGTAACCGTACCGCTGATGGAAGCGTGAACCGGCACGGTCATGGGGCCGGGCGTTACGGCGTCGGCGATTTTTTGCCCGCGTGTCACTTTATCGCCCGCCGCGACCAGGCTCCGGTTGGGCGCTCCAAAATGCTGGTTTATCGGTATGACTACCTGTTTGGGATAGGGAACCTGCTCTACCGGCTTACCTTCCGTGGCGCTCTTGCGCGTGGGAAGATGTATGCCGCGCTTAAAACTATTTACACGCATGCGCGCAACTCCATTGACCGGCCCTTACCCCATGACATCCGCCTGGGTGATACTCAACGTGCCGTCTTCCTTGCGGGTGGCGATTTTTTTGAAATAGGCAAAATATTGTTTGTCCATTACGGCGATGTGGGACAACACCCATTCCTTGAGAAACCGGGTAAATTCCGTCAGGGTAAGCCGTTTACCCGCCTCAAAATCGCGGACATTATCAACTACCGCCAGAACAAAGGCGTCATGCGCTTTTTTATGCTCGGCGTAACCGGGGAAATTGGTGTGCAGCATTATCTTTTCTTCCGTGCTGAAATGGACTTTTACATAATCTATCGCTTTTTGTATGATTTCCTTGAAATAAACCCGTTCCGCGTATTCATCACCGACGACGTGATTAAACATATCGTTGACCAGATCCAACAATTCCTTATGCTGATCGTCGATTAACTTTATTCCTACCGAGAAAGTCGGAGACCAGGTTACCAAGTCTCCCTTCATATTAACCATGTTTTTCCTCCCGAAGCGGTGTTATGGTTTACCATACTACAAATGAGGGGGAATATCAATAACCCTGTACTGATGAAGGGTTCAGTTTTATACATAAATACACGCAAAAATCCGGCAAAGGGAGGGCAGCGGGGGCGGCAAAACGCTTGTAGAGTCCGCCTACGGAGCCTCCCTTTGCCGGCCTGTTTCGCTGCACGATGGATCAAATTTAACCTAACGGAAATGGTTTTATCCATAATTACACCCGGCGGCTATTTAGACGGTTTTCGACTCGTTTTGTTTTTCCCATTGTTTTTCACGCCATAAACAGACGCAACCTATAACAAGGAGAGGAACGGTACAACTTACCATAAATACAATTACCTCCATAATTACCTCCTGTTCTTTTTTTGTGAAGCAAATATCAAACCGGCGATTGCTAATACCACAAAAATTACACTGCCTACCGCTATTATCATATACTGCGGCAATTGGTCTTTTAAGATACCGCCTAAAATGAAACTGGCAAATGTCAGTTTTGACAAATCCATTAGTAACTTGCCGAGATTTTCCCTGAATTCAAGGTTTGGCTGTATTTGTTTCTTTTCTTCTCCCATGCCTATACTATATCGCTTTTAAGGTTTGGGTGCAAGTGAAGATTTTTGCGGTTTGGCTTGTTTGGGTTTCGTTTACACCGCTGCCGGCAGCGTACCTCATCAAAGGTACGCTACCGAATTTCGGTGACTGTCATCGTTGCGTGTTTTTAGTTTGCAAACAGCCCCCCTTGACAATCTGTATTCCGTAGTATAGAATACAGAATATGAATAGCAAATATATTGAATTGGATCATGTGGGGAAAATTCTCTTTGAGGAATTTATGGAACCATACAAGTTGTCTCAGAATGCCCTTGCTAAAGCCATAGGTGTGGCTCCCAGCCGTATTACCGATATAGTAAACGGACGCAGAGGCATTACCGTAGATACTGACTTGCGCTTAACCCGTCTTTTTGGTCTTTCGGAAGGGTACTTTTTACGTTTGCAGGAACATATTGAAACTACTCTGACAAAACAAAAAATAAACGCGGAACTTAAAAAGATAGTTCCATTAAAGAAAATCGCCTAGAAAGAGGCTGCAACGTGGCATCTGCACCGCTACCAGTAGCGTACCCTCATCAAAGGTACGCTACCGAATTTCAGTGCCTGTCATCGTTGCGCTGCATTGTTTTTAATTAAACAATTTTTTCAAGTATAATTTTTCCAACACCTAAAACACCTAATTTGAATTTAATTTCAGGATTATCAGTGCTGAAATTTAAAACATCACTTTGAGTATTATAGTCTAATGAAGCATATATTGAATGAGAGCCATCATCCAAAAAATCAATGACTTTTGAAGCATTTTCAATTGTAAATGCTTTTCTTTTATCAATAAATATTTCAAATGGTATTGCTGAATATATTACACCATCTACACGCTCAACAATTAATTTTATTTTACCAGCATTGTTACTATTATTAATTATTATCTCATTTTCTATTTTCCCTTCTTTTTGTTTATCAACTGGAATATCATTTATTCCTAAATGTTTATTTTCAGGAACAATGGCAGCGAGATAATCACCATTATTTAAAAGAATAAAAGGAATAGCTAGAGCCACATTAACGAGGAAATGACCTATGATACTCCCAAGTATTGACACTATGAGTACAGCGATCCCATAAGGTCTCAAAGGGTTGGAAGAATATCTTCCACCTGTTTCGTAGCTAATCATGACCAGTCCAGTAATCATCCCGGCAATTCCAGCAATCCACACTACCGCCAACAGCACCTTCCGGTAGGTTTCCATTCTTTGCCTTATTTCGTTGTTATTCCCCATTTTTTACCTCCACATGGAAAAAATATTTATTAACGCCGCCAAAGATAGCGGTGTTCAAAATAAACCCGAAAATTTCGGGTTTTTATTTTACCGAATTTCGGTACCTGACACAGTTGCGTCATCCTTAAGAACAGTAATTTATGCTTTTTATTATTTATATGCTCCACAACTTTTACATGTTGATGATGATATTGGATTTGTTTCATCGCATTCTTTACATATCCAAGTATCTCCATAATTTCTATTAATAGGTGGAGCATTATTTGAATTATTACTATTAGGGTTTTCACCTGATGGCATTTTTTCTGAAGGAGTTCTTGCTATGGCAGCGAGATAATCACCGTTATTTAAAAGAATAAAAGGAATAGCTAGAAACACATTAACGAGGAAATGACCAATGATACTCCCAAGTATTGACACTATGAGTTCAGCGATCCCCAAAAGTCTCAAGTAGTTAGTACCCCAACTATCTTCGATCATAATCATTTTCAATCCACCAATTATCCCGGCAATTCCAGCAATCCATACTACTGCTAACAGCACCTTCCGGCAGGTTTCCATTCTTTGCCTTATTTCGTCATTATTTCCCATTTTTTACCTCCATATGGAAAAAATATTTTCATGAATGAATATATCAGTTATGGGTAGGTAATGTCAATAAATTTATAAAAAACCGTAGAAAACTTCTAATTGTACTAAACGATTTTGTAATAGACCATATTCTATGTGTTATGAAAGCAAAACCTACCAAAGTAAGGAAGATTTTATCGTCTAATCTTAAAAAATACCGTGAAAGATTGGGTTTATCACAGGAAAAACTTGCCGAAAGTGCTGAAATTTCAACAATGATGGTCAAAGATATAGAAGCTTGCCGTACATGGGTCAGCGACAAAACATTGGAAAGCATTGCTACAGCCCTAAAAACGGACATTTACTGCCTTTTAATGCCAGATACCGTCTATGAGGAAGAAATTAACAAGGTAATACGGAATGATCTTGAAAGTATTACCCAAAAAATTCGCCAAGATATAGATTTAACCCTTAAAAACGCTCTCAATCTATGAAACTAATAGACATATTCGGTGACTGTCCTAACATCGTAAACTTAAAAAGAATATAACCACGGAGTTTTGGTACGAAAATCTTTTATTCCTCCGTGAAACTCCGTGTACTCCGTGGTAAAAATTCTTAAGTTTATGATGTTGTATCTGTCTCCTAAAGTTCCTTTAATATAACCCCCTTGACATTTAGCCAAGTATGGGCTAACTTTATAGTATGAGCAGGTTAGCAACGGATATTAAAACAATCCCCATTCACGAGGCAAAATCAAACTTGTCCAAACTGGTAAAACGGGCGTCGTCGGGAGAAACTATCTATATTGGAGCCTATGGCAAACCGGAAGCGATTATTACAGCCGCCAATTCCGCAAAAATAAGCGCGGAACTTCGGAAGGGATTTTTTGGCTGCATGAAAGGAAAAATGGAACTTCCGGAAGGCTGGGACGATCCTCTGCCGGATGACATTATTGAATCTTTTTACAGTATGAAGGGTTTTGAGGAGTTTGAAGAGAAATGATTCAAATGCTTTTGGATACCAATATCGTATTGTGGCTTGCCGGAAATGATCCGCGCGCAGACTCTATAAAACCTATGTTGCTTACAGCGGGAAATAAAGCCTTTATCAGTATAGTTTCATGGTGGGAAATCGCGATTAAAATAAGAAACGGCAAGCTGAAACTTAACCTGAAAGAACTCCACGCCTACGCTCAAAAACACAATTTTATCGAACTGCCCCTGACCGGTGATTGCCTAAAGGCATATTTGGATTTGCCCAACATTCACAAAGACCCGTTTGACCACATGCTGCTCGCGCAAGCCATCACTTCTCCCATGCGTCTTATCACCGGCGATTCTTTACTGGCGAACTATTCTTCACTGGTAATGGTGATATAAGCCAATCCCAGTAATAATTCCTTTGTTATTTGTTACCTGTTATTTGTTATTTGATTACAACCCAAACCGTTCTGTGAATTCTTTCAAATGGCTGCCGACAAAGAGCGCGCCGTAGCAGGTCAGTGCTATGCCGATGGTTATGCCGACGGGGATCATGAATGACATTCCCGCGGCAAGAGCGACTCGGTTGAAGTCCAGGCCGAAGAAGGCTGTCGCCAGCGAAACGAGCATGACCAAGCCGGCGATGATCCAGCCACGGGTGGAAAAACCGCCGGGAAGTTCCGCCTCTTCCGCCTCGTTTTCTTCGGCGCTTATTATTGCCATAACGGCGTCTTCCAGATCGGGAGCGGGCGGCAAAAATTCACTGTGGAGAATGTCGCGGCAGACCTCAAAACGTTCAACTTCCTGGGCGCAGTCGGGACAAACCAACAGATGCAGGCCGATACGGATACGGGTTACAAGAGGCATGGCATCCGGATCGCCGGAATACTCATATACTTTGTCCAATATTCTTTCACAACTCATACTTACCTCTTTTTACCGCGCCTCGCCTACTTCCTTCAATTTTTCCC
>Ga0268262_10007426_pt1 | contig 10214 bp, 7 predicted proteins | sample TergutNc150P3_FD_190354 | JGI IMG/M metagenome (GOLD analysis project Ga0268262, IMG submission 190354) | Nasutitermes corniger P3 segment gut microbial community from laboratory colony in Florida, USA - Nc150 P3 (SPAdes) (version 2) | ecosystem: Host-associated > Arthropoda: Insects > Digestive...
TCCGCATTTCTTCCACCACGCGGCTGTCTGAAATTAACGACGTATCAATGGAACTGATGCCGCCCATGCCCAGCGGTATCAGCATCAGCGTCTTGCCGGGCCACTCGGTGTAACGGGTAGCAAGCCCCGCCTGCTGCGGATTAAGATTTCCGACGACAGGTTTTTTATAACGATCGGAAAAATAGTCCCAGTTTCCGCGGTATACGGCATTGTAAATGGTGACATATTCCGCCAGCAGCGCGGCGTCCTGCGCCGAGTAGTCATAGGCTTCCTGTAAATAGCCCTGAATAATGGTACGAAGGTTACGAATATGGTCAACGCCGGTATTGGCCCCCAGCCCGAAAATATCAGCATCAAGTTTATTGCCGTCCGGCGCGGAAACCGAATGTATTACAAAATAACGGGATCCGGCCCCGGCGCGCGCTCCGCCGGCTTTTATCGCCTGTCCCAGACCAACGCCAATCTGCCGTATCTGTTCCCTTGTTTCAATCCGCGCGTGGGGGCCCTCAAAATTGATAAATGACACCGGAGCAAGGTTCTTTTGCAGTTCCCCCCGGTCAATCTGGGTATAACCAATACCCGCCGCCCCCGCAAAAATGATACCAAAAAACAGCGCTTTACAGAAATTTTTCATGGCATTACTCCTGCCTTAGTATACCATGAAAATAGATAATTTGTCTATTAAACCCCCTGTTTGTCGCATACTTGTCGCGCTTTATTTAGTAGAATATTAAGATGACAAATATAATGGGCATATTCGCAAAAACAAAACTCAGGACAAAAATCATCAGTCTTGTCATCGCTATTTGCATATTCGCGTTGTTGGGAATGTCGATAGCAAGTTATATTACCATTAAGAATATGTCGGAATATTCGGCAAAAACAAACACGGCTCTTGGCGAGGGGGCGGCCGGCAGCGCAAGCGGCGCTCTGGCGGAACAGGCCCACAATTTTTTAATGATCATAGCGCGGCAGCAGTCCGTGAATTGCAACGCCCTGCTGGATACCTTCAAATTCGATATTGAACTGCTCGAAGGCGTTGTAACGGATATATTCAATAACCCGCAATATTACCGTTCCGGCCGCGCGGTTATCAAGCCGTCCGAAACGGTCAAAGGCGTTTATTCAGGAACCTATATCCTGCCGGAAACCGTTCCCATGACAGAAAAAACAAGACAGGAATTAAACCTGTTAAGCAACCTCGGCTTGCTGCTGCCCACGCTGACCAACAACCCCGACATCATCGAATTTTATGTGGGAATGGAAAGCGGCCTGTTTTATAACTATACCCCGCTCATCTACGCTAACCCCAAATACGATCCCAGGACGCGGCTCTGGTATACACAGGCGGCCGCACAGCCCGGCAAAGTAATATATACCGAAGTGTATGAAGACGCGCTCGGCTCGGGATTGGTCGCAACCGTGTCAAAAGCCGTTTTTGACAAGAAAAAAAACCTGTTAGGCGTAGTCGCTCTCGACATCATGCTGGAGAATTTTCAAAAACTCTTATTGGAAACGCGCATCCTCAAATCCGGCTACGCGTTTATCATCAACAACGAGGGAAGGTATATATTTCATCCCGACATGGACGCGCGGGGGTTTCAGCCCAATGTACCGCAACTCACGTCCGGTTCGGAAGCGGCTGAAGGTTATCGAAGAATGATAAACGGCGAAACAGGCTTTTTCACGATTGATGAAAATGGCGAACGGTTTTTCATCGCGTTCAGCCCCATATCAGTAACCGGCTGGTCGGTAGGCGTTACCGTGAATGAGGATGAGCTTTTATCCGCGCTCGGAACGCTCTCAGCGCAGATGTCATCGCTGACGGGCGAGGCGAAAAAAAATATACAGGGAATGTCCCAGCGGGCAATGATAACTTTTATCGTTATTTTTACCGTCGTTGCCGTTATGGTTGTCTTTTTGTCGTTTTTCCTTACCTTTATAATATCCAGGCCCATTCAAAAATTGACGGAAGAAGTGGTAAAAATCGGCGCCGGTCATTTGGACGCGAAGATAGAAGGCAGTTACAATGACGAATTTGACAAAATCAAAGACGCGGTGAATTCTATGGCGGCGGATATAAAAACATATATGGAAGGCAAAATCCAGCTGGAAAACAAACTGAATGAAAGCCGTATCTCCATAATGCTTTCCCAGATACAGCCGCATTTTTTATACAACTCCCTGGCAGTCATATCAAGACTGTGCGATGATGACCCCGCGCAGGCAAAAAAAGCGACCATAAATTTTTCCAATTATCTCAGGGCAAACATGAATTTATTGGAGAGCGCGGAGCCAATCCCGTTTGAAAACGAGCTAAATCACACCATTGGCTTTTTGAATCTGGAAAAAGCCATGTACGGCGAAGCGTTAAATGTAATATATGACATACAGACCAAAAATTTTAAACTTCCGGCTCTCACTATGCAGCCCATTGTGGAAAACGCGGTCAAGCACGGCATAGGCAAAAAAGAAGGCGGCGGCGCCATTGCCATTTCAACGAAAGAAACGGAGAGCAATTATCTGGTCATTATTACCGATGACGGCGCGGGATTTGAAGACAGGAAAACCGCCAATGACGGACAGCAGCACATCGGCATAAACAATGTCCGTCTCAGGCTGTCCGCGCAATGCGGCGGTTCGCTTGAAATAGAGAGCAAGCCGGGCGCGGGGACAACCGCCGCAATAATCATTCCGAAGCGGGGGAAATATGCGTGAAAAAAAAGTAAGTTTCAAAATCAAAGTATTAATTCCGATATTGGCTATATTTATCGTTTTTGTTCTGATCATCTCATTTATCAATTACAGACTGCTGGACTCTTCCGTGAAAACAAAAACCAACGCCAACATGGAAATTTTCGCCGACAGTATTTTGGCGCAGATCAGGCATTTGAATATCATACTTGACGCCACCAAACAAACACTGATCGAAAAACATATAGCGATAGCGAAGACCGTTGTGGATATATTGGACAGCACGCCCGGTCAGCTGTCAACCGAAAAATTGCTGCGGATCGCGCAGCCGCTGGATATTATAGAATTGAGCGTCGCCAATTCAAACGGCATCATTACAGCCAGCAGCGTCCCTAAATACCTGGGCTTTGATTACAAGTTATACGAACCCACAAAAGCGTATATGAAGCTGACCGACGGAACTCTGACCGAGTTAAGCGAAGAACCGCGCGCGTCCGTGTTCGAGAACGATGTGGGCGACATCAATCATTATACCGGTGTCGCGCGGAAAAACGGCGGCTTTATCCAGATTGGTTTTAACGCGGGCGTGATCGGCAGGCTGCAGGAAGAAATCAACATTTACAGGACCATAGAGGAAACAAAAATAGGGCAAAACGGTTTTGGTATGGTGTTGTCGGGAGGGTTCATAACAGCGTCCCCTGACGGAGATCTGTCGGACGTATCCGGCGAGGACTGGTATAAAACCGTAAGCTCCGGCGACGGGTTCGCGTGGATCAATATAGACGGCAGGCAATATTACGCGGGTTACAAAAATAAAAACGGCAATACCGTTGTCGCTCTTGTGCCGGAGCAGGATTATCACATGGAACGCAACCGTCTTCTGCTTGATTCGGTAATGCTCCTGCTTATAATGGTCGTCATCATAACCGTTGTTATTTATCTGGTTGTGGGCGGGCTTCTCCGTCACGTTAAATATCTTGTCACAGGAATTGGAAAAATCGCGGATGGCAATCTGGACGCGCGGATAGAGGGCAGTTTTAACGATGAGTTTGATATAATCAAAGACGCGGTAAACTCTATGGCGGCGGATATAAAAACACATATGGAAGAAAAACTCCAGACAGAACGCAAACTTGCCGAAAGCCGCATCTCCATAATGCTTTCCCAGATACAGCCGCATTTTTTATACAACTCCCTGGCAGTCATATCAAGACTGTGCGATGACGACCCCGCGCAGGCAAAAAGAGCGACCATAAACTTTTCCAACTACCTCAGGGCAAACATGAATTTATTGGAACGCACGGAGCCAATCCCGTTTGAAAACGAGCTAAATCACACCATTGGCTTTTTGAATCTGGAAAAAGCCATGTACGGCGAAGCGTTAAATGTAATATATGACATACAGACCAAAAATTTTAAACTTCCGGCTCTCACTGTGCAGCCCATTGTGGAAAACGCGGTCAAGCACGGCATAGGCAAAAAAGAAGGCGGCGGCATTGTTGCCATTTCAACGAAAGAAACGGAGAACAATTATCTGGTCATTATTACCGATGACGGCGCGGGATTTGAAAACGGGAAAACCGCCAATGACGGACAGCAGCACATCGGCATAAACAATGTCCGTCTCAGGCTGTCCGCGCAATGCGGCGGTTCGCTTGAAATAGAGGGCAAGCCGGGCGCGGGGACAACCGCCACAATAATAATTCCCAAAAACAGCAGCCAGGAGACGCAGGCAAAATGAACATACTTGCCATAGACGATAATGTGTTGGCCCTGAGAGAACTTGTTTCAGCAATTAAGGAAACATGTCCGAACGATGACGTTCACAGTTTCTCCAAACCGTCGGAATTGCTCGCTTTCGCGCAGGAAAACGCATGCGATATAGCGTTTTTGGACATTGAAATGTGGGGGATGAACGGCATTGATATCGCGCAAAAACTTAGAGTAATTAACAGCAAAATCAACATCGTATTTGTAACCGGATACTCAAAGTATGCCCTGGATTCCTATGCGGTTAAGGCAAGCGATTATGTAATGAAGCCCGTTACCAAAGAAGCGGTTAAAGAGGCCCTGGAAAACCTTCGCTTTCCTGTCAAAGCAGAACCTGAAAAAAGGGTGCGGGTGCAGACATTCGGTAATTTTGAGGTTTTTGTGGACGAACACCCGGTTTTGTTTACCCGTTCCAAGACAAAGGAATTATTTGCCTATCTCATAAGCCGCAAAGGGACCTTATGCAGCAACAATGAGATTATCGCCGTAATCTGGGAAGACAAAGACGATTCATCCGCCACGCAAAGCCACTTCCGGCATTTGGTAGCGGATTTAATCAAGACGCTGAAATCTTTGAATGTCGAAGACATAATAATCAGAAAATGGAAAAATTTAGCCGTTATACCGGATAAACTGTCATGCGATTTTTATGAAATGCTTGCCGGCAGCGAAAAAGCGGCTAATTCTTACGCGGGTGAATTTATGTCCCAATACAGCTGGGCTGAAATTGAAGCCGCTTATTTGGGAAACAAACGAAAATAAATTTACGCTTGTCGCGTTTTTGTCGCGCCTTGTTTTGTACAATTTTCTCATATACCGCACAAAGGAGTGTTTTATGAAAAACAAAACGGAATGTGAAGAAAAACGGAGGCGTACATTATGAAAAAAATGTTTTTTGTATCCATATTGATTATTGCGGCTTGCTTATGCGCTTTCGCGCAGGATGAAAAGAATATGGCAGCCGGTCTGGGCGCGGAAAATAACATGAACGCGCGCAAAATGTTCGCGGGAGGGCTTGTTCTCAGTTTTGATTACAACCTGCCTGTCTCCGCGACTCCGTTAGCCGTGGGGTTTGCGGTTTCAGGCAGTAATAACTTCAACGACACAACGGTTATGGAGTTTGCGGCTCTTTTCCGCTGGTATTTTCCGGGGAAAGAGCATCAGGGCTGGTTTGCCCAGGCGGAAGCCGGTTACAGCCTGATTTCTGAAGAAGGAAACAATAATCTGCCGCTTCCGGTTTTGGCGGGACTGCGGACAGGGTACCGCCTGCCGTTAGGCTCGTCATTTTTTGTGGAACCTTGCGCGCGTTTTGGTTACTCCTTTTTTTTCGGAGTCGGGGTGACGAGCGGAATGCGTTTTTAATTTGATAAAAAGGAGAATACCATGAAAACTTTTATTAAGCTGACCGGCGCCGCGGCATTATTACTGGTTCTTTTTGCCGCTTGCAGTAACCCGTTTTGGCCCGGTAAAGATAAACAAATTAATCCGATAGATCAACCGGAAAATCCAAAGGATCTTTCGGGAAGCATAACTATTACCCCCAACACCAATGTTATCATCGGTATGGAATTAACCGCCGTTTACAGCGGAAACGAAACGGTCAGTTACCAATGGAAAAAAGACGGAACCAATGTCGGTACAAACTCCGACAAATACACGCCGACTCAGGAGGGGAGCTATACCGTAACGGTAAGCGCTGAGGGTTATCATAGCAAAACCAGCGCGGTCGTTGACGTAAACGATCCCTCCCTCTTATTTTTATCGGGAACCATCACCATCACACCGAATACTGACGTTACCATCGGAACGGAATTGACCGCCGTATACAACGGCAGCGAAACGGTCAAATACCATTGGGAAAAAGACGGAGAGAGTGTTGGAACAAATTCCAACAAGTTCACGCCGACCGAAGCGGGAAGTTACACCGTAACGGTAAGCGCTGAGGGCTACAATCACAAAACCAGCGCGGCGGTTGTTGTAAGCAATCCGGCTCCCAAAGAATATACAATCGAGATCGATATGATTGATAATGAAACAGGCGATACGGTAACAGTGTCTCCTAATAAAGGCATTGAGGGTAATAAGGTTACGCTTAGCTATACGGTCGCGAATACAGCGCATTACAATCAACTGGACTTCGGCGGCATTGATGCCCACATCGCTTCCGTAGAAAGCGCCGGATCAGGCGAGAGAACCTACACCATACACGCCGCGGATTCCTCAAACGGGGTTATCACCATTACCGCCATATTTACCCATACCGATCTGGAAATTGATCACATCGCGTTCAGCGAACATAATGAAGAGCATATAACCAAAACGTACGGAGACGCGCCGTTTACCAACCCTATTACCGATGCGCACAAGGGAAAAGGCGCGATAACTTATCACAGCAATAATGAAAGCGTCGCCACGGTGAACGATTCAGGACAGGTAACCATTCTGAAAGCCGGTTCCGCCGTCATTTCCGCCGAGAAAGCGGCTGACACTCAATACGCCCACGCGCAAACAACTTACACGCTGACGGTTAATCGCAAGCCCGTTACCATAACCGGGCTGTCCGCGGCGGATAAATATTGGGACACTACAGCAGCGGCAACGGTTACCGGAACCGCGGTAATCAGCGGCAAAGTGGGCAGCGATACGGTAACGGCCGTCGCCGGAACTGCCTCGTTTGCCAACAGGATTGTTGGGACAGGAAAAACAGTCTCATTCAGCGGTTGGTCTTTGGGCGGAACGGACGCGGCTAATTACACCCTTTCGGCACAGCCCGCGAGCGTTACGGCGGCTATAAATCACATTCCGGTTGAAATGGTGCAAATACCCGCCGGAACATTTACGATGGGCAGCCCCAATACCGAAACAGGATCAAACAACTCAGAACGTCCGCAACATTCGGTAACGATGAGCGGCTTCTCAATGAGCATATATGAGGTAACGCAGGAACAGTATACGGCGATAATGGATATAAATTCAAATGTACCGATAACGACGACAAATCCAAGCTTTTGGAAAACAAATGCGGCTGCCGGGGAAATTCAGTGGAAGCGGCCTGTTGAGTATCTAAGCTGGTATACCGCCCTAGTTTTCTGCAATAGATTGAGCATGACAGAAGGATTAAGCCCAGCGTACAGTATTAACGGCAGTACCAATCCGGTAGTGTGGGGAAACGTACCCAGCTTTTCTCCTAACACGACATGGGACGCGGTAACCATTGTTGCCGGTTCCAACGGCTACCGCCTGCCGACCGAATCGCAGTGGGAGTACGCCTGCCGCGCCGGAACGACAACGACGTACCACACGGGAGATACGATAAGCGACAATACCGGGTGGTATACATCAAACAGCGGAAACAAGTCGCATCAGGTGGGTTTAAAACCGGCTAACGCATGGGGATTGTACGATATGCACGGGAATGTGCAGGAATGGTGTTGGGACTGGATTAGCGATGATTATTCAGACCGGGAGAATGAAACTGATCCAACGGGACTTGAGACGGCAATACCGGACAAAGAATCTCGCGTGTTTCGCGGCGGACATTATAACGCCCCCGATTCTGAAATGCGTTCAGCGTACAGAACCGGCACCTTCCCGGAAGTCGGGTCCCTTCTTGTCGGCTTGCGGCTGGTGCGCCCGCTGCCCGTTCTTCCCGGTAACATCAGCATCAGCCCGAACAGCGGCGTTTACACCGACATGGAACTGACCGCTACCTACAGCGGAAGTGAAAGCGTCAGCTACCAATGGAAAAAAGACGGTGTCAATGTCGGCGGCAATTCCAACAAGTACACGCCGATCGAAGCGGGCAGTTACACCGTAACTGTCAGCGCCGCAGGCTACACCAGTAAAACCAGCGCGGTGGTTGCGGTTGAGGCCGGCTTGCCCGAACCCCCACCCGCACCTGAAGGTATGGTCTATGTCCCACCCGGAACTTTCCAGTTGGGGTACAGCCTGGGAACGAATCCCGGTACTCACGCAAATAATTATCATAGCGTAACGCTGACCAAGGGTTTCTTCATGAGCAAGTATGAAGTAACGCAAGAACTATATGAGGAGGTAATGGGAACCAATCCCAGCAGCGCCAAGACGGGTGCAGCAACAGGGGAAACTCAGGGTAAACGTCCGGTGGAGTATGTAACCTGGTACGATGCCGTTGAATTCTGCAACAATTTGAGCACAAAAGACGGGCTTACGCCGGTGTACACGATAACAAACAGAACCCCCTCTACCGGCTACCCCATAACAAACGCGACAGTAACGGTAAACTGGGACAATAAAGGCTATCGCTTGCCGACCGAGGCTGAGTGGGAATACGCGGCGAAAGGCGGCCATCAGGGCGCGTCAGGTTGGGTGGGGTATAGCTACGCGGGAAGCGATACGGTGGGCAATGTCGCGTGGTATTCCAGTAACAGTAACACCGGCGCATACTCCACCAGAACGCACGAGGTTGGAAAAAAAGCGCCCAACTTTTTGGGCTTATACGACATGAGCGGGAATGTGCACGAGTGGGTTTGGGACTATAACGGATCCTATACGAACACGGCGAAAACCGATCCTCAAGGCCCGACCACGGGGTCTGATCGCGTAAGGCGCGGGGGCGGTTATATCGGCAATAACATTGACGTGCGTTCTGTCTCCAAGAGCTACTTAGCCCCTGGTAGCCGGGATGCTGAAGTCGGCTTCCGGGTAGTGCGCCGGATCCCATAAACGTAAATAACGGTAACTGCCGCTTCCAAAGGGCGGCGGTTACTTGTTATTGGTAAGAATTATTTAAGCCACAGCACGGAAAATTCTCCCGCTTCTTCCGGCGACTTCATCTCTTTGTCTCCGGTAACAAGTACAGCGGTTAATCTTCGTGCGGTTGCGGCAGCGAATGTGTCACCGAGAGACAATGCATAAGAAGTCTTGAACCTTCCCGTTTCCTGTATGATCTCTCTGGAAATTTCATGCAAAATGATTATCGGGGAATTATACAAACTTTCCAAAACAGTTTCGGCATATTCCCTGCCTTTAATGTAAATACGATCATAGTATACTTCCAAAACTTGAACGCCGTTCATAAAAATACGATCAGCGCCGACTTCAGCCTGATTAATCAGTCCGGCAACAGTATCTGCTCCATTTTCATCATTGAGAAAAGCAATTACCGCGCAAGCGTCAAAAACATAATCCATCAGGCGATACCTGTTTCCAGCCTGTCATTGCGATTTTCCAATTCCTTTTCAGCCCCTTTCCGTTCAAAATACGCTTCCATAGTATCAAGCCCCTTGCATGATCCCCTCAAAGATAAAAGAGAAACGTGCGTTCCCGTCGTTTCCGCCAAAGGCATAACAGAAATCTGCGCTTTGCCAATCGGTATCTCAACAGGGACTTCAAAATCCAAATGCACCCTGCGGTTAGCGGGTATTTCTATGGTCTGTGTAATACTCATAAGAAAAATATAACATGAAAACCGGCAATTATCAAGCATACGCTATATTATCCTGGTTAACGCAATAGTTGTTTCAGAATTCCTTTCAATAACACCTGTACTTGTCGCGTTTTTGTCGCGCCTTGTTTTGTACAATTTTCTCATATACCGCACAAAGGAGTGTTTTATGAAAAACAAAACGGAATGTGAAGAAAATCGGAGGCGTACATTATGAAAAAAATGTTTTTTGTATCCATATTGATTATTGCGGCTTGCTTATGCGCTTTCGCGCAGGATGAAAAGAATATGGCAGCCGGTCTGGGCGCGGAAAATAACATGAACG
>Ga0268262_10007427_pt1 | contig 10213 bp, 13 predicted proteins | sample TergutNc150P3_FD_190354 | JGI IMG/M metagenome (GOLD analysis project Ga0268262, IMG submission 190354) | Nasutitermes corniger P3 segment gut microbial community from laboratory colony in Florida, USA - Nc150 P3 (SPAdes) (version 2) | ecosystem: Host-associated > Arthropoda: Insects >...
ACGCATACTGCCCTCCTTGGTTTTGTTACATAAGCCCTCCTGGCTAAACGTTTGCGTAAGCTTAGGCCGTCCGGCAGCCCTGCCGATGGCCATCTCCTGCTCACATTTATTTTATCGGTGTGATTTTTTCGGGACTTTAGGGGTTTTGTAGGATTTTGTGAAATTTTTGCCCGCGGGTAGGAATTTTTTGCCGATTTGGGCTGCGGTATTGACTTTGTCCGTCCTATATATTACTTTAATATATAGGGAGGGGCTGAAAATGCAGCTATCTTATACGTTTTGGGCGGCTAAGGAGGGCGGTTACGTCGGTTACATCAACCAGTACCCCGATTATTGGACGCAGGGGGGCGACATCAGGGAGCTTGAAGAGATGCTCGCCTCGCTATATAGCGATATTATGAAGCTGTACCGCGACATAACGAAATAAAGGACATTTTAGCTAAAAAATCATTAAACGGCTTTCGTAAACAATGTTTTTAATCCTAATTATATATAGAGAGGTATCTTATGTATACGTTGAAAACGCAAGTTTTGCCGGCGGAGCTGCGGAATCTGCCTGAAACGGAGTATCCCGAAGAGGTTCTTGAGGAGTGGGATAGGGAGATTGAGGTCGTCAGGGCGCAAATAGCCACGGGACAGGCCAAAGTCTATAGCGACGTCAAAGACCTTTTTCGGGACTTGAAGAAAGATAATGGCTAAATTCGATATAACTGTGACGGAGACCTTTAAAGACAGTTTCAGGAGGTTGTCTAAGGAAGAACAAGCGCTTGTGGAGAAGAAGGTTGAACGGCTCGCCGACAACCCGTCTCATCCGTCGTTGCGGAGTAAGAAGATAAGGGGGAGGGACGGACGCTTCGAAAGCAGCGTTAATATGGACATACGGCTGATATGGCGATACGAAGACGGCAGGATAATCGTTATTTTGAACGTAGGCCGCCACGACATCCTGAAAAACATACAAAATTAAAATATAGACTTTTTTTATCTGACTATTGACTTTCGCCATACCGCAATACTATATTATATGTATGGATGGCGCGGCGGCGGCTCGGCCGGGCGGCGGCGGCGTTTGACGGAGGGTGTTTCGGGGAAAGGCGGGAATTATGGCGTTGGTAGCCTTGCCGACAGCTATGTTATTGTTCGTGTCCGCGACGGTCTTCGGGACGTTCGCTGCGGGGGGTAGCGGGCTTTTCGGGCTCTCCCGCGCCCGCGCGTGGTCGCCAAGATTAAGACCCCCCCCCCCCCCCCCCCTAAAGTTTTTCGGGCGGAAAACTGCGCGTTTTACCGCAAAACATCCGCTTCGCCGTCGGTTTTCAGGAGTTGCGTTCTCGGCCGATCGGGTTTGCAGAGTGCTTTTGCCTATGCCGTAGTTCCGTCTTCGGTCTCCAGTTTAGCGGCGGAGGCGGCATAATGCTGATACTCGCTCGCAAAAAGGGTGAAACCATCCACATCAACGACGACATCGTGATAACGGTGATGGATTCTAACAGCAATGTGGTGCGTTTGGGGATAAAGGCTCCCGACGCGGCGACCGTCAAGCGCGGGGAGGTCTATCAGGGCGTAAAGGCGGGAAAAGGGGGCGGCAAAGAGGCTGACGGCGGAGAGTAGGTCAACCCCGCTACCCGCTCGCCGCGGCATATCCTGTATCCGACGGCGGGATGCTGTACTCCGGGTGGTCGTCCGTGGCCAGCGTGATCTTGTCTTTTCCGGTCTTTTTCGAGGCGTACATCGCCAAATCCGCCCTCCGCACCAGCGTCGTTTCCGAGTCGTTTTCTTTCGCTTCGGCTATGCCCATGGAGAGGCTCGTATCGCCGAATTTCATGGCGCGGAACTGTTTTTGTATGCGTTCGGCGGCCACCGTCGCCTCGGCCATTGAGGTGTCGGGGAGGATCACCACGAACTCGTCGCCGCCGTAGCGGAAGCCGGAGTCCACGCCCTTCCTTATGCAGGCGTTCACCACGTCGCCGAGCGTTTTGAGTACGTGGTCGCCCATCTGGTGGCCGTGCGCGTCGTTGTACTCCTTGAACTTGTCCACGTCTAAGTAGATGATGGAGAGCTTCCTGTCCAAGTGGCGTTTGAGCCTCGACAGCTCGCTCGCTATCACCTCGTAGAAGTGGCGGCAGTTGAACATGCCGGTCAGGTCGTCGGTGATGGCCAAGCGGTTGAGTTTTTCGTTGTTCTTCGCGAGCTGCTCCTGCAGGCCTTTTTTCTCGGTTATGTCCTGCGCCGTGACCACGTAGCCGCCGTCGCGCATCTTTGAGACGCACATGTTCACCACTATCGTCTTGCCGCCCTTAGTCTTCATGGGCACCTCGCCGCTCGCGCTGTTCTTGTCGGAGGCGGGGTGCATCTTGTCCTTGTCGGCCTTGTTGATGAACAGCAGTTCGAAGGGCTTCCCGAGGATCTCCTCCTGGCTGTAGCCGAGGTGTTTTTGCGCGCCGGCGGCGAACTTGAAGATCAGGTAGTCGGCGTCGAGCGAGATTATGATGTCGGAGGTGTCCTGCAAAATGCTCTCAAAATACCTCGTGGTGTTCTGGAAGCGTCGGAAGAGCACGCGGTTTTTGCTGATGTCGGCCTGGTCGGAGGCTATCTGCTTGCTTATGGAGAGGGCGAGCAGCATATACCAGAGGAACGCGGCGCACCCCAAGGCGGCGGTGACGTACCAAATCGGCGTCAGGACGAACACGGCGTAGGCGGCGCAGACGGTCAGCGCGGCGGAGCCCGTCAAGGCGATGACCAAAGCCGCGCTCAGAGCCTTGCCCTCCGTTACGGAGACCTTCCAAGGCTTCAGGAACCGCCCCAATTCGGGTATAATCTTGAAAAGCAGCATAATCTCCCGACTTTCCGCTTTCGCCGTTAGGAGGACGCGCCGCCGCATAGAGGCGGCGCGTCCCCGCATTATATAATAATACAATAATTTCGGGCGGTTGTCAAAACAAAAGAGCGAAAAACAGCCGAATTGCCGGAAATCAGGGCGTTTCGGTCTGTTTTATACTTAGATTACGTCGATGGGGATTGGATATGCGGGGGAAAGTCAAATAATCAGCTCAAAACAAGGCATGAAGCGCAATTTGTGCAGATTGGCCTCGTGGAGGCTGTCGATGCGCTTTTTGACAGCCGCGTCTTCGCAAATTCCTTCGCGGATGTATTTGTCCAAGACGGCGTAGGCGAAGCCGAGGTTTTCCTCGTCGGATTTTCCTGAGAGGCCGTCTTCAGGGACTTTTTCCACTATTTTCGACGGCAGGGAGAGGGCGCGGCCGAGTTCTCGGACTTCCGTGACCGTGATTCGGGCGAGGGGGGAGAAGTCGCCGGCGCTGTCGCCGAATTTTGTGGAGTAGCCTACCCAGTCTTCGCTCAGGTTGCAGGTGTTGGCCACCCGCCCGTTCACCGTGGCGGCCAATGCGTATAGGACGGACATCCTGACGCGGGCCGGGGTGTTGACGAGGGCCTGACGGCTCGGCTCCAACCCGGAAGCGTTGATAGAGGCGAAAAGCGCGTCCACTGGCTCTTTTATGTTGACGACGTAGCTTTTGATCTTCAGGTGATTGACGACCTCGCGTGAGAAATCGATATCGTACTGCTCCCCGCGAGGCATCAGAACGCCGACGACCCTGTCCGCCCCGAGAGCCTCGGCACAGAGCGCGGCGGTGACGGAGCTGTCCTTCCCCCCGCTGATCCCGACCACGGCGTTGCAGCCGGGGCCGTAATCGTTGAAGAAGGCGCGTATCCACTCGACAATATCGTTTTTAACATTATGCGCGTCGAACATATCAATACCTCTTATCCGCAAATTCCACCCACCCGCCCGCCTCGACCAGCGCGTTGTCGAATTGCGACAGGCTGAAATCGACGCTCTTCGTCCCCCCGGCGTTCGTGAACGTCAGCTTTTTTCCCGCCGCGTCAACCTTGCACTCCGCCGCGCCCTTATCCTTGAACGCGAAGATTTCGTCAATCTGTCCCGCCGACAACTCAATCGCCAGCATCCCGCCGTTGAACATGTTTTGACGGAAGATGCGGGCGTAGCTCTCCGCTATCACGCATGTGATGTCGTTCACCTCCAACGCCCACGGAGCGTGTTCGCGGGACGATCCGCAGCCGAAGTTGGCGCGGGTTACGACGACCTTGACGCGGCCGCGCCAGTCGGCGGCGGGGTCGAAGCCGTCGAGCTTTAAGTCCTCCAAAAGATAGGGCTTAAGGGCCTCTTTTTTGGACTCGGTCAGGTATTTGGCCGGGATTATCTCGTCCGTGTTTATGTCGGAACGGTCTAAGAATAAGACGGGGCCGCCGAAAGTTTTCATATATATTCTCCTTAATCTTAAAAAGACTGTCTGAATTAGGATTATAGGATTAAAAAGAAAGGATTATAGGATTAAAACCCCCGTCTTTTATGTGTTGACGTTGTTTTTGACGTTTAATCCTATAATCTGTTTTAATAATCCTATAATCCTAATTCTGACAATGTTTTGACTTTTAATCCTATAATCTGTTTTCTAATCTTATAAATCCTAGTTCAGACAATCTTTTAATCTTTTCAATCACCCCAAATACTCCCTCGGATCAACAAGTTTCCCCGCGATTCCGCTGGCGGCGGCGGTGGCGGGAGAGGCTAAGTGCACCATGCCGCCTTTTCCCATACGGCCGTTGAAATTACGGTTCGTCGTCGATACGCATACCTCGCCTTCCGCCAATACTCCTGTGGACATGCCGAGGCATGCTCCGCAGGTCGGGTTGGCTATGCAGTAGCCGGCATCCATGAAGGTTGCCAACAGGCCCTCGTCCATCGCTTGACGGTAGATCGCCGGGGTCGCGGGGCTTACTATGCCGCGTACTCCGTCGGCCAATTTTTTCCCCTTTGTCAACGCGGATTTTATCACTGCGGCGGCTATCCTTAAATCGGATATGCGGCCGTTTGTGCAGGAGCCTATGTACACTTGGTCAATCTTAACGTCTTTTAAATCTTTGACAAACTCAACCTGATCAGGCTTGTAGCCGACCGTGACTACAGGGGCGAGGTTTGAGATGTCTACAGTCATAGTCTTGGCGTATGAGGCGTCGGAGTCGGAATGCCAATTGGCGAACTCTTTGACGGCGGCCTCTTTGTCATTATTATATTCCGATGAAATAAACGGCCACAGGTAGTCAACCGTCGTCTTGTCGGGCATGCACAGACCGCTTGTCCCGCCGGCCTCTATCGCCATGTTGCAGAGCGTCATCCGCTCTTCCATGGACATCACGTCCACGGCCTCGCCTCGGAACTCTATCACGCGGTCGGTCGCCCCGTTTACGGTCAGGCGGCGGATTACCTCTAGGATGACGTCTTTGGCGTATACGCCTTTGGGCAGTTTGCCCGTTATGTCTACCCGAATGCTCTCCGGCGGGCGGAAGGCGCATACGCCTTTGAGTATCCCGACTTCGAGGTCGGTCGTCCCCACGCCGGCGGCGAAGGCCCCGAACGCCCCGTGGGTGCAGGTGTGGCTGTCGCCCATGATCACGGTGTAGCCGGGGCGGATGAAGCCCTTTTCGGGGAAGATCGCGTGACAGACGCCGTTGCTCCCCACGTCAAAAAAGTCCTTTATGCCGTGCCGACGCGCCCAATCGCGCAGTATCTTGGCCTGAGCCGCGCTCTTGGAGTCCTTTGACGGCGTAACGTGGTCGATCACAGCCTTGATCTTGGACGCGTCGAAGACGCGGTCTTTGCCGCGCCACTCGAGGTCGGCGATGGCGATAGGCGTGGTGATCTCGTGGCACATAACAACGTCAAGCGAGAGGACGGCGGTGCCGGGGAACGGTTCGTCGATTTTGTGTTTGTCGAAAATCTTCTCGGTTATAGTCTTTCCCATGTTTCGTTTCGGCCTTTTTTTGAATTTGGAATTGATATATAGGTAAAGATAATATTTGTACGGACACAGTATGTTAAAAAAGTAAAAATTGTCCGAACCTAAAAATCAAAATTAAAACATTGCTGCGGAGCGGACGAGTATCCGTCCAATATGCTTAATATCCGCGCCATCCCGTCGTCCGGCAGTCTGCCGACGGCTGTCGGCACGCGGCGGCAAGGGTACACCGTCCCGTCAGGCATCAGCGCCATAGACGACGGCCCGAGGTTGCAGAAGGCCCCGCTCGCCTCGCACCCGTCGCCCAGCGTTCCGTCGGGCATGTCTATGCGGAAAGCTCTGTACGGAAGCAGGTCGTCCGCCGCCGCGTCGATATTCGCGACGCGGATCACGGCGGCGGCGATGTCGCGCCACTCCCGCGCCGTCAGTACGCTGTCCGCCAAAACCGCACCGCGCCCCAGCGGAACGTAGCGTTCAAGGATGATCCCCGCCGCGCCCATGTCTGCGCTTAGGCGGCACAGCCCCTCGACGGATTCATAATTGCGTTGACTGAGCGTGGCCATCACGACAACCGGCAACCCGGAGGCGGCCAACGCTCTGATGTTCCGCGTAACCATGTCGAAGCGCCCCGAACCGCGTATGCCGTCGTTGACCGACGGGTCGTGCGATTCCAACGAAACTTTCACGGATGTTAATTTGGGGATCGATTTCAGCCTGTCGATAACGGATTGATCCAAACCGTATGTACTTGTGATTATATTGAGTTCGTCCAGATTGTCAAACGCCGATAAACGGCTCATCAACTCAAACACCCCGCCGCGTTGATAGAGCAGCGGCTCCCCCCCTGTAACGTTCACGCCGACCCGCGTGTCGGCAAGTTCGGTCATTATGCAGTCCGCTATGCGCGTCAACGCATCTATAGGCAGCTCCGACGCCCCGTCGAAAGCCGCCTGATAGCAATGCTTGCACCCCCCCGCGCAACGGTCGGTGATGTGCCATTGGAAGCCGAAGTCTTTGGGGGGCGTCATTTAGATTGCTACGTTGTATTCGGCAAACTGCTCGATGGGTATGGATGTGCTTTTACGGAATAGTTTCATATCACTATGTCCGAATATCTCACTGATTGCCCCATTTTTTTTGTTTACGGTAATGTAGCCTGGGCCGTAAACTTTTTCGCCGGAAGGCATAAAAAAAAAGCCCCAAAATCTCTCGAAATCTCTACAATCTTTCAAACACGTAAGGCCACACTTTTCCCCTTCGCTTTTTGCTTTAAAGTACGCCTCTTGTAATGTTATCATAGTACCCTCCGATTTTTTACAGCCATTAATACGTTAGCGTTAGGTGTTGTGTTATCAAGTCTAACATATTCTATAGACAGTAGATCCATTTCCTTTAAGTGCGTCACATTTTCTTTGCCTATTTGCCCATCTTCAAATATAACTTTTCCGTCATGCACTTTAAAAGAAAATAGATGCCCGCTGCTTATATGTTTATAATCCCCCGCAATGGCACCCCGTGCGTTCTCTCCAAGAGTCAACAACTTCCGTTCTACAGCAACTACTGATACGGCCGGCGCCTTTTGCACTACAGCGCCATCAAACATGGCGGCTAATCCTTCCATTTTCATTCCGAAAACCGAAGGAAGAGCCTCTACATCGTATCCCTGATGCCGCATTTCATTTGCTACCGCACAGTTTCCACAGTTGCGTTGATAAATAAGCCCCCTTTTATAGTCAGGGTTTACCGCTTTTAAACGCTCTTTATCGGTAAACTCGCCTTCTATTCGTTTAAGCTCCAAAGCATCCACCCCCTCTCTTTATCTAATATACCGCTTTCCACGCCGGAAGTCAAATTTTTTATGTTTTTTTTGCGTTTACCCATGCCCATAATATATATTCATTCTACTATGGATGTCCGTCATATAGACAACGGCCGACGACCGCTGCCGCGACCGTCCGGCGAGGGCGGGCAAGGGGGGCGGACGAGGGCGGCATATCCTATTGATCCGTAGGGTTATAATCCTACCCAACAGTAGTGATTTACGTTGACTTAATCGAACATTGATGTAATAACTGTGAGCGGAGATAAGGCGATGAAAACAAACGAGTTACGCGCAGCGCGACGTATCCTGAAAAATCTACAATTCCTCTTTCTATCCCAGAATTTTTGTCGTAAATCGGTAATAGTATCAATGCGGCCGCTTGTCCGGTTAGCCCTATTGCTGACCGCTTGCGTTTGGGTAGGTCTCTCAAACGGACAGACTTCGAATATGGAAGAGGAATCGATATCGGCGTCGCCCGCAGGAAGTAAGCCGGCGGTTGCCGTCTATGTTTCAGGCGATATGCCGGTCAACGAAAAGAAGGTGCTCGGCACTTATCTGCTTACTTCTCTTATCAATACCGGACGGTGCTTGGAGTCCGATGGTTCCGCCGCGTTTTTAACCGCGATATACGGGGAACAGTCAACGCGTAAAGCCGCCATAAACGACAGCCTGATTTTCGCATTTGGCAAACAATTCGGCGTTAAGTATGTTTGTATAGTCTCCGTAAACCCGGCGTTCGGTTTCTTCACTGTCTCCGCCCGTATAGCGCATACCGGAACGGGAAAAGTCTTCTTTAGCGGTGAAGCGCCCAGCCCGCTAAAGACGATGGATGATCTTTCTATAGTCTCTAACAAGGTTGTGGAAAATATGTTCGGCGTACGGATTTTCGGCGCGCAGGTAGGGGTGGAATTAAATTGGGGAGCGTTCGCGGTCGGCGCCAACCTGCGCCTCGGATACGCCTACAACAGCGCACAGGAGAAAGGTTCTTTCGACTACGCCATAGGAGCGGGGCCGAGCTACGTAAAGCGCAGTGCGTCGAACGAATGATTCGGGGCGTATTTCGGGGCATTTCGGGGAGTATGCGGAGTTATGTATATAGTTCCCATTTATATTACTACTTATCCCTTAACCCAGAGGATCAACCCAATGCGCAAACTCTTACCGACTACGGCGGCGGTCGGGGCGGGTTGAAGCGGTCATTTATTAATTATTTTTTTATTTGGCGATTCGCCTTGGCAAATATTATATTAGCTATTAAGTTTATGCCTAGCATCTATTAGCGGTTAAATCAAAGAGGAGCGAGGGGCATGATAATCGCCAACCCTATCTACGACGTGATATTCAAGCGGTTATTAGAAAATGACCGCGTGGCGAAGTTTTTGATCGGGACGATTCTCGATTGCAAGGTGGTTTCCCTAACGCCCACCGTCATCGAGCGCACAAAGCGCGACAAGGACAACGGCGCGCTCACCCTCTTCCGCATGGATTTCGCCGCGACCATAAAGAACGAGACCGGCGAGGAGAAGCGGGTGCTCATAGAGATGCAGAAAGCCAAGCAGCTTGCCGACATCGACCGCTTCAGAGAGTATTTGGGATCGGAGTACATTACTTCGACTTTACCGATAATCTCAATATACATATTAGGCTTCAACCTCACCGTCGATTCCGTAGCGTTCGGCAATTTCCCGGTTTGCCGAGACCTGCGCACCGGAGAATCGCTTCAATCGCACGATCCGTTTGTGGAGAAGCTGACGCACACGGCGTATTTTGTCCAAACAAAGAGAATAAAGCCGAGTTTAAACACGAGGCTCGACAAACTGCTGTCGATATTTGAGCAGGCGAACTTCATAAGCGGCAGCGAGACTACAAAAGACTACGCGCTAAACGTCGATGATCCTGAACTAAAGGAGACGCTTGACATCCTGCGCTACGCCGCCGCCGACTCGGAAACCCGCAAAGAACTAGACGAAGAAGAGTATTACCAACGGGCAATGCGCCAAATGTTCGGCGAACAATACGACAAAATGGAGAAACTAGCACAGGATCTAGCCACCGCCAAGCGCGAGACGGAAGACGCCAAGCGTGAAATAGAAGACGCCAAGCGCAAAATTGAAGAATCTACGCGTAAAATCGTCCACGAACTCAGAAAAAAAGGGATGACCGTATCAGAGATCGCAAGGATTGTGGAACTGACGGAAGCGGAAGTCGAAAAAATTTAGATTGTTCGCGGTGTTGCGGTCGGCACAGGAATGGGGACGCGTTCCCGCCCTTTTTTGTCGGGGAATGATGTATATTACTGCTTACCCCTTACCCCAAAGGATCAACCCAATGCGCAAACTCTTACTGACTACGGCGGCGGTCGCGGCGGCGATTGGAGTGGCGGTCGCAGGGGAGCCGATTCACTCTGAAAATGCAGATTCTTCTTATGCCGACTATTGTATTAGTATTGAAGAAAGTGATATGACATTTAGCGTAAAACTTTTGTTAGTTAAAGAATATAGAGATTTGGAACCGATACGGTTAGACACACTGGAGCAGTTTAAATGCGAGAAGAGTT
>Ga0268262_10007428_pt1 | contig 10212 bp, 5 predicted proteins | sample TergutNc150P3_FD_190354 | JGI IMG/M metagenome (GOLD analysis project Ga0268262, IMG submission 190354) | Nasutitermes corniger P3 segment gut microbial community from laboratory colony in Florida, USA - Nc150 P3 (SPAdes) (version 2) | ecosystem: Host-associated > Arthropoda: Insects > Digestive...
CTCAGAGGGCCGATGATACTGCCAAGGACATTGGCGGGAAAGCAGGTCGCCGCGGCGTCAACACACAAAGGGCCCCCGGGCATAGAGGGGGCCCGAATTTTGTACGCCGCCGCGCATGGCGAAGCCATCTCCCCTAAACCCTGCGCCCATCGAAGCCATCTCCCAACCATCCGCCAGCCCCTGCGCGCCGCATGGGGGTTTGGGGGGTAGCGAAGGGCAGCCCCGCAACATCGCGCATAGTACAACACGGATGCGGGGCTGCCCTGAGCGGACCCCCAATTTAGCATCCGGGCGGTCTCCATGACCCGGCAAGAAAGGAAGCAAGTTGATTGGCCTGCCGCCTCGAGGACGGAAGATAGTATCAGGCGCAACGAGTCACCAAAATCTATGCACTTCATGCCCCAGCGCACTGTAAGGGCTCCACTAGCCGGCGCGGAATGAGGCAAAATGGCGCTGGGCCAAGGGGGAGTGCCTATGGTGGGATTGCCGACCAACGCGCCGTCAAAGCCCAACGAAGGACATCTCGCGTATCCAAGCGCAGCGCAGGATACCGAGAGTCCGCCCAAAACAGCCCCCAGTGAGCATTCGGAAAGCTTTTCCAAGCTCCGGAGGGAGACGAAACATGCCGCAAAAATGTCCGTCCCGAGGTCAAGCAGCGCATGACCGCGCTGCGTGACCATTCGGCCAGAAAAATAGTACGCTAAAGCCCTCCAAAGCACCCAAAGCGGCCTAGATAAACAAGTCTAAGCCGGACTGCGGAGCCGCTGGTGCGGCCTCGCATGGAAGCCTTCAACAAGGGCTTGACAGACATGGGCGGCAGTTCTACACTAATTCTTTCAACAACCGTGTTTCAAAACCATTGACACGTTCCGAATTGAGATTGAAAAAGGATGGTCAAAATGAAAATCACATCTCTTTGGGCAATCGGAGTGTTCTGTTGCTTTATGGGTGTCGGATGCCAAAACGAAGAGAAGCGACAAGAAAAAGCTCGTATAGAGGCACAACAAACGCTAGAACGAGAAAGAATTGAGCAAGAGAAAAAAGCTGAAGAGGAAAAAATTCGGCAAGAAAAATTAGCTGAAACAGAAAAAATCATTAACAAAGCAAATGAAACTATAGCACTTCTCAAGCCTCATTTTAAATACGAAAAAGATAAGTTCAATAACCACGCATGGTACACCCATAAAAACTACTCATCGCTTGTTAATACAATTGAAGCCTACATCAACCAAAATCCACATGGACATAATATTCTGAAAGTTCGTTCAGTATATTGGGGTAGCAATTGGATTTTTCATGAGAAAATTATTGTTAAAATTGAAGGCACCGTTAAGGAATTTATTGGAGAAACAAAAAGAGAAGCGGACTATGGCGGAGTTTATGAAAGTATAGCTGTAAAATTACCTGTTAGAGAATATCGTGACGCACTAAGAAAAATGGAAGACTCCAATACTGATTCTATCGACTCGCTTAATAACTATATTGCTCTACAAAACAGAGAAAGCGATTTGGTTTCTAGTCTAGTTTCTTTTATCGCGTCTAATCCTAGCGCGGTGGTTGACGTAAGATTAGAGGGCGATAAACGTCTAGATTTCATATTAAGCAAGTCGCACCATGTTGCCATCTGTGAAACATGGGATTTTTACCAAGCACTAAAAATTCAAGAAAAAGTATCTAAAGGGGAGCCAATTCTTTAATTCCCCCTAGTGACGCAGTGCGGTCATGCGCTGCTTGACCTCGGGAGGAGCTTCCAACGGCCTGTCGCGTTTCCCGCCGGGGTTTGGAAAAACTTGCGTCCTCTGAACTGGGGGGCTGCTCTGGGCGGACTCGCATGCGTGCCCGCCAGACCCCCTGTGGCTCTATAATCAGTAAATATGACACTACGCCCATCCCCCCGCGCCTCTGCTGTAGTTGTAGTCGCCGCCGCATTTTTTACGGACACGATCCTATATTACATCTTGGTGCCGCTGCTGCCGCATTACCAGCGGGCATACCAGTTGAGCCAGACGGACTTGGGGGTTTTGTTTGGCTGCTACGCGGCCAGTCTGCTGCTGGGGACCATCCCCATAGGCAAGCTGGGGGATGTGGTGGGCCGCCGGAAGATGATGCTGTGGGGCTTGGCGGGCCTTTGGGGCACAACTGTCCTATTTGCGTACGCCAATTCTTTTTCGTTGCTGATCATAGCCAGGGTGCTGCAGGGGCTTTCCGCTACTGCCACATGGACCAGCGGCATGGCGCTGGTGGCCGACCATTGGCCGGCCCAGCATCGTGGCAAGGCCATGAGTACATGCTTTGCTTTCGCCAACCTCGGCGTACTCTTGGGTCCGCCATTCGCGGGCTACGTGTCAGAAAACTTTGGCCCAAGGGCCCCATTTTTGGTCGCGGCGGGCTTGGCGCTTATGGACGCAGTGCTGCGCGTGTGGCTGTTGCAGGACAAAGAAAAAGGAGACGCAGAAATAATCCCCTTGGGGCGGCTGCTGAAAAATAGGGAACTCTGCCTACTGGCGGGCGTTATGGCTATGGGTTCGGCGCTTTGGGCCATGCTGGAATCGGTGCTCCCCATAGACTTTGATTCGAGGGGCTGGTCCCAAAGCCTCATTGGGCTATGCTTCGCCTTTGCCGCGCTGGCCCACACGCTCACATCGCCCCTTGCTGGGGCTATGGCAGACAAATTCAGCCGAAAGAAAATGATCGTGGTCGGCCTGCTGGTGACGACTTTTCTAGCTCCTATCCCCGCCTTTGTTAAATCTGCCGTGCCTACCTTTGCAACGATGATGGGCATTGGGCTGGTTGCTACGCTGATGTCCAGCCCCGTTAGCCCCGCCGTGACTGCGGCGGTGGACAGGATGGGGCAGGGCGGGGGCGGCTACTCGTCCGCCTTTGGGATGATCAACATGTCTTACGCTGTTGGCATGATGGCAGCCCCCCTGCTTGGCGGCGTGGGCGTTGACTTCATGGGCATAAAGGCCAGCTTGGTGGTTTTTGGCGCTTGCTTCGGCGCCTTTGCGCTGGTGATAAGGCGGCTGCTGCCTAGCGAGGCGTGACGGCAGTTGCAGGGTACAAGCGACCACTGACCACTAGCCAATTACTCTGTAAGCAAAAAAAGGACGCCAGGCCTTTTATAGCCGTGGCGCCCCAAATGCTTGTATTGATGCTATTGGCTAGAAGCGCAGGCCAAACATGACCCTGAGGTTCCTGGCGCCTATGAAGTTGCCTGCGCTGGTGGCCTGCCCGTAGGTGGCTCCTGGGAAGAACCTAGCAGTGGGCCTATTGAAATAGTCTTGCGCCCAAGGGCCGGAGGTAGCGGAGGCCCCAGTGCTATAGAAGGAATTGCCGGAAGTGTTCCAGTCAACCTGAATCTGGTGATTGAAGAAGTTGGTTATATTGACAATGCCAAATGCCTTGACGCCTTTCCAGATGCTGTGGTCATACGCTACCTGCACGGAGGTGTTGTAATAGCTGTTGAATCTCAGTGCGCCCCTTTCGGAGAAGTATCTGGTATAGGAAGACCCGTAGATGCCATCTACATAGTTGTACCTAAGCTGTTGCGTTGCAGCGACGGAGTACGGGGCACCAGAATTGAATTCAGCGAAAAAGCCGAGGTTAATATGCCCTGCGCCGAACACGTCTTTTTGCCAAGTGCCCCAAGTCCTGATAGTCAAGGGCCTGTCGTTGCTCAGGCGCCCGTACGGGGCCAACTGCCTCTCGGTCGGCTGCCATGCCCACGCAGGGCTGCTGGGATTCGGCGGAGGATCATAGTGGCCCAAGGGGCCATACGAGCGCAGGGGGCCGTCGGAACCAGTCTGGCCGCCCTCGAAATTGCCTTTTGTCTCACTGAGAGTAAGATTTCCGCCCCAGTAGAATGAATCTGTGAACTGTTTTTCCCACTGAAATTCTAGGCCCTTGTAGTCCCTCTTCAGCAATGGGTCGTTGGCGATTAAATTGACCACCGTGTCTTGCCAGTCAACGGGGTTCTCCTGTTCGTACTTCCATGTCGAAACGAAATTCTTCCACGTGCGCGTTGAGAATGACAGTGAATAGTAGCCTCGCCTGCCATCGCTGAATCGCGCCACTAGGGACATTTCGTCCATCGTGGGGGGCTTCATGTTGGGGTCAATCAGGTTTGAGGCCCTATAGGCTTCGGGGTCATAGACGTAATATGGCTCATCTGAATAGCTGGAGCGCAAATTGCCTGGCCCGCCAATGTACTCATAGTGATATTCTGCGGGATTGCCAACAACGGAGGCCCCGTCTGTGGCACCCTGCATGATTTGACCGGCGTACTGGTTGTACCCAAGTTCAAATATCCACCTGCCATTGGCGAATGGGTCATAGACTGCCGTCAACCTTGGCGAGAAGGCCGTTATATCAAAGTTTCTGGCCTGTATGTCATTCTCGGACGTGAACTTGTCTATGCGAACGCCCACGTTTGCCGACAAACGGTCGTTAAACTTGACCTTGTCGTTGGCGTAATAAGACCAGATGGTGTTGGTGTTAGTTGCGCCTTCAAAAGTTTTCCAGTATTCCAGCTCGCTATTCTCGTTAAACAGCCTATTTTCCAACCCAGTGCCATGTGTGGCCGGGTCATTGATGAACCCATCGAAGTACATGAACATCCCTGTTGGGCACTGCGCGTTGGCAGCGTTCCTCGATGACTTGAAATAATCTAGGCCAAACTTGAGGTCGTGGGAGCCAAAGGGCGAATCAAGGAACCAATTTGCGCTTAATGTGCCGTTTTCGACTGGCCTGTCATCCGAATCGAAGCCGAAGAAACCGTTGTCATAAAGAGCATAAGTTTCGAGATCGATCATTGTGGGTATGCCAGGACCGCCCTGTCCGCCGCCCCCGGGGCCGCCCAGCTTTTCGTTTTTCTTGCCATAGTTGGCTTTTAGGACTAAGTTGTCCGTAAGCGTACCCACGTAGCCAAAGGCCATGTTGCCGTACTCGTCCGGCTGCGCGGAAAGCGTTTCCCAACTGGTGCTTTGGTACCCAAACGAGGTTGGGTAGTCAATGCCAAAGCGATCCATCTTCGTGTTGTTGTAAATGCCGAACACGCGATGGTATGGCGTGATGTGCCAGTCGAGTTTGAAATCCATCCTCTCGTCAGTGTTGTATGCGTAATACTGCTGGTTGCCGCCACGGTCGGGGTCGGCAGAGGTATAGCCCACAGATCTCGTGACTGGCGATGAAACGCGGTATCCGGCCGAGAAGAAAATGTGGTCTTTCCAGATCGGACCAGAGACGTGGTACAACTGTAGTGTTGTATGATGGCTGTCCGCCTTTGAGGCCATTGGCCTCATAGCCTGCCAGTCGGGGTTGGTCATTTCAAAGCGCAGTGTGCCCTGATATTTGTTTGTCCCCGACTTGGTCACAACGTTGACCATGCCGCCCGTGAAGCGGCCCATGTCCGCCGTTGCGCCGCCCGTGACCACCTGAACCTCTTGGATGGTCTCTTCGTTGAGATACATGATGCCGCCGCCCGTCACAGGGTCCATCACGTCCACGCCGTCAAGCAGCCATTGCGTGTGGTTGGACTGGGCGCCGCGGACTGTGTTGCTGATCATGCCTGGCGTAATGGAGGCTATGTTGGCGACGCCCCTGCCGTTGATGGGCAGGTTGGCGAAGTCGGCGGCGGATGTGTTCTTGCCGTCCGTCACCCTCGTGGGGTCAATGATGGCTTCCGTTGCAGAAATCTCAACGGTTTCGGTTGCCACGGCCAATGTCCTCAATGTGAGGTTGACCACGTTGGTCTGGCCGAGGATTACGCGAGTGCTGGCCTTCTGGCCGATGTACCCTCTGGCGGAAACGCTGAGAGTGCAGGGGCCCACTGTCAGCAGTGCCATCCTGTACCGCCCTTGGGCATCGGTCGTGGTCTCGCGCACGCCTTGGCCTGTCTCTAGGCGCACGGCTGCCCCAGCTATGGGCCCGCCGTCCGGGTCGGTTATTCGGCCCTCTAGGTTGCCCGTCTGGACGCCTTGGGCCACAAGGACCCCGCCGAATGCGAGTATCGCTGCGACGCGCCCTAAGTTGGTGATCGTGTTTCTCATTTGTTCTCCTGAAAAAAACTGGCTAAATCGCCAGTGAATTGGGCTTTGTAAAAATCATTGGCTCACGCTGCTCCTGTGTCTGTCGCTGGAGCCTTTTAGGGCCTAGGGCGCGGAAAACCCAGCTTTTTCAAAAATTTCTGGGGTATCCGCTGCTGTATCTGGCACCCAAGGCTGTTTCGCTTGGCGTTGCCGATAATGTCAACCATTGTTCGCCTCTTGGGCGGTTCCATTTTCGCTTCCATTGATCGCGCACATTTTCCTGCCGCCAAGCCGGGAATAACAGCCGCATGATTGCATTTTGGTGCGTTTTGACCGCTAACGGTTGCGTTTCCGCCGTGGGGCGGCGAAAACGGGGCGCCAGATTGTTCCTGCGAAACGGTCACGCATGTCCTCCAAATGCTTGTTACTAGCTGTTTTCGGGCGGCCATGGTGGCGGACTGCACTGCGAACCAAAGTCCGTCCTTTCCACATTATTGCACAGGAACCTTTTTTTTCCTAACACATTTCTAAGCTTTCCCCACGGCATTGAGAACCTATCACGACAATTGCATAATCTTATTGTTTTTCAGCATCTTACAAACTCAGAGTGGTTTTGAGGATCACTGGTGGCCAAACGGATGGCTCCCCAATCGAGTTGTGGGGCGTTCACACTGCCCGCTGGCTGCGGCGTCCTACTATGCCCAGCGCTGGCATCGCGGCCTCTATTGCAGCCCTCATCGCATCGTTTTTGATGTGTCCATAGTGCCTTTCCACCATCCTAGTGTCGCTGTGCCCCAACTGTGCCGCCACGAAGACCAAGGGACAGCCAGCATTGACCAGCATGGAGGCGTAAGTGTGCCTCAGCTCGTGGAAGGTGACGGGTTCAATGCCAGCTACCGCACAGGCGAACTTCATGCGGCGGATTTGGTCTGCATCGGCCCATGCGCCCTTGGAGTCTAGGCGCCTAATCCGCACCATGCTGTTAGAGAAGATCAAGCTGTTCGGTTCGCTTCTTTTGGCCACAAGCCTATCGAAGAGGGCAGAACCTTCCCGGCTTAGGACAACGTGGCGGGGCTTACCGTTTTTCGATTCCGAAATGTAGAGGGTCGAGCTGGCTTGGTTGTAGTTGCTGCAAGTCAGCCGCGCCAATTCTGAATAGCGGCAACCTGTCAACAACGCTCCGCGCACCAAGTCCCCGAATTCGCCCTTGCACGCGGTGGCTAGGCGCGTGGCCTCCTCCGGCTGCAAGAACCTTGCCCTAGCGCTGGTCGTCCGAGGGTAGGCCTTCGCCTTTTGCCAAGGCATGTCGCCTGTATCGGCAAAGCCGCGCTCCGCCGCAAAGGAGAGTGCCGCCTTGAGTGTTGTAAGTACCCTGTTGGCACTGTCCTTCCGCGCCCGCCTCAAGTCGTCTGTTGCTGGGGGGTGCGCATATTGCTGTGGTCGCCCCGCCCCTGTGCGAAGCCGCTTGGGTGCCACCGCCACCGACTCGTGCCACTGCTCCACAGTCTGCCGAGTCAACTGTGAAACCGCTACGTGACCCAGTGCTGGCAATATCCACGCCCTCGCGCTGGCCCACGCCCTTGCAGCCCCTTTCTTCCCCTGCCGCCACTGGTTGCTGAAATAGGCATGGATCGCATCTGCGACGGTTGGATTGTTCTTGAGATGCAAGAAAGTAGATGCAGCACGCTCTCGGCACCATTTCAGTGCCTTTGCCTTCGCCTGTCGGTATGACAAGGCTCCCAACGAAGCGGCCGCATCGTCCGCTGCGCCTATGGAGCCAAGGGCATCCGTCCCAGGCCCTTTCAGTCTGGCGTACCACGCCCCCGCGCCTCCGCCGGCAGGGCGCCTGTAGCAAAGAAACTGCCCATGAGCAAGGCGCTCTTGGAACCGCGCACCGGCGGGGAGTTTTTTCCGGGCATCCCGGGATTCGAGTTTTGAGACCAATTTTCCTCCAAAAGTTCATGACAAGTCCACACATGTTCACACATGTTCACAAAAAAAAGCACTGCTTTCCGCATTATCGCACAGCCCCAGCCTAGTTTTGCCGCCGCCCCACGGCGGAAACGCGACTGCGAGCGGCCTTGGCATGCCGAGTTGCGATCGTCTGGCAGCCATTTTGGGCAGGGTGGCTGAGACCGACGCCCAATTGATGAAAGCGAAAACGGAAACACCCAAAGGGCGGGCAAGGGGTGGCGTTATAGGCAACGCCAAGCGAAGCAGCGTTGGGTGGCAGACGCAGCAGCGGATACACAAGAAATTTATGAAAAAGCAAGGTTTCCCGCGCCCTAGGCCCTAAAGACGCGATACTCCGGACACATATCTCGCAGTTGGCAAAAACAAAAAAGGCGCAAGCGTTGCGCTTGCGCCAAAACCGTGGCCCGCGTCAGTGTCGGCGCGGGCCATTTTGTATTTGTGTGGCTAGAAAGTGGCCCTTTGCAAGCTGGCCTTGAAGCTGTCGTCAATGAGGGCTATGCACTCATTGTAGTGCGCTTTGGTCTCCCTGGACGCGGCCCTGGCCAATCCGCCTTGCAACTGGGATTTCAATTGGCGCATGTTTTCGCGGATCAGGTTTCTGGCGTCGTCCGGCATGCTGGTGGTGGCCCTCAGCAGCACGTTGATCATGCTGCGAAGGTGTTCGCGTTGCAGGCTGCGCCTAGCCATAGTGGGTTCCTTGCCTCCCCTTAGCTCTGCCCAGATCGCCGATTGCAGTGTGTCGTATAGTTCTGAGAGTTTAAATGCCTGTTTTGCGTTTGGCTGTTTTTCGCCCGCCTCCAAAATGTTTTGTGCAACGCTTGTGTTCATCATCCTTGTGAGAGCCATTTTTTGGATAGTCAGCATGAGCTGGTTGGGGTTCGACGTGGGCGAAGAAAGGTCGCTGTAGTCCACGCGGTCGCTGGTCAGGCGGGAAAGGAATTCAGGCGAGAACTTGAATGAGTCCATGCTGAATATCTGCTTTTCAAGCAGCTTCAGGGCCTCTCTCTGGCGGTCGGCAGAGATGGGGGTCATGTTGGTTCGGCTGGTGCCGGCGTGGTCTCGGTTGTATGAAATGCCGCCGATATGCTTGGACGCGAATGAAGCGGATTGGTAAACTTGGACAAGCGCCCTGTTGGTCTGGCGCCTCAGCGTGTGGAATGGCTCGCCGGGCTTGAATGTGCGTTTTTGCAGCCGCTTGATCAGCTCGGCAGAAAGCTGTATCCGCTTTGCTGCGAATGCCAATGTGTCTTTGCCAAGGTCGTAAGTGTTTACGTCTGGGTCTAGGCCGAAAGAGATGTCCTCGTCCGTGCTATAGACCAGCAGCGGGTCATCGCTGCGGCCCGCTATCTTGGCCAGCTCTTCGATTTCTTTCGTCGGGTCGAACTGTTTGTAGCCATATTCAATCGCCCAATAGTCATACGGGCCAATCGCGCCCGACATCAATTGGCCGCGCTTTTGTCCCTCTAGCGGAATGTTTACCGGCGTATAGTCCATCACTGAAGTGGAAAGGCCATATTTCTTTGTGAACTCTGGGTCATTCAACTGGGCTTCCGTGTAGGCTGTGGAGGCTTTGAAGTTGTGCCTCAAGCCCAACGTGTGTCCGACTTCGTGTGAAATCAGCTCCCTCAGGCACTCTTTGACAAATTCCTCACCTTCTGGCGAAAGTGGGTCTAGCTCGCCCCTGGCTTCCAGCAGGTCAAGAGCGAATGGCATTTCCGTCAGTTCAGACGCAGTGATAACGCATACACTTCCGTGCCCAAGGTGCGAGTGCCCCGATTTGGGAGGCAGATCTTCGCGGAACTCTTGCGGATAGTTCCTCACCCAAAATTCGCCCACGCCAATGTCGGCGTCCAGTATTTCGCCCGTGCGGGGGTCAACGTGGCTAGGGCCAACGGCAAATGACACGTCGGTGCCCACTAGCCAGCGGATGGATGCGTGGCGGGCGTCCAATGTGTCCCAGTCGGCGTCGTCTGGCTGGAATTTGACCTCGACGGCATTTTTGAAGCCGGCTTTTTCAAATGCCTTGTTCCACTCCAAGATGCCTTCGGCTATGGTCTGCTTGTATTTTTCGGGCACCCCCTTGTCTATCCAATATACGATTGGCTCTTTTGGTTCGCTGAGGGCCAAGGATGGGTCTTTTTTCTCTAGGCGCCACCTGTTGATGAAGCGTCTGCGGAGTTCGAGGTCTTCTTTTGCAAAGTCCCACTGAGTG
>Ga0268262_10007429_pt1 | contig 10212 bp, 5 predicted proteins | sample TergutNc150P3_FD_190354 | JGI IMG/M metagenome (GOLD analysis project Ga0268262, IMG submission 190354) | Nasutitermes corniger P3 segment gut microbial community from laboratory colony in Florida, USA - Nc150 P3 (SPAdes) (version 2) | ecosystem: Host-associated > Arthropoda: Insects > Digestive...
CCGCTGTAATGACTGTGTCATGGACATGGCGACTATGGCGCTAAACAATGTAAAGCCCATATACCATTTTTCTATTTTAGGGAACCTGTACGCCGCCCAGGCAAAAAGCGATCCTGCTTATGCGGATAACATCCATCAGCAGGTTGCCAAAGCCATCGCGAAAATAAGCTCAAACCCGTCACATGATTAATAAGACAGGGACTGGGGACTAGGGATCGGGGACTGGGTTTTTTTTGTTCTTTTTTCCTTTCTTTGGGATTCTTTTCTTGTTTTCTATCTATAGTTTCATACGAAACACAAATTCAGAGTCTCGACCTTTGAAAGAAAATACTTTAAGATCAAAACAGCGTAGAGGTTTTTATAATTTCATTGTAAGAGCCTCAGCAAATTAAAGGGGATGACAGTATGGAATCATCATTTCAGACAAACAATGATTCTACAACTTCCTTTCATTTTGATCGTCCGCGTTTGAATGCCTTGTTCCTGGAAGCTGTAAAGTACCCGCTGGTGGTTGTATGCGCCGGAGCCGGTTACGGCAAGACCTCCTCGGTACACGATTTCTTAAAAGGGTATAAAGTGGCCGCGGCATGGATACAGCTTTCCGAGCGCGATAATGTCGGCGGGCGTTTTTGGGAAAATTACTCCCACTCGGTATCAAAGGTAAACGCGACCATGGCCGAGATGCTTTCCAAGATTGGTTTTCCGGATACAAAGGAAAAACTGCACCATTACAAAACCGTAATACACGATTATATTGTGATGGAAAAACGGATACTTGTAATAGACGACTTTCATTGCATTGAAGACAGGTCAGTGCTTCAGTTTATGGAAGACGGTTTTTTCAGGGATATACTGCCGGAAACTTCGATATTTCTGATTTCCCGTTCCATATCCCATGTAAATATTGCGGGCAAGTTTTACCGTGACCAGGTGTTCAGCATAAGCGAAAGCGACTTGCGTTTTACCGAAAACGAGCTCAGCCAGTATTTCCGCCGGCTGGGTATTTCATTACAGCAGGACGGCCTGCGTGAGATCATGCAGGATACCGAAGGCTGGGCCTTCGCGATTAACCTTATCGCCCGGACATATCAAAAAGCGCCCGGCTACGGCGGTTATGTGCGTAACGCGATGAAGCTGAACGTCTTCCGGCTTTTGGAAACGGAAATATGGGGCGGGATTTCGGAGAGTCTGCAGAAATTTTTGGTCCGCCTCTCACTCATCGATCATCTGTCCGTTGAGCTGATTGCGGAGCTGGCCGGAGGGGATGAAGAGTTGATCTCCGGGATGGAAAAACAAAGCGCCTATGTCCGGCTGGACAGTTATATCAACGCGTACCTCATTCATCCCCTGTTTCTGGAATTTCTGACCACAAAGCAGGAATTGCTCACGGAAAAGCAAAAACGTGAAACCTACGCAATCGCCGGAACCTGGTGCAATAAAAACGGTTTCAGGATTGACGCGCTGTCATACTTTGAAAAGATACGGGACTATCAATCAATAGTAAAGATGTTTTTTGAATTGCCCCTCCAGATACCTTTGGATGTTTGCCGCTACGCGGCTCCGATATTTGAACAGGCGCAGTCACGGGAATTTTTCAGCGTGGAATTTCTTGCGGAAATGCACCTGCGCGCCTATATGTGCCAGGGTCTCTTGCAGAAATCACTTGAGATTGTGAAATACTATGAAGAGAAGTTTCTTAAACTTCCTGAAAATAACGACATAAAAAGACGCACCCTGGCGCGGCTTTATATTTGCTGGGCCTATATACGCGGCTTACTGTGCCTGACGGACGATGTCTATGATTTTGACATTTATATGGGAAAGGCCGGTGAATGTGTTTCCACATCCGTTGATCCCGGCGCGATAAGCCCGCACTGTCCGGCGATGTGGATACTTTGCGTCGGCTCCGCGAGGAAAGGCGCTTTTGAAGAATTCATCGATGCCGCGGCCCGCGCCCAGAAACACCTGATGAGTTCCAACCTTCGCGGTTTTATCGCCGGGGAACCTGAATTGGCGCGGGGCATTCTGGAATTCTACCGGGGCAACATGGGTTCGGCGGAATCTTTTGTCACCCTCGCGCTGAAGAAAGCGCGTGAGTACAAACAGTTCGGAATTATACACCGGGCGCTGTTCTGTTCCCTTCGTATCGCGGCGGCGCAGGGAGATTTCGTCCGGGCGGAACAGGCGCTTAAAGAAACAAAAGCCCAAACGGAGGAAACCGAATACCTTAACCGTTTTATGGATTATGATATTTTACTTTCCTGGTACTGCTGTTTCTTGGGCCTGCCGGAAAAGACATCCGACTGGCTTCAGGAAGATTTTTCAGCGTACAGCCATGCGGGCTATATTGAAAATTTCTGGAATTATATAAAGGCGCGGTTTTGTTACGCGACAAGGAATTTTGCCCCTCTTCTGGCGCATATTGAGGCGGTGAAAATGAGGGAGTCATTTTTATTGGAGCGCATAGAATTGCTGGCGATGGAAGCCTGCGTATATTACAAAATGAAGGACAAGGAAAAAGCCTTTGCCGCACTGCGGGCCGCATATGCGGACGCTCTGTCTAACAATATCGTAATGCCCTTTATTGAAATGGGAAAAGACATGAGGACACTTGCCTCGGCTTTCCTGAAAGAAGGAGACGGCGCCGTTCCCGCGTCATGGCTGGAAGAGATTAACCGCAAGTCCGCCTCCTATGCCAAACGCAAAGCCCATGTCATTTCGGAATATATGCAGGCAAACCGCATAACGGACAACCCCGCCATTACCCCGAGGGAAACGGACATCCTCGGCGACCTCTCCCACGGCCTTTCGCGCACCGAAATAGCCTCCAGCAGAAACCTTTCGATTAATACCGTGAAGATGGTGATAAACAGCCTCTACTTTAAACTGGGCGCCGAGAATCTCGCCGATGTCATACGTATCGCCGCAAAGCGGAAGATGATCTAGGAATATGGATTTTGGGTATTTTTATTGACTTTCAAATGAAAATGTAATAAAGTAATAATTGTATACATTTAAAATGAGATGTCATTATGGAGTCTTCATTTCAGACCAGTCATGATTCGTACGCTTCCTATCACTTTGAACGCCCCCGTTTGAACGAATTACTCCTGAAGGCGGTAAAGTATCCGCTGGTAGTTGTATGCGCCGGAGCCGGTTACGGCAAGACCACCGCGGTTTACGATTTTGTAAAAAAGTATAAGGCGGATACGGCATGGGTACAGCTTTCCGAACGCGATAATGTCGGGAGCCGTTTTTGGGAAAATTTCGCACATTCCCTGTTAAAAGTTAACTCTTCCATGGCCGCGGCGCTTTCCAAAATTGATTTTCCGGACACTAAAGAAAAAGTGCGCCATTACCAGGCTTTGGCGCAAAATTATGCTAAAGAAGGAAAAAAGATACTTGTAATAGACGATTTCCATTGTATTGAAGATACGTCCGTGCTTCGTTTCATGGACGAATGTTTTTTCAGGAATATACCGCCGGAAACCGCGGTTTTTTTGATTTCCCGTTCCTTGTCCCGCGCAAATACCGCGGGCATGTTTTACCGGGACAATGTATGTAATATAAGTGAAAGCGACTTGTGTTTTACCGAAAACGAGATCAGCCTGTATTTCCGCCGGCTGGATATTTCATTTAATCCGGACAGCCTGTATGAGATTATACAGGATACCGAAGGTTGGGCATTCGCGATCAACCTTATCGCGCGTTCATACCAAAGGGCGCCCGGCTACCGGGGCTATGTGCGTAACGCGATGAAGCGGAATATCTTCCAGTTTCTGGAAACGGAAATATGGACCGTAATTCCCGAGCGTTTGCAGAAATTTTTGGTTCAACTGTCCCTGGTTGATCATCTGTCCGTTGATTTGCTCACTAAACTGGCGGGAAAGGAAGAAGGGCTTGTCGGTGAATTGGAAAAGCAAAGCGCTTATGTGCGCCTGGACAGTTATATCAACGCTTATGTCATTCACCCTTTGTTTTTGGAATTTTTAAGGACAAAGCAAGACTCTCTTTCGGAAAAACAAAAAAAGAAAGTTTATGCTGTTTCAGGCGATTGGTGCGCCCATAACGGTTTTAAGATAGACGCTATTTCCTATTATGAAAAGGCGGGAATTTATCAGGCAATAGTGGCAATACTTGACGGATTATCAGTCCAAATGCCGCTGAATATCGCGCGATTGGTGGCGCCAATTTTGGATAATGCGCCCCCGGACACGTTTGACAAGGTGGATTACCTTGCGGAAATGCACCTGCGTACCCATTTGTGCCAGGGCCACTGGCAAAAATCGCTTGACTTGCTGAAATTCTACGAAGACAAATTCCTTAAACTGCCGGAGGACGACGCTATAAGAAACCGTACTCTGGCGCAGTTGTATGATTGCTGGACTTATATACGCGCCTTAATGAGCACGACCGATGATAATTTTGATTTTGGAATTCACATAGGTAAAGCCAATAAATACGCTTCCACCCTGGAAGATCCGGGTAAATTCGGCCCTTATTATCCGGGGGCATGGTCCAACTACGCGGGTTCTTCAAGAAAAGGCAGTGTGGATGAATTTGCCGCGGCCGTAATCAGTATCGGGAAAAGCATGCCGCGCGTTTTTTATGAAATTAAATTGATGGGACAGTTGGAATTAATACAGGGCGAGCTTGCGTATTACCGTGGCGACGTAAACTCCGCGCTTACTTTATTGACCCTTTCCGTTAAAGAGGCGCGATCCGGAAAACAGTTTTCGTTTATGAACAAGGCCTTGTTTTATACTCTGCGTATCGCCGTTTCCCAGGGAAATTTCGCTCTGGCGGAACAGGCGTTAAAAGATATAAAAGCGCAACAGGATAAAACCGCGTACATTTACCGTTTTATAGATTACGATATCGCTCTTTCCTGGTATTTCTGCTTTCTGAGCATGCCGGAAAAAATGTCCGAGTGGCTTCAGGAGGATTTTTCTCCTTACATCCATCCCGCTTTTATTGAAAATTTAGGGAATCAGATAAAGGCGCGGTTTTGTTACGCGACAAGGAATTTTGCCCCTCTTCTCGCGTATATCGAGGAAATGAAAGCGCGGGAGTCGATCTTGTTAGGGCGGGTAGAAATGCTGGCTATGGAATCCTGCGTGCACTATTTAATGAAAGACAAAGAAAAGGCCTTTGCCGCTCTGCGGAATGCCTATGAAAACGCGGCTCCCAACGGAATCGTAATGCCCTTTATTGAAATGGGAAAAGATATGCGTACCCTTGCCTCGGCTTACCTGAAGACGGCGGACAAATCTGTTCCCCAACCCTGGCTGGAAGACATTAGCAGAAAGTCCGCCTCTTACGCCAAGCGCCGCTCCAATATTATTACGGAGTACGCGCAGGCGCACCGCCTGACGGACATCATCTCCATTACTCCGAGGGAAAAAGACATCCTCAAAGACCTTTCACAGGGCCTTTCCCGCGCCGAAATCGCCTCCAACCGGGGCCTTTCAATTAACACCGTGAAAATGGTGATAAACAGCCTCTACTCCAGGCTGGGCGCCGAGAACGTGGCCGATGTTATACGGATAGCTACACAGCGGAAGATAATATAAGGTGTATTTCGCGATTTATTTTTTTCATTTCCGGCGTTCTTTACGAAAGTCTCCATGCTTATGTTGAATACAAGACGTTAATTCAACACAAAGGAAGGAGATTGTTATGAAAAACAGATTTATCATGTTTTTTTTGATGGTGGCCATTGTTGCCGTCCTGGTATTGGGAATCTTCGTGTTTCTGTCGGTGTGGGATTCATCCGGATCCTTTGATTCGGGCAAGATGAAAGCTATCGGTTTTTTGGACATAGAAAATGATCCGCTTCCCGATCCTCCGTTTGGCGTGAATGCAGGATTCGCGGTGAGTCCATACCAGGCCGACAATTCCGGCAGGGACATGGCGGTTATGATAATGGCGTCCGTATCGTATATTTTGAGAGAAGTAAAACATTTCGCCTTGTTTGTCGTCGTATTGACGGTACTGGCCTTAAACGCATACGCGCTAATCTTTTATTTTGTTATTAACAAAATTTCGAAAAAGGAAACAGCAACGACGATCAATCCGCAAACCAGCCCCCAAACCGTGAGCAGCGCCGTTATGGGGCATATTAACATTAAACCGGCTATCGGCGCGCTGTCCCTCGAAATTGACGAGATGCTCGCCCAAATAGATGCGATAACGGAAAAAAGCAAATTAAATCAGAAGGTTTTGCTTAAATGAGCTTTTTTCTCGTGCCTCGCGTTCAGAAGCGAATACATTACCGGCGTGACAAACAACGTCATAAAAAAGCTGACACTAAGCCCGCCTACAAATGTCTGACCTATTGGCTGAATCGTCTCCGCGCCGGCTCCGGGGAAGAAGGCGATGGGGAGCATGGCAAGGATTGTCGTCAGACTCGTCATCATAATGGGGCGGAGCCGGTTGCGGCCCGCCTCAAGGCACGCTTCGCGCAGTTTCAGCCCGCGCGACCGAAGGGTATTTGTATAGTCAACAAGCACGATACCGTTGTTTACAACCACGCCGACCAGCGCGACAATGCCCACCATCGAGAACATGGACATAGCCTGTCCGCTGATTTTGTAAATCCAGATAACCCCGATACACAGAAGCGGAATCGAAAAGAAGATAATCAGCGGATCGACAAACGATTCAAACTGGCTTGCCATAACGCCGAATACAAGGAACACGGCAGTGCCGATGATTAGCGCGTAACGCCAGAAATACGACTGTATTTCCTGCGCCTCCCCCAGAAAGCTTACCCTGACGCCCTGGCGGGGGACGAGGTAATGGTCCACCGTATCGATAAGGCGGCGCTGCATGTCGGTAGCCGCTATTCCGGGGATCAGATCGCCCGTAATCCGGACAACGCGCTCCTGCCGTTCGTGGCGTATTGACGTGGGGGCGCGGCTTTCCGCAATTCGGGCGATGTTGGAAAGGGAAACACGGGAACCGTTCCGGCCCATTACAAAAATGGCGTCCAGGTTTGGCAGTCCCTGCCTGTCGTTGTCCCTTAACTGCACCTGGACGTTTATCAGCCTTTCACCGCTGGTGATTGAGGTAGCGGTAGTGCCGTCCATGGCCGTGCGTATTTCCGAGGCAATCGAGGCGAGGGAAAGGCCGAAACTTGCGGCGCGGTCGCGGTCAATTTCAATCTGAAGCTGGGGCGGACCCTCGTCAATGTTAATCGTCGGGTTTTCAATCTCGGGCAGGTATCGCTCGATAATGTCTTTTATCTCGTTGGCGGTATCCATAAGCGCCGTATAATTGCGCGAGCTTAAGGCAATCGCGACTGCCGATGCGCTTCCAATACCCCGCCCGGCCCTGTAACTGACCCTTGTCCCGGGAATCTGGTTTGTAAGCGGGGTAAGTTTACCGATTATCGTATCAGGCGTGTCTATCTGTTGCGCCGGTTCCGGAAGGATAATCTGGATGGTTCCCTGGTTGGCCCCGGTGCGCCTCGCGGTGAGGATTAAGTTGTTGTAGCCTTTTACTTCGCGTCTGACAATTTCTTCCAGCCTGAACAGCATATCCTGGGTAACGTCAATCGCGGTTCCCTGGGGCATTGCCATGTTGATGTTGACATTATCATCAACGCGAATGCGGGGATACATATTCATTCCGATGCCTCGGAACTGCAGCAGGGAAAAAACAAGAATAAGAACGACGAGAGTAATAATTAACAGCCGGTGGGACAGGCAGTAATCAAGCGCATTGGCGTATCCGTTTTCCATGGCTTTGAAAAATCTCTCCATCGCGTCGTCTGTTTTCCGCAGTAGTTTGTTTTTCAGCGGTTTTTGAATTCGCGTTTGCAGGGGCAGTATCGCCCCGCAGAGGCTCGGTACCAGGGTAATGGCGACCAGCAGGGAGGCGGTCAGGGATATTACCACGGTAAAGATAAAGTCACTAAAAAGCAGGCCCATTTCCTTGAGATCGTTTTTATAGATAAGCAATGGTATGAAAACACACAGGGTGGTCGCCGTGGAGGCGATAATCGCCCGCATCATTTCCCGGCTTCCCAGAATCGCGGCGATGGCGGCTTTTGCCCCGCGTTCACGGTATTTGTGGATATTTTCCAGGATAACAATAGAACTGTCCATCGTCATGCCCATGCCCATGATAAGCCCGATCATGGTTAAGAGGTTAAGGGTAAACCCGAATATCGACATGAGCATAAGGGTAAGCAGTATGGAAATGGGGACGGAAAGCCCGATTATAAGGGTGCCCTTTATATTCCTAAGGAATATCAACAGGATGAGCATGGCCAATAACGCGCCCATCAATACGTTGTTATACACCTGGCTCATGGCCGCCCTGATCATAGTTGTGTTATCGGACAGCATTTCAAGCGTGATCCCCTGGGGCAGGGAGGAGTTGATTTCGTCTAACGCGGCCATTACATTGTCGGACACCTTTACCTGGTTACTGCCGCTTTCGCTTGTCACCTGTATATAAACGCCGCTCTGCCCGTTGATCTGCACCCTGGCGGCATTGTCATTGTAGCTTAGGTACACGTCGGCGACATCTTCGAGCCTCACCGCCTGCGAGCGGTTTGCTCCGCCTGCGGCGCCGCCTGCGGAGGAGGCGGGGAGGTTCACCGTTTTTACTACCAGCCGCTTTATCTGATCCATGCTGACAAGCACTTCCTGCGTCATGATCTGGTATTCGCGGGTGCCGCGCCGCAAATTTCCGCCCGATGCCATTACGCTTTGCCCTCTAAGCGAATTGGTAATGTCGTTTAACGTAAGGTTGAAGGCGGCCAGCCTGTTAAGCGAAACCGCCACTTTAATTATCTGCGTTGTGCCGCCCGTCACTTCGGCGGAGGCGACGCCGTCGATTTTTTCAATGTTTGCCTGTATCTCGTCCTCGGCGAAGATACGGAGTTGGTCAGGCGGGTAATTGCCCCGGACTACCAGCCGCATTATCGGCGTGGCGCCCATGTCATAGCGGCGGACGGTCGGTGTCTGCACTCCCGTAGGCAGAGAGTTGGCAAGTCTGTTGGCAAGCAGTTGGGCGTTGTTCACCGCCTTGTCCATATCGGTTCCGTAGGCAAATTCAAGGTTGATAGAACTGCTTTCAAACGAGGAACTGCTGGTCATGTTGACAAGGCCGACCGAAGTCGCAAAAGCGCGCTCAAGCGGTTCCGTAACGTTTCTTTCAACGTCGGCGGGGCCTGCTCCGGGAAACCTGGTAAAAATCGACATAACGGGCTGGGAGGTTGAAGGGTAAAGGTCAACCGCGAGGTTTAACACCATGGTAATCGCTATGCCCAGCGCCAGCGCGTACAGTATTACAATGGTAACAGGCCGTTTGACCGAATAATCGACTATGTTCAATTTTTTATTCCACTATGCGGACAGGATCGCCGTCCGTGAGAAAATTCTGCCCGGCTGTTACAACCCTGTCCCCGGGGCTGATGCCGCTCAGCACTTCAAAAAAATTTTCGTTTTCTATGCCCAATTCGAGCGTCCGCCGGCGGGCAATGTTGTTTTCATCTATAATAAAGACTATCCACGAGCCGTAGGTATTGATTGCCGAAGTCCTGGGGATGATCGGCACATCGGTCCTGGTCCTGGTGACAAGGCTGATTGTCGCAAACATCCCCGCCTTAATCCGGGGGTCCGTCGCGTTCCTGCCCGCCTTGTCAACAAAGCGGAGCTTTATACGCATGGTTCTGCTTGCCGGATCAAGCACGGGGCTTACCTCGTCTATATCGGCGAAAAAGGTTTCGCCGGGAAGGGCTTCAAGGCTTACTACGGCCCCAAGCCCCGGATTTATAGAAGAGACAAAACGCTCGGGCACAAAGGTTTCCACCCGCAGGGCGGAAAGGTCGCCCACCACAAACAGCGACGACTGCGCCGAAACAGTATCGCCGACGCTGTAAGGCGCCTGCAGAACGGTCCCCGATATGGTGGAAACAACGGGGCTGAACGAATAAACATCACCTGGCCGCGAGGGATCAACCATCGCCACTACGTTGCCTATACCAACCTTGTCCCCGATGCTTTTGCGGTATTCCACCAGCTTGCCCCCGACTGTGGGATATATCGCAACCTGGTTACGCGCCAGGACGTCGCCGTTAATAACAACGCTGTTTTCGATGGATCCCCTTTCAACCGTCATAACCTGGACAGCCGTGGCGTTACGCGCCGCGCCTTGTCCTGCCTGTCCCTGCCTTGCCTGTCCGCCGCCTGTTTGTCC
>Ga0268262_10007430_pt1 | contig 10211 bp, 6 predicted proteins | sample TergutNc150P3_FD_190354 | JGI IMG/M metagenome (GOLD analysis project Ga0268262, IMG submission 190354) | Nasutitermes corniger P3 segment gut microbial community from laboratory colony in Florida, USA - Nc150 P3 (SPAdes) (version 2) | ecosystem: Host-associated > Arthropoda: Insects > Digestive...
ACAGGCTCAAGGGTAACTTTAGGAACTGAATTTAGGAAAGGGTATAAACAGGGTGCTTATCTTTGTGAACGACTGCCGCAGGTAAAGACCCATTCGGTGTTTATTCGCCTTTTTTCCAATTTTTCAGTAGGCAGTGTAAAAGCCAAAATTGCCGGAGAATTAAAAAATAGGACTGATAACGGACGTTTTATTTGTTATTTTGATAGTTCGGGGGCGTTATTTTCATGGTCTTTTGATGAATTGAGGGGAATAATCGGTAGTAAAACGCTTCGGGGATAAAAAATCACCCGACCCTGTTAAACAGAGCCGGGATCGGCGGAGGAGGCTATTCCGGGCCGCAGTCCGTTGCCGCCTCCTCCGGTGGCATTAATAATATAGGCCATTTCTGCCGGATTGTCAATCGGTTTTAAAAGCATAAGGCTTGTATTTTCTGGTGTCTTTATTTATGAAAATGATCATAAGCTATTTTTCATATTCTTTGTAAATATTCTCAAGTGTTTCATTTATATTTTTTGTGATGTCTTTTTTAAACCTCTCAAATAGTGTCCATTGTTCTATAGGGGTTTCGTCATTGCGGAACAACTGATATAGTTCGACTCCTAACCCATTGGCCAAACCTGATAAGGTTTCCGATGTAGGAAACTTTATGCCTCGTTCAATTTTACTGAGAAACGTAATTGAAATATCTGCTTTTTCGGCAAGTTCGGCCTGAGAAAGCCGCCGTTGTTTCCTGTAAAACCGTACAGCTTTACCAAGACTATCCCTTACTTCCTGTCCGGTAATCAAAAGGATAAATACCTTTATGTATTTTGCGTCATGTGCTAATAGTTGACAAAAGCCTATAGGTCTATATACTTGACTATAGGGAAAACTAAAAAGGTTTCTGTGAAACAGTTCATTTTTTTGGTTACTTTTTCCGGTTAACGTAGGGAAAAGGGCTAAGAAGCGTTTCCTAGTATGTTCTAAAAATGTTGGGGGTCTTACCACTTTGGGTAGCATTGCCTTTGTTATTTTAGCGGTTTTGAAGTAATAAGCTTTGACAAAAAAGTACCTATGAAGATAATGTCCAGGCTTATAAGTTTATTTCTAGTCCTATCCTTGTTGTCCTGTAACTCTATACCTCAGACTGCTAATGCTCCCCAAGCGCAAGCTCCCCAGACCACACCCCAACCTTTACAAGCTACGCCTGTTTTCTGGACAGGGGACGGCGGGAAAGGCAAAAGCATTGCCATACTTTCGCCCAGGGCATCCGGCCTTGCGGAAAGCCAAAATTATCTCCCCGATTTGGTACAGGGGGAATTTGTAAGCAACTTTTCAAACTTTTCGGCCATAAGCGTACTGGATCGGGTAAACCTTGACGAGCAATATTCAGAGCTCCTTTCAGGATACTATGACGACAACTCGGCGGCGGGAATGGATTTGGGGCATCTGACGCCAACAGATTATATTATGGGCGGAACCATTACCAAAACTTCCACAGGGTACGCCCTTCAAATGCGGGTTACTAAAACCGCCGATAAAATGACAGCGGCCTCATATTCGGGAACCTGCACTTTTGACGAACTGGACGACCTGACCGGAATAAGGAAGGCTTCTTTAGATTTGCTGCAAAAATTAGGCGTAGAACCTACCGCAAGGGCAAAGACAGAACTTGCATCAGCGGCTTCCACAAACCATGTGAACGCGCAGACCGCGCTTGCCAGGGGCATCAACGCCCAGAGGCAGGGCACCGAGGTAGCTGCCTTAAGCTACTACTTTCAGGCCACCGCGCTTGACGCTTCGCTTCTTGAAGCCACAAGCCGTTCTTCGGTGATGTCCGCCAATATCGCAAGCGGGAATATCGGCGAGAATACCCGCAATGACATAGAATGGCGCAGGCAATGGGTAGCCCGGCTGACAGAGACGGAACAGTATTTTAACAATTTGCTCTATGCCAACGCCATGCCATATACCCTGCTTTACCCGACCGAAATAATACCGGGCGAGGTTAATTACCAAAGCGAAACCCAAACGTTAAGCATCGACACGAACCTTCACGCTACCGGAGGCATTTGGCTGTCCTCGGTGGAACGGGCTTTACAGGCGGTGTACGACGGCCTTGAGGCCACGAATAGAAAACAGGTCTGGGGTCTGCAAAATTGGCCAGGCCAGGGCATAACCAATCTAAGGCCTTTTGAAAGGAGAAGAGCGACTTTTTCAATAGCCGCAGAACTGGTAAACAGCCAGGACAAAGTAATAGGCAGGGCGAACTTTCAGGCAGAGGGCACGTGGAGCTTTAGCGGGTATGGCCGCCCTGAAATAAATATTTCCAGCGATGACATGAAGCAGGTTGATTTCGCAAACGTCAAGGCTGACGACATAACCAACAGGCTTACAATACGGATAGCAAGCGTGAACGGAATTGATGCCCAGACCGCCGCCCAAACAGGCGTTCTACAGATAAAGGCAATAAGCAGGGAAGAATGGGATAATTATTTCGCTTTCACGATGACCAAAGGGGTATTAACAGGATATGACGAAAGCGGCAGGGGTAGCGACCTTGTAATTCCCAGCTTTATTTGGGATGAGCCGGTAACAACCATTGGCCAACGAGCGTTTCAGAGAAAAAATTTAACAAGCGTAACCATCCCCGACAGCGTTGCTTCCATTGGGAGCGAGGCGTTTTCAAACAATCAAATCGCTATCCTGACCATTGGCAACAGCGTTAATTTCATTGGGGCCAAAGCATTTGCAAATAATCGACTTACCAGCGTAACAATTCCAGCTAGCGTTGTTTCCATTGGGAATGAAGCATTTGCAAACAATCAGATAACGATCCTGAACATTGGCGGTAGCGTTATTTCTATCGGAGCTATAGCATTTGCTAATAACCAACTTAACAACGTAACCATTCCTGACAGTGTCAATTCCATCGGAAATGAAGCGTTTGTATCCAATGGCATTGCCACGATAACCATCGGCGCAAATGTTAATTTTTGGAATGATGCAATTGTTTATTACTACGATGCCGGAGGCTACTACTCCAGATTTATCGAATACTACAATGCGCACGGTCGTATAGCAGGGGTGTACTCCTATACAGCTCTTAAAAGATGGGATTCTCCTGCGATTGGTGAGCCAGAAGAACAACAGACGCAAGCCCTGTCAAATTCCAAACGAAAAGCCTTTGCCACAACCGTATTAGGGCTGTTAGCTCTTAGTGGATTGTTTTACCTATTAAAGGACGTACCACTGAAAAAATGATTTTATTTTATGCCAGGATTCTGTCGGGCTTTGCCCGTTTCGATAAAAAATGCAATACAGCAAGGAGCAAGAAATGAAGAAAGGCTTTATTTTAACAGTCATGCTGGTAAGTGTGTTGGCATTAGGTTATTCTCAGACTGGCTCTTGGAATGTAACTAATGTTGCCACGTGGGTAGAGGCAGTAGGCGCAATCAGAAGCGGCGGTAATAACAAAGAATATGTGATCACCGTTACCGGTAATATTTCCGTACCCAGCAGTACCGAGAATACATTTGGCTCTGTTACTGGTATAACAATAACCATTCAAGGTAGCGGTACACTTTCCCCATCCGCTAATGGCAGTTTATTGTATATAGGCACTGGACAAACGATTATAGCAAAGGATATCACGCTGCGAGGGCGCGAAGCTAATAATGCCTCAGTTGTTAGAATTGTAAACAGTGGTACTTTCCGTATGGAAGGCCGTGCCACAGTAACAGGAAATTCTTCCTCTGACAACGGCAGCGGAGTATATGTTAAAGGTGGATTCTTTTCTATGCAAGACAGCGCCACAGTTTCTAGTAATGCTACCAGCGTTAGAGGAAAACAGGGTGGCGGGGTGTATATTATTGACGGAACTTTCACCATGTATGGCGGCACGGTTTCGAACAATACCACCACGTATGGGTATGGTGGCGGGGTACATGTCGAACGAGGAACCTTCACTATGCAAGGTGGCACAATAACAGGCAACAACGCTGAGAGTGGCGGCGGGGTTAATATACTTAGTGCAACTTTCACCATGCAAAATGGCACAATAACAGGCAACAGCGCTGTGAGTGGCGGTGGGGTTGATTTAGCTACCGGAACCTTTACCTTGAATGGCGGCACGATTTTGAACAATACTGCCACAAATGGCGGTGGGGTTAGTATAGATTGGGAGTATGGAACCTTCGCCATGCAAAATGGTACAATAACAAGCAATACCGCCACATATGGCGGTGGGGTTGATAACAGTGGAATCTTTACCATGCAGGGTGGCACGATTTCTAACAATACTGCCACAAATGGTGGTGGGGTTGATAACAGTAGAACCTTTACAATGCAGGGCGGTACAATTTCGAACAATACTTCCACAAGGGGAGGCGGGGTTAGTAACGGTGGAACCTTCGCCATGCAGAATAACGCCTCAGTATCGGGCAATACCGCTACCCTCTACGGCGGTGGGGTTTATAACGACGGAACTTTCATTAAGTCTGGCGGAACTATTTATGGAGATGATGCGGAACAAAACTTAAAAAACACCGTTATTAGCAGGCTGGGCCACGCCATGTATAATATACAGAACGGTGCTTGGAGGAACGCCACTGCCGGGCCAACTATGAACCCCGATTCCTACGGCTTCTGGCTTAACGATGGGGATGTGACTATATTTCCTTCAAATTTTACAGCCTCAGGTTTTAATGGATCAACAACATGGAAAAGGTCTAATTTTAACAATACACTGTCCCTTACCTTAAACACAATAAAATCCAGTAGCAGTAATTATTTATGGGTTCTTCAGCGAATCTCAGGCAATGCGTATACGTTCAAACGTAGCGATGCTACCAACACATTGACGCTTACTATCAGATTAGACGGTAATAATCTTGTTATTAGTGGCGATAGCGGCAATGGGCAAGATAATTGGAATGGTACGTGGGCGAAGCAAAGGTGATGCTGGGATTTCCTAGGAATTGAAAGTAGCCACCATTTTGTTCTCATACAATATTATTCACTGTTTAGTGGTACTGTGGTTACTTACTGAGCAGAAGAAAAGAATTAACTCCATACCTTTCAAGGATTATATACTATGAATTATAAAAGGTTTTTGACTATTGTTAATAGATTTTTTATAGAAATTTGAAGTATATTAGGTACTATATGGTATATATAATATGTAGACTTAATATCTCTTAGACTCCAAAAAATGTTATAAGAAGTTTACATTCCACCTAAAGACTTATTGACATCGAAATATATAAATAGTAAGATATTTGATGGGTAGAAGAATAAATTTATGGATGACTACATTTTATTACATCAAAAAACATACGACTCATTGGCAGATGAATATTATGAACGTCTTTCTAGGGTGGATTCTAATTCTCGGATAGTTGGAAGACACTTAGCAGATTTTTCTTATAAAAAACTTCTTGAAGAAATGAAAAAAGATAAATATAGAATCCTAGAATTAGGCTGTGGACCTGGTGCAATATTGGCTTCGCTAAATGATAAAATAAACTTAGAATTATATGCTATAGATTTATCAGTAAAAATGTTGTCATATGCAGAAATTGTTTGTCCAAAACTAAAAAAAATAAACAAAAATGTTTTGGATATAACTAATATTTTATATGAGTTTAATACTAAAGAGTATTTTGACTTAATTATAATGGCATCCTTTATTCATTTATTCCCAATAAATGATGCAAAACATTTATTAACGACGATTAAAGAATGGCTTGAACCAAATGGGCTCATATATATAGATACAACAGATGAAGGAAAATTTGAAGATGGAAAAATAATCGCAAAAAAAGGGTATATAGAAGAAGTAAAACGATTAAGAACGATGTGGACTAAAAATAAATTTAATCAATTTCTATGTAGTTTTAATTTAAAAATAATAGAACAACAGCTTCATAAAGATAATAATAATAGAATATGGATGAGAACAATTTTAAAAAAAAGCAATACTGGTATTAATAATGAAAAAAATTAGTGGGAAAGGTATAATTAATTTTTGTTTAACATATCTGCCAATAATAATTGTGAGTTTTATCTTCACAATTTATTCACTTCCTTCGATAAAAACTATTTTACCAGATAGTATCAATGAGAATGTTATATTAGTTATTACATTACTTGCATTTTCCATTAACATATTAAAATTTGGACACGATGTTAACTATAAAGTTATGAACAAATTGGAGACACTGACTTCCTCAAATAAAAAATTTACTGCGGATGATTTTTTTATTCGTAGAAAAAATTTGGAAACATTTGCAGGTATAATAAACTATGCCCATACCCTAAGATTTTCCGGAGGTAAACTATCGTTAATAATAAATAGCACAGAATTCCATAATTTTTTACATGACGAAAAAAACAAAGCTTATTTTATTTTTCCAAACCCTTATAATAGTTATGTTATAAAAGATTTTGTTGATAATATTCTTGAAGTTGGGACTTTTACTGAGGAGACTTATAAGAATGAAATATTACAATCTATTAATAATATAGATACAATAATTAATAGCAATGAAACATTTAAAGGAAAAATAGAATATAAATTTTGTCAATTTGCCCCTTCTTTTGGACTACAAATAATTGAGAGTACAGAAACAAACAATGACAGAATATATGTGGAATTATATACTATACAAACAAGAACCGATAGAAGATATCAATTTATAGCAGAAAAAAATAATTCATTTACAACTTTTAAAATGTTTGAAGAACAATTTAGTCTTTTATGGAATAAAGCTATATACAAAAAAGAAATAGTTGAATTTACTAAAAACTCATAGAAGAACTGTTCAATCGCCTAACATGACTTTAGCAACTTTTTCACAAGGATGGAAGATTACTGGTAAGTTTATACTTTTACGATTCAGTTCTACCTATATTGGACTTTTGATAAAGAAACATCAACACTTTTTATTATCTGCCCATTTTTACTAACCTTGTTATATTTGTGTTCAAAACTATGCTTATATTTTAAGTATGTTAAGTCATCCGTTTTTGGACCTAAAGCTATTTTAGTTTGATGCCTACCAAACAATACTTCCTCAGTATCAATATATATTCCAGTTTCGGGATTGTTATCATTCACAATAGCACTATCTGATTCACTTTTTTTGTCAGATTCATTTATCGTAGATATATAGACAAGTCTATATTCATCTTCATTTTTATAATCGGCATTTTTTAATATATGATTTATCGGTAAAAAGAGTAATTCAATAAATTCTCTATATATAGGCTTCTCACTGTCAGAAAGAACAGTTTTATTGAATATTTTTTCAAGAAATTTTATTATTCTTTTACCAAACTTATCAAATTCATCATCTGAAATATATTTCACTTTAAAAAGGCCAATTTTGGCAATTGGCATTCCTTTTAATGCTTTATATTTTTCTGAAAATAAATCAAAAGCGTAATAACCTTCTTGCCGGAAAAAATCATCTCCTTTACTGAGTATTATTGTTGGGATACCTATTGAAACGCCTTGCCCGTCATCGCCATATAACCGCCACATCTCAAGATCATCTTTTTTACCTGTAAAACTTCTGATAAAAGCTATTCTTTCATCGTAAACATTATTATTTAGTTTGTTATCTTCAATAACATTCTCTAGCATTTCAGTTAACAATTTATTTTTAGAACTATCCTTAATATATTTATATAGTGATTGGCCCTCTTCAGGATCATTTTGGTATTTAGCAGGTGTCAGTCTTAATGACTTATTGATGAACATTTCTTTAAGTGTATCTGTTGTTGTATATTGATATATAACCTTTGTTTTGTCATCATCATCTTTTTTTGTTTGATACGAAGCTCTCCAGAAATCAAATACCGTAGTTAATAAATTTTTGAATTCATTTTCCAGTAACTCTTTATTTACTAAAAAAAGGAAAACATTAACAAAATGATTGTAATGATTATTTGGATTGTAACGATTGTAAAGCTTGCCCAACAAAGCTATTATTTCTTTTTGACCTGTATATTTCCAAAATATGTCTATACCCAATTTTGAGATTATTTTATCAATATAGAAAAATGTTGATTCATATTCTTCTTTTTCGTTTTCGCACAATAAATATTTAAAAAAATAATCCAGCGATTTATCATATGCATTTTCTTCAAATGATATAAGACCTAAAGTATAATAAAGAGGAGGGTAAATAGGTTTATATTCAATACCTTTATTACAAATAGAGATTGCTTTATTAATTTTTTCCTCTCTCTCTTTATATCCAATGACTTTTTCATTGTTTTTTAATTCTCTATAGTAGGAAAATGCTAAATTATCATAAGCATGCCCAAATTCTTCTTTTAATTTTATTACTTCCTCATAATCCTTTCTTGCCTTCAAATATGACTTTTTCTTTAAATGCACTAGTCCTCTGTTTAAAAAGGCGAATGCGTAATCCTCCTTTAATAGTATTGCTATATCGTAATAATAAATAGCATCATCATAATCGCCTTTATTATCATACGCTGCAGCCATCAAACAAAAAACATATGCGATATTTTCATATTCTTGTTCTTTGTAATAAATATTTATTGCTTTGTCGAAACGATCAATAGCATCATCGTATTTTCCTTCATCGTAAAATACTCTGCCCTTGCATATTATTGCCTCAGCGTTGTTTGGCAACCGTTTTAAAGCTTTATCTAATAGAAATTTACTCCATAAAATTTTTCTGTCAAGTTTTTTTAAACATTGTACAATTTTAATATATGCTTTAGCACAATCTGTCTGATTTTTGTTCTCTTTTATTATTTTTTTTGCAATATGCATTATTTCTTCAATTTCTTTTTTTGTTATATCAATATGTAATACCGAATAATTTAAATCTTTATTGTAGACAACCATAGAGCTTTCCAGAGATTCAATAATATTCATAAAATTATTATACCCCCAATTATGAAAAAATCAAGTAAATTTCTAAAATTTTTACAAATATAGTATTTTTCATTATGAAAATAAAAATAGCATAATAACGTTTGGCAACCCCACTATGACTCATTGACTCTTATAGAAACGAGCTTTATATGTCGCCTAAAAAATTGGCTTGGCGTAATAAACAATTTAAATCGTCAAGGATTACAGGTACTCAGTATCTTAATAATCTGTTTTACTCATTTAAAGCTACATTATATGTAGTATACTGTTATACTATATATCATAAGTTGAATTCCCATAAAAAGTGAGAACTCTCTCCCCTCGCTTAAAAGCCTACGGCTTTTAAGCTCCCCACTCTGCGGGCCGTGTAGCCTTACTGTTTTTTTCACAGTTTGGTAGTATAATTTTATTCCATTTTTTTAAGTCCTCACCTCACACCCGCCTATGAAATATTGTAACCTTTTTCTTATAATCTCGCCCGATTATTGCTCATAGCTTGGACCCCAAATCTATTTCTAATTGCTTTAGACGGAATAGAAGCCGCAGTTGGCACAGGAGTTTCCTACAGAACCATCTAACCGAAGGTCGGCGATAAGCGCAAGATTCCCTCAATCAAAATAGAACCTGTCGCATTTCTGTTTCACCGCCGCCCATTCAGGAAGCGGCAAGCGCTCTTTTTTCTTGTTATAAAGCCGAATGTCTTTGGGGGTTACTAGTCCCATCTCCCATGCAAGCGCAACCATCTCTTCACGGCTGCCCGCATGAAAGGCTCTGTATAAACCGTCAAGATGCCTGTCAACCGTACTTTTGGATATATGCAGTATTTCCCCAATTTGGACAGGGATAAGCCCGCAGCACAGCATGACAAGGCATTCCTTCCGCCGTTTGGTCATCCTGCTTTTGGTATCCGGCCATTCCTCGCAATGGTCAATCAGGCGCTGGACTTTCGGCGAAATATACTGGCCGCCCTCCCGCACAATCCGCAAGCCCCGCCGAAATTCCGCATACCCTTCCCACAAGCTAAGGTATGACTTCGCCCCTTCCCAGATGAACCACGGGGCACGGCTCACAGAGAAGTCATGGACTGAAACAACGGCGACGTTCAGTTTTGGAAACAGCTTTACCAGATCGCCGACCCTGCAAGGCGTCCCGTCCTGATAAAACCAGCTGTCAATAAAGACCAGACGGGGATTCTTATTGCAGATAACCGTATTCAATTCGTCATTTTCTTTGTCCGTAACCGTAACGTCTTGAAAGCCCGACGCTTCAAGCCGCCCCTGTATCTCCCTATGCAGTTCCGCCGCCCTGGACAGCG
>Ga0268262_10007431_pt1 | contig 10211 bp, 13 predicted proteins | sample TergutNc150P3_FD_190354 | JGI IMG/M metagenome (GOLD analysis project Ga0268262, IMG submission 190354) | Nasutitermes corniger P3 segment gut microbial community from laboratory colony in Florida, USA - Nc150 P3 (SPAdes) (version 2) | ecosystem: Host-associated > Arthropoda: Insects >...
TTGGTTCAAAAATAAAAAAGGTGTATGATAAAAAAGTTATCAGCCCTTATCAACGGCTTCTGGCTTCGCCTGATCTTTCCGTTGAAGTTAAAGCGGAACTTGCAAGGCGCTTCGCTCTTTACGATCCAGTTGAGCTCCAACGGGAAGTCCACAATGCCGTTGACGTTTTAGTGTCGCTGAATAAGTCTGTAAATCCTGAAGGCGGGAAATCCCTCGTTGTTTCCTCCCTTCATGCCGTCTGACTATGGTTAGATTTTTATTATGAAGCAGCCAGTCTTTTCGGTTAGATTTTATTTTGAGGCATCACGTATTAAGTACTTTATTTAAATGGGTCTATTCTCCGATATAACCAAATGCTAAAGATTAACGCTGATAAATCCCGTTAACAAATTTTTCCTTTAGTCTCTAATTATCGGGTAACAGTTACACCGGATGCTCTTGAAAGTGGAATTACCCTTAATTTAAGCTATTATCTAAAAAAAGTACAATCTTCACTATATGTTTAGTGAAGGCTTAACCGAAAGTGCTTTCAAGGCTTGACCGAAAATGCTTTCAAGGCTTGACCGAAAATGCTTTCAAGGCTTGACCGAAAATGCTTTCAAGGCTTGACCGAAAATGCTTTCAAGGCTTAACCGAAAGTGCTTTCAAGGCTTGACCTAAAATGCTTTCAAGACTTGACCTAAAATGCTTTCAAGGCTTAACCGAAAGTGCTTTCAAGGCTTGACCTAAAATGCTTTCAAGACTTGACCTAAAGTGCTTTCAAGGCTTAACCGAAAATGCTTTTAAGGCTTGACCGAAAATGCTTTCAAGGCTTGACCGAAAGTGCTTTTAAGGCTTAACCGAAAGTGCAACTACCGGGGAAGGGTTTTGTCTGTTTTTTCGTAATTCCCGCGCCATAGCTGCGAATTCGGCAAGGGCCCCCGGCGTGTAAGGCGGACAATCGGGATCATGTATCTTGTCAGCTTTTCGCGCTTTCTTGACCAGTTCTTTTGCCAGTTTCAAACTCAATACTACCTATTCAAGTAATTTTCTACTACTGTTATCTCCAAGTTTTTTTCTTTGTTCAGCTTTTTTCGCGATTTCTATAAGTTTAAGTTTGTTTGGCGCACTCGTTTTTAATTTTTCTTCGAGATCATCTAAATGCCCAGAATCTTTTGCTGCTGCTGCCATTATAATATCTACTAAATCGTCTATTCTTTCTACACCAATTACCATACCGCCTGTTACATTGGCTATCCACGAGAAAAATTCAGGATCGGACGGATTAGATATTTTTATAGAAAAATCGCCAATATCCACATTTCTTAGTTGCTGTAATTGTTCATTAGAAATACCTCTTCCACAATAAACACTATTAACAACTATTTTTGATTGATATATCTGTTTTGTAAGATCAAAGTAACTATATCCTTTTGGACATCCCGAAGGTTCGTGCGGTCATGCATCACCAAATAAAACTACTGATCGACTTCCAATCTCACGCCAACTAATATTTATTGCATCATGCAGCGCATCTTCAACAGCTTCATCATCCGTGCTGTTTCCGCTAAGCAATACAGGAGTATTTTCTATAAAATACACCAATTCTTCAATGTTTGAACTTAATTTTGATACTGTTGTACTGAACCACTTCCTTTTGACATAAGCTCTCCTTGCAATTAAAATTACACCTGCATACACAAGCGTTAAAAATTTCATACAGCAAGCCGTACAAATGTGAGAGTGAGAAACACGGAAGTTGATTGCCAAAAGCAACGTCCTTCCGTGTTTCCATAGATTAAATACCTCAGCCCTCAGCCTTTTGACGGCGCATTATTTCTACCGTTTCCTGATGGATTTCTGGTAGTGCTGGGCCATCCAGCTGGGTTATGTCCATTGTTTGGGGGAATAGGCGTCGGACGACCACCGCCTCCATGTCCTTTTCCACCGCCGCTTTTTGAACCGCTACTGCTTTTTGCCATAATCTGCTCCTTGAAAAAATGGTTTTTTTGCCCATTAACAATGGGTTTATACAGTAAAATTTATCGCTGAATTAAAGTGTTTTCAGTAAAAACATGACAACAGAAACTTGTTTACTGTGTAAAACCTTGGTAACAAAAACTTGTTTTTGATGTATTCTTACTCACAGAATGTTTGAAATAAACGAATATTTTGATATATTATGCCAAGCAATGAAAAATAAGAAGAAAAGCCAAGATGCAGACAAATACGGGAAAATACCTCCTAGCGAAGAATTAAAACTTTTGATAGGTATAATTGGACGAGATGCCATTCTCGATCTCATACCTAAAAAAAACCGCATATCCTATGAAGGTAAACTGCAAAGAATAAATGAAGGGAAAATACCTTATCACAATGTTGTTATTCTTCAACGCTGTTGTGAGAAATTTTTTAAAGAGATAGAGAGTAATTATGAAGTTTCTCCGCTCGTAAATAGAAGCCTTATTTCAAGCCTTATTTCAAACCTACATGGATTATTATGGAATTTTTCTTTATATGCCAAAAGCAATAGAATATTGGATATGTCTAAAAATGAGATAGCTATTTATTTATTGCATGAACAAGCGTCTCATTATATATATGATGATTCTTCAAAGGAAGACTGCTTTTCGGAGCTGGATATGAATGTTTTTAAGACCTCTGAAGGAAAAGTCCTTGAATTTTTAACAGATAGTTACAAAATAGTATTTGATGAAATTATGCAAGAATTCAAAAACAAAGAAGCCTTTTACAAAGTAATAACCGGATTGGGAGAAGATTATAAGGAGAATATCAACAACTGGCAGAATGGAGAAGTTTACAATCCTTATTGGAGAACACTTGTTCCTATTTTGGATTATTTGTACAAGCAAGAACACATCGCGTTTGTTTATCGCTTAATAGGGTTATATCTGCGAAAGAATGCTCAAGAAGTGTTTGCAGGTGTTTTAAGTGTTTCCAAAGATGAACTGAAAGAAATAATAGAAAAAACAGTAAATATGATTAGAGATAAAAAATGTCCGGAAAAAATTTGTAGTGCTCTCTATTTTGATGGTATATGGTTTAAAGTTCAACGTATTGGAATAGCTAAGTGTCTAGGATTCCAAAACAATTACGAAAATAGTATTGATGTAATAGATGCAAATAATTTTATTGAATACTTAAAACGTAATTATTTACGTTCTTCAGAGGAGAAGTTTTTGTACTTTTGGTTACAAACAAGAGCCAAAGTTTTTGAAAAATATAGTGATATAAAAGACGATAAAACACAAGAAGAGATTCTAGGGAGTTATAAAGAAGCTTTTAACGAACTTCTCAAAGATATAGAAGGAAGCCCATTTCTAAAACAGTTTCTTGCAGAGATAATACTGATTAATTATTTTTTTCACCCGAGACGTAAAAAAGCTATAAACTATTATTACGAATACGGTTGTACTCTTGAAGTATTTTGTGCTGACAAGAAGAAAATGATACTTAATCACCTTAAAGAATTCCGAAATAAAGATATACGAAAAACTCTTGTAGATATACATAATCATTTTTGTTGTATAAAAATAAGTTCATGATATAAAGATATTGTATATTTTAACCCGCAACCTACCTGACTTCATTTAATTTCCCCGCAATCTCCAGAAGTTTTTCCCTAGTGTTCTGCGCAGGGTCGTCAAGCACAGTTTCCAGAAGTTCGTTTAAAATTATCCCCATTCTTTTACCGCTTGGAATACCGATTGAAATCAGATCATTTCCCGAAACGGTAAGGTCCTTCACCGTAAACGCGCGTCCGTTTGCGAGAATCTTTTTCACCCTGTCCGCAAGCTGTAAAAGTGAACTTGAATCTGCCTCTTTGCCTGAAAACGCGTATGCGTCCGCGCGGCGCAGACGGTAGATGTCTTCAAGATTTGGCTCTCCTACACGGGCGATAAAACGGCGGACGGCGGCATCGCTCCATTCGTCAGTGTAATGAAACATGTGTTCCTTTATCAAATGGCAGACGTTGTCTGTTGTCGTATTGGGATAACGCAGACGGCCAAGTATTTTTTGCGCGATTTTACATGATACTTCTTCATGACGGTAAAAAGTCCAAACGCCGCTTTTTTCGTCAAGTTTACGGACGGAAGGTTTTCCCGCATCGTGTAACAGAGCGGCAAGGCGCAGTGTTTGCGAATAACTATTTTGAGCGGCATAATCGCAGGCTAAAAGCGAATGATCCAGTACGTCAAACTGATGAAAACCTTTCTGCTCAATTCCACGGCAGACGGCAAGCTCCTCAAGAAAAAGTCGAAGAAGTCCTGTTTTTTCCATTAATCTGAAAGCTGGAGAGGGAAGGGGAGAGGCAAGTATTTTGTCAATTTCGTCCCGTACCCGCTCCTGTGAAACTTTAGCGCTCACAGACAGAGCGTCCGGGATAGCGGTTAATGTGTTTTCTTCAATTTCAAAACCAAGCTGAGCCGCAAAACGTACGGCTCGCAGAGGCCTTAGTCCGTCTTCGTTAAAACGCTGTGAAGCGTTTCCCACACAGCGAATGATTCTATTCTTAATATCCTTGGCGCCTTCAAACGGATCGACAATTTCTCCGCCGGGAAGGCGCATGGCAATGGCGTTCATTGTAAAATCACGGCGGGAAAGATCTTCTTCTATGCTTGACGTGTATTCGACTTTGTCCGGCCTGCGTCCGTCCGAATAGCCCGTTTCTGTCCTGAATGTGGTAACTTCGGCATTGTGGCTTTTATGGAAGACAGTAACGGTTCCGTGTTTTATGCCTGTAGGGATTACTTTACCCTTTGCGGCTTTGATTATAGCGGTTACTTCTTCAGGAGAAGCGTCAGTGGCTATATCCCAGTCGTGTATTTTTTTACCCAGCAGCATATCCCTGACAGCTCCGCCCACAAGGTAAATCTGCTTCCCGTTTCCGTTAAAAATTGAGGCTATTTCTTTAAGTATTGGGTGAATTGATAAAAAAGCGATACATTACTCCTTAAGAATAATAATGACTTAATAGCCTGTTTTACTATATACTGAATAGCACAGATGAAAAACCGGCTCGGTGTTGTTATTACAGGCGGTGAGTGTCCGCCGAAGCGTATTATCCGGCAGGCAATGCAGGGAAAAAATGCGCTTATTGTCGCGGCTGATTCAGGTCTTTTTCACGCGGAGGAAGCGGAGCTAAAACCTGATTACATTATAGGCGACATGGATTCAATCGAAATTATGCGGCTTACCGCATATCCGGCTGAATTTGTTATCCGTCATGACCGGGATAAGGATTACACCGATACCGAACTTGCGTTTAAACTGGCTGTTGATAAAGGCTGTGATGAAATATGGATTATCGGCGGCGGAGGCGGCAGGATCGATCACCTGTTCGGGATACGCTCTCTTTTTGAGAGGGAGATTTTTCCCTGCCGCTGGATTACGGATAACGCCGACATTTGGTGTATTGAGGCCTCGGATAAAACGTCAACCGAAGCATTGTGGGCGGAAAATACGCTTTCCCTGAAACCGGAAAAAGACACTGTTGTTTCAGTCTTCCCTCTTGGCGGCGGACCGTGGGAAGCGTTAAGCGAAGGGTTAAAGTGGCCGCTTAAAGGTCTCCCGTGGGATCGAGGTTTTTTCGGGCTTAGTAATGTAGCTGTAGACGGAGAATTTTTCATAAAAGCGGAAAAGGGAAGATTTATGGTAATACTTCCGCTGTTAATTTAAAAAGGAGAGAGTTATGCCTGCGGTAATTATGGACGGAAAATCTCTTGGGATGAAGATACGCCAGAGTTTAAAAGAAAAAGCGGAATTACTGCAAAAAAAGGGAATAACGCCCTGTCTTGCCGTGATACTGGTTGGCGAAGACCCGTCAAGTATTTCCTATGTAAAATCCAAAGAAAAAGCGCTCGCTGAAGCGGGGATGAAAAGCCTTGATATAAAACTGCCTGCTGACACACAGGAAGATAAACTTCTTTCTATCATCAATGATTTAAATAACGATAAAAACACGCACGGTATTCTTGTTCAAATGCCGCTGCCTAAACAAATTAGCGAAGAAAATATTATTAACGCGATTAATCCTGATAAGGACGTAGATTGTTTTCATCCTGTTTCTGTCGGGAATATGGTTATAGGCAGGCAGGGATTCTTTCCATGTACACCGCATGGGGTTCTTTTATTGTTGAGGGAATACAATATCCCTTTATCAGGATCAAATGTAGTAATTGTAGGCAGATCAAATCTTGTGGGAAAGCCGCTTTTCAATATTTTGATACACAAGGAAAATAACGCTACAGTAACTCTTTGCCATACAGGGACACGTGATCTAAGTTATCATACACAGCAGGCGGACATTTTAGTCGTAGCGACGGGAGTGCCGGTTTTAATAAAACCGGAAATGGTAAAAGAGGGCGCGGTAGTGATCGATGTCGGAATAAACCGTATATCGGATATGTCGTCTCCAAAGGGTTACAGACTCTGCGGCGATGTTGACGAAGCTGTAATTGAAAAAGCTTCATTTTTTTCACCGGTTCCGGGCGGTGTCGGCCCGATGACTATAGCGATGCTGCTTCAAAATGTACTTGAGGCTGCGGAAAGAAGCATAGGGTGAAATACTATTGCTACCCGGCCATATTAACAATGCCGGACATGGCAAGAGCGATCAGTGCCATATGAAATATTGAAACACAAACGTAAAGATATTCTTTCTTTTTAGCGAACTGCCAAACTGCGGGTATCAGCGCCCACAATGTAACGCTGCACCCAAGAACTACACCGAAGGCGGCAAAGCCGTCAGGAGTAAAGAAATTTTTTATAAACAACTTCCAGAAATCGCCGGATTTGAACGTAACGCCTGCGGCTTCCCATATTTCGGCGGGATGCTTGCCCTTAAATATAGCGTCAAAAAGCATAACTTCGTTCAGATAATTTTTGCCGGGAAACAGTAAAATAAAAAACGGGGTTATTAAAGAGATAAGACAGGAAACAATGGTGATCCGGAAGACTGCTTTTCCGTAATATAGTTGGCTTTTATCAGTATTATCAGGTATAGGTATCTTTATGTTCATAATTAGTTCCTCCTCACTGCATTTCTTTGAGCGCTGAACAATAAAAGAGCGTCAATCACCATAATGATCAGAAATATGATAAGAGAAATCCGACTCGGTATTTTAGGGATAACATAGAGTTTCGCAAGCCCGTCTGTTATAAGCTGAAAACTGGTATAAATCATGATCCCGCTTAAAATAAAACGGATCACTGTAACTTTAGCCTTAACAAACACTAAAGCCCCGAGATAACCGCCTGCCACTTTGCCCGAAAGCCAGGGCAGTACAAACAAGGGAATAATACTACCTGCCAGCATATACGGCCACACGGCAACACAATTCACCATTCCAAGAATTATACCGCTGTTAGCCGCCGCCGCTTTAAGCGGAACACCGAGAGCGAGGTTTTGTATAGGTGTAATTGCCCAGCCTGCGCCCAGCCCGAAAAAACCGCCGATGAACCCGGCGCATAACACAAGCGTTAAACCCAATATGATTCGGGTAACTTTATATGAATGTGATTTATTCTCAGACTCCTCATAATATGTATGTTCAAGACCCATCCATTTGGTAACGGCGTCAACGTTCTTTATATTCGGCCAATCATATTTATTATCAACCGTTAAAAAATTTGCCGCAACCACAATAAGAATACATCCCAGCGCAATGCGTATCAAACCTTCTCCGGAATCCCCAAACAAATCGGCTGCAACTATGGCGCATTGCGCTCCGATAAGTGCTCCTATTCCCTGACTTACGGCGAGAATTACGCACATTTTTAGGTTTCCAAGACCTTTTTTCATAAAGACCCCGGTTGATATAAGCCCGCTGAACATTGCGACAATAAGCCCGGTAGCGCGGATGACAAGGCTGTTGACAGGAGTGAAAGCCATCATTATCGGCGTAAAAATAATACCGCCGCCGATCCCGGAGAGAACAGATACCAACGCTATCGCAAAACTGATAAGAAAGAACGCAAGCAGCCAAAGCGCTATTATACCGTAATTTATTTCCGTTGAAACATTCGGTTGAGACAGGAAAGAAATTATTAAAAGGCCGATAATTGAAAGCGCTACCGCTGCCAGCATTGTTATCAGTTCCAGCCACGGCGGTCGGAAAAATTTAAGCTTTATCATTTTATCTCTTCCTAATCATATATAAGGGGACCTCTTAAGACCCCGGTTTGGTTCCCGGAAGTTTTCCGCCGGTAAAGAAATTTGTTACTACTTCGCGAATTCGCTGTTCACAAATCTTCCTTCGTTGATTGTGCCGTCGTTGTAGACCATTTTCCCCAGGCCGTTTTGTTCGCCGTTAGCCCAATCACCTTCGTAATCGCCGCCGTAATAATATGTTAATTTACCTTTGCCGTGAAATTTGCCGTTAACAAAATCGCCTACATACACTGAACCGTCGATATATGTCAGTTTTCCTTTGCCGTAAGGTACGCCGTTGAGCAAGTCGCCTTCGTACACAGAACCATCTTCCAGCGTCACACTTCCTTTGACATTATCCGTCATAAAAAACCTCCTTCAAATTCCGATGTCAGGCGTTAATACGCTTACCTTGTTACATGCGGTATGCCCGTACACCATTTTAATTATTTTTGCAAATAAATGAATTCAAAATTATTACTTCCCTTTTCTCTTCTAAATTCTTTATACCCGTTTTTCTTATATATATTTAAATTTTTTTCACTTTTACTGCTTGTGAATAATTCAAATGTTTTTTTCTCAAAATAACTTTCTATTGTATTTAATAATTCAATTCCAAATCCCTTATTTTGAAAGTCAGGATGAACAATAAGCTTTCCTATATAAACACGGTTATTTTCTTCATGCGCTCTAACAGAACCTACAATTTGGTTGTTTTCCTCAATCAATTTGAGAACAATACCATTATTAAATTCATTTTGTAACTCAGTCAATGTTTGAGTAAGGGGTTGAATAGAATAATCATTTAATAATTCCGCTTCACTTTGATAAGCCAGTTTTTGCAGATTTAGTATTTCAGCCAAATCCTCATATTTAGCTTTATTTATTCCCATAATTAATCTTATCAACAATGGTAATAAATAGATACATTTTATTCGATAATATTTATATGAGTACAATTAGAAACAGTAAAACTAAAACAATCGGCATATTGACGTCAGGCGGGGATTGTCCCGGACTGAATGCGGCAATACGGGGCGTTTGCAGGGCGGCGCATGACCGTTACGGCATGAAAATTATCGGTATATCCGACGGTTTCCGGGGTCTTATCAACGGAAATGTCCACCAGCTTAACCCGATTGATTTTTCGGGAATATTGACAAGGGGCGGGACTATCCTCGGCTCAAGCAGGGAGAAGCCGTTCAAACACGCAAAAGGTGATGAAGAGGTTGCAGGCGACAAGGTGGCATCTATTAAAGAAACCTACCGTAAGCACGATCTTGACTGTCTGGTTGTGTTGGGCGGCAACGGAACCAATACCACAGGCTACAAACTTTCACAGGAAGGGCTTAATGTAATCGGCCTCCCCAAAACCATTGACAACGACATTGTAGGAACTGACCGCACTTTCGGATTTGATTCAGCGCTGACTATTTGTACCGAAGCCATTGACCGTTTACATTCTACTGCTCAAAGCCACAGCCGTGTGATTGTGATTGAAGTGATGGGGCATAAGGCCGGTTGGCTTGCTCTGTACTCCGGGGTAGCAGGCGGCGGCGATGTAATTTTATTACCGGAAATTCCCTACGATGTAAAAGCCATCGGCAAACACCTGGAAGACCGGGCAAAATCAGGAAAAACCTTTTCCATTGTCGTTGTCGCCGAAGGAGCGCTCTCCAAAGAAGAAGCGAAAATGGACAAACACGAACTGAAAAAGTACCGAGCCGAAAACGGCCCCTCTGTCGGTTATCGTGTCGCCCGTGAGTTAGAGAATGAAACCGGCATGGAAACCAGAGCCACCGTTCTGGGTTATGTGCAGCGAGGCGGCACTCCAAGCGCGGCCGACCGCATTCTTGCCACAAGCCTCGGTACGATGGCGGCGGACATTCTTGCCAAAGGCGAGTATGGTCACATGGTCGCTCTTGACGGAGATAAAATTACCACAGTCAATTTAAACATCCCCGAATCCAAAGTAAAATCCGTACCGGAAAATCACTACATGATCGATACCGCCATTGCCGTTGGAACTTGTATGGGGATCGATTAATTTGTTAAGGCT
>Ga0268262_10007433_pt1 | contig 10205 bp, 11 predicted proteins | sample TergutNc150P3_FD_190354 | JGI IMG/M metagenome (GOLD analysis project Ga0268262, IMG submission 190354) | Nasutitermes corniger P3 segment gut microbial community from laboratory colony in Florida, USA - Nc150 P3 (SPAdes) (version 2) | ecosystem: Host-associated > Arthropoda: Insects >...
TTTTTGTGTTTTACTTGTTTTGTGGTTTTGTCTCTGTATGAGGTGAGTTGGTATGCGTATTCTTTGGTTCCTCTTTTTTCGTATTTTGTGAAGGTCATGTGTTGCACCTGTGTAGTGCTCATATGAGCACTACAAATATTTAACTTTTATATTGTTTTGATGGAAAAAACTCGGTATCTACCCTTGTGGTGCCCAATTTTCCGGGAATTTAGGATTTTATCCCAAAACTGCACACACCTAACCCATAAAAAATACTCCCAAAAGCGAACATTTTTACGTAAAAGCGGATACGCACACTACCGTAAATTTTAATTTATGAAGCAAGATTTTTTCTTCAAATTCCTACTATAATTATTCTCAATATTATAATTGGCAAAATAATGGTTATTAATCCAAATAAGAGGGCGGTTACTTCCATTATTCGTAACGCCTTAAAAATATCATCTGGCACTATATCTCCCTTATCACCTAACGCGTAATGTCCCGCCTTCTCTAACTGCGTCTCCAACGCGCCTGCCATAGCACTTATAGTATACCCCGCATTAGGTGAAGCAGTACTATTTCTATCCCGCTTCAAAATACGCCACGACTCCCCAAGGTTCCCACCCGCAAAACCTGCAGATATTACCATTAAAAGGGCCGTTAAACGCGAGGGTATATAGTTAGCGGCTGTATCCATTTTAGCACTAAACCAGCCAATATTACATAACTCTGGCGTTTTATAGGCAACCATGGAGTCATGGGTGTTAATTACTCTATAAATAAACGCGCCTGGAACACCTAAGAAAGCATAGAAAAAAAATGGCCCCGTTATACCATCCGTAGTACTCTCAGCTATGGATTCTACAGTAGCTGACATAATCTGACGCTCATTAAGACTATTAGGGTCACGACGAACTATATATGGCAAATACTTACGCGCCTCATCTAAATTACCCCTTCTCAAAGCTTTAGCTATCGGTACAGTATAACGCCTCATACACCTTATAGCAAAAGTCGACTTAAAAAGAACCGCACCAACTATAATGTAGGGTATTGAACCTAAATATGTCCTAATAGCAAAAAGCCCAAAAAACACAAGCACAGTTACTATAAGCGTAACAGTTACTAGCAATAATACGCCGTTAATTTTCTCCCTTTTCGCACTCTTACTTTGCAACTTGGGCCTAAAATAACCTATTAGCTTACCTATACCCACAGTTGGATGAATACTATCTGGAATTTCCCCTAAGATAATATCAATTAAGAAAGCTAAGACAAAGATGAGTACTGCATCCCTAAATAGACCACTAAATAGGAGGAGGGTATAGTCTAATTGAAACATAGCCAGCTAACTTCAATTTACACTGTTCTTATTATATTACTTTACCTAAAACTTTTAACAATTTCATGTTTTCACTATGAAGCTTTACAGCCACCCTAATATAATAAGGATCCAAACCTGTAAAACTACTACAATCCCTAACCATAATCCCATACATAAGCAACTTTTGCGACAACTCCGCCGCAGTAAAACCTGACTCCCTAATATCAATAAAGAAAAAATTCGCATCAGGCACATAAACCTTGAAACCCCTAATACCCTGTAAACCCCTCAACAAAAACTCTTTCTCCCGCCTAATCAACTCCCAAGTCCTATGCAAATGCTCAACATCACCTAAAGCAACAACCGCAGCCGCCTGCGCTAAACAGTTAACATTCCACGGAAGCTTTACAGACAAGAGAACATCAATAATCTCCTTATCCGCAATACCATACCCAACACGCAAACCCGTCAAACCAAAAAGCTTTGTAAAACTACGCAAAACAAACAAATTAGAATACTTACCAATGCAGCTAATCATAGACTGCGATTGCGACTGCGGCTGAGTGTCATCTTCAACAAACTCCAAAAAATCCTCATCCAAAAAAACAAGAACACCCCTAGCTAAAGCAAAATCTAAAATACACTTCAAATCTTGCGGAGAAACCAACAAACTAGTAGGATTATTCGGATTACAAATAAACGCCATCTTTGCACCCGTTGACATGGCAGATATAAACGCGTTAACATCAAGCCTCTGCTCACTATCAAGCTTTACAAAGTGTATATCCGCACCCGTTTTACGCACCGCCCGCTCATACTCACCAAAAGTCGGCGCAGCCATAACCACAATATCACCCCTAGATAAGAAAACCTCAGCAAAAAGATACATAAGCTCTGTAGAACCATTACCAACAATTACATTATCCACAGCAACACCGTAATGCCCCGCAATAACCCCACGCAACTCTAAAGAAGACGAATCAGGATAGGCAGCAACACTACCAAAAGCCCCCACCACAGCAGCCAACGCCTTCTTAGACGTACCTAGAGGATTAACACTTGAGCTAAAATCCAAAATATCCTCACACCTAACTCCAATTTTAGCCGCCACATCTAAAACTTCTCCACCGTGAACACATGGTTTAAGAGCCTTAATGTTTTCTTTAACTAAACTTGAAACAGACCTCATACGTATCGCCACATTTTTTTATATTCTACCCATATACCTCAACAACATGGGCATCACATCAATACCCCTAATATGATTCAACCCCCCCATATGGGCTGAACGCTCACTAAATACCGTAACACCATCAGAGACAACATTCCCACCCGCAAAACAGATGGGCACAGCATCACACAAATGACGCCTCGACACACAAGAAGTAGCATGATCAGGCACTAAAACAATAACAGTATCGGATAAATCCACACAGTCAAGAATACGCCCTAATAATAAATCAATCTTTTTAATAACCCCCACCTTACCCACCACATCACCGTCATGACTAGCCTCATCCGCAGCCTCAACATGAACATACACAAAATCTCTACCCCCCCTAAACGCTGATAACACCGCCTCCGCCTTAGCCAAAGTATCCGTATCCCGCTCACCCGTAGCCCCCAAAACATCCACAACATCCATACCACACAATAAACCAATACCCTTAACCAAACCAACAGCCGCAACACAAGACGCACTCAAACCATATTTAACCCCAAAAGACACCAAACCCGGCAATCCACAACTCCCACCACCCCACGGCAAAACCGCATTAGCCGGCATCAAATTAGCAACCCTACGCCTAACATTAACAGGATGAACATTTAACACCTGATTAGACAACTCTACAAACTCATTAAGAACACCCGCCGTACGCTTCGCCTCAAAAGAATCATCCAAAGGCCTAACCGCCGCAGCCAAACCCCCAACACTAGGCAAAGACATAGACACATTAGAAGAAAGACCCTCACCACGCAAAACCAACGCCGCCTTAAAACCCAACGACTGCTTAAAAAACAACTCAACATCAGAATGAACTTTAAGCCGAACCTGCCCCACACACTCCCCTAAAACCTTAGCATCAACATCACATACTCTACCCGCCCGCTCATCTACCAAACACAAATCATCATCCACAGCAACAAAATTACACCTAAACGCCAAATCACCCTCCCTAACATCCAAACCCACACCCACAGCCTCAAAAGAACCCCTACCCCCACACGCAAGACCTGGATCATAACCTAAAAGAGCCAAATTCGCAGCATCACTACCCGGCACAACACCAGGCGCTATTGGATCAAGCAAACCTAACGCACCACGGTACGCTAAACGATTCATCGCCTGCGCATTAGCAGCCTCTATTGGCGTTTTAAAACCAAGCTCTTGCAATGGTCGATCAGCCATACCATCACCAACAATCAAGATACCGCGCATAATACTCCTCCTCCTCGAAAGAACCGTTTCCATTTTTTTATCTGTCAAATTTAATGTAGACGATATAAAGTTTTAGTACCATTTTAACAATGCACTGCTTAAAGCAGAGAATATAAGCAAATGTTTTAATTTTTTAAAAACAATCTCCCTGCGGATTAGCTATGAAAGAACTGGTCTTTATAGGATTAGGATTAAATGATGAATACGGCATCACCCTAAAAGGTTTAGAAGAAATAAAGACTGCCACAAACGTATTTATGGAAACATATACAAGCCATATGCCAAACTTTAACATGCAAAACTTTGAAAAAATATGCAACAAAAAAATCCAAACAATCACTCGGCAAACCCTCGAAGAAGAAAACGGCAAACAAATACTCACAGCAGCAGAAACAGACAAAACCATACTCCTAGTCCCCGGCGACCCATTTATAGCAACAACACATGTTACATTACGAATTGACGCAGAAAAACTCGGCATCCACACAAGAATTATACACGGCACCTCTATAATGTCCGCCATCGTTAGCCTCTCAGGCCTACACAATTACAAATTCGGAAAAACAGTCACCATACCATTCCCCGAAACCCCTGCAGAAACACCTTACAATGTCATCACCCAAAACAAAAAATCAGGACTACATACCCTATGCCTCCTAGACCTAAAAGAACCAGAAAACCGATACCTAACTATTAACCAGGCCTTTGAAACCTTGCAAACCGTAGAGATGCAGAAACAGAAAAAAATCATAACACAAAACACCATAGCCATTGGAGTCGCACGCGCAGGCAGTAACTACCCCCTGTTAAAAGCAGACTTTATCAAAAACCTCGACAACTTTGACTTCGGTGCTCCTCCCTATAGCCTAATTTTACCAGGAGATCTACATTTTACAGAAGTAGATGCTCTAATAGCATTTGCAGACGCACCTGTTGAATTTAAGAGGTTATTTAGATGAGCCTTGAAACTTTAACTAGCAAATATATAGCATCAGCAGAAAAAGTGTTAAACACTATGCAGAGAAACGCTGTTCCTATAACTGTAACTGAGGAAGGCATTAATAATTTAATAAGTTACGTTTACGATTACTTAACGGATGCAAAATATTATAAAGCAAGCGGCAAACTTGAAACAAGTCTTACCTCCATAGCTTACTGTGAGGGAATACTTGACGCCTTAAAACTTCTTGGAGCAGTGACCTTTGAATGGCCAACAACAACACAAAAACCCCAAAACAACCTGTAGTAGTAATCGCCAGCGGCGTATTTGACCTGCTACACTTAGGACACGTAAAATTTTTAGAAAAAGCTAAACGTGCAGGCGGAAAAAACGCCAAACTTATTGTCATCATAGCCAGAGATAACACTGTTGAACACCTTAAAGGAAAAAAACCTATAATACCTGAAAATCAAAGAAGAGCATTAGTAGAATCCCTCAAAGTCGTAGACATGGCCATTTTAGGTCTTGAAACATTAGACATAAACCAAGTGGTAACAAAAATTAAGCCAGACATCATAGCCTTAGGATATGACCAAACACAAATGCTCCAAAACGTGGAAACATATCTTAAAACACATAAAAAATCACCTATAAAAATTGTCAAAATTGGAAAACTCGAAGTAGACGCCCTAGATAGTTCCTCAAAAATAAAACAGAAAATAATTGAGAAGTTCTCCATATGATTTTCCAGCCTCTAAAAAGCTCACAAAAATACAAAATAACATACATATTAATAGCCCTAAATATCACATTTTACATTTACGGCGCTATCGCTGGGGGAAACATCTTCTTTACCGGTCAAAATGTAGTACAAACTCTAGGACAATACAATTTTTTAGTTTTAGAACACGGTTATTACTATCAACTATTTACTTCCATGTTCATACACGCCTCCATAATACATCTTGGAGGCAACTTGATATTTCTATTAATCTTCGGTTTACGCGCAGAAGAAATGTTCTCCCTTCCTGAATACTTAGGCATATACTTCCTAGGAGGCTTAACAGGCAACCTGCTCACATTAACATATGGATTAAATTATCTCTCAGTTGGCGCATCGGGTGCCATATTTGCCATGCTTGGAGCCTGCATAATTTATGATAGAAAATCAACGCAGCAATCAATTATCACTGCTCTAGTATTTGCCTTCCTAATATTTATCATAAACATGGGTGTAAACGTCAACATTTTAGCCCACCTTGGTGGACTAATATTTGGGCTAATAATGGGATATATACTTGCATTAAAACATCAAACAAACCGGGGCCAATATGCCATTAGTTATTCTTATCAAGTGAATTAGACGTAAATACTTCAATTTTCACCTTATTGCCGTCTTTAAGCTTTAACTGTTTACGCAAGGAAACTGGCGCAATAATTTCTAACACTGAAACATCGTAATGACTACGGGTAGCAATTAATAATGCGCCATTTACTTTGTTGTTAATTATGACGGGATAGCATTTTACAAGACCAAAGCTGCGGTCTGTATTTTTAAATCCTTCAATTTCAATTGCTGGATAAACTTCTAATTCCATACGTGTTTTGATATCATAATCACTGTTTAACTTTAAATTTAAAGTACCCTGATACGGTTCAAAACCTAGCTTTTCTATAAGCTGCATGAGATACTTTTCTTTTGAAATATAATATGCACCTTCACCAAGACCTGTAAAAACGGTTCCTTCAAGAGTAACTGTTGGCGGAAAAGTCGTTTCTATAACACTTTTAAGATTAGAGTAAAGTTTAAACAGTTCACGTATCCCTAACTCGCTAACTTTTAACAAACTACCCTCAGGAGTAATGTTTCTCTCAATCCAGCCTTTACGTTCAAGTACAATAATGTAACGTGAAGCGGTCTGCTGAGATACACCTAATTTTTCAGCTAAAAACTCTGTAGACACTTTAGTAATTCTACGATACGCACCCAATTCTGACAACTTTAAAAGCATGTAAACGTGCTGCCATCTCTGTTTTTCAGTCAAATGACATCCCTAATTTAATACAAACTAATCTAATGATGACTATTATTATTTACCTTTTGATAAGAAATAGGATAGTGGTCACTTAAATATGCTTGTTGCTTTGTTTTGTGGTTGATTGGACAGTTAGTGGTGGTGATGGGTGCTAGATATGTAAAGTCAAGTTAATCATGTGTGTGTTGTGTGAAATAACCTTGTGCGTCTGGTAAATCTTTCAAGATGTTGGCGTGTATTACTGTTATCATGTTTAATACTGTTGTGTCAAAAGAGGGATTTTAAAAAAGGCAGTGTCTTTATTTTCGGCAGTTGACAGGTAAAACGACATTTTATCCCTGCCCTCAACAACAACCTTATGCAATACCTCGCTGCATATCGAATCGCCAAACTCTTTAAGCCGCACCAAATTTTCAACAGCTTGATCTATATTATCTAATTTTTGCCGCAAATCCCGCGCTATCTTATTTTCACTATCCAACGCAGACAACCGCTTTTGTAAGGCTTCCTGCTGTTTCTCATACTGCGCATAAGATTTTCTATACTCGGCAAGCTTAATCAGCCCGTCAAGGTGCATATCAATCAACCTTGTTTTTTTATCGGCGACCTTATCAAGCCCCGCCATAACCTCATTTAACTCATCCCCCTTGTTTGGACAATTGGCAATTACTTGCCGTATATGGTCTTTTAGCTCCCGCACAACAAGGTCTTTATTTTCAATAACCGTATTAAGGACTGCTAAGAAATTATCCTTCAAAACCTGCTCGTGTATGGCTCGGCAATTACAGCCAATCTTTTGACCCTGCGCGTTTACCTTCTCCCTGCCGTATTTTAACGCCTCTGTACATTGCCACATAATTTGCTGATTCCGCGACTTTTTATTGTTAATTCTGCGTTTAAAGCTTGAATTGCAATAGGCGCATTTGACTTTGCCGCTCCATATATGACGGTTGGAGTATCGGCTTTTTTCAAAGGTTGCCGTCTTTCGTCGCTGTATTTCCTTTTGTACCCTGTCAAAGGTTTCCTTATCAATAATCGGCGCGTGATTATTCTCTACCGTGATTACGGCTTCCTCGCCCTCGTTGGGTTTGCGTTTGTGGCTCAAATAATCAACCGTGATAAATTTTCTCTGTTTTAATACCCCAGTGTATTTTTCATTCCTAAGAAGTTGGCGCACTACATTTGGTTTCCACCGTTCCGCCCCGCTTGGCGAAGGTATGCCTCTATTTGCGAGTTCTTTGCTTACAAGCATAAAACCCATTCCTGACAAGTATAAATCAAAAATGAGCCGAACCGTATTTGCTTCAGCCTCATTAACCGTAAGTTTGCCGTTTTTTAGGTCGTAGCCCAACGGGCACGCGCCGAAGACAACGCCTTTTTCCATCTGCCGCTTATGCCCCCACTTGACCCGCTCGGATGTTTTTCGGCTTTCTTCCTGCGCGATTGAGGACATAATTGTTAAACGCAACTCGGCATCATTATCAAGGGTGTTTATGTTATCATTCATAAAGTACACGCCAACGCCTAACCCCTTCAACTTGCGCGTATAAAATATGCTGTCTAAAGTATTCCGCGCGAACCTCGAAATCTCCTTCGTCAAAAGTAAATCAAATTTTTTATTTTCCGCGTCCTTTATCATCCGTTGAAAATCTATCCGTTTTTCAACGCTCGTTCCGCTTATCCCTTCGTCAACATACAAACCGCAAAACTGCCAATCAGCATTACGCCCGATATACTGCTCAAAATACCGCTTTTGATTCTCTAAGCTGTTTAATTGGTCGTCCTGCTCTGTCGAAACCCTGCAATAAGCGCAAACACGCTTCATAAAAACCACTTTACACAAAGCGTTGTTACGCTTATTTTGCTTTTATAGGTTTTCTAAAAAAGCTAAAATTCCCAACATCAATATAACTGGCATAAAGAAGAAAAGCAAAATGTGCAAAAACATGAACTTAAAAAATACCGACTTTAAAACAAGTACATCATGTGATAGCTTCGTTACATAATTAACTAAAGAATGCAACAGCTATTTTTTAAGAAAACATATCGCACGTTTGCATTATCCAATTTTGTCTATAAAAAACATATTCATAACAAGTTAAAAAAAATAAAAAGGAGAGTTTCTTATTTTTGTTTCTTTTTGGCTACCAGTATGCTTGTTGCTATTATTGCTATAATTACGCCAACCGTTACGCCTATGATTAGCATGTTTGAATTTGGCGTAGATACTATAGCGTTATCTGTAGGGTTAGTGTTGTCAATAGTGTTATCGGGATAGTAAGTTCCACCAGTTGCCATGTTTCCGTACTCGATTATTTCGCCAGTATTAGCCCATATAAACGCTGAAATACCAAATACATTACCTGGATAAACCTCATCAAGATACAGTCTAACATCCCAATAAGGCCGAAGCTCATAATCAAAATGAGCAGTCTCTAACGTAGCAAAAACATTATCTCTTTGCACTTTAAAGTTTGCCACTATTGAACCATCAGGCATCTCATACGAATATGACTTCAAACCCTCTATAGCAATATCAATGGCCTGCTCCATGGAAATATTTACCGATGTATCACCAATTGTATAAAGTTTCCTTGTATCAATAACCGAACGTAAAAGACCGTTGTCATCAAAAGTAACATCTAACTTTGTGTATGCCGCGCCATTGATTATGGTTTCCCACTTGAAATTTATGTAATGCTCCGACCCTAAAGCGTGAAGATTTATAGTTAGCCTAGTGTTTTCTTGAATTATTGTGGAATTTTTGGTTAAATCAACGTTATCTAACATTTGTATCAGGTTGTTTGAATCAATGGTGGTATAGGATTGGTATACTTCAAGAAAGCTTGTTGCGGCATCATACAAGTCAGCATATGGTTTATTGGTAATAGCTTGTCCCTTCAACAGATACATGTTACATCCCGTTATTACACCACGTTCAATGTACACGACAAGGGATAGTTCGCTATTTTCTGAAGTCAAACTATATGACACGTCTTCTACGTTATACCATTCTGGACGAGGTACATCGAGTAGTGTTGAATCTATTTTGAGTGTGATTGTGTATTTTGATAGGTCAATGTTGCTGGGTAGTATTTTTTCCATAAAGTCCATGGCTTTCTCTTGGTTAGTGGTCTGACTTGCAATTGTGGTAGCAGGAAACACTGCTAAAGAAGCTACAAGAAGCAAAGCAAACAAAACTGCAAATTTCTTCATCAAATGCTTTTCATTCATTCATATTCCTCCTAAGGCAATGTTAAATACTTATTTCCCCACACTACCAGCCAACCATTTATGTAACTGTTGCTAAAATCGACCCCATAAGTACCACGAGTTGCTGCATTTAACGCGTCAATTGATGAATAACCTGAACACATATATGCCCAGTATGTTTCAGCAATGTTGCCAAAGTCCTTGCTGGGGGCTATTTTCCACTCGTATTGAGGTTAACCCACTTGTCCGTTAGGATGAGGAGAAAGTTGT
>Ga0268262_10007434_pt1 | contig 10204 bp, 5 predicted proteins | sample TergutNc150P3_FD_190354 | JGI IMG/M metagenome (GOLD analysis project Ga0268262, IMG submission 190354) | Nasutitermes corniger P3 segment gut microbial community from laboratory colony in Florida, USA - Nc150 P3 (SPAdes) (version 2) | ecosystem: Host-associated > Arthropoda: Insects > Digestive...
CGCACCGGTCGGCGCGGTAGCAACTGCCGATGATGCCGCCGGCTTCGATGCGCCCGTCCTTATCCCCACCTTATTTGAGACTGTCAACACCGACGCAATCATCTATCTGGAGGGAGATTCGGCCAGGCAGCAACTGCAGAAGGCATTGTCCGCACAGGTGACGATTGCGGTGGCTCTGGACAGTTCAGCCAGCCAGGCAACGCTGTTTGACAGCTTTGGGTCAACGCTGTTCTGTGCAACAGACAGCCACATTCTAAACCTCGGGCAGATTGACAAATGGCTGTCGGAGGCAGGCCTGGAACCAGGCGTGGAAGCCACAGGGGCGAACGTATTGTTGCAGAGTGTCTTGGCTGGGGCAACCGCAGTGGTGGCTCTGGATCTGAAGTCGCTGCTTGATTTCTGTGCGCCGCCGACCGATTTGAAAAGCGGGTTTGCCACATATACCGCATACGGCTCGCAGCGCTTTTTCGACTGTCAGCTGGCGGCCTACATTCTGGATTCCACCGATACTCCGACGACCTTGAAAAGCCTCTGCGAAGCCTACGACGGTTTACATGCCGAGCTGACAGTTCATGGCGGCCAATCAGGTGAGATTCCCGAGACCGGGCTGCTGTGTAGGACAATGCTGCCGATAGCCGCTCTGCAGCAGGCCAGGTTGCTTGAGGACCAGGCTGATTATCTGTTTTACCAGGTAGAAATGCCATTGCTGTTTGTGTTGGCTGACATGCAGCGCATCGGCGTGCATGTTGATACGGCGGTTTTGGCTGAGCTGAACAGGGCCATGTCCGAAGAGATTGCCACATTGAAAGACAAAGCCACGGCAGCCGCCGGTTACGAATTCAACCTGGATTCGCCCAGGCAGTTGGCCGAGGTGCTGTTTGAGAAACTGAATCTGCCGGCTACCAAAAAGACCAAGAGCGGTTACTCCACCGATGCCTCGGTGCTGGAAGACTTAAAGCAACTGCATCCGCTGCCGTCGCTGATGCTGGAATACCGCGAGCTGACCAAACTCAAGTCTACCTATCTGGACGCCCTGCCGCGCCTGGTAGCGGCTGACGGCAACATCCACACCACCTTCAACCAGACGGTCACTGCCACCGGACGGCTGTCATCAACCGATCCCAATCTGCAAAACATACCGATCCGCAAGGCCCAGGGACGCGAGATTCGCACCGCCTTCGTACCCGGCAGCGTTGCCTTGGCCAGATCTGAGGCGTTGCTGGTTTCTGCCGACTATTCGCAGATCGAGCTCAGGCTACTGGCTCATCTCTCCCAGGACCCGGGCCTGGTGCAGGCCTTTCGCCAGGGAACCGACTTTCACAGCGCCACTGCCTCCCAGGTCTGGTCGGTGGCGTTGGCTGATGTTTCTCCCGAATTGCGCAGTCGGGCCAAGGCTGTCAACTTCGGTATTGTCTACGGACAGCAGGCCTATGGGCTGTCCCAGTCACTGGGCATCAGCATGACCGAGGCTCAGAAACTAATCGACCGCTACTTTACAACCTTTCCCGGTGTGCGAGATTATCTGGACCAGACGGTAACGCTGGCCCATGCACAGGGCTGGGTCGAAACCATCTTTCGCCGTCGCCGCTACATTCGCGAGCTGGCTTTAAGCAATGCTAACCAGCGTCACTTCGGAGAGCGCACCGCCATGAACCATCCCATGCAGGGCAGCGCCGCCGACATCATCAAGCTGGCCATGGTCGAGGTGGCCAAAAACCTGCTGACCGACGGATACCGCTCCGAGTTGATTTTGCAGGTTCACGACGAGTTGGTGTTCAACTGCGCCGTCGACGAGCTGCATGCTCTGACCGCGATGGTCAAGCAGACCATGGAAGGCGTGGTTGAACTGCAGGTTCCTCTGGTAGTTGACATATCATCGGGAGAGAACTGGGCCGAAGCCCACTGAGTCTCTGCGAGGCTTGCTGAGGTTTTCTGCGGTTTTCCGCGGTTTTGTTGCGTCGTGGCAGGAATATACAAAAATAGCTTCAGAATATTCACATAATGGACGATTCTGTCGCGTCTGCAGCCTACCCAGGTGACTAAAGAGGCAGCCAGCGGTAGAAAAACACCTAAATCTGCTAGGAATATCCCGAAATGCATGACTTGCGCAGCTGGTTTCGGGTTGCTCAATAACTGGCAAGTCATCTACCTGCGGATTTACATTCTGGATAGAACCGTAGGGGCTCAAACCGCTTCATCAATCATGCATTTCGGGCTTTTTCTAGCAGAAAACGACAAATCCCTGCCGCGAGGGAGGAGGGAGGAGGTCAAGTCGGGTGTTTTCTGACCCCTGGCTGGCTGGTTCTTTTAGCTGGTCACGGGATTGGTTGATTGCGCGAATGAGCGGTTCACTATCACCCCAACCCTCCCGGCTGGTCATTGTTTCAAACTCCCCAGTAGCAGCGTGTTTCTCCCCTAAAGGTTAGATACCTGGCTATGAGTGCTGACCAAGAATGGCAGCTTTATACGTTTTTTCTATACCCTTAAAAACCCCTGCAACGCATCTACCTGCACTTATGTAAACTGCATAGTTTTGGAATGCTACTTTGGGCCCGAAAAAACGTGTAAAGCTGCCATTCTTGGTCACGATACGAGCGAAATCTACCAAAAAGCGCCACATCAACCGCACATTGTGTTCCAGGCAAGCAGCTAATCGGTGCTTCTCTGGTTACGCAGCCCCCTTTGCCAACTGGGTTCGAGCCATTGGCACCCCCCCAACCCCTGTCACTCGTTTTCTCCTTGCAAGCCCGCACCACGCAACACTCATGCTTTAGCACGCTTGATTGCATTTGGCACAAAAAAAGCGAATAAACATGGAAAATAAACTCAAATAGTGTTCATCCACAAAAAAGCCCCGGAACACCTGAAAAATACCCAAATAGCTGCTATTATGTGATGTTTAGATACACATACCCGATTGAGGACAAATTGGAAAGGAAGGGTATCTGAATGGGAATGCTCAAAGAACCGCTGGGCAGACGCGAATTCCTAAAGTATTTGGGTATTGCGGTTGCCGGCACACAGGCTCTCAACCTGGTAGCCTGTAAGAAAGACGACGACGGTCCGACCGGCCCCGGTCCCGCACCGGGTGGATTTGCCGAGACCATCGTCTACGCGCAGGGGGCAGAACCACGGGCGCTCGATCCGGCCTACTTCGATGACGGTGAATCCGCCAAGCCCGCCTGCAACATCTACGAGGGTCTTTACCAGTACGGCGACAAGGACACGGTCGTCGCACCATGTCTGGCGGTCGAGCTGCCGGACATCTCCGATGATGGTCTGGTCTACAGCATCGCACTGCGCGAGGGTGTCAAGTTCCACGACGGAACCGACTTTACAGCCCAGGCGGTCTATGATTCCTGGATTCGTCAGCTGGAGCCCCTGCTTGATCCGGACATGCCCTACGCCACGTTCGTCTTTGGCGAATCAGCCATCGACAGCGGTCTGGAGAAAATCGAGATCGTCGATGACTACAACATCAAGCTGTACATGCGTGCTCCCTCCACCCCGTTTTTGAAGAACATGGCCATGACCCTGGCCGCCCCGATCGTATCGCCGACCGCCTTGGCCAAAAACGACGGTAACATCAGCACCGATCCCTGCGGCACCGGTCCCTACATGTTCAAATCCTGGACCCGTGACGACAATGTCACGCTGGAGGCTTTCGACGATTATTGGGATACCGAGAAAAAGGCTCTCACCAAAAACATCGTCTTCAAGGTCATCCCTGAAAACGCCACCCGCGTAACTGCACTGCTAAACGGCGAAGTCGACATCATCGACGGCGTTGACGTTTCCAGCGCCGAGCAGATTCTGGCCGCCGGCTTTGACCTGTTCAACCAGGACGGCATGACCATCAACTACATGGCTTTCAATACCGACAGCGGTGTCTGTGCCGATGCTGAGGTGCGCAAAGCCATCGCCCAGGCCATCGATGTCGAAGAACTGGTGCATGTACTGTATGGCGAGTATGCCTCCGTGGCAAATTCGGTGCTGCCGAACTGGATGGCTCCCTTTGATGCCGACGTCAAGCAGACCGCCTTTGATCCGGACGCCGCCAAGGCCACGCTGGCTGCCAAGGGCGTTACCAAGATCAACTGCATCGCCTACACCAACCCGCGCCCCTACAACACCAAGGGTGGACAGGCTCTGGCCGAAACCATTCAGGGTTACCTGGCCGACGTTGATGTTGCCGTAGAGATCACCCCCTATGACTGGACAACCTACAAATCCAAGGTTCAGACCGAAGCCTTTGACATCTGCTTCTATGGTTGGACCGGCGACAACGGCGATCCGGACAACTTCATGAACCTGCTGGCTGACAGCAACTGGTCAATGAACGTGGCCCGTTTCAACGATTCGGAATACAAGGCTTTGATCAAGCAGGGTCTGGAGACCCCCGAAGGTCCCGACCGCGATGCCATCTACAAGCAGTGCGAAGAGATGGTCGCCGCCAAGCAGCCCTGGCTGGTACTCAGTCATTCCAGAAACCTCTGCGGATTAAACCCCAAGGTCAACGACTTCTTCTATCATCCCACCGGAAGCGTATTCCTGAAGGGTGTTACCAAGTCACTTTAAACCTTGGCGTCAGGTCAGAGGTATCAGGTAAGTTGTCTGTTTTTTAAGGGATAAGGACAGGCAGACACATAAACGGGAGGTTGGCACTCAGGCTTTAAGGCCTGATGGGTGTTCCAACCTCCCGGCATGTTGCTGTTGTGTGGGGCTTGTCGAGTCCCAGTATGGTCCACCATACAGGTCGCCCTCGTGTTGTCGTTTGGGATAAGGGAAGTCAGTTGATCAGATACATCATCAAGCGCATTTTGATGGTTGTTCCGGTATTGATAGGGGTGTCGGTGGTGATTTTTGCCATCACCCGCATTTTGGCCCCCGATCCGGCTCCTGTTGTTTTGGGCGAACACGCCACGGCTGCCGCCATGGAAGCCTGGCGTGAAGTTCACGGCCTCAACGATCCGATCTGGCTGCAATACCTGAACTTCGTGTTGCATGCCCTGCGCGGTGACCTGGGTAACTCCTATTATTCGCATCAACCGGTGACTTCTGAGATTATCACCCGTTTTCCGGCTACGGTGGAGCTGGCGGTCTGTTCGATTATCGTAGCCTCCCTTTTGGGGGTGGGTCTGGGAGCCTTGGCTGCCGTACGCAAGAACAAGGCTACCGATCACATCAGCATGCTGTTGGCCCTGGTTGGTGTTTCGATGCCGATCTTTTGGAGCGGCATTCTGCTGATCATCCTGTTCGCCGGAATCTGGCATGTGTTACCTTCCAACGGTCGGGTCACGACCATGCTGGCGCCCAAAAACGGGACCGGCCTGTTTATCATCGACACCCTGGTGCGCGGCGACTTCAAGGCCCTGGGCGATGTTTTGCAACACCTGATACTGCCGGTGTCGGCGCTCTCGCTTTACTCCATGGCCATAATTACCCGCATGACCAGATCGGCCATGTTGGACAGTCTGAACGAAGACTATGTGCGCACTGCCCGCGCCAAGGGGCTCACCAACTATGTGGTCAGCATCAAGCATGCCCTGCGTAACGCCATGCTGCCGGTCTCGACGGTCATCGGGCTGCAGTTCGGCTCACTTTTAGGCGGGGCAATTCTGACCGAGACGGTTTTCAGCTGGCCGGGAATCGGCAAATACACGGTCGACTGCGTGTTGAAAAGCGACTTTCCGGTGGTTCAGGGCGTCGTGCTGATGATTGCCGTGATTTTCGTGGTCATTAATCTGGTGGTCGATATCGTCTATGCCTATCTTGATCCGCGCATCAAGTATGGCACCCGGGAGGAGTGACGATGCGCGAGAAACGGGCTTCACTTCTAAAGGATGTCTGGGAAGGCATTTACAACAACAAGGCTTCGCTGATCAGCCTGATTTTCATTTTGATTTTGGCTGTGATTGCCATTGTCACCAAGCTCTTTCCGGGCATATTGCCCTATGACCCCAACCAGCAGCGGCTGGCTGATGCCCTGCTGGCGCCTTCGTCGGCCCACTGGTGCGGCACCGACCAGCATGGTCGCGACATCCTCACCCGCATTCTGGTGGGCACTCAGATATCGCTGACGGTCGGCTTTTCGGCCGTGGCCATCTCGCTTTCGACCGGTGTCTTGCTGGGCGCCGTGTCGGGCTACAGGGGCGGAACCGTAGACACCGTGATCATGCGCTGCATGGACATCATGTTGGCCATTCCGGCGATTCTTTTAGCCATCGCCTTCATGGCGGCGTTGGGTAAAGGTGTGGAGAAGGCCGTGATTGCCATTGGCCTGGTGTCGATTCCGGAGTATGCCCGTATTGTGCGCTCCGAAATTCTCAGTATCAAGGAAAGCGACTATGTCGCTGCCTCTCGAGTCATCGGTGATACCGATATGCAAATCATCTGGCGTCATGTGCTGCCCAATGTCTTGCCGTCTATCATAGTCCGCGCGACACTGGGCATCTCTACAGCAGTGCTGGACACAGCCGCCCTGGGCTTTTTGGGTCTGGGCGTTCAACCGCCGCTGGCCGAATGGGGCGACATGCTGGGACGCGGGCGCTCGGAGATTTTCAGAGCACCCTGGCTGATGCTCTTTCCGGGGCTGGCCATCATGTTTACGGTGCTGGCCTTTAACCTGCTGGGCAATGGTGTGCGCGACGGCCTGGATCCCAAAACCCAGACCAGATGAGTTGTTGGGAGTAAGTAAGACAGCATGCTTTTGGAAGTGAACAATCTCTCCACCGAGTTTCCGGTCAAGGGCGGTATCGTCAAAGCCGTGGACAATGTCAGCTTTGCGCTGGACAGCGGCCAGACTCTGGCTATCGTCGGCGAAAGTGGATCGGGCAAATCGGTAACCGTTCTTTCCATCATGGGGCTGCTGTCTTCTCCCGGTCGGGTAGCCCAGGGCAGTGTAACCTTCTGTGATCGCAGCCTGTTTGACCTTACTGCCACCGAGTACCGCAAGCTGCGCGGCTCGGAGATGGCCATGATTTTTCAGGAGCCGATGACATCGCTTAACCCCGTCTATCGGGTCGGCGAACAAATCGCCGAAGCCGTACGGGCCCATACCGATATGGACAAGAAGGCGGCCTGGGCACACACCATTGAGATGTTGGCCAAAGTAGGCATACCCTCACCTCAGATGAGGGCTCGTGATTATCCCCATCAAATGTCGGGTGGAATGCGGCAGCGGGTAATGATTGCCATGGCGCTGGCCTGTAACCCCCGTCTGCTGATTGCCGACGAGCCCACTACCGCGTTGGATGTGACCATTCAGGCCCAGATTTTAGACCTCATCAACCGGTTGCAGGGCGAGACCGGCATGGCGGTGCTGCTGGTCACCCACGACCTGGGCGTGGTGTCAGAAGTCGCTGATTCGGTGGTGGTAATGTATGGCGGGCGCATCGTGGAGTCATCCGATGTGGCCAGCCTGTTTGCCTCGCCGATGCACCCCTATACGCTGGGCTTGCTGAAGTCGATTCCCCAGATTGACGACGCGCAGGTAGAGCGGCTGTACATGATCAGGGGATCGGTGCCCAACCCGCTGGAGCTGCCCGCCGGCTGTGCGTTTTCAGACCGCTGCGACTATTGCCTAAAGCGTTGTCTGCTGGAGAAACCCGAGTCTCGCCTGGTCAATGGGCATATCGTGAGTTGCCATCTCTACGATGGTACCGAGGAGGGGTCGTTGCTGTGAGCCAAGTTGACGCGACCGACGGCTATCTGCTTGAGGTTAAAAACCTGACCAAGAACTTTGCCGTTGAAGAGGGACACTTCAGACGCAGCAAAGCCCAGGTGCAGGCAGTGGCCAATGTCAGTTTTGGCATCAGACGGGGGCAGACCTTTGGCCTGGTGGGCGAGAGCGGTTGCGGTAAAACCACGGTCGGCAAGATTTTGGTCAACCTGGTCAAGCCAACCTCCGGCGAAGTCATTTACAACGGTGTCAACCTGAACGAGCTAGAACCGGCTGCCCGCAAGGTCTACTGCCGCGACATCCAGTTGATTTTTCAAGACCCCTATTCGTCTTTGAATCCGCGCATGCGCGTCGGCGACATCATTGCCGAGCCCATTCGTACCCATCGGCTGCTGCCCAAAGACGCCGTCGAAGACCGGGTCAACGAGCTTTTGGAATGCGTGGGTCTGGCTAACTACATGCGCAACCGCTACCCCCACGAATTCAGTGGCGGACAGCGCCAGCGCGTCGGCATCGCCCGGGCTTTGGCCCTGAACCCCAGGTTCATCGTCTGCGACGAGCCGGTCAGCGCCCTGGATGTCTCGATTCAGGCCCAGGTGCTGAACCTGCTGGATGATCTGAAAGAGCAGTTCGGACTGACCTACCTGTTCATTGCCCACGGATTGAATGTCGTCAAGCATGTCTCGGACCAGGTCGGCGTGATGTATCTGGGACGCATTTTGGAGATTGCACCCAAAAGTGAGCTTTATGCCAATCCCATCTCGCCCTACTCCCAGGCCCTGCTTTCAGCCGTGCCGTCGGTTGACCCCAGCCGCCGCCGCGAACGCATCATCTTGTCGGGAGACGTACCTTCGCCTATCAATCCGCCGCCGGGCTGCCGCTTCAGCAGCCGCTGTTTCAAAAAGACGGCAATTTGCTCTGAGCTGGAACCGGAGTTGCGCCTGATTGAAGGCGACCACTGGTGCGCCTGCCACGAGGTGTAGCCAGCCGGGAGTGGACAAAAGGGACGGGGCGAGTGGACTCAATACTGAGGACAAAAAGGAGGGGGCTATTCCTGGCCCAAATCCGTTGTCAGGGCTCTCTCGGGAGTGAGCAGTGGGTGAACGGCAGCGCAGGCAGCCACCCGTGCAAAGCAGTACGTTTTAAGCCTTCCGAAATCGTTTTTCAGTCTCGCTACAACACAGACCGACTTGGTCTTATCCTCTGATTTTGTTCTGGGTGTGCCCAATTTATCATCTTATTATGCAGTTAACTCCTGCAATGTCAGATGCTTGCTCTGTTGGGCTTTGCCATGTGCCTGCAGCTGTATAATGCTTAATCAGTTAGTTAATTAACTTTGCCGGCTTACACGCAATATGGATTGAGCAGGGAGGCAAGCGATGCAAAGGACAATTCGAGCAAAGATATTTCGATTGGTAATGACAGCCTTGTTGGGCTTTGCCATGTGGACAGCTCTGCCGTCGACGGCTCTGGCTGTCGGCGAGGTATGTGAAATCATCGAAACCGGGCAGCAGTACAACAATCTGACTGATGCCCTGGCGGCGGTACAGAGCGGCCAAACCATCAAGCTGTTGGACGACATCAATCACAGCATCGGCATCGTGGTCACCGGCCAAATCATCACCTTCGACGTGAACGGTCATACATTAAGTGTCACACCTGCTACCACCGGGCACGCCCTGGAGGTGGGCGCCGGTGGCGAGGTCCGGCTGGCTGACAGTGTTGGCGGTGGCGCGTTTAATGTCAAAAGTTCTGGCAGCAGCAGGCATGGGGTATACGCTCATGACGGCGGTAAGGCTGAGGTGACCAACGCTTCAACGAGCACAATCAACAACACCCGCGAGGTCTTTGCCAGTGGTGCAGGCACAACGGTCACGGTCTACGGTAATGCCACAGGCGGATTTTATGGCCTTGAGGTAGAAGCAGGAGCATCAGTCACGGTACGGGGCTATGTATCGGGTGGCGGCGGCATGTTGGTCAGAGGCAGCGGCACGACTGTCAATGTAGGCAAATATGTGAACTGCGGGGGCATCGGTGTTATCGCCAATGACAATGCCCATGTGTATATCGGGGGCAACGTCTACAGTGGAATGGTCGGTGTATCAGCCAAAGGAGGCTCACAGATCACCATCGACGGCTTCCTCCAACCCGATGACCCACCAAGAACATACATCGAATTCGACAGTATAAACAAAGAGTATCCCGACTACGAACCAACATCCTCCAAGCCCGGTTACTTCGAGTACAACGACACAGTCAGCTATGTCTGGGTCAAAAGGCTTTATCCGCCGCTGGGCATCGACGTCACTTACATCTACGAGGGCACGACCGCCTATGTAGACCAAAACGCGACCGGTACAGCCGCTGCCATGTTGACCGCCGGCATATATGATGCCACCCTGGCCTCAGCGCCCGATCCGGAACCCACCCGCGCGGGCTATACCTTCGTCGGTTGGTTCACCGAGCCCGACGGTACAGGCACCGCATGGCTGTTCGGTAGCGCCGCCAGCGGCACGATTTTAG
>Ga0268262_10007435_pt1 | contig 10203 bp, 12 predicted proteins | sample TergutNc150P3_FD_190354 | JGI IMG/M metagenome (GOLD analysis project Ga0268262, IMG submission 190354) | Nasutitermes corniger P3 segment gut microbial community from laboratory colony in Florida, USA - Nc150 P3 (SPAdes) (version 2) | ecosystem: Host-associated > Arthropoda: Insects >...
CCTGCGTCCCCTCCCCGCAGTCAAAGAGGAACAATTCCCCCTCCCGCCGCAAAAGCACGGAAGTTAAATGCCTGTTCGGGAGCGGCATCATGCCGCCGCAGCCCAGGATAAACGCTTCGAGGTTCATTATTTTCAATAATATAGGGTTTTGTGGGGGAATTCTACTGGGGGATAAAGGAAGGAAAACTTGAAAAAAGTGGGTGTTGCAAATTTTGATAAATCTTTTGTTTGAAATTCGACCGCCACTGGCGGGCGAATTTTACCTTTTTTTATTAATTACTAAACCCTGTTACAGAATAGCATGTCTCTACAAATTTATATGCAAATTGAAGAAAATTATTTATTTGCGCTTCAGTTTGTTCATTTTTTTCCATAGAAATTAATGCATTCTCAATGTCATGAGCAAGTAATGCTGAATCTATAAATTCTTCACCTGCATTTTTAATTTTTTCATATATTTTGTTCTTATTATCTTTTGTAAGGCTATCAATATCTTTAGCTTTATAGTATATAAATTTAATTTGGTGATTTATGTTTTGTATAATATATTTATTATTACTTTTTATAATTATATCTTGTAAAAAAATAAAACGAAAATTATATATGAACAAGTGGAAATCTTGTATTAAGTCATTATATCTTTCTTTCTTTTGTTGAGATAAGGTACTTTTTATAGCAATAAACCACCCGAGAACGCCAAGAGATATTGCGATTATCCATTCAATTATATTTGTTAATTTTATTTCTAAATTCATTATTTTTGTTCCGCTTGCTTAGTTTCAATGGCTTTATTGATATATCTTTTTATTCTTTCTTCTTCAATTTCATCAATACCAATAACTTTTACTTGAGATATTTCATTAATTCCTTTTAATATACAACCACCAAAAGCTTCTTCTAAAAAAGAAGGTGGAAATCCTACTGCTCCTTCAAGGTTTATAATAATATTATAACTTTTATTGTTTTTAATAAAAGGAATTAAAATATCATCTCTAAATTCCTCACCAGAATTCTTACTCTGCGCCCTAGAACGGTGCCCAGGATATTTAAATTGAGGATATTCTTTTACCAAGTTTAACGTAATATTTTGCATATTAATACTCCATAAATAAAATATAACCAATTTGTTCAAAAGAATCAAGTAACTTCTTTAAGCATTGGTATCTCAAATTGAACCAAAGAACCTACTAAGGGATAGCGATTTTCTGATTTTATCTCGCCACTTTTCTTAGTAACAACTACCTTACCATTATAACTATGAATAAATATCAAACCCCCTAAACCCATAATATTTTCATTTAGTGTAAATAATCCATTTCCTCTACCAGATTTCTTTATTGACGAATGGTCTTGTTGTATTGAATATTTAATATAATCACCATCATTTTCAATATCATTAAATTCAAGACAACCTTCATGCCACTTTTTATATGTTGCTTTAAAACCAATTCCTCTATCCAAGATACAAAACACATATTTATTATTGGCAATTCCAGAAAAAAGATAAAATAATTGAAAGGTATTATCATCGTTATATGCATGTTGAATACAATTAAATAATATTTCCGGAACAACTTCATATAATCTTTTATGTATTTTAGACTGTTCACCCCATCCCGTTGTAGTTTTAATAATTTCAGATATTATTTCTAAATTAAATTTTTTTCTGGAAGTTTCTTTTTTGTTCCAACACTTAATATCCCATCTTAAAATATCTTTATGATTTATCACAATATTTTTATCCTCTAAGATACCGATGTGAGATAATATTTGTTTTATTTTATCTCTTTTTAACCCAGTATAATTAACTTTTGTATGTTTTGATAAAAGAAAATCAAAAAAACAACGCATAACAATGCCACCAGACAAAGAAATTTCTTTTACATGAGAAAAATCAAATTCTACTCCATTTTTATATTGATCAATATCTTTATATTCACGATTGAATACATCAAGTGTTTCTTCACATTTGTTATGGTTGTACATATCTATTACATCTGGAAATACAATTTTTATAACATCTGTTTTATGCTTTATTCCAATTTTTGAAGGTTTTTTTGCAGCACGTCTTTTTTTTCTGCGCTTTTGTTTTTCAATTTTTGCTTGTTTGTTCTGAACCCATCTAAGATACCTTAGAAATTTCTCTTTTTTCTTGTTCATAAATTACCTTTGTAACAAATATTCAATTAATATTATCATTAATACTAAAAATACTAAAATGGGATATCATCAATAAATGATGATTCTTTTATTCCTAATTTATTATTTAAGTACTTTAAAACAAAATCCTTAAATGATGAATTAATTTCTTCATCTTTCAACATAGTAATTTTTGGAAGTAAATCTTTTGCTTTGGTCCAATCCTTATCAAACAAAGCAATAAAATATTCTTGTGAAATTCTATTCTTATTAAACATTTTATTATAATCATTAATTAATGTTTTTATTAATACAGGATATTTAGAAGAATTAATAAATTTTTCTTCCAAAGAAATATAAGCTTGAATTAATAAAGAAATATTTGGGAAATAACTTTCCTTAAACGAAAAAATACCAGAATACATTTTTTCTGTTTCTTTTCTGAATATTTGATTAATTATTTCATTCCATTCTTTTTCATCTTTATTATTTAATAGATATTTTTTATATACATCTAAGCTTTCGCTATAATTACCATTTTCATAAAGAACAAGAGCTTTATCTTTAATGTAACTATAAGATGTTATAGCTTTTTCTAATTCAAATATTTTTTGTTGATCAATTTTTCTTCTTTTGCTCTCTTTGAAATAAATAATAATAGAAACTAAAGCGCCTAAAAACAATCCGCCAATATTTGTAATTATATTCATAAAATCCATAATATTATTACTCCATTAAAAAATCTCTTCAAACGCCTTATTAAATCGAGGATATCTTTCTGGATCATTTAGGTTACTGTTGAAGAAAGGCATTCCCCAAACAACATAATTTTTAGATTTCCACAATTGCTTTATTTTATGCCTTGAACGTAAAGCAAGTAAAAAATTTTCTTTCCACTCGTCATGTTCAAACAGTTGTTCACCTTTCGGCTCAAGAAAGACTTGAAAATAAATTGAACTGTTATTTTTCTTTTCAGTAAGAAAAAGTACAAAATCCGGTTCAAATGCACGACCATCATCAAAATTATACAACTTGAAATGTCCTTCATTTCTTACAAGATAAATGTCTTTATATTTTTTTTGTAGTTTTTTGTATACTTTGTCTATGTACTTTACTAGGTGTTTTTCTTCTGATGTTCCAAAATTATCATTGAATGCATACCAATCTCTTTTACTTAGGTCTATTCGCAATTCATTATTATTTGTTTCCTTTTGGGAAATACCATATTCTTTATCAGTTACATCATTGACCATGATGTTTAATGTTTTGTTATTAAATATTTTATTTATATTATAAGGATTGAATTCTTCAGCGCCTTTGTACTTTATGTCATTTTCTTTTATGTCTTGCTCTATTTCATTTAAAATTTCAATGACAATTTGTAATTTTTGAGACGGGAAAAGATTTGTTACTTCGTTCTCGTTTCCTGAAACTTCTACTTTTATTTTACTTAAATAAGACGGCAAATTGATAAAATCAGATAATGATAAAATATTTGGAAAATAATAGTTTATATTTCTATACTGAAAAAAGTTGTTTTTTGATAAAGCTTTTCTTATTACTTCTGCGCCAAAATCAGATAATTTGTAATCCTCGCTTTTAAGTACCAATTTCTTATCAGCGGATGGATCAAAAACTGATGATGTTTGAGAAACACCAGTTTTTAATGTATATTTGTATATTTTTTCGGTCAATACTTTTGAAAGTGAAAAAATATCAGAATGGTCGTATTTATTTTGTTTATTAATAAAGATAAATCCATCTTCGTATAAATTGCTTTCCTTAAAATCAAATTTAAGCGACAATTGTATTTCTTTTACATTTTTATCTCTTATTCCGATATCATGCAGAGCATTATGCAATTCAGATATATAACGAGGGTTATACGGCGCATGATAATACAATTCTTCGCATATTCTTAAAGGATTATCAATATCTTCATCATATTTCCTTTGGTATTTTGGCTGTTCTTCATTTGTTTTGAAAGGACAATAACGCGCCCCTCGACCAATGAGTTGAGCTTCAGCTATTGTCGTTTTTCCAGGTCTACCAGTTCTGGTATCGGCGTCTCTTGTATCATATAAACGGACAATATCGAAAAGATTGAGAACATCCCAACCTTCATTTAATTTATCAACGGCAAATATAGCTCTGTAACGGTTGCTCGGCATTTCAAGAGTGTTTATCATAATTTGTTTTTCTTCGCTTTCTTCTTTGCTATTTACTTCGACACAGTTATCTTCTGAAAAATCTGATTTTAATTCCGAAATAATATTTTCAATTGAAATATTATTTTTGATAAAATAATTATAACAATTTCGGATAGACGTTTCTCTGCTCTTGAATACGGCATCTACATCGCTTTTCTTCAGGTGTTTTATCTTATCAGAAAATTCAACAAAAAAATCCTTGCTTTCTTTTATTCGTGCTGATTTAAATAGTATTACTGGTTTTATATTTAATTTGTTGTTTTCAAATACTTTATACCGATACTGACTTAAGATAACCGCTTGTAATGCTCTTTGAACGTGGTTTGTATCGCTTTGAAATACTTTAACTTCTTTGGAATATTTTTCTACACGAAATTTTTTTAATGGATAATCGAAAATAATTTTATCTTTATATTTTTCTCGTATAAAAGAATTTGTCATATCTATAGTAGCAGTAAATTCAAGTAGATAATTTTCACGGTTAGCATTGAATATACGATTTACCGTCGTTTCCCATGATAATTTTTCCTCTTCTTCTTCAGTCGTAAGTTTGCCTTTTTTGGTATCAACATTGATATGATGCGCTTCATCTGAAATCAAGACTGTTTTTTGATTTGCAAAGTCATCAAAGGTAATAGAATTTTCTTGTGGATTATTTATTCTGGTATGAAGCCCTTGTATCGTAGAAAAAAGAATATTTATACAATTTTTATTTGTGTTATATTGAAAATTATCTACTTCATATATATTAATTTGGTTATTATTAATTCTGATAAAATCAGAAAATAAATATTTTATAGAAAATGAATTAAGAAAATTTTCTTTTGTCTTTCTGATTATGTTTTTGCTACTTACAAAAAAAAGAAAATTTCTATACCCCTGTGAATACAAGTGAAGTATCAATCCCGCCATTATTAAAGTTTTTCCACTGCCTGTTGCCATGTGAAATAACAATTGTGTTGGATATTTTCTTTGTTTAAGGTTGTTATAATAAACAAAACGGCTAAATGCCTCTTTTTGATATGGTCGTAATTCAAAAGAGGGAGAGAGATTATTGATAATGTAGTCAGGAACAGGAGGTAGTTCATTTCCTAAATCTAAAAAACCATCTATATTCTCTGCTAATGTTGACATTTTTTATTTCCTTGAATAAAATAGATTATTAAGTTTTTTATCTTCATCAGATACTTTGTAATCAACGTCATCTATTTCAGAATGATTGACATACAATTGGTTTTTATCTAAAGTTTCTATAAGAAACTTCTTTTGTTCTTTTATTGAAAGTTGTTCAAAATCCGATATATTTTCATTGATTATTTTAATATCAACGAAGTAATTGTAAAATGCCTTTTGGGAGATTTCTTTCCAGATTGTTTTTAGCTCTGTGGTAGCTTTTGCTTTTTGTATTTTTTCCATGTAAAGCTCATTCCATTGCATCAGTTCACAGTAGATATATGATGAATTTATAAAATCACTTTGTTTGAAAACGGTTTTTAAACGCTTTTGAATTACATCAATATGTTCATCCAATTGTTCACAAATGATAAAATGACGGTTATAACCTTGTTCTTTATTAGCTTCCATAACTGCATGCGCTGTAGTGCCACTTCCTCCGAAAAAATCAAGTACAATATCATCATTGGCACTCATTATTTTAATAATATCAATAACAGCATGTAATGACTTAGGATAACTGAATTTGTTCTCTCCAATCAATTCTTTCAAAAGATTCGTTCCATTAAATTCGGATTGATATTTTTTATCAATCCATACATTTTTTAAAACTTGCTGTTCTCTATATTTATGTTGAATAATTATTTTACCATCTTCCTTAATCGCACGAAAATAACCATCATGATTGAGCTCATCAAATGTTTTTCTTACATTCTTCCATGAAAAATCACCGGAATTTGTTCTTGGGTATAATTCATAAGAATTTGGAATTGGGGTACTAGAAATGTGCATTAAATCTTTACTTACATAAATTGGATACCAGTTATCTGGACGTGCTTCCCTAGACCAAACAGTACGAGCACGAATGTACGGCGACCAGCGATATAAACCTTCAAAATCTTGTTCTGTAAAAGATTCTTTTACATTATCATCAATAGCCACGGTGGAAAAATTTGCGCATAATTTATCTTTTGCATATATAAGTAAGAATTCACTGTTGGCCGAGAAAAATTTTGATTGATTTCTACCTTTTGGATTGTGTTGTACTGTAATAATTGAAATAAAATTATCACGACCAAATATTTCATCTGTAAGCGCACCTAAATAAAATAATTCAACATGATCGATTGCAACTACCATAAATCCGTCATTGCTTAAAAGCTGTTTTGCTAACATTAACCTGTTTTTCATAAATGTCAACCAACTCGAATGATTGAATGCGTTATTGTATGAAAATATATTCGCGTCACCACCTGTATTATAAGGAGGATCAGCATAAATAAGTTTAATTTTTTTAGAATAATTTTTTTGCAAACAAGCAAGCGAAAGTAAATTATTTCCTTTGATTATCAGGTTTTCTTTATCAAAGTCAATTTTTTCTGTTCCTTTTAAAATATGCTCCCCTTTTTTATCATATCGTTTCCAATTTGTTAGTACCTTTGGATCAAAGAGACGGTCTATCTCATCGGGAGCAAGTGTCTCATTCCAAAAAATCTCGTCACGTTTTTGATCTTCTTTAGTTTGACCGCCTTCCAATACGCAGTCTTTATAAGGCCATACAAGGGTTACATCTCCACTGGAGGATATGTACTCTCCTTTTTCATCAACTAAGCCTATTTTATTTTTAAAAGCTGTGTAACTGTCAGGTAAGAATTGCTTGTTGGATATGAAGTTTTGAAATTTTATTTTATCGAAAATCAATACGCCTTTTATATCAGTGAAAAAATGGTTTTTTATTTCATTATTCTTAAGGAGAAGTTTTATAAGGTTGGGATCTAATTTTAGAGTACTTTCAACTATCTTGTTTTTAAGCAAGCTACCATTTTCATCGGTGAATTCACCTGATGTGTCTAGTAGTTTTGTAAGATCCTCCAACAAGTTTTGCATGTAATCCCCTTCCTACATCTTATGATAACAGGCAACTACCCGTCCTTCAACCCTTATATCTTCCAATTCGCTACCTGAATAACGGCGAATTTCATAAGCAGGGTTTGCACTTATCAATTCTATTGTCTTTTTTGCAGGGTTAAAATCAACACGTTTAACTAAGAGAGTATTACCTATGGAAACTACATAAATACCATTTCCTTCTTTTTGTTTGGTATTGAAAATGGCTATATCGCCATCGTTTATATGTTCGTCAATCATACTGTCGCCGGATACAAATACGGCTTTTAAGTTTTCGGGGCGTTGGGGACGCAAAATATCATAAAGAATAGGGATATACTGCTTTTCGATATAATCCGCTATCTCCCTCCCTTGCCCTGCTGCGGCTTCTTGATTAAAAAGTTCAATTTCTACAATATTGCTCTCAAGACCAGACGGTCCATTGCCGTGTATTAACCAGTTAAGGTTTACATTGTAAACGCTTGCAAGTCGTTCTAGTACCTCACGTGGCGGTTTTTGGGTTCCTTTTTCAAGGTGGTAATTATGGGAACGTGAAATGCCTATACTTTCGGCAAAAGCGGTTTTTGACAAACCGGACTTTTCAAGGACAAATTTATATCTTTCAGCCTCATTTTTCATTGACAGTTTATTAATCTCCGTATATAATTTATATACATAATGCTATATTATAGCAACATGGCTCTCTTGTAAAGAGAACAAAAAACTTTATTTTAAGGAGAAAATCATGACTCAAAAAACAGTACCTGTACAGCCGTATAAGAGATCCCCTCCTTCTTCACCGCCTTATAAAGGACCAGGTAATAAGCCAGGACCAAAGCTTGTTTCGGTTCCGTCGTACAAGCGGTCTCCGCCGTCAAAATAACATTTTGTACGGGATTTTTGTTACTTTTTCTCGACAAGATGCGGTTGGCTTTTCCTTTTTTCATCTATTTTGTTGAGTAAACAAACAGGCAAAAAATCGGCTTTCTCTTTGCATCGCACAGCATGATGTTTTGCGGTGCAAAGGGATATAAAAAAACCCTTGACCATAGCAAATTACGGGGGTTTACTTAAAACATAAATCTATTGTCGGGAGACAAAAGGAGAAATTATGAAAGAGAAGAAAGTGATAAAATACTGTTTTAACGGGCGTATGGTTATTATCATTGATAACGGAAAGTGTTTTGTGGAATGTACAGCAAGAGAGCTACCAAATGAAATAAAAGTCCGTATCAAAGAAAACATAAATGACGCAGAAATTCTAAAGAAATTTTTATTATAACAATTTTCTAGGGTGTTTTATTAGTAATCTATTATTTTCTTACTATCTGTCGAATCCTAATCGTCGTAAGTTAGAATTTATAATGTTATGCGATAAATTAGGAACCAACCCTATACGCAACATCATACCCAAAACTCCCCGAATAAATCTTATCCCCATCAATCCTAAAAGCAACATTATACCCATAAGAGCCTGAGTAGACCTTATTCACATCAATACGATAAGCGACATTATAACCGTAAGAACCAGAATAAACCTTATTCCCATCAATACGATAAGCAACATCATAACCATAGGAACCGGAATAGACTTTGTTGCCTTCCACGCGATACGCAACATTGTAGCCATAAGCGCCAGAGTAGATTTTAGTGGTGTGCCCTATTTCTTGACCGCTATCTATTTCACAACCGATGAATAAAAAGAAGATTAGTAAAACAAGAAAACACTCTCTCAACTTATCGCCTTCCCCAATTTCCAGTATAACACCCCAAAAATCCCCTCATCAAGCAACATTTTCAAAAAAATTTAAAAAAATTACCCTCTAAAGTAAAGCGCCATTCACGGCCGTGCCGTATATAGTATGTGATTTATTCACTTTCGGGCCGTCTTATGTCGGCTCGCAAAACATACCAATTTAGGAGCAACTTATGAAAGTTAACAGAAAAAACAAAGACAGCGTATTTTCTTTTCTCTTTAGCAGCCACGACATTTTGAGGGAATTGTATTCGGCAATAGAGGGGATCACCCTTCCGCCCGATATTCCAATCGACATTAATACCCTTTCCGGTATCATTTACAAAAATAAAATCAACGATTTATCTTTCACCATCGACAATCGCCTGGTTGTACTAGTCGAACACCAATCAACTATTAACAATAATCTTCCCTTACGGTTGTTGATTTACATAGCCCATGTTTATGAAAAGATAGTCAACATGAAAAAAGCGTATCAAACCAAGCTTGAAAAAATCCCATTTCCTGAATTTATTGTTTTATACAACGGCAGCGATAAATATCCCGATTATACAGAACTAAGACTTTCCAACGCTTTCAAAGGCATAGAAAACCTTAAATTGACGAAAAATATACCGTTGGAATTGACAGTGCATGTATACAATATTAATCAAGGACATAATCCCGAAATATTGAAAAAGTGCAAAACCCTTGATAATTACAGTATTTTTATAGATAAAATCAGGGAATACCAAAAAACAGGATTATCACTTGAAAAATCGTTTTAAAATACGATAAAATACTGTAAAGAAAACAACATACTGAAAAGTTTTTTAGAAAACCACAGTTCGGAGGTATTTAATATGCTGTTGACGGAATGGAATTGGGATGACGCTCTTGAAGTCGCCCGAGAGGAAGGGTTGGAAGATGGCTTGGAACTGACAGCCCGTAATGCTTTAGTAAAAGGATTTTCAGTTCAAACTGTTCAAGAAATTACCGGGTTGAACTTGGAAACTATTGAGGAAATCAAGGCAAAACTGTAATAACCGGACACGTGAT
>Ga0268262_10007436_pt1 | contig 10203 bp, 7 predicted proteins | sample TergutNc150P3_FD_190354 | JGI IMG/M metagenome (GOLD analysis project Ga0268262, IMG submission 190354) | Nasutitermes corniger P3 segment gut microbial community from laboratory colony in Florida, USA - Nc150 P3 (SPAdes) (version 2) | ecosystem: Host-associated > Arthropoda: Insects > Digestive...
CCAGCCGCTTCCTCTACTGGAACTATTACACTTACAGTTACAAATGTAATTTCTGGTGGCAGTTGGGTAAATTTACCTGCCCAATATGAAAGTGTAAAAACAAACAAAGCAACATTCACCATAAATGCGGCAGGAAATGAAATGGTAATAAGTAATGCGGCTCTCACAACTTCTGGCGTTTGGGGAACATTGCAAGGCACATACACAAAAAACAGCGGTGGAAACTAACGCCTAACAAAACATCTCACAAACAAAAGGCAACCGTTGCGGTTGCCTTTGTCTAAATAAACTTTCATTTGTAGAAAAGATAGAAAATGTTTGCCACCAAATCTTTACGCCCAAGGCGGCGAAAGTTTAGACCGAGACACAACCGCCAGTTAGAGGGCGGTTGGAGCGAGGGAGACTTCCCCCTATTTTCTATATTATACCCATAGCTATGAATTACGGTTATTCAAATAAATTCAGAAATGTGTTGGCAACAGCCAGAAAAGAGGCTTTGACAACAGGAAGCGATTATGTTGGCTCCGAGCATTTGCTTATGGCTATGTTAAGGGAAGGCGATGGGGTTGCGGTAGAGGCTCTTAAAAACATATCTGTGGATTTGGCGGCTTTGCACAGCAGAATAGCCAAGTCCATAACGGCAAACAGCAATGAAGTTTTGCAGCAAGCCGCAAAGGGTACCGAACAAGAAGTTGGGCTTCACTTTAGCCCCCAGGCAAAAACTCTTTTGGAAAATACGCTTTTAGAGGCTAAGGCAATGGGTAGCCGCCAAGTTGGCACGGAACATTTGCTGCTCGCGGTTCTAAACCCAAAAAACGACCCTTTCCCCAAAGATATATTGAATGCGATGGGTATAAATTACGATAAAATTCGCCAAGAAGTCCAAGACATAATGGAAGCAGATTCCGATTCTCCAGAAGTTTCTGGAAATTTAGGCTCACCTCAAGGCAAACAAAAAACCAAAACGCCAATGCTGGATATGTGCAGCATAGACTTAACAGAAATGGCAAGGCAAGGCAAGCTAGACCCGATAATAGGCAGGCAAAAAGAGGTGGAGAGATTAATTCAAATTCTCTCTCGCAAAAAGAAAAACAATCCGGTTTTGGTAGGGGAGCCAGGAGTTGGAAAAACAGCCGTTATAGAAGGCTTGGCGCAGAAGATAGCGGCAAAAGAAGTTCCAGAGAATTTGGTAGATAAAAGGGTTGTATCTTTTGACATGACCAGCCTCGTTGCTGGCACAAAGTATAGGGGTCAATTTGAAGAGAGAATTATCACGCTTTTAAGCGAACTCCGCAAAAACAAAAACATAATAGTGTTTATGGACGAACTGCACACAATAATAGGAGCAGGCGGCGGCGAAGGCGGATTGGATGCCTCCAATGTTGTAAAACCAGCTTTGTCTCGCGGGGAAATTCAGTGCATAGGCGCAACCACTTACAAAGAATTTCGCAGATATGTGGAAAGAGATGCCGCTTTGGAACGCCGCTTTCAAAGTATGTCAATAGAGCCACCAACCGTGGCAGACACAATTGAAATTTTGCGCGGGCTTGCGCCAAAGTACGAGGCACATCACAAAGTGATTTACGATGCAGATTCATTGAGAGCAGCGGCAAATCTTTCCGAACGTTATTTGAGCGAACGTCATTTGCCAGACAAAGCAATAGACATAATGGACGAAGCCGGCGCGCAAACCCGCATTGCAAATTTAACCCCGCCAGCAGAACTTTTGGAAAAGGAACGGGAGTTAAAATCTGTTTCCGCTGAAAAGAATAAAGCGGTTGTTGAGCAAGACTATGTGAGAGCGGCTACTTTAAGGGATAAGGAAAAATCCATTCACGAAGAGCTTGAAAAAATAAAGCAAATATGGACTGCCTCCAAAAAGCAAGAGCCTGTGGTGGTGGATAGCGACAGGGTTCGCGAGGTTATCAGTAAAATCACAGGAATTCCAGTTAGCCGCATAGACGAAAACGAGAGCAGAAAACTTTTGAATTTGGAAATCGAATTAAAAGAGAGAATAGTTGGGCAAGACGAAGCTGTTGTTGCTCTTTCAAAAGCAATTCGCAGAACACGTGCTGGGCTGAGGAGTGTAAAACGTCCATCTTCATTTTTGTTCTTGGGTCCAACGGGAGTGGGCAAAACCGAGCTTGCAAAGGCTTTGAGCGTTCAGCTTTTTGGTACGGAAGAGGCTCTTTTAAGGGTTGACATGAGCGAGTATATGGAAAAATATTCCGTTAGCCGTTTTGTAGGTTCGCCTCCAGGCTATGTTGGCTACGAGGATGGAGGGCAACTAGTTGAAAAAATTCGCCGCAAACCGCATTGCGTTTTGCTTCTAGACGAAATTGAAAAAGCACACCCTGATGTTCTAAACATTCTTCTGCAAATTTTAGACGATGGCAGATTAACAGACTCCGCCGGTCGCACTGTGAATTTCAGAGATTGCATTATAGTTATGACTTCCAATGCAGGCACAAGGGAAATTACGCACAAAGGCGGAATGGGTTTTGCGCTCAAAGCAGAAACCGCCGATGACGAACATATTTCCTCCTCTGTAAAAGATGCCTCCAAACGTGTTTTCACACCAGAATTTTTAAACCGCATAGACGAGCAAATCGTATTCCGTTGCCTGAGCAAAGAAACTCTCCTTTCCATTGTGGATATTCAATTAAAAGATTTGCAAAAAGGCTTATCAGAAAAGAAAATAACCTTGGAATTAGACAAAGCCGCAAAGGAATTCATAGTAAATGATGGCTACGATTCCTCCCTCGGAGCGCGCCCACTACGCCGTAGCATCCAACGTTTAATAGAAGACGAGCTTGCCGACCGCTTTTTGCGCGGTGAGGCAAGCGAGAATTCGGTGATAAATGTGGGGGTGGATAGCGTAAATTCCAGCTTAATTTATCTCCACAAGCTTCCCCTTTAAAACCAACCGCCCACCAGCCTTTATCGAAATATTCCCAGGAGCCTCTATCTTCAAACTTTTGGTGGAATTGTTCATAGTTATTTTCACACCGCCGGCTTGGAGAACGCTTTGGCTTTTTCCATTCAAAAGCAATTTTTTCTTTGCATTTATAGAGACATTTTTGGCAGCACCAATATTTATGCTTTCGCCGGAATCTCCCAAACCAAGTCTTGTTTTGTCGGTTTTCAGGGAAATTGCTTTTTTAGCGTTCATTTCCAATTTTCCACCTGCATCGTCCATGCAAAGTTTTGTTCCCATTTGAGTTTTGAGGGTGCTTTTCTTTTTTCCTTCCAAAGTCAATTCATTGCCAGCATTCATTGAGATATTTATCGGGGCTTCAATGTCTAGACCTCTGGTTAAGTCGTTGAATGTGAATTTTATTCCGCTATGGGTTTTGAGAATGTTTTGAAAGGAATTTGCACCTATAACCGGACCTTTGAATGCTCCGCTTGGTATTGCGCCCAACGCTATGGGCTTGTCTATATCTCCGTTTTCAAATGCTATTAAAATAGGGACGTCTTTGCGAAGCGGAAAGTGAACGCCGCAATCTTCTCCGGCAAAACTCTGTGCCAAATGCACGGGGATGCTGCTTGTCATGCCTTTGTTTTCTTCGTCAAAGGGCATACGGACAATGTAGCGACCTTGCGTGTCTATTGAGGCATAAGAACCTATAAAGCCCTCGGTTTTGGCAACTATAATGCCGGGGACTTGTGGTTTTTCTTTGCTGCGTGGCATTGATTTCAACATTCGTTTTGAGAAAGCCGCGATTTGGCAGGTGTAGCCATCGTCTTTGTCTTTTATCCCATAAGCTGCTTCTTGGCTGCCTTGGTGGTATGCGGAGCAAACTATGAATACTTCGCCAAAAGCACTGAATGCCGTGCCGGGTCTCATGGGGGAGTGTCCGTATCCAAAAAAGAAATTTCCGTTGCTTGTCATTTCCAAGCGGCATTTTACGAGGCTTGTCGCAGAACCGTTGAATTCTCCGGTGTCGCTTATAAACAACTCGCTTCTGCCATCGTAATGTTTTACATATTCAATTATGTTGAACTCTTCTAAAAGTCTTTGCAAAAAATCCAAATCGGTTTCGTTGTACTGAATTTTAAAATTCACTTCGTAAAAAGATTTCAAGCTGCATTTGAGATTTGAAACTCCAGCTTTGCTTATAACTGAGCGCACAATGTTTTCAACATCGCTTTCGCAATATACCGCGTATTTTTTTTCTCTGTCTAGCTTGTGCCTGATGGTTTTTACTTTAACGCTCGCCCTTGAAATTGTTCCGGCTTGCTCCATTGAGCAGCTAGCTATCTGTCCGTTGAAAAATTCTTTTTTTCCGTTGAATTCAAAAGAAAAACTCGTTCCTTTGCCGATTATGGATTGCGATAATGCTTTGGAAGATACCATAAAATCAAGAGAAAGTGTATCATCTCCAGAAATTCCTTCCAGAATATTAAAAGAAAGCACAGAGGGTCTTTCGCTTATGCCATCTATTCGCAAATTGAAGAGGGAAGTATTTGCCATTATACCAACTCTGCCTCTTTGCCAAACAATTCCTTCCAGGGAAGCCCCCATTTGCCTATTTCTGCCATAAAGGGATCGGGGTCTAATTGTTCCATATTGAACACCCCTTTGCCGCTCCACTTGCCTGTGAGCATAAGGGCTGCGCCCAGCATTGCGGGAACGCCTGTTGTGTAGGCTATAGCCTGCCCCTGAACCTCTTTGAAGCATTCTGCGTGATCGCAAACATTGTAAACAAAATAGTTTTGCTGGCTTCCGTTTTTTTGCCCAGTTATTTGGCAGCCTATGCAGGTTTTACCTGAGTAATTTTCTCCAAGTGTTGAGGGTTCGGGGAGCAGTGCTTTTAAAAATTCCAGCGGGATTATGTCCATGCCCTTGAATTTCACAGGGTCTATACGGGTCATTCCAACGTTTTTTAGAACGGTTAAATGCTTTATGTATTCATCGCCAAATGTCATCCAGAATCTCGCTCTCTTTATTTCTGGTAAATGCTTTACAAGCGACTCCAACTCCTCGTGGAACAGCACATAAGAGCCGCGCACTGCAACCTCCGGGTAGCTGATATCCTTGTGAATCGAAAGCGGCGGAATTTCTTTCCATTCTCCATTTTCATAGTATCTGCCGTTTTGGGTTATTTCCCTTATGTTTATTTCTGGATTGAAATTTGTGGCAAATGCCTTTCCGTGGTTGCCATTGTTGCAATCCACAATATCAAGGGTATCTATTTTATCGAAGTGGTGTTTTTTTGCGTAAGCCGTGTACACGTTTGTCACGCCTGGATCAAAACCTGAACCTAGCAATGCCATTATGCCTGCGTTTTTGAATCTTTCGTGGTAAGCCCATTGCCAAGAGTATTCAAAATGGGCAATGTCTTTGGGTTCGTAGTTTGCCGTGTCTAGGTAATCAACTCCGGTTTCAAGGCAGGCATCCATTATTGCCAAATCTTGATAGGGTAGAGCGATGTTCAAAACCATTTTTGGTTTGAAATCTTTTATTATGGCAGCAACCTCAGCGGATTTGTCTGCATCCACCTTTGCTGTGCCAACGGGAATGTTTTTTATGCGGCTTGCTATTGTTTTGGCTTTGCTCTCCGTGCGGCTTGCTATCAGCAACTCCCCAAACACATCGCTGTTTTGCGCACATTTTTGAGCAACCACGTTGGCAACCCCTCCCGCCCCAATTATTAAAACTTTATTTGGCATAAGGACAATATAGGAATTTCAGTAGAAAGCACCAGAGTATAACTAGAGCATAACTAAGAGGATATACAGGCACCCCGAACTTATCAGGAGGGGAGCGATAGAGTATCTTGAGGATTTACCACTGTATATCCTATTTGGAAGTTAGAATTTTTTTTGCATTTTGGCAAGGGTAAAAGTGAAAAAAATGAAAAAATATTAATTTTTGGTCAAAAATGAGTAAAAATCCATTGTTTGCCTTGCTATATTTTTCCAACTGAACTCAATTTCTGCTCGCTTGCGGGCAGATTCACCCATTTTTTTGGCTAAGGAGGGATTTGTGAGCAACATATTGAGTTTTTCCGCAAAATCGCTCTGGAATTGCTCTGGATTTTTAGGGGAAGAATCTGTTTTGGACTTATGCTCAAGTTTAACTAGAAAGCCTGTTTCGCCTTCAACTATTATCTCCGGGATACCCCCAACGGCACTGCCCACAACAGGGGTTCCGCAAGCCATTGCCTCTAGGTTTATTATGCCGAAAGGCTCGTAAAGCGATGGTGTTGCAAAAACCGTGGCATGGCTGTAAATAACTCTGAGTTCGGAATGGTGCAGCATTTCTTGAATCCAAATGATGCCATTTCTCTTTTCGCTTGCCTTTGCTATTAAATTTTTGCACTCTTCTGCGAATTCAGGGGTATCTGGCGCGCCAGCGCAAAGCACAATCTGGGCATTTTCATCTAGTTGCGGAATGGCTTGAATCAACTGCGAAATGCCTTTTTGCCTTGTTATTCTGCCAACAAAAAGCACAAAGGGTTTTTTCGGATTTATGCCGTGTTTTTGCAAAATTCTTTCATCAGAAATTGGATGGTAAAAATCAGGGTCTATGCCGTTGTAAATAACCCTAACCTTGTTCTCATCAACCCCGTAAATATCAACAACATTCCGCTTCATTTTCTTGCTAACGGCAATTATTCCATCTGCGCTTCTGTAGGCGTTCCGCTCAATCCAGCAACTCATTGCATAGCCACCGTTGCCAAGTTGCTCAGATTTCCAGGGTCTGTGCGGCTCCAGAGAATGCGTTGTTAGCACAAGGGGAACCTGATACAGGCGGCTTGCCAGCACTCCGGCAAAATGAGAATACCACGTGTGGCAATGCACAATGCTTATGCCGCGCATGGCAGAAATCCATTGCAGATTTATATCCAGCGGCTCAAGGATTTTTTTGAATTTAGCGTCTTCGAATTTGCCAAAATCGCGAGCGGGGACATCTGCAAAGCAATGCACGGAAATTTCGCAAAGTTTTCTCAGTTCCCTTGTCAAATAATCCACGTGTATGCCTGCGCCTCCGTAAATGTTCGGCGGATATTCATTTGTCAAAATTGCAGCTTTCATTATAAGACCCTGTACCCTAAGGTTTCCAAACGCTTTTCCAATTGGTCTTGCATTTGGTCGTTTTCGGATAGCCACTGCCGTTTTTTGGCAGGATAGTCTTTGCGCAAGGGATGCCCTTCAAAATCTGCGTGGTTCAAAAGTCTTTTCAAATTGGGATGCTCGTCAAACACAATGCCAAACTGGTCCCAAACCTCGCGTTCCTGCCAGTCCGCAATAGGGTAAATTTTGCTCAATGTGGGGATTTTTTCCTGTTCTTCCACAGGCACCTTTATCCGCAAACGTGCCATATTTTTGGTGTTTTTAAGGCAATAAATAACCGCAAAGCGTTTGCCCTTATGGTTTTCCATTCCAAGATAATCCACCCCAACAATGTCTATCAAAACGTCATAGCCTAGGGAATTTATTACCTCTACAAGTTTTTCTTTTTCCACAATCCAGCATTCATCAACAGCAAGTTCGTCTTTAACCGCATTATCCATTGCCATTTCTCCAATTTTTGATATCTTCCAACTGTTCCTTTAATCTCTTTTTTCTCTCTTCCATATAAGACTGGTTTTTTATTTTCTTTTGCAAATCAATCATCGCATCAAAAAAAGCTTCGGGGCGGCTTGGGCAGCCTCCTATGTAAATGTCCACGGGAATAATGCGGTCTATGCCAGGGACGGTGCAATAGCAGTCGTAAAAACCGCCAGAACAAGCACAAGCTCCCATTGAAATGACCCATTTGGGTTCCATCATCTGTTCATAAATTCGTTTTAATATGGGTGCTTGCTTAAAGGTTATTGTTCCCGAAACAGCCAGAACATCTGCCTGCCTTGGGGTAAAGCGCACGAATTCCGAACCGAGGCGAGAAAGGTCGTAGCGCGCAGATTCGGTGGACATAAATTCTATTGCGCAGCAAGCCGTTCCATAGGGAAAGGGCCAAAGCGAATGCAAACGACCCCAACTTACAAGTTCGTCTAGCTTGCCGGCAAAAAATCCCGAATTTCTGTTTTGCATATAAACCTCTTAGGGGAAAATATAGTAAAACAATGCACTTTAATTCTTAAGACAACGAACGCTATACAATTCGGATTTATTGCCATCGGCGTAGGCCCAGCCAAAGCTGTCGGATTCGTAAGTTATAATCCAGAAATTGGCAGTGTTAGCATCAAGCTCAAAATCACTCCACCAATGACCATCTTCACCTACACCGTAGAAATTGCCCTTGGGAAAGCCATAACCGCCAGGCAGAGCTGCCCAACCATAAGAATCCGTGCCATTGCCATCATCGTACCAGCCGCTAACAGCCTTTAATTTGTCTCCCACTTTGTAACAACCTCCTAAATTGCCTAGAATAAAAGGACAACTTGGACTCGGATTGACGAACTGCATTAAAGTAATCCACTCGGCTTTGCTAGGGATATGCCAGCCGGTTGGGCAAGCCCCTGCCATTGCCGTTGCCCAATCATACAGCCTTCCATAAGTATCGCAAAAAATAGTATTTGTATCGCTTAGAGTGGCATCGTTATAGCCAGGCTTGCTTTCGTTTGTACCGCATTTGCTACCGTTTGCGTTGTAGCCCAGGTTCTCTGCCATCCAAGTCTGAGTGCCTATCTTAACCCATTTATAAGACTTGTTGTCGCGAGTATCTGTGAATGTACCGTTAGTAGGCGTGGCGAACCATTATCGGAAGAACATGAGAAAAGCAGAGCAGTGCAAAGAATTGCCGCAAGGGGCGCGGAATAAAAGGAGAATTTTTTCATATCTAAGTATAATGTATAAAATTTTCTATTTTATTCCCTGATGAAACTCCGTTCACTTACCACAATAGAAGGTCGCAATATGGCTGGAGCACGTGCTCTTTGGCGCGCTACGGGCACAAAAGAAAATGAATTTGGCAAGCCCGTTATTGCCGTTGTGAACAGTTTTACGGAATTTGTGCCAGGGCACGTGCATTTGCAACCCGTTGGCAGGTTAATCGCAGAAGAAATTCGCAAAGCGGGCGGGGTTCCAAAAGAATTCAACACCATAGCAATAGACGATGGCATAGCAATGGGGCATAACGGTATGCTTTATAGCTTACCAAGCCGCGACCTCATTGCCGATTCCGTGGAATATATGGCAAATGCCCATTGCGCAGATGCCCTTGTGTGCATTAGCAACTGCGACAAAGTAACCCCCGGAATGCTCCTCGCCGCAATGAGGCTAAACATTCCCGCTGTATTTGTGAGCGGAGGCCCAATGGAAGCGGGCGTGGCAAAACTCTCCGATGGCAAGGAGGTTCATTTGGATTTAATAGATACTATGGTTGCCGCAGCAAACCCCAATGTTTCTGATGGCGATTTGCAGATAATTGAAAAAGAGGCTTGTCCCACTTGCGGCAGTTGTTCGGGAATGTTCACCGCAAACTCAATGAACTGCCTAACAGAGGCTCTTGGGCTTTCTCTGCCTGGCAACGGAACAATAATGGCAACTCACGCGGAACGCAAAAAATTATTTGAACAAGCCGCAAAACTCTCCGTTGAGCTTTGCACCAGATTTTACGATAAAAACGATGCTTCTGTTTTGCCCAAAAGCATAGCCACAAAAGAGGCTTTTGAAAATGCTATGCGGTTGGATATTGCTATGGGCGGTTCAACAAACACCGTTTTGCACATACTCGCGGTTGCAAGCGAAGCTGGCGTAAATTTCACAATGAAAGACATAAACGAGCTATCTCGCTCAACGCCTTGCCTTTGCAAGGTTGCTCCGAGCGTAAATTACATTCACATAGAAGATGTACACAGAGCAGGGGGAATTCCTGCAATTTTGGGTGAACTAGGCAGTGCAGGACTGCTGAATTTAAATGTGAATATGGTGCATTCTGGGAGCCTTGGCGAATATTTGAACAAATGGGACATTGCGCGTGGTTCTGCGAGCTTAGAAGCCTCTGAACGCTTTTTAGCCGCACCTGGGCGCAAATTCAATTTAGAAGCATATAGCCAAAACACAAAATACGGGAGCCACGATTTAGACAGAGAAAAAGGAGCAATAAGAAATTTAGCAAACGCATATAGCAAAGATGGCGGGCTTGCAGTTCTCTACGGCAATTTTGCTCTAAATGGCTGCGTTGTGAAAACAGCGGGAGTGGATAGCTCAATTTGGAAATTCACAGGACCTGCGGTGGTATTTGAAAGC
>Ga0268262_10007437_pt1 | contig 10203 bp, 8 predicted proteins | sample TergutNc150P3_FD_190354 | JGI IMG/M metagenome (GOLD analysis project Ga0268262, IMG submission 190354) | Nasutitermes corniger P3 segment gut microbial community from laboratory colony in Florida, USA - Nc150 P3 (SPAdes) (version 2) | ecosystem: Host-associated > Arthropoda: Insects > Digestive...
TAAACATCTGTGCAGTCCCGCCGCAAATGAACCGGTAATAGTCCCATACAGGCTGGATAAAACTTTAAGTTCTCAGGGAACCGTTGCACGCGGTGTTTGCGCAATAAAAGACGATTATCTTGTTTCGATTGAAGAGCTTACCGCCATTGAGCGGAAAGACGGCCGCATCATTAACGCCAACCCCGACGGTTCAATCCGCGAACTTGCGGCAGACAGTCCCGTGTCAATGAATTTCTGGGGGTTCCCTGAAACTATTCTGCCTGAATTCAAAAAATATTTTGAAGAATTTTTAAAAATCTTTGCCGCAGATATAACAAGCCATATTAAAAGCGAATGTTATATTCCCCTTGCCGCAGATCAATTTATCAAGCGGGGAATTATTAAAATTAAGGCCCTGCGCTCGGATTCCGACTGGTTTGGCGTTACATACCGTGAAGACCGTGAGGCGGCAGTTAAAAAACTGGATGAATTGACCCAGGCAGGTGTTTACCCGCCGTCATTATGGCAGCCAAACGGGGGAGCTCATTAAAATGAGCGTAGCGGCAATTTTATTCTGGACTGCCGTCCTGTCATTTATGCCGATTTCCGAATTGCGGGGAGCCATACCTTTTGCTGTAGCGCATAACATCCCCTGGTACTGGGCATATCTTTTTGCCGCTGCGGTTAACGCGCTAGTCGCTCCGGCTTGCTGGATATTTCTGGCAACTTTACACAAACTCTTTTACGGCACAGCGCCTGAAAAAGGTATACGCTGGTATAAAAACATTTTTGACAAGTTTGTTGAAAGAGCGCAGAAGAAGCTTTCGGTAAAATTTGAAAAATGGGGCTGGCTGGGCATTGCCGTTTTTGTCGCTGTTCCGTTGCCCATAACAGGCGCGTGGACAGGAACCCTGGGCTCATGGATATTGGGAGTTTCACGGCGGCGTACAATGCTGGCGGTAATAATCGGAGTTTTGGCAGCTGGAGCCATAGTCAGCGCGGTGGTAATGCTGGGAATAGAAACTTTTAATATTTTCATAAACAGCAAATGGAGATCGGTTTGATAATAGGCATTGATATCGGCGCAACCATTACAAAAGCGGTCTCAATTGAGAACGGTAAGCTTATCCGCAAAGTAAGAACCAAGGCTTTGGACGCGGTAACTTCAGCGACCGGCGCTTTTGGAAAAATTGTTCTTGAAAATGAAATTGCCATGAATGTTATTGAAAGGATCAAAATCACAGGCGTCGGCGCTTCCAAAATAAAAAACGATATTTTCGGGATTCCCACAAGCAAGGTTGACGAGATAAAAGCCATCGGCACAGGCGGGATGTTTCTTTCGGGAATGGATAATATTATTATTACCAATATCGGAACCGGGACCGCGATTATCGAAGCAAACGAGAAAAGTATCTCCCATTTTGGAGGATCGGGCGTAGGCGGAGGCACCATTATCGGACTTGCGAAAAAACTTCTGCCTACAGCTGAGTTCAGCGGCATTGTCAAACTTGCTCAGACAGGTAATTTAAGCAACGTAGATTTATTACTGGAAGACATTATGGAAACGGATATAAGTTTTCTTAACAAAGAAGCGACCGCCGCCAATTTCGGAAAAATGTCAGATAACGCCTCTTGCGAAGATATTGCGCTGGCGATTATCAACATGGTTTATCAGGTTATAGGGGTTCTTTCCGTGTTTGCTGCCAGAGCAAAAAACATCAAACGGGTTATTGTTACCGGCAACGGCAGCGGCAACAAACTGGGGCAGGAAGTGCTTTCCAATATTACATCATTATACGGCGTTGAATTTATCTACCCTGCCGACGCGGAGTATACCACAGCGGTCGGCGCGGGGCTTGCGTAAAATTGGTATAACGCTATGAAATATTTAACGCTGATATTTATTTTTTTGATCGCTTTAATTGTTTCATGCATTTCTACCGGTAACCTTAATTACAGTTCAAAAACAAAAATAGAGTCTGCGGAAATTTACCCGGTTACAGCTCCTGTTGCAGGCAATTACCCGCAAACTCTGTATAAATTTCCGTACAAGGCGCGTACGAATGAGTATCTTGATTATTCGCAAACCGTACAATGGGAACCTGATGTACGAAAAACCTTCGATACGGATACTGTGTACACGGCTATAGTACGTCTCGATCCTTTACATAAAAATTTTACTTTTAAGGCTTATGAAATAAATGACATAATAGGACTTCCTGCGGAAGGCGTGGACTCAATAACAATGGAAACAAAGGGAGATTCAATCGTTTTAAGAATAGTTTATGAAAAAACAGCGGGTAAAAATGCGGAAAGCAAACTTGTCTTTTGGGACGACTTTAACGGAAACTCTCTGGATTTTTCTAAATGGGATAACGCTCCTGAATGGGACAGGCAGGGACGCAGTTCATGGAGGGACGATATGGTTTCTGTGGGCGGCGGATTCCTTCATATTGGTTTTAAACGCGATCCTGTACTGGGAGCGGAAAAATCCAAAAACAGGGCTCTCGCGAATAACTGGATTCGCTGCGGAGCTGTCCGCACTCAAAAGAAGAACGTTTATATGCTGTTTTCAAACAGTTTTGGTTTTTATGAAGCGCGTATAAAATTACCGAAGATAAACGGAATATGGGGAGGATTTTGGCTGATGAGTCCGTCTCAGTGGATTATGACGGACGAAGGCGTTATCGGAACCGAGATCGATATTGTAGAAACATTCGACAGCCCGCGTCATCTTTATAACGCGGCTCTTAACTGGAACGGATACGGCAAAAACAGAAAAGCTGTGCATAGTTTTGAAAGTAAACTTCCTGATATTGATATTTTTGACGGCGAGTTTCATATTTTCGCGCTTGACTGGTCGCCTTCGGAGTATATTTTTTATGTGGACGGGGAAATATTTTGGCGCGTAGACGGCGGCGCGGGATTTAAAAACAGCGGTATTAACCAAAACCCGAACTATATCAAACTGACAATGGAAAGCGGCGAGTTTTCAGGCGCGATACCGGAAAATTTTACAGATGGCGAAATGCTGGTCGATTACGTACGTGTTTACAACCAGCCGCGATACAACTGAGTTGTCAGGAGTTTAAACAGGTTTTTCATACTAAAGCCGGGCAGCGTTTTATTCCGAGAAAATTACCTTGTCAAGTTGAATAACGCCTTTTTTAACTGTTATCTTTACCTGTACTTTTTCCGCTTCCGGCAGTAATACACCCTTGGTTGTAATGACATCTTTTGACGCCTTCAGATCCAGGGTTTCAAGCAAAGTTTCTCCGGCTGAAATATCAACCAGCGAATCCTCTGTGACAACCAGTTCCAAAGCTGTTTTTCCCAGCCCTGACGTATCGTAGATACTGTAAACGGCAAATTCATCTTGAGTTAATTCCAAAGTAAGAGAGTCCCATCCGCAGTCAAAACCTGATTTTCTTTTTTTTTCTTTTTCCCTTCCGGGTTTAATTTCCATGCCGCAGTCTGACCTGTACTGCGATTTACCGCTCTCTTTACGGACACCGCTGCAGGAAACGCCTTTACCCGGAAAAAGATCAAAATCGGTTCCCCGCACAACGCAGCCAGGCTGCCTGAGGCAATGGCGCGTAACGCCGGTATTTTGAGTACAATTCTTTACAAGCATATTTTCAAGATATTCACGAAGAATTGCCTGCGCTTCCTCATAAGAAGGGCGCGGCCCTCCTTCCGCGTAACCTGTAATCTTTTCCCATTGAGCGGGTTTATTAACCGATAATGGCGAATTAACGGTATTCATTTTTTTCCAGGGCCAAATGTTATACCCAATACCGAGATCAGCTGACAGAGGATACATGGCCGTAAACCATTCAAGCGCGTTTTCACCTGTTTCTCCAAGCCATAAAGGCTGGTTCAGGTGTTTTGAAACATCCGTAAATTCTTTAAAAGAATTTATATCAGGCAGACAGCCGTACCTGTGAAAGTGTATTACCATATTATCGTCATAACGTTTGTTAAAAATATCCGTCTTGGTAGACCAGCAATGTCCTTCAATGGAAAGCAAATGTTTATTATCATGTTTTCTTATAGCGCTCACAGCCTCATCGTAAAACCGCACAAGCTCAGGGATCAGGTGATCACAATCAACGATCCCTTCCCTGGGCGGGCGAATCGGCTCATTAAGGATATCATATCCGCCGACAATCCACCTGTTCACATAACGAGCGGCTAATTTTTCCCAAATCGCGATGGCTTTATCCCAACTGTCCTTATCCATAAACAAGCGCGGTAAATCATCGGTACAGTCATCAATGTTGGCGCCTGTCTGTCCTCCGGGCGCGCCGTGCATATCCGGAAAAGCGTACAGGTTATATTCCTCGCACCAGTTTATACAATTGTCCAGAAGCGTAAAACCGTCGTCAATCCAATTTAAGCCCGGCTCGTCTTCAAGCAGAATCCTCCAGTTAAACGGAATACGCACCGAATTGTATCCCAGCTCAGCCATTAGTCGGATATCTTCTTTGGTAATATACCTTATTCGGAATTCTTTCCAAAAATATTCGGAAAAAGAGGAACCGGTTAATTCGCGGACAACCTTTTCAATTATTCTTGGACGATCAAAGCGTTTATTGTGGCTGAGCCACATATAACCTTCGCAGAGAAGCCAATTGCCCAAACCCCATCCGTTGAGAAGTACAATGTCGCCTTTTTCATTTATAATGTTTCTTTCAGATGCCCTCAGGTAACCGTTTACAAGGCTGCGATCCATTTCTTTTCTCATTTTTCACTCCGTTACAAGTCCATTATTCTGTCGAGTTTTTTATTTTCTTTTTCTAATAATTCAATTGTACTGTTTTGTTTTTCAATTTCCAGCTTTAATATTTCTTTTTGTAATTCCAATTCACGTATTTTGTCTGTTTGAGCCCTCCGTTTATGCGAAAGGATAATAGCCGTAATCGGTATGGATAACGCCGCTAATGGTACTAATAACCCTGTTAAACCTCCCATATTATATAACTCCTTGTTTCAAGTCCGGCTTATTTAAAATTAAGGATCATTGGACAGAAATCATGATAAGCGTTACGGCAGTTAAAATAAGCGGTAACTTTTTCATTAATTAAAAATTATAACAGAAAAACGCTGTTTCTGTAAATTGCTGCGGCATTATTATTATTTTTAATAAAAATCTGTCGAACAGGTTGCTTTGCATCTATGCGAGATGTCTTTTCGGGAAATTCACCGCAATTAACTCTTGTCAAATCGCCGGAAGAGATTCGCTTAAAGCCTTGAGATAGTTATGGATTTTTGCAGGGTTACATCATAAGTTGTATTGTACTATTGTTTAATCATGGTTATAGATTTTCACACGCATATTTACCCCGAGAAAATAGCGGCAAAGGCGGTCGCGAATATCCATGAATTTTACACGATTAAAATGCAAATGGACGGCACTGTGAATTCCCTGCTTGAATGCGGAAAAGGCGGCATTGACCGTTTTCTTGTTTTTTCCGCCGCCGCTGTTCCCGAGCAGGTGCGGTCAATTAACGATTATATTGCGTCTGTCTGCCGCGAACATCCCCAGATGACGGGCTTTGGAACGCTTCACAAGGATTTGGAAAACCCGCATGAGGAAATTGAAAGGCTGATTGGGCTGGGACTAAAAGGGATTAAACTGCATACCGATATGCAGAAGTTTAATATTGATGATGAGCGAATGATGGATATTTACGCAATTATTGAGGGCAAACTGCCTGTTATTTTTCATACAGGCGATTACAGGTATACATTTTCCCACCCTTCAAGGGTTGCCCGCGTGCTTGATAACTTCCCCAAGTTATGTGTGATAGCGGCTCATTTCGGCGGATGGTCTATTTTTGATATTGCCTGGGATTATTTCCATAACCGCCGCTGTTATTTCGATGTTTCAAGCTCGCTTCCGTTTATCGGCAAAAGGAGAGCGGCGGAGCTTATACACAGTTACGGGGCGGAACGTTTTCTTTTTGGCTCGGATTACCCGATGTGGGACCCTGTTGTTTGTCTGAAGGAATTTTCAGAGCTTGATTTATCTGACAGTGAAAAAGAAATGATTCTATGGCAAAACGCGGCGGAGATTTTACAGATTAGAACATGAACTGAGCCTGCGCAACTTTATTATAGAAAAAATCCCCTGTTTATAATATATTTCAAAAAGGAGCAGCGTATGTATAAAACAGTTGATTCAAAAGTGAATTTTCCCAAGCTTGAAGAAGAAATACTTGGATTTTGGGAGCAAAATAAAATATTCAAAAAATCAATTTCTCAGAGGGAAAAAGAGAGCGAGTTTGTCTTTTACGACGGCCCGCCCTTTGCCACAGGTCTTCCGCACTTCGGTCATTTTGTGCCAAGCACTATCAAGGACATTATTCCCCGTTACCAGTGCATGAAAGGCAAAAAAGTCGAGCGCCGTTTCGGCTGGGACTGCCACGGCCTTCCTGTCGAAAATCTTATTGAAAAAGAGCTTGGTCTCAATTCAAAAACAGAAATTGAAAACTACGGTATCGCCAAATTTAACGAAGCCTGCCGCGCTTCAGTCCTCCGTTATGTTAAAGAATGGCGGCAGACTATCACACGGCTTGGCCGCTGGGTAGACTTCGATCACGATTACAGAACTATGGAAGCCGATTATATGGAAACAATCTGGTGGGTCATGAAGTCCCTTTGGGATAAGAACCTGCTTTATGAAGGCCATTACATTCTCCCGTACTGCCCCCGTTGCGCCACAGTCCTCTCCAACCATGAACTAAACCTCGGGGGTTATCAGGATGTGCATGATCCCGCGATCACCGTAAGATTCAAAGTTACAGGAGGGTTGGGGAATTCATCCTCTCTAAATACCTATCTGCTGGCGTGGACGACGACCCCCTGGACTCTGCCTTCAAACCTTGCCTTAACGCTTGGCCCTGAGATTGACTATGTTTTAATAGAAGACCTTTCTGCTCCCCGCGACCACTACATTCTTGCCGAAACGCGTCTTCCCGCTTACTACAAAGAGCCGTCCGAATATAAAATCGTATGGCGTAAAAAAGGCGCGCAGCTTGCAGGTATTCAATATGAACCGCTTTTTCCGTATTTTAAGGATGCGCCAGCCTCTTTCCGTACTTTTACAGGTGATTTTGTTACTACGGAAGACGGAACGGGCATTGTGCATACAGCTCCCGGTTTCGGCGAAGATGACGCGCGTGTACTCAAGGGAACGGGCATACCAGTTATCTGCCCTGTGGACGCTGAATGCAGATTTACGGACGAAGTTAGCGATTTTGCCGGATTGTTTGTAAAAGACGCTGACAAGGCGATTATTGAAAAATTAAGAGCGGAAGGCAAACTTGTAAAGCGCGATCAGATTCTACACTCATACCCACACTGCTGGAGGTGCTCAAGCCCGTTAATTTACCGCGCTGTCGGCTCGTGGTTCATCAGTGTTGAAAAAGTCAAGAAAGATATGCTGGAAGCCAACAACCAAATCTACTGGGTTCCGGAACATATCAAGGAAGGCAGGTTTGGCAAATGGCTGGAAGGAGCCCGCGATTGGGCAGTCAGCCGCAGCCGCTATTGGGGCAATCCGCTTCCAATCTGGAGATGTCCTGACTGCGGAAAAAAAGTCTGCGTAGGAAGCCGCGCCGAATTAAAAGAGCTTTCAGGTATATACCCGGAAGACCTTCACAAACACTTTGTCGATGAAATAACGATTCCCTGCGGCTGCGGAGCTAAAATGACGCGGGTTCCTGAAGTTCTGGACTGCTGGTTTGAATCGGGAGCTATGCCCTACGCTCAGAACCACTATCCTTTTGAAAACAAGGAATTCTTTGACAGCCATTTCCCTTCGGATTTTATAAGCGAAAGTCTGGATCAAACCCGGGGCTGGTTTTATACGCTTACAGTCCTTGCGGCCGCGCTGTTTAAAAAACCGGCTTTTAAAAACTGCATAGTTAGCGGTCTTGTCCTTGCAAGCGATGGTAAAAAAATGAGCAAGAGCCTTCGCAACTTTACAGACCCCAATGAAGTAATCAATACATTCGGCGCCGACGCCCTGCGGCTATTTTTGGTGCATTCGGCGGTATTAAAAGCCGACGATCTTCGTTACAACGACGAAGGCGTACGCGATATTATGAAAAGTATCATAATTCCCCTTTGGAATGCGTACAGTTTCTTCGTTACCTATGCGAATATAGACAAAGTTACCGCCAAGAGCGCTCCGGAAAAGCCTGTTAATCCCCTTGATCAATGGATACTTTCTGAAACTCAAACCCTTGTAGAAAAAACAGGCGGCGCTCTTGACGCGTATGACCTCAGCCGTTCTGTCGATCCAATTCTGCGTTTTATAGATTTGCTCAACAACTGGTACATCAGACGTTCCCGCCGCAGGTTTTGGCGGAGCGAGAATGACAGCGACAAACTTGAAGCCTACGGCGCTCTTTACGAAGCGCTCAAAACATTAATAATGGTTGCGGCTCCCTTCATGCCCTTTACGACAGACGCAATCTGGCAAAATCTGCGGCAGGAAAGCGACCCGGAATCCGTGCATCTGGCGGATTTTCCCGTTCCTTCAGAAAGGCGCCGCAACAAACCGCTTGAATTCCGCATGGCTTCGGTTATGTCCGCGGTTTCAATCGGACGCGCTTTACGCTCGCAGTGCAATATCAAGTCGCGCCAGCCTCTTCGCAGGGCGGAACTTGTTACGCGCAACAATGATGAAAAAAAGGCGCTGGTTGAAATGGCCGACATTATCCGTGAAGAGCTTAATGTCAAGGAGATTGTCTTTTCAGATAACGAAGAAGACCTTGTTGAGTACGAAGTAAAAGCCAATTTCCGCGTGTTGGGAAAGGAACTCGGCAGGGACATGAAAGCCGCCGCCGCCCGTATTGAGAATTTAAGCCACGCGGAGATTCATAGCGTTCTTGAAGGCTCGTCCCTTTCGATAGATATTCAATGTGAAGGCGGCGTGAGAGCGCTTGAAATAACAGCGGATAAACTGGATATCAGGCGCAATGAAAAGGCAAATCTGCGCGTCCTTAACGAAGGTACTCTGACTGTCGGCCTTGATACGGAAATAACACGCGAGCTTTCAATGGAAGGCGACATACGCGACCTTATCCGAGGTATACAAAATGCCCGCAAAGAAATGGGGCTTGAAGTTACCGACCGCATTGAACTGTATATTCACGGCTCTGATTCCCTTAAGGAAGCGTGGGATCGTTTCAATTTATTGGCCGCTGATGAAACCTTGGCGACAAAAACAACGTGGACGAAAGCGGACGGACAGATTGAGATCGAAGCAGGGGATGAAATATGGTTTGTAAAAATAACAAAAGCATAAGAATTATTCAGGCGGTAATAATCTTTTTTCTTTTTCTTTCATGCCAAACTGCGCCGAAAATTCATGATGTACCGGAGGGAACGCTTCCTCTTGCGAAAGGCGCTTCTGTTTATGTTATTGCAAATGCAATGCAGGCTCGTCCCATTATTGAACTGCTTCCAATAGAAGAATTAAATAATAAACAAACCAGACAAATGCTTGAAAAAACTGATTCCTTTGCGGCTGCCTTGTTTCCGCAGACAAGCGTCCGGAAGATACAGATTGCGGCAAACGGAAATTACCCGGGTTTATCGGGAATTGCTTTCACTTTTAATAAAAACTGGAAGAAACAGCGCGTTAAATCAGGCGGGAGTTACTGGCATTCGGCTGCTAACGGACTTTCAATAGCAATGAACACGAATCAGGCATTTGTTGTTTCTTCAGTTGATAAAACTCCTTTAGACCCTGTAACAGGCGAAAGCGGTGTAACAATGCCCGAAGGATTTTACGAATTCAGCCGCGGATATCCTGTTTCCTGCTGGCTGGAAGATACGGCTCCTTTATTAGACAGGATTTTTAGTAAAAATGAAATGCCTATACAGCTTAATGCACAGTATGTTTTTATCAATCTTTATCCCGCAGATTCTTCTGATCTACAAAACCAATACGAAGCGCTGATAAGACTACGGTTTGAAAACGCGCTCCAGTCGCGGGGTATGGCGGCTATTTTTAATTTGGCAGCCGGTTTAATGTCAAATGACAATTCAACACTTGCTTCTATTTTATTTGCCAATCCGGCTGTACAAAACGGACGCAGTCTTGATATAAAAACAAAACGCCTTACGGAAAAAGACATTACTTTACTTTTGGAAACATTTTTATTATAGTAAAAATAAATATGCCTACTTATGAATATGAATGTACAA
>Ga0268262_10007438_pt1 | contig 10201 bp, 5 predicted proteins | sample TergutNc150P3_FD_190354 | JGI IMG/M metagenome (GOLD analysis project Ga0268262, IMG submission 190354) | Nasutitermes corniger P3 segment gut microbial community from laboratory colony in Florida, USA - Nc150 P3 (SPAdes) (version 2) | ecosystem: Host-associated > Arthropoda: Insects > Digestive...
ATAATAGGGCATTTATCAAAAAAAGGACATTGTTTTTCCCCCAAAGAAAAAATAGAAGACATTTATGAAACATTAAAACTTAATCATACCATTACCGATTTTATTATTATTGAAGATGAAAAAGCCGTGGGCTTTATGTCAAGGATGGCATTTATTGAATTAGTAGGAGGCAGATACGGATTCAGTCTATTTTCAGGAAAAAATATTCAAGAGTTGGCGGGAGTTGATTTTTTAAGAGTAAACTGCAATATGCCGATTGATCAGGTTTCAAGACTCGCAATGCAGAGACCTTTTGAACAGCTTTACAGTCCAATTGTAGTTGAAAAAGAAGAAAAATACGACGGCATTGTAACAATTAAAGAATTGCTGGATTCTTCTACAAAAGTGGAAATTGATATTGCAATGCATTCAAATCCCCTAACAGGGCTGCCGGGTAATCTGTTAATTGAAAAAGAGATATTAGGCCGTATTTTCGGACTTCTTCCGTATTGCATTTTATATTTTGATCTTGACAGTTTTAAGGCGTACAATGACGCTTATGGCTTTCAAAACGGAGACAAAATGCTGGCGCTCGTTGCGGATATTCTAAGATCGTGTACCGTTAATAATGAATTCATTGGGCATATTGGCGGCGATGATTTTATCGTAATTTGCGATTATCACGAAGGCGATAATTACTGTAAAGCAGTATTGGAACAATTTTCAAAAAGAGTTACCGCGTTGTACCGTGATGAAGATGTAAAAAATGGTTTTATTGTTTCCAAGAACAGACACGGTGTTACGGAAAATTTTCCGCTTGCGAGTTTGTCTATTGCGGGTATTTCAAATAAAACAAAAACATATCAAAATAGTGATGGGTTTTCAAACGACATTGCTCAGCTTAAAAAGAAATGCAAAAAACAGCCCGGTAATTATTTTGAGATAATTTAATCCGGTGTTTTTTTGTTAAAAAAAAGCCCGGCCACTTTGTGGTCAGGCTTTCTCCTTTGTTGTTGTTTCTATTCTACTTAGTCACCGTAACCCAATCATACGCAGTGTTCGCGTCGAAACTATAAGCCGAAGTGCCGGAACCGCCGCTCTTGGTAGCGATAGGGTAAGTTTTGAATGTTATACTCCTGCCGTTGACATCAACAATGGTGTAACTGGGTATAAGCGCCTGTGAAAAAGCCAAGTTGGAGACAGGCAAGTTACCATTCTTATATTCTGTACTGCCGAATTTAGTGGCATTGCCGTTGGCGTCGGTACCCAGATACGGATAGCTTTGGTTATTGGCTACAGTACCGCTAAATGTAGTAGTTTTATCCGCGCTCACCAGGTAGTATTTCAGTCCGCTGGCTGTGTTAAACGTTAAATAGATAGGATTACCGGGATTGGTATATGTATTGGTCTTGGTTGTATTAGTTGGCACGGAAACCTTACCGCCATCCATGCCTTGCAAAGGATAACTGCGGGCGTATACATGGTCATGCCCTGTAATTACAAAATCAACTCCTTCATTGGACATAAGCGTTTCAAAACCGCCTTCCACATAGAACTGTAATTCCGTGTCGGCGCAATGGCTGGCAACGCTGGCGGTGGATTTATGATGCTGAACAATGAGCCAGTCGTATTTTCCCGTATGAGCGGCTTTTGCGCTCTGAATTGTAGTTTTGAAATTGCTATCAATGTAAGTTTTGGCACCGGCTTGTGAAGTCTGAACAGGACCAGTGTCCAGTACCACAAAGAGAATGTTGTTGTAACGGTAATAATAGTTTCTTCCTCCACTAGTCGAAGTAGTTGTTGTCTGCCCGGGCCAGTTGAAGTGGTAATTATAATGAAGGTTAATGTCGTGGTTACCGGGTACGGGGGCATAAGGAAGGTTTCGCAGTCCATCCGGCGCAAAGAAGCTCGTGTATTCAGCTTCATTATTGTTGGTTATACCATCAATCTGATCTCCGCAGCCTGCGATAAAGCTTACGCCCGCGGCGACAACTTTCTGCATCGTTTCTTTCCAGCCTTCGGCGGTCTTAGCGCCGCCTGAAGGAGTATACCTATTGAGAGAATCCCAAGAACTTGTGGAAATCTGCGGATCTGTTATTACAGCAAACTTGAAATCGCCGGTGGCGGCGGGAACTTTGAAATTGTACAACGCGCTCCAGTTAGTCCCGTCGCTGGACACCGCGTACTGGTAACTTGAACCTGGTTCCAGACCCGTTACTGTAGCTTTATGGGTTGTATTGCTTCCCGCAGTGGTCGGTGCTGCTCCGGTTACCTCAATTAATTTGGTTCCCGCAGTAGCGGTTCCTTTAATGAACCTGATTTTTGCAACCTTATTGGCGGTGGTGGCATTTGCTGCATACCAGTTAAGCCTAACCTCCGTTGTGTCATTTCCCGGCGTTAAACCAAGTGTTAACACGCTGGCTTGAGATTGAACTCCCCAGTTCAGCGCATTTGGTCCGCTTATATAATTTATTTCAGTTTCGCCGCCCCCTGTAGATCCTCCTGCGGTTATAGTCAATGTTCCTGCCGCAAGCCCGGGTGCCGCATTCCAGACGGGTTCCGCCGCCGCTACGTCAAAAGTTACAGTATAGCTTCCGGCAGTTGTGGGGAGTGTCGTAGAACCATTGTATTTAATGGTTACTGTGCCGGTTGATTTGCCGTCTTTGCGCGTTATGGTTACAGCAGTAACGCTGCCCGCTGTCTGGTTCAGGTTACCGATGTCATAATCAGCGGCTACGGGGGTTCCTTTAATAATGAGGATTCCCGCATGAAGCGCGCTTGCCGGGTTCCAGCCTGCCGCCGCCGCCACATCAAAGGTTACATCGTATTTTCCCGGTTGAGTTGGAAGCGCCTCACTTTTGGCATAGGTTGTATCGTCTCTTCCCGCGTAATGAACCGTTACCGCGCCGGTTGATTTGCCTGATATCGCCGTTACCGTTACGGCAGTAACACTGCCCGCTGTCTGGTTCAGGTTGGAACTTATATTGTAATCACCGATTACGGGGGTTTGTTTAGAGGGATCACCAATGATGAGATTCCCCGCCTCAAGCCCGGTTGCCGCGTTCCAGCCATCCGTCTCTGCCACATCAAAGGTTACGGGGTAGGTTCCCGCTGTGGATGGAAGCTCAGTTTTACCGTCATAGAAAATCGTTACCACGCCGCTTGATTTGCCTGATTTCGGCGTTACGGTTACGGCAATAACGCTGCCTGCTGTCTGGTTCAAGCCGTCAATATCGTAATCTCCGGCGGTCGGCGTTTGGGGCTCGCCTTCTTCCGGTCCTTTGGGTACTTCGGGCCCTTCGGGTATCCCGGGTCCTTGAATTCCAAGTACTTTTCCTGATATAACAAGATTATCCTGGGGACACGCTCCCATAACTATTGCAAAAGATGAGACAAGAAGCATAACAGCCAATTGCAACACCGGTAATTCTTTCAGTTTCTTCAATAACATGGTTTTCTCCTTAATTATTTTAACATACCAAATAATTGGAAATATACTCCAAAAAATTAAAATTTGGTTAAATTTTATCCACTGCATTTTTCTCAATCTATGTTAGAAAATAGTTAGATTTGTTAAAAATTGGTAAAACTCATTATCTTCATTAATGAAAAAACATATATTGAAAAAATGTTATAAAAAGGAGAAATGCATGAAAAACAGGGTTTTTACCCTTGTGTTACTGTTGTCCATGATTGCGGCAGCGGGAGCGTGGGCGCAAAATTTGCCTGCCAACCTTTGGTCGTCACCTCAAAGTACCACTACGGAAGGAAGATACCGCAGTAACGCGGATGATTTTATCCGGCCGGATGCTTATACCGGCGTAAAATTTAACAGATGGTTTGGAATGGCATCCTTTCTAAACAACACAAATAACGAGGCTGTTGCGACTCTCGGTTTTGCGACCTCGTTATCCAAAGTATATATCAGCGCGTTTTACAGCGGTAATTTCTGGACAAACAAACCGGAGAACAACTACATTGAACAGGAACCTGCCACAGCTCCAAACGGCGGCGCAGACGATAAGACCTATGATGTCTACGACTCCATTAGTGTGAGCGGGTTAACAAACCCCGTCAATAATATTGCGTTATTAATCGGCGCAGCCAATATGGGTGTCAGAATTACCTACCGTACCACTTATCAGTCGTTCAAAGAAAAAAACATTGTAACCGGGGACCAGTTATATAAAGACTACGTTGACGAAAGCGGTTATACGTCACTGCAAATTGCCTGGGCGATGGCGAAGGACTTAACCAAATACGGAATCAGGCCTTATGTAACTGTTGATCTGACATTCAACCGTGATTATCAAAAGACGAAAGCAAAAGGCGCTGATGCTGACGGCGTTTCCGGCGCAAAAATAGAACGCTCGTTGAATCACTTTGATCCGTCATTTGGCGCGGGTCTTGGAGGCTTTACCTTCTATAACCAGGATGGTTTTAAGGCCTCAGCCGATCTTGATTATGTACTTACCTTCAACATCTATTCTAACGAGTACAGTTATGTGAAGGATGGCGTGTACAAAACCGGTACAATTACCGGAACGTATAGTCCCGGCAGTAATCCTTATGTTCAGGAATATTTTATATCAAATTTGATTACCCCTTCGATCAGCGGCTCATGGAGCGAGGACAGACTGGCGCTCAAGTTTAAACTTAACCTGCCGTTAACTTTCTCCAAAAGAGAGCAAGATTCTATGAACGTGGATAGTTCCGGTGATTTGGTCTATCACGGTGACAGTAATTTAACCTCTACGTTTATCTTCCGGCCTGACCTGCGGCTTGCCATGCAGTACAAAATCATTCCCAACAAACTTATCTTGAATACCGGCGCGCGGATTCAGACTACCGCTATTACCCGTGAAACGATTAGTCAGGAACACTACACCAACAACAAAAGAGATTATGGGCGGAGGATACACAATAACTCGTTTGGCGGCACTTTCATCAATCGTTTTTCCATTGGCCCTACCTTTTATCTTACGGAAAATTTCTGGGTAGAAGCCACTACCGGAGTTACCAACGCCTATGGGAATGAGGGAACTATTGATGTATTTGCGCCCGGCGGCCTGTTCTCTTTCGGAAGTATTTTGGTGGCGCTGAAATTTTAGGAAGTTTTATGCCGGAAGGTAAAGAATCGCAAGACACAAAAATTAAATTGTTTCCAATTATACTGGGAATCAGCGCCGTTGTCTTTATAAATATTTTAAATTATTACAGAAACAAATGCGTCCTATTATCAAGCCTTGCCCATCTTGCTTTTACCATGTCGCTCTTCCTTATTTTAATAACGGTTATTGATCAGTTAAACAGGTCGGAACTTTGGAAGAAAGGTAAAAATTTTTTTATAAAGAATAAGATTCCCCCGGAAATGAATCAAGAAGCCGAAAAAACGGAAAAAATCCGCGAACAGCGGGATGATCTAATCGAAATAAAAAAGGAAAACGTTTTACCGCCGCATCAGGAAAGCCTGAGTATTGAAAAACGTATATACCGGATTTTATATATCATCTCCTTTTTAGGTATAGCGTTTTGGCGCACAAGCGGATTTTTTAATGTTATGCCTTTGTCGTATGTTGAAAATTACCGGCTCGGCATCTTAGACGCGGTATTGCTGCTTATATTTCCATGCGTCGCTATCCTCTACCTAAAAATGAGAAAAGACCGTGATTCATGCCCAACAGATAAAGTTTCCCGCGATATACTCAATCTTTTTTCCTATGTTTCATTTGTCTGCGCGGCGGTTATCACGGCGGCCTCGGTTCTTAAAATAAATATTCTCATAATTTTACCGTGGGTCTATTACGCCGCTTTATTATATCTGGTTGTTTCACTGACGGTTAATATTGTACTTTCGATGTTACAAGGAAACATTTTAAATTTTAATTATTCGCTGTTTCCGAAAATTACGGGTTCTCAATTTGCGGAATCAACAGCACAGTGGAAAATTTCCCTTAAATCGCTGTATACAATACAGTATAGCTTAAAAATTTTACCCGCTCTTGCGCTTGTCCTTATTTTTGTTTTATTTGCTTCTACAAGTATTTTTGTCGTACAGCCGCATCAACAGGCGGCGGTTTATCACTTTGGAAAACTTAAACCTTCTTCCATAAAAGACTCAGGGCTTCATTTTAAATTTCCCTGGCCTGTGGATAAAACGGAAATATACGATGTTCATCGCGCCGCTTCCATGCAAATCGGTTATGAATCGTCGGGAACCGCTGATTTTTTATGGACGCAAAAGCATGATATTGGCGAGTATATGCTGCTTCTTGGCAATGGTAATGAAATGGTCGCGGTGAATTTAAAGATTATGTATGTCATTTCTGATTTATATTCGTATATCAAAACTTGCACAAACGCGGAAGCGGTATTAAGCGCCGCCGCTTACAACGCGCTGATGACGCGCACCATCAATACTACGCTTGACTTGTTTTTAAACGAAGACAGAAATTCCCTTTCGACGTCTGTATTGGACGAGTTGTCTGATTTTTGTAAATCGGAAACTCTGGGATTTTCCGTTGTGCAGGTTGTTGTTGAAAACATACACCCTCCCGTAGAAATTGCGGATGTTTATCAAAATGTTGTAAGCGCTTCCGTTGATAAAACAACGGCAATTACTCAAGCGCATACCTACGCCGAAACAAAAGTGATAGAAGCGGCAAAACAGAGCAAGTTCGCTGTTGACAGCGCAAGAGCCATGCAATACAACAGGACAAGTGACGCTCAAAAAGAGGCGGCTGTTTTTTACGCGGCGGCGGAAGCATACAGAATTTCCCCCGGCTCTTATGAATTAACCAAAAACCTTGATGTATACGAAAAAATTATAAAAGGCCATAAAGTGTATGTGTTTTCTCGCGGAACGGAAAACGCAATATCAAAATTTATTATAGGAAAAGTAAATACTGTTAATCTATTGGGTGTTAATAAAGGAGACAGTAATGAGTAAAATATACAAGGCGTTATTTGTTTTGATTTTTATTATTATAGTCGTGGCGGCAGGATTCACATTTACCGTAAAAGAAGGTTACAGCGCCATTATCTCGCGGTTCGGGAAAATTGTTAATGAACATAACGAGGCGGGGCTGTATTTTAAGCTTCCCTGGCCTGTTGATAAGGTAATAACATATGATACCAGAAATCAATATATGGATTCCGGTTACAACGAAACCCTTACCAACGATAAGATTAATATTATCCTTCAAACCTATATCGTGTGGCGCATAACAGATATTAAAAAGTTTCACACAAGCATAGGAAATTATAACGCCGCGCAAAGACATCTTAACGACTTGACGGCAACGGCAAAAAACAGCGTTCTGGGAAATTACCGGCTTTCTTCACTGGTCTCAACCAATGTTGAAGAAATTAAAATAGATGAAATATGCCAGGCTATCGAAGAAAAAACAGCCCGGTCCGCGCTTGCCAATTACGGCATTGAAATTCAAACGCTCAAAATAAAACGGCTTGCGCTCCCTGAAGCCAACATTAAAAGCGTTTTTAATCAGATGATAGCGGACCGGCAAAAATATGTTTCCCAATTCATTGCGGAAGGAGAACGCGACTCCGCGATAATCGCGGGAGAAGCGGACGCAAAAGCCGCCGAAATCTACGCGCAGGGCAAACTTGAAGCGTCGCAAATTGACGCTGAAACGGAAAGAATGATCGCGCGTATTTATGGGGAAGCCTATGACAGAAACTCAAGGTTATTTGTCTTCTTGAAAAAACTGATGGCGCTTGAGAATTCCGTAAACGCGGACACAACCGTAATTATGCGCGCAAATGAATCTCCGTTTGACATAATAACGGGGTCAAATTAGGCGGCGGCGGATGAAAAACAGGGTCTTTATTGTTTTTACGCAAATAATGGAATACATTATCAAATATTTTAAGTTGACCGTGTATTTCACCGCTGTCTTGATTGTGTTTTCCGGCGTATACCGCGTTGAAAGCAGCCAAACTGCCGTTGTGCTTCGTTTCGGAAAATTGCTGGGTAATTCGCCGGAACAACAAATTAAAAAGCCAGGGCTGCATTTTGCCTTTCCGTTTTTTATAGACAAGGTAATAAAAATTCCGGTACATACCATGCAGGAAATAGAAGTTACTACACATTATAAACCGCAAGGAAGCGTAATTTCCCCTGACATTGATAAAAACGGCTATGTGTTGACCGGTGATAAAAATGTTATACTGATAAAGGCAAAAATAAAATATCAAATAAATGATCCGGTGCGTTACACGTTATTTATAAGCGATGCCGGAAAAATATTTGATGGTATAATCAGCGGAGAATTAACCTGTATTGTCGCTCATTCTGATGTGGATTCAATACTAACAAGCGGCAGGGCGCAATTATCAAGCGATGTTATACAAAATTCTCAAAGTATTATCAATACATTAAAATTGGGAATCCTTATCTCCGGCGTAGAATTAACCGAAATTACCGCGCCCGCTGAAACTATCCGTTATTTTGAAGAAGTAAGAAACGCGGCCATATACAGAGCGACCAGTTACCAGCAAGCGCAGGAATATGCCTCTAACAGGATACTTGGAGCGCAAGCGGCGGCAAGCGTACTTAAACAAACCGCTATTTCCGATCAATCTGCAAAGCTGATTAAAGCGCGTAATGAAATGGCGGAATTCTACGGGTTGTACGACCAGTACGCAAGGAATCCGCAAATCATCATGTCGGGAACATTCAGGCAGAGAACGGGCGCGGTTTTGAACAAAGCGGGCAAGTCAATAGTGATTCCGGCAGGTGTAGAATCACCGACTTTTCTGCTGCCATAAGGAGAAATAATGAAAAACATGGCTGATAATGACGGCAGTGTACATCCTGCGGATGTACATCTTGCAGATAACGAAAAACAAAAATTCAGAAACAGTATCTTGTCGCTTTCCGGCGCGCTCGTTTGCCTTGCTGCGGCTCTTATTTACGGAAAAATTTTTCCCCAGCAGGATATAATTCAGGCGTTTATTTATCTTGCGGGTATTTGCATAATCGGGTTCCCCATGTTAATTATCGCAGTACAGGGGCTTGTTTCTCAAAATATGAAATACGCCATGGAAATACTTGTCTCGATAGCGATGATCATCTCAACATTAAGCGGACAATTTTTGCTTGCAATACTCATTCCCGTTATTCTTACCTTTGTTCATTTTCTGGAAGAAAAAAGTATTATGGGCGGGCGCGACGCGATTGAAGGCTTAAAAACAATGCAGGCGGAAAGAGCGATTGTAGAAAAAGACGGGAAAGAAATTGAGGTTGGCGCGAAGGATTTAAAAACCGGCGATATAATTATTATAAAGCCGGGTATGTTTTTACCTGTTGATGGCGAGGTTTTTTTTGGCACGTCAAGTATCGACCAAAAATCACTTACGGGCGAATCAATACCAAAAATAGTTGAAATAGAAGACCAGGTGTTCGCGGGAACGGTTAATATAGACGGCAATATAAAAGTGAAGGTAACGAGGGAGTACGCGGATACTTCTTTTCAAAAAATAGTAAAACTTCTTGAAGATTCAGGACACATTCAGATTCCCGACACCAAAATTGTTGACAAGTTTATATTTTACTACATTCCGCTGACGCTTGTTACCGCGCTGTTGGTGTGGTTGTTTACGCAGGACATTAACAGGGCTATAGCTATTCTTGTCGCAAGCTGTCCCTGCGGACATCTGCTTATCAATTCCGCTCCCATGATTGCGGTGTTGGCGGCGGCAGCCAAGAAAGGAATCCTTATAAAGAATTCATCGTTTGTGGAACATCTTGGCGAAACAGATTATCTTATTTTTGACAAAACGGGAACCATAACCAACGGTATTCTGGAAGCCAGCAATTTCCATTTGGATCACGCCCATGATTTTAATGAACTTGTTTTGACTGCTTCCTGCGTCGCGCACGGCTCGCTTCATCCCATATCAAAATCTATTGTCTCGTTATGCGAAAGAAAAGACATAGATAGAGATTATGAAATAAAAGAACATATCGGAAAAGGTATTGAAGGCAGGAAAGGAAACGATACGATTTATCTTGGCAGTTATAATTGGATACGCTCACTTGGCTACAATGTCACCGCCCAATACGAAGAAGCGGGAACCTGCGACTGGGTTGTTAAAAACGATAAAATACTTGGCTGCATTGTATTCAAGGATACGCCGCGTGATGATGCCGCGCAGACGGTAAACCAGCTTAAAAGCCTGGGTGTTTCAAAAACCTGTC
>Ga0268262_10007439_pt1 | contig 10201 bp, 15 predicted proteins | sample TergutNc150P3_FD_190354 | JGI IMG/M metagenome (GOLD analysis project Ga0268262, IMG submission 190354) | Nasutitermes corniger P3 segment gut microbial community from laboratory colony in Florida, USA - Nc150 P3 (SPAdes) (version 2) | ecosystem: Host-associated > Arthropoda: Insects >...
GCCGACAATTTTACCGCTGCGGTAATCCTGAAACGTCGTTACCCAAGGGCGGATAAGTTTGCCGTGGTAAAGCACAACGCAGTCAAGCACATGGTGATCGGATACGACCAAATCAAGCGATCTGTATCTGTTGATGTTCTGTTCCACATACGGCAGATACAAATCATCGAAACGCTTTTTACCAAGCCGTAACAAATCACGCTCCGCAGGCGGTATGCTCTGCAAGAACCGCGCCGCCGTTTGATAGGTACAGCGTGAATGAGGGTAGGCATGGAGCATATTCCGCCATGCGTGGGACATTGTAGGGCGAGTATTCACCAGCCAGAACTTTTTTAACAAACTGCGCTCAATATCGCTCAATGTTACTCCGGCGCCGCTTTTCTTTATCCCGTAACGAGGAGCGAGCGCAGCCAAAGCCTGCGTCCCGACTCCTCCGGCTTCCTTCTGTTCCTTCAGCCAGCGGTACAACGTCCGCGCTGAAACATTGCCAAGCTCTTTTTGAAGATGCGCCCCTAACTGTCCGCAGTTATACGCGTCAACAAAGTCAGCGATATTCAGTCCGCTTTGATGGTACTCGTATATCAGGGCGCTTCGGTTTTGCGCCGCTTCCCGCGCTTTGTCCGTCAACTGCGAAAGACCGCCTTCGCCTGTTCCGTCAACAGCCTGCATTTCTCTTTCCGCCAGCGCAAGCTGTACCCCTGCCGGCAGACGGTTTTTAAGAAACACAAGACCGCCTTTTCGCATAACGCATGGCCAACCCTCGATACGCGCGCGTTTCATTGTTTCTTTGCGGCTTAACAAGAGAGCCAACGCTATTACCGATGTTTTGATATAGTCTGTCATGACGCCTTCTCCTTTGCCTTGGCTTCCGCCTGACGCATTTTTTTGATTTCGGCTCCTGTGCGGCTTGGAAACAGGGAGTCTACAGGCTTGCCGAGAAAATCCGCGATGCGTTGTTCTGTTTTTTTTGATCGCCGTCGTCCGCAAACGGTCATAGAAACTTGAGATTGCAATAGGTTGAGAGACCTTGCTAAACTACTGATAGTCATATCTTGTTCTGCTAAAGCAACCATGACTTTGTGACGCCGTTCATGATCCAGAGGATAAGGACGGCTGCCAAATCCGTATTCTCGCACGATACTCATATATCCTCCTTTGCGCCGTCATTGCAAATGACAATTGACAGACGCGAATAATTGCGCTATTCTTTTAGCAAGGTCAGTGCAAATTCATCTCTGACCTTCATGTGTAGCCTGACCGGGTAAACGTTGTTTACTCGGTCAGGTTTTTTTTGTGCTTATAAAAACCCTCCCTTCGTGGTATGATTGAGTTACCACACTTAAACACAGCCACAAAAGGAGGGCAAAGAGACATGAACGAAGGAACCGCTATATTTGTTTCCGCAATCATTACAGTCGGCGGAATGGTAGTAATTCAGTTATTGAATTACCTTCAAAGGAATAAAGATTTTGAAGAACAATCATTCAGGGAAGCCTATCAAAAAAGGCTTATGGTTTATGAAGATGTTATAAAGGAATTACAAAACGCAGTCATGCTAGATATTGAAAAAATAGTAAATATAAAAGGAATCGAAATGGTTGAGATAATACATGAAAGAGCCCATTTATTGGATACGCTCATGTCCAGACTCAGTCTTTTCGGAAGTACCAATTCCATAGTTCCTCTTCTTACCCTCCATAAGTATATACTTGAGGTACATACGAAATGCCTCAATCTCCCTGTCGATGAGGCGAGCCGTTTCGCTGTTGAAATCAATGGGCTCTTTAAAATTGCTAACCATGAGTTCATCGCTATTGTTTCTAAAGAAACGGAAAAAAATTTTGTTGACAAGAGAATATCTAAGGTCATCAAAAAATTCGCTGCTAATAAAGGTTATAAGAAGCCATGAAGGTATCGTGATGTAGAAAAATGGCAGTGTTATAAAAAGAGATTTTCCAGTAAGAGCAGCCCACATTAAAAGATGGCTACCGGTTATAAAGATTAAAAGCAATCCGCACATAAAATCCTCCTTAAAGTTTTGCCGGACTTTCCCGGCAGTCAGTACGATTCGGTCTTCTCGTACATTGGCGTCTCGATATAGTCCGCCACCCTGTCTGCCCTGCTTCCCGGATAGGTCTTGTAGACATTATCCTATCTAGCGGTATCCCAAAAGGGATTGGAATCGGCGGGAGTTGAACCCACAGGACAGCGATAAAACCTGCAAGGATTTAAAACGCTGTCCGTCCATATACGACTCCAAGGCCTGAGGCTTACGCCTCGGCTCAATCTCGTAATTGTTGATTTTGGACGCAAGGTTTACGATTCCCGCGTTCAGGGTCAAACACCGAGGACGGCGTGCATCCGCGCCGTTGCCCCTGCTCCCCGCTGTCAAAGAACACTCCGAAAACTCGACATTTTGTCGGTTTTGTGCGATACTTAAAGTGGTGATAATCTATCACCACTTTTTGCATACCCTGTAATATGTGGTGATAATCTATCACCACAATGTATATATATAACCATTTCGGATATTTGTCAACAGTTATTTATACAAAATGTCGAAAATAATTTTATGAGAGGTCTTTTTTGGGCAATATAGATATACAAATTGGTGAACGCCTTAAAATAGCGAGAATAAACCTAGGGTTTGATAAGGCTGTGGCATTTTCTGGAAAATTAGGACTAGAAAACCAAACTTATGGAAGATATGAAAAAGGCGACCGTAGCTTACCTGATGAGATAAAACTTCAACTGTTCGAAATGGGTATAAACATTTCTTGGCTTGTAACCGGCGAAGGCGAAATGTTTACAAAGTCTGCCGGTAGTGATGTAGCCACTGTAGGGCATCAGATTCCGCTTCTCAGGCAAAAAGTATCTTGCGGTCCGGGGCAGCACTGGGAAGATGAAGCCAACATCGATCGCTATGTAAACGTTTTTGATTTGGTTCCCCGGCTGAAAACAGGCAGAGTTTACGCTATCCCGGTAAATGGCTCATCAATGCTTGGCGCCGGAATAAAGGACGGCGATATTGTGCTGTTTGAAGCCAACAAGGATCAAGATACCCATGACGGTATATATGTTTTTTCTCTAGACGGCGATGTATACTGCAAACGGCTCGAATTTGATGCCCTTACCCAGCAGATTAAAGTGTTTTCCGTCCGGGTCGCCGATCTGGAGAAAGCCGAACTTGCCATGAGTTTCAAAGTAGACGATTCTAGTTTGTCGGATCGACTGCAAATCTTTGGACGAGTTTTTGCGTGGTTCCATCCTGAGAATTGGGGAGAATAAAATATGAATCTTCTTAATATTTCAACTTGTTATAAAATATTATTTTGCCGATATTTAGAGGTAAGGAATGAGAAAGAAAAAACCTCATCCTTATAAGTATCTAAAATATAAAGGATGTTTTGGAGGTTCATATAAATCTGAGAAAACAAGCCAGAGGCTAGTAAAACTTGGAAGATCTATTGAAATTTATGATGAGTCAGTTTTTGCAGAAGTAACAAAAGCTTTTAATGAGGTTTTGAATAATCCCCAAAAAGCTCTATATATGAGGAAAGTTAAAATGATAACGATAAGTGGAGGATTGTTATTAAAAGCTTTTTTTGATGAATTTTATATTAAATACGGAAAAAAGCCGTATATTAAAGGACCGAATGATAAGAAAATGAGGGCTGTTTTAAATTATTTGAGAATAAAAAATTATAATGATGTAAATGTTGAAAATTATCCTGACATAATGTGCTGGCAGATTTTCACATGGGATCATACGCACGATATAGAATTTGGAAAACTTCTTGATACCGAGATAATTCCAAAATGTTGGAAAGGAGACCATGCAATCTCCAAACACTCCTCAAATATAGCTACCTCTGTTGCCGAAGCTTTATTGAATTGTAAGGAACATGCATATACAGGTGGTAAAAGCGATTCAAATTTTAAACAATGGTACCTTGGCGTTGGTGAATATCCAGATACAAATAGATTCTCATTTTGTATTTATGATAAAGGTATAGGAATAAAAGCAAAGATAAAATCAAACCCAACAAATTGGTTTATCAATTTTAAAGATTTAACTACTCCAGACTCTGCAATAATTGAGGCAGCAACAAAAGGAAAGCGAGTTATTTCAGAAGATGGTCGTGGTCAAGGATTAAAAAATGCTATAGAATTACTTAAAAAGAACAACGGACATATGGATATTTTTAGTGATTGTGGTTATTATTCCAGTTATAATAAGAATAGTGGAAGAGATAGAAAACCAAAATTGGAAGGGACAATGGTATCATTTTCATTTCCAATAACTTATAGTAAGGACGATTTGTAATTATGGAGAAAATAATGAAAATTTGTGAAGTGTGCAGAGGGTATGAATACGAGGGACCTCGATTTATAAAATTAGGTCCATTTTCAGGTGAAGAATTCAGAGAGAAACATCTTTCCAATTGGCTGAATACTTTAGATGATCAGGAAAAGGCAATTATTGATTTTGAAGGGACAAGAATGTATTCCCCGTCTTTTCTTGAAGAAAGTTTTGGAGGGGTTATTCGAAATGCAAAGACAGAGAATGATGCTGAAATAAATAGAAAAAAGCTGAAGCTTGCTGAATTTATTAATATTGATCCTGATTGGAAAGAAAAGTTGGACAGTTACATTGAAAAAGCAAAATATACAGCAAAAGTAAGTAACACTGCAAAATGAAGTTTGAGTCAGCTGATGTAATATCAATATCCGCTATTTTTATAGCTGTAGTAACAACTATAATTCAATATATATATGAAAGTAAACAAGAATGGCATAATGCTTGTGAATTACTTTTTAAGAGTATGGATTCTCTATTTACAGAAATAAAGGAATTGGCAACAAAACCAGATAAAACTAACCATATTTCATATCAACAATATTTAAGCCAGCGAAAAAACTTATTATATCACTATAGAAAGAGATTTTTTCTTCATAAAAAAAGTATAGATAAAGCATTATATATTATTTCTGATCTTATGGAGATGCCTTTATATGCTGATTATGAAGAATTAATGAACAAAGGATTTAAAAAAAATAAAAAAAAGAATAAAATATATTATTCATTTATTAATGAGATCCGAAATTATACAGCTAAAGCATCCGAAGCTCTATTAAGTTAAAAGCCCATAAACCGCCCAAATCAGCCCTAGACGTATAATTTCCCCCTTTTAACAAAAGGATTGCTTGTAGAGCCAATAGACCGTCAAAAAAACGTCTAAAAAAATGCCCTATAACGCTGAATTTGCGGTATTTTGCGTATAGCCAAATTTTAACTGTTTTTAATCTGTTAAATTAGTGGTAAAATAAGGAAAGTGCCGGGAAAGAAAGGAGGAATGTAATGTCCAGATTTGAAGACGCTGAGTATCACCTTCAAAGCGCGAGGTCATCAGAAAAACGCGGTGACTACCTTGGGGCAAGGATGGGGTATTTAAAATGTGTTGAATCCTATAAACAGGCAGGAGCGACATCGGAACTTGAGCAAGCTTCAAAGGAATACGAGTCCTTTGTTCAGCGAGACCCAATATTTAAAAAACTATTTACGGCTCTTGATGCGGGAATAAAAGAGAATCCTGGGATTCTCCAATCAGAGATTACAGGAAAATTTGAGACAATGAATTGGGGGCAGTTATACAACTACGATCGTCCTATAGCAAAAGATGACGTGTATTATGCCCTCTACTTCGCTGACAAATTTGGATACATCACCAGAAAAAAGAAGGGGCGCTCTTATGAATTGTTTTCAAACGGAGGTTAGAATGGGAAAAAAAGAAAATCAAGGAGATATTACCAACAAAGTTATTTTTCATATGACTGTTTATTTCTTATTTTCGATTGCTTTTATAGCTGCCGGTGAATTTGCTGGTTGGGTTGGTGCATTTATTGTAGCTATAGCCTTTTGTGTATGGGCATTCATCATAACCGAAATACGAAAAAAAGCAGGAACTTTTTTTTTATAAAATATTTAAACTCTCCTTTATCCCATTTAGAGTAACATTCCTTTCATGCCTTTATGCTGTAAGGCATGAAAGTACGAAAAAGAGAAATAGCGAAGGTCGGCATATTCGGTTCTAAAGACAATCCTCAGATTGTCAACGAAAAAGACCTGAAAGAAATCGCCGAAACATTTGCGGAAATCAAAAAAGCCCCGGTATCACTTAGCGGACATTATCCCGATCCCTCATCTCCCCGGTTGGGTAATGTGGTAGGCGTCACTTATGACGATAAAACGCAAACCCTCACAGGCGAAATAGAGGAAGAAGACGCTCTCGCCGAATCCGTAGACTCAGGATATTATCCCGACGTTTCCATTGGAGCAAAGCAACGAGCCAGTGACGGAAAAATGTATCTTCATCATTTAGCGTATCTGGGCGAAGAACCTCCGGCTATTAAAGACCTTGTTAAAGAAATTAAAGACGATCTCGGCATAGCCGCGGGAGACGCCGCCGACTGCCGCATCCTTCCCTCACCATCGGAGAAACGTTTTTATCTCTCCGACACACCCCCCGAAAAAAAACAAAACATAGAAAAGGAGTCCACCCCAAAATCCGGTGCGGAGCAGTCTTCGAGTCCAGAAGGCGGTTCCGGGACCGCCGGAGGCGGGGCAGATTCCGCAAAACAAGTCAAGGAGGTCTGTACAATGACAGACGAAGAAGCGCAAAAACTGCGCGACGAAAACGAGCGGCTTAAAAAAGAGAACGATCAAAAGGCTCTTGCTCTTTCCGACGCTGAAAAGCAAAAGAAGGAAGCGGACAGGAACCGACTCAAAGCCGAAATGGACAGCAAAGGTGTACCGCAAGTCATACGCGAGAAGGCGCTCCGCCTTTGCGACGCGATGGACAACGGAAAAACAATTGAACTGTCCGACAGTGAGGCGCCGGAAGGGAAACGCAGTGTTTCCGCCGCCGACTGCCTCATCGAGATTATCACCTCTTTTCCCAAACCGGTAGAGACGGGGGTAATGCACCTGAGCGACGGCGATGGCGCCGCGTCCGCGGAGAATTCCAAGCGGATCAATTTTAACAACATTTAAGGGGGCGGTTAATGTTTTTATTAAAAGCACTTTTATTCTCTGTTGTAAACGGAGTAACCACAACTGCGGAAATTAATCCGCGTACTGCCGCAGACGGAAGGCATCCGCCTTTTATCACAAGCTTTTCACTTCCGGCTGAACATATTGCTTGGCCTGAAGGAACGCTCTTAATTGCCGGAGATGAACCCGGAAGCGCTAAAGCCGCCGCAATGACAGATACCAATTTTATCGGTGTACTGAATAAACGCGTAGGCGAAAAAGAGCAGTCGGGGAACGTGATAATTCACGGATCAGTTCCGGCTGAAATTCTCAAATGCGAAAATAGCGGCGAAATTGTCGACGCCACAGCTACGCAGATTAAAGCCTTACGGGGCATCGGCATTTACGTGTAACAGGAGGCACGTTTTTTATGTGGGATTTTTTAAAGAAATTTTTTGTCATCGGCGCGTTTGTTAACATAATTAACAGACTGGCGCCGGTTCGCACATTCATCATGGATTTGATTTACCCGGAAGCGGTTAGGTTTAATCATCCAAAAGACAAATTGGCTCATGCCGATCTTGGTCTGCCTGAAAAAAACATTCCTCTTATAACAAGAGGATCGTCATCCTATGCAGTGCCTCTGAACAAGACAACGCTAAAGTTAATTGACCCGGCGAATATTACACCATCGCTTGTTTTAAACGCGCAGGAAATTAACGAAATGCGTTCAATGGGATTAGAGCAACAACAGCAGTTGATAGACAGAAAAATCGACAAATTACGAAAGATTGTCCGTAAGACAACCGAAGCGATGGCGATACAGTCTATCACCGGCAAGATTGCTTATGACATTCGTAACGCCGACGGCACTTTAGACTTATACGAAGTCGATTTTGGTACACCGAGACGAGTTCCTATTGCAAAAAAATGGAACAATAAAGACACGAACGCCGGAGACATTGTTTCCGCAGTCGGTCAAATTGTTGACAGCCTCGGAGAAACTTCAGACGGCACAGATATAGTTTATCTTTGCGGATTTGATGTCTATTCCGCGCTCGTTACAAAAGCCGGTGATCTTAAAAACAGCGATCTTATCAAAGTTTTTGAGGATCATGTTCAGATTGGAAACGCGAAATTTGTTATTTGTTCAGCGAAGTATTACAGCTACAAAAACAAAACAACCGTGAAGGCAATTCCCGCGAAATCGGTCGTTGCTATCGCGAAAGATGACGCCTTTAGTCTTGCATACTGCGCACTTGATTCTTTTGACGCAGGTTTTTCGTCGCTCGCGTTTTACGTGAACATGACAAAACAGGACGATCCTGAAGCCATAAAACTTACAGGTCAGTCAAGACCGATGCCGATTCCAAACGTGGACGCAATCAGAATCGTGGAAGTATTGGAATAATCATGGATGAGCTGGGCATTACGGATATACCCGTAGAGAAACCGCAAGCGACCGAAGCCTTCGCCCCCTTTGGGGAACCGGTAACGCCGGAAGAAGTAGCGCAGCGTCTTTCGCAGAATCTCTATGCCCAGCTTGCCGACGGCTCGGACGATACAGTCCGTGACGCGATAACAAGGGCTCAAGTTTACGTCGGTTCAGTTTTGCGGCGTCTTCGTGTCCCATTTAATCTTGATGATAAGGTTGTGCGTGAAGTTGTGCTAATACACACAGTGTATGAACTGCACATAGCGCTGGGACATGAAGATGCCGGACGCGAGTACCGCGTTAAGGCGAGGGATATTATCCTTGCCGCTTGGGGAAATTTTCCCGACAGCGATACCGCTCCGGAAAAAGGCTCCGCCGCTGCGGTGGCGGTTCCGCCGAAACGCAAAGAGGTTTGGTGATGGGCGTTTTAGAGACGTTAGACAATCTTGCCAACTCTCTTAAAACGCCGTCCAAGCTTACAACAATCGGCGGTATGGCAGCGGAGATGATACGAGGTAAAATCCACTCCGGACAAGGATTCGCTTCTCTATCTCCAGCAACCGCAGCGTACCGAGGATCGGGACGGCCGTTACAGGATACCGGTAGTTTACGCGATTCAATCACGTTCAAAGTGATTGATGATAAAACTGTCAGCGTAGGCACAAACAAACCTTACGCGGCGATACAGCATAATGGCGGAGTTATCAACGCAAAGAAAAACTGGCTGTGGATACCTGCCGCCGGAACAAGGCAATTACAACGTCGTTACGGTTACAGCCCTACGGATGTATTGAATGGATTAAAGGCGGAAGGTTATTCTATTTTCCGCAAAGGGCGTACTATGTGCTACCGCAAAAAGCGGAAAAAACGGAATGAGGACGGAACCCTGCAAAACGTTGATCATGTTATTTTTTTCTTAAAAAAATCCGTAGAAATTCCGGCGCGACCGTTTTTTTATCTGAATGATAAAGAGATGGGCTTATTGATGAGGGAGGTTGGAAGTGCGCTTGAACAGCTTTGACGCGTTAAATATGTTCGCGAAACAGCTCGAACGGCATATAGGCGGCGAAGGGTTTCACACCAAGATTGTAGTAACGCCCTCTTCAGTAAATGAAAAAGGAGTGGTTATAAAAGTAAGCCTTCTAAAAACATTTGTCCAATCTGAACCGCCTGCGGCGAGGGCAAGCCGGACGCTGCGCTTGCGCGTTTCGGTAGACGGAACCGCAGAAAGCATGACAGGGCTTAAACAAGCTACGGAAGCTATTGAAGCGGTTGACAATTATTTGATGTCAAATAATTTGCGTCTTGAATCAGAAGACGGATCGGGAGTTCCAAACAGCCGGATACTCCAGACGGTAAGTCAGGAGGACAGCTTTGTTGACAGTCCCGATTCAATAACAGTACAGGATGTACAGGACGACAGGATCGTCATAATAACAATACCTACAGGAGGGAATTGATGGGTATTCACAAAACCAATTACAAGACCGAGAACGGGAAAACCCGAAAGGTCAAACAAGCCGCGAAACCTGCGGAGAAAACCGGAGCGCCGAACGGATCTGGCGCAAAACCAAAGGAGTAAAACATGGAAGGAAAAAAAGTTCTCATCGGCGATGACAGCATGATCTTCACCGGCGATCTTGAAAATACCGAGTATACCGGCGATGGAGATAAAACTATCACGGAGCTTACCGGAAAACAGATTGATACAGATGTAAAACGTATAATGTGCG
>Ga0268262_10007440_pt1 | contig 10198 bp, 4 predicted proteins | sample TergutNc150P3_FD_190354 | JGI IMG/M metagenome (GOLD analysis project Ga0268262, IMG submission 190354) | Nasutitermes corniger P3 segment gut microbial community from laboratory colony in Florida, USA - Nc150 P3 (SPAdes) (version 2) | ecosystem: Host-associated > Arthropoda: Insects > Digestive...
TTATCGCCAGAACTGCCTGATTTTTGATGCTGTTTGGAAGTGTTGTATCGAAATTTGTTTGACCTAACAGGTATTTTTCATAGGTTTTGTTTTCTATTTGGTGGATAAGGACATTTTTCGTCCAGCCAAAATTTTTAGTAGCCATGATATAAAAACGCCGCTCCTCATCATCCTTGCATTTGCTCATTATTGTAATATGTTTTGTCCAGCTAATTTCTGCAACCAATGGTTGCAGAAATTCAACCTTTTGGTATTCGTTGTAAAACTGGGTCATAAGCCACAAATTCCGTTCAGAAAACCCGCTAATTCCCGGGAATTCTTTCTGCAATTCTTTAGAAAGAACCGAAACTATTGATTCTCCCCAGCTTTCACCCTGTCTTTCTGAAATATCCTTGCCTATCTCCCAATAGAGTTTGATAAGTTGAGTATTCACTTCCTTTAGAGCTTCGTATTGAGCAAGGCGGATTTTTTCCTTGATCAAGGCAATAAAAGTTTTTTGTGTGTTAGTCAGGGGCATAGATAACTCCTAATAATATTGGTAAAAAATGAGTTTTCATCAATTTGTGTATTTTTCAGCGTAAGAGCTGTAATTTTCCTATTCCTCTTTTTTATCATTTCTTCTCCTCTAATTAGTTATTCATTCTTTATTTAATGGTATACTTAATCAGAGAGTTTTTTAAATCCTTTATGGCCAATATCAATATAATTATAAGAATTTTCTTCTAGCTTTTTTATTATCCTAGTAATTCCGCTATCTCTTACAGTTAGTCCAATAATTATTTGAGCACTATTATGAAGTGCAATAATTTTTTCAAAAAATACCTTAAAATCACTATCTACAATATTGTGTTGTTTTGGTTCATCAAAAATTATTATTTTTTGATGATTTCCTTTATGTATTGATGAAACTTTTAATAATGAAAGTGTAAATGCCCAAATTCCACGAATATTATCACTAGCAGATGAATCAAATCTCATATCAAAACCTTTGACTTCTGGTAAATAAGTTATATAGGAAATTGAAGTATCTTTAAGATCCATTGTGCTATTGTATCCAAGATTATGTAGTAATTCCACAAATATTATTTTTAAATCTTCTAACTTCTGTTTATCACTAGAAGTAAAATTTTCTTTAGGAAGCGATTCTTTTTCTTTTAAATAAACATCCCATTTTTGACTTAGAGTTTTGAAATTATTTATTTTTTCATAAATTACTGTTTTAATTGATTCAACTTTTTCTTTTTCATTAATCAGTTGCATTCTTTCATATATATTTGTTTCAGAATAGTCGTCTTTTACTTTTACTAAATCTGATTTAATAACACTTGCTAGTTTTCGTAAATTGTTAAGACTATCTTTCGCTACTAATATTTCAGCATCAACTAAATCAATATTTTCTTTTTGTGATTTTATTGCAAAATCCAGAAGCTCTTTTTGTGATTCCAAGTGTTGTATATTCTCATCTATATTCATAAATGTCTCACTTTTTAATAATGAATCCTGTAAATTTTGTCCACATGTTGGACATATATTTTCATAACTTTTAACATCATGTTTAGAACCTAAATCTTTAAGTTTCTTTAATTCTTTGTTATCTTGCAAATCTTGCTGAATAATTCCTATATTTTGATTAAATTTTTTGTATCTTAATTGTGCGGCATCTCTTCTTGTAACTGCTTCTGCAATTTTCATTTCTTCATGTGAAATTTGCGATTCAATTAATTGTAAATTATTTTCAAGTGAATATCTCTTTGTATTATTAATTATAGGAATTGTGCTTGACATTGTTGAAATTTGGTCATCTAAGTCTTTTATATATGCATCAATTGTTTTTTCTTTTTTCACTAAATTAATACTTGCAATCTCATCATCAGATAATATTTTTGGTTCGGTAAATAAGTTATTTATTTCAATCAAATTTTGTTTTGCTATCGCTTTTATTTCATTAATTAAAGCCATCCATTCTCTTGTTATTCTTTCTTTTTGATTGGCTATTTCTCTTTTTTTCCGTTCATTTGTTAAAGTTTCAAGTCCAATAATATATTCTACAACTCTTTTACGTGCATCAGAAATATTATATATTGGCATTCCAGACATAATGTCAGTCCAGCCTCTCTTTTGTTCTATAAACATTGAGGAAAATATTAATTGAAGATAGAGTTTACTTTCAGAATTATTTGAACATGGGACTATTGGTAAATTCAAAGACAAAAAATTCTCTAAATAGTAATGAAAACCGTCTTTTAATGTTGCAGCATTTGCTAAATGAACATACATATCTTTATTTTTCGTTGTTTTTTTAAACATATCATCAATTGTAGAAAAGTATACCGTTATAAGATTTTCCTTATAATTTTCACTTTTTATACGTCTTCGTATTGTATTTATTTGATTACCATTTGATATTTGAAGTTGAATTTCAGATTCTAAAACAGGCAACTTCTTATCATTTATATCTTTTATACTGTCTTTATATGCATAAGATAATGTTTTTATTCCTTTGCCACCACCAATTATTTCTTCAAAACCTAATGCAAAATATATACCATGAACTATCGAGCTCTTTCCGCTTGTATTATCTTTACTTGCTATAAAATTAAGTCCTTTTTTAAAATTTTGGTCAAATCCAAAATTACCGTCACTAGTTTTAATTATTATTTTTAATCTTTGTATCTCTAGCATATTTACCTCCCTTTCATTAATCCTCTTAATAGTTTATCAGAGAGTAATGTTCCTAATCTTTCTAATGCCTCAATATCATCAGTCATTAATCCCCAGGCTATAATACCTTTAGCAAAAGCCTTGCCTTTATTAGTTATTTTGTAATTGCCATTTCCTAACTTGTTACAAATATTATCTTTAAGAGCAAATCTTATAGCCTTTGTAATACATGGGTCTATTTTAGGAACAAAACGCATATATATACCAGGATTTTTACAATATGCAATTAACTCACTAATTTCATTTCGCGTATTTAACGCACTTGCAATAGTATGTATTTTTATTTCTGAACATGAGCTTTTTTTTGAATTTAATGCAAGTATTAAAGTTATTTGTGCAACACAAAAACTAATCCGTGATCTGAATGGAACAGGAATTGGGTTTGATCTAAATATCACATCGTTTTGTATTTCAACTTCATTCATCTATTATGAACTCCATAGAACAGTCAGCTAACCACCCTGCAATAATATCATCTTTTAATTCAATTATTGTGGATTCCTTTAAATAACTTAGAGATCTTAAATGGGCATCAAAATCATTCATAATCTTATCAAATAAATTATGATTTAGTATATGATCATTAGTTGAATTCAATGTGCTCTGTGCTATAACTTCATTTCGTGATGAACGAATTAGCTCGAAAATATCTGCGTGATAAGAAGGCAAATCAACTTTTAATATATTTAAAAGTAAAACACCTCGTAAATAAAACTTTGTATACAAATTAACAGTTTTATTAATTTTTGCTTCTGATGTAGTTAAAGGCATAATTGACTTGATTTTTCTATTAATATTATTCTTCTTTTCAGAATCACAAAGATTGAAATCTATATTATCATCATTTAAAATATCTAAATTAATATTTATTTTACCTGTATCAAAAACTATAGTTTTAATAATCTCTTCTTTAAAATCCTCTGCAACTTTAATTACAGTATCAAATAAATCATCTATATATAAATATTTATTTGGATTAGATTTTTTTTCATCTAAAACTTCTTGTTTCTTTGTATTTAAATGCTCTAAAATTCTTTTATCTCTATATTCTGGAATAATAAAATGCCATTCTTTTATTGATTTAACACCTACACCCTGTAAGGTTTTCATATGATTGTTATCTAATAATTTACCAATATCTTTTGTAACTTTGTCTCTTTGATGTTCATATAAATCGTCATCACTATATTCTTTTTCAGGACAATATGATTGATAAACGATACCTTTTTTAGTATATCCTTCTATCCCTCCATCCCCTCTATATGATGATGGTATTTTTTGATAGTTATCAGATTGAAACCTTAATCTATAACAACTATCGCATAACTCTTCCCATTGCTTAGGTGAAAGTTTACTGTCAAAATAATCTAAAATCATATTATATTCCTTAAAATTAATCCTTGTATATCAAAAATTATAGCATTGTACTCTAAATAGTTCATAGATTACCTTCAATAATCGCTATTTCTTTTTTGGAAAAGTTATAAAGCTTATAAAATAAAGCATTTATATCATTTTCAAAATCAAATACATCTGCCGAAGGATTAGATTTCTTTATTGAAAATATTTGATTGACAATATCAATTATTTCCTTTTGTTGTTCTAAAGAGGCATTTTTAATAGGAACAGTTATCATTTTATTATAATCAAGTTTTACACGTCCTTTTTCTGCCGCATCGCCATAAGCGACAAATTTAATTTTCTTAAACCATTTAAAAAGATTAGAGTTTAAAAAAGCAAATAGGTATTTGTTATCGGAAATTATCATATAACAAGAATTATTAATATATCTACCTTCTGTATCAAAGTAAAACTGATGATTTACAGCAGTGTGGATGTATATTATTTTTGGTTTAACAATTTCATTATAGTAGGCACAGGCACGTAAATTCCACCAGTTCTCACCTTTATCTTGACGAATTTTTAATTTATTCTCAAATCTCTGTAAATACTTATATGCTGAAGGAAATTTTCTTTTTATATCAAGATTATAACCAGTGGCAAGAAAGTAATTTTCATTTTTTATTTTATAGACTTCAATATCAGTCGATTTTGCATAAAGTTTTACAAGTATTTTACTTTCTGATTTTAATAATTGGTGTGCGATTTCATTATCTAAAATAAATGCTTTGTTATATCCTGTTTTTACACCGGATAATATTTTATTATTTACAAAGTCTTTAAGTGGTATAGAATTATCATATAATTTTTTTAGAATGTTTTCAAAAGAAATATCAATAAATTTCCATTCTGTTTCATCTTTTAATACCTTTTGGAAACTACCTTTTGTTGTTTCCAATAGATCAAGATTTTCAAGTGTTTTTATAGGATAATATTTAGTCTCTATACCTTTATACGATTTAAATATTTTTGTAATACTTGCATCTGTTGAAGCCTCAAATACAGGTAATTCAAAAAAATCAATAATTATATCTACGTCAAAATTTAAAGCTAAATAATTACGCAATTCAAGCCCATATTTTGTTTTTAAATACTTATTAAGAGTAATATAAATTAAAATACCGTTTTCCTTTAATAGTCTTAAACCTGCTCCATAGAAATATACATATAAATCAGCTATACCATTTGCTATTTCGGGAAATTGCCTTTTTAAGACAGCTTTATAATTTTGTCCTAATCGTTCTTGTCTCACATAAGGTGGATTCCCAATTATAATGTCAAAACCATCTTTAATTCCGAACATCCAATTTGGATCAAACCATTCTGTAACATTATATTCAAAAGGTTTCCAACTTAATAAGGATAAATATCTTGAGGATGTAGCATCTTTATAATGACTTATCATAGTTTCAGCCATTTTCTTTTGAATTTTTTCAAACTTCTTTTTTAATTCTTCACGAATTGTATTATCTGCATTAAAATACTCATCACGAACTTTTCTCAAACTGTCTATATGTGATTGATCTTCATAAAGAATATTATCAGGATCATTATCAAGCCCAATTAATGTATTTACAATTACGAATTTAAAATCAAGATTTGGAAGCGGATTGATACCACGATTTTCCTCATTATCATCTACTTTTTCTTCAATAATTAACGACAAAAAACAACGTAAACGCGCTATCTCAGCAGCAATTGGCTGAATGTCTAATCCAAAAATGGAATTTTTAATAACACCTAGTTTCCTTATATAATCTAATGCTCCTGCACTGAATTTTTTTTCAAATTCCCTTCTTAAAAAAGAATCGCCAATAGCTTTGTCAAACCATAATTTAGCGTTTTTATCAATTTCCTGAAGTATATAAACAACTTTTTGAAGCATTCCTATAGGAAATGCCCCTGAACCGCAAGCAGGGTCAAGCATAGTTAGTGAATACAATGCGTCAATAATTTTTTCTTTTTCTATATCTGTTAAAACATACGGTTCATCATCTTTATTATATTTTAATAGCGTTCTCAACTTTTCGCCTTCAATACTTGTCTTATAATACAAGTAATCATAAAGAATAGTATCAACCATGTACTCGACAATATCGCGAGGTGTATAATAGCTTCCAGTATTTTTCTTTAAAGTTTCTTTTGTTTCAGGGTTAATTTCAGCTAATAAATTTTCAAATATACGACCTAACATTTCAGGGTCAATCGAAAGTTCAACATCATAAGTAGTGTTTTCATCAACAGTAAAATTGTATCGTTCAAATACTGAAAAAAGGTCTATGAACCATTTATCAGGTATAGTAACAATACCAAAAGTCCCGCTTTCTGTTGTTTTAGAATACTCATAATGATCATCGCTATGTTGACTAAATAAACCGCCATTAAGGTATGGTATTTTCCTGTATATTTCATCTCTGCCAAATTTATCTTTTCTCTTTTTATTTTCAGTATTTAATATTTCAAAAAATAAAGGCTCAAGAACAGTGTGATAATAATTTTCTTTTTCTTTTATTGCATTGATTGATAGTAAATCATCAGGTATAAGTGAAATATGGTTCTTACTTTTTTTCTCTTTTAAAAACCAGCAAAAAACGATACGCCCTATTAATCTAACCGTAAATTCTGAATACTTATTTTGATCTGTTATCCCATATATTTTCAATTTGCGTTTATATGTTTTTTCTTTTCTTTCTCCCCCAACTAGCTCGCTAAACAGTATGGCAATTTCATTATAAAATTCATCATTTACAACATCAACAGAAAATCTTTTTTTCAGTTCATCAATAGAGTTTACTTTCCCTTGTTGAATTAAATACTTATACGTTGTATTTGTTTTTGTCCCATAACCTAAATAGTATGAATAACGGCGAGGATTGGATATTATCTTTTTTATTTTATCACCATCAAACTCATATTTGCTTGTCAAAAGTGAAATGCGGTAATTCTGCTTGTCAATATTATAAAAAGCCACAAGGGCATTATTTATCCGCTGTCCACGTAAGATACGAAACGTTTCCTGTGTTATTGCTACACGGCGGTTTTGTATATTTTCATTTAAACCAACTTCAAAAATTACAACATCGCATTTATTTGACATCCCAAGTTGTTCTACATTACTAAAAATCGTATTGTTAAAACTAACATCACGCTCATCTTTTTCATAATCAGGTAATAAAACATCGTTTAATAAATATAAGAAATTATCACGGTGATATTCCTTTTTCAGGATTTCTTCAGCTTCTTTAATTGTTATCATTTCGTAAATCCTCAGTGAACATAATTATCTCTGTTTGTGAATCAACATTTTCCGCTTTCTCTCTTATCTGTATTAAGTAATGTTCAGGAATGTGCTGTTTTAATTCATCAATAACTGTTTCTATCATACTTCTTTTTATGACAACATTGGATAAATATTTTAATTCACCATCGCTTAAATCATCATAAGTTTTAATAACATCCAATAAATCATTAAGATAGTCTTTTTCAGAAGGGCAAAATGTCAATAGTTTTTCCAGATTATCTATCGCTTCGCCTTTTCTTTTGTCAAGTTTTATCTTTGGACAAGGCTTTGATATTTCATCACGTAAAACTATGAATTTTTTATCCAATTCATCATCAAATTCATATCCTGCTTCATTATATTCGGCCATGAAGTAATTTAATACTATTTCTGCCCCTCTAATTTCTGCAATATTCTCATTTGGCTGTGCTATTGCAAACAGTGAATTATTGCCCCTTTTTGCAAACGAAACCGCAACGCAACTCTTGTTATTTTTCCTGACAATTCTTGCTCTTTCGGGAATTTTCATAACCTCATTTTTTAAAGTTGTATTATGCTTTACAGAATTAAAAATATTTTTATATTCATTATCCCAACTTTTTTCTCTTTCATTAGTATTCGCATCATCATATTGTGTTTTGAAATAGCTTTGAAGAGTTTCATCCGGCGTGAGTGTTTTAGTATCATTCCCTACAATATTATTTATAAGAAGCATTTTAAGAGTTGATATACCTTTTACAAGAGTATTTTGTTCTCCTATATCTGTCGGGAATAAATTATAAATATAAATATTATCATACATTTTTTTGTTTATTCTGTTTATGCGTCCTATTCTTTGCACTACACGAGTAGGATTATAGGGAATATCATAATTAAAAATAACCCCTGCCCTGTTAAGGTTAAAACCTTCGCTTAATGCGTCTGTTGCAACAATAATATCGTAGTCATCTTTTTTATTGCCTGTATGTGAAGCGTCAAAATTTTCACGGACAATGTTTCTATCAGATGATTTTGCGCTTCCTGTATATAAAAACACTCTATATACGTCTTTTTCTAATAAAGCTTTTACATATTTAGCAGTATCGGCAAAATATGAAAATACAACTATTTTTCGTTCTTTATTTTCCTTTAATAAATTACCTATTTGTATTTTTACTTCTTCAAATTTCGGATCAAATCCTAATTCATCATTTCTAAACCATTCACTTTTAATGTTTGACAAAAGTTTAACATCGTTTTCAACCGCCTTGATAAAATCTTCTTTAAATAATTCTTTTGGAATAGGTATTGCCTTCTTTTTTATCCTGTCAATGTCAATCAGTTCAGTGTCCATATCGTTAATTTCATTTAATGTTTCTTCAATTTCCGCTTCGTCCGGGTCTGGTAAATAGCCCCTTTTTTTGATGGGCACATATCCTTTTTCCCACCATTTTTTCATGTTTTCATAAGACAAAAGTATATTATCAAGCGTAATTTTAAATGCCGCTTTGGAACTCTCAAAACGCATAACAAGCAATCTTTTTACGAATTTTGCAAGGTTTGCCTGAAATAGTTGAATATCTGTCTCTTCAAAAAATTCACCGTATTTGTCCATAAAAGCTTTATGGTCAATCAAATATGCCGAGGGGTTATAACGTGAACAATTAAACTTATTGCTTAATTTTTCAAGTGTATCAATATATAAATCTCGTATATCGCCTAAATCATATTCTACAAGTTCGGGGCCTACTACTTCTGGGAAGTCTATACCTTGCAATTTCAAATCCTCTGCATATTCTTCTATCTCTGTTAAATCAATACGACTACGCCGAACAATAATAGGTTCGATTAGTTGTCTTAATTCCTGGCTTAATTTTTCCAATTCTATTTTTAACGGTTCTGTAAGTTCATGTTTGCCCTCTTTTTCCAGCTTGTTGTATCTGGCAATTAATTCACGGAAACGAAGGCCTAAATTTTCAACAGTATTAATTGTTGAATGGCTTGGCGTTTGAAATAATTTTACAAGCGCGAATAAATCCTGAGGGCGGTTATTATACGGCGTGGCGGTGAGCAAGATAACTTTATTTTTAGCATTAGAACGTGTAAGTTGGTGTAGATATTGGTATGTATCAGTTAACTCATTTCTATATCTGTGAGCCTCATCAATAATATACAAGATCGGATTAGGATCGGTTGCATAACTTGTATAAAGTTCCTCAATTTTACCGCTACTTTCAACTTTCACGCCTCGAAGACCAAAATCCTGCTGATACCCATTCCATTGCTCTATCAAGTGTGGCGGAGAGATTATTACAGTTTTTTGAATATCCAAATTGTGTGCTATTGCCGAAGCAATAATTGACTTGCCAAGCCCGACTACATCGGCAATAATCACACCATTGTTTTTATTAATACAATCGACACCTATTTTTATTGCATCAATTTGATATTTAAGATTAAGAAACTTTCCACCCGAAATTTCGTTTGGATTTTTAATCTTACTGCTATCAATCGAGTCATATAACTCAAATAATATACGAATAAAAATATTATACGGAGAAGGCTTTGCAAAAAACCATAATTTCTTTTTTAGTTCTTCTACAAATTCATTATTGCCGTTTTTTATTCTTATATCAACCGCCCTGCTATCGTTCCATAATTCTTCAAATGTTTTTTTATATTCATCGTACTTATCATTATTGGTTAATCTTTCGTTCATCTCGCCCTGTCCGAGAAGCCCATTATAAGTAAAATTTGATGAACCTATAAAAACAACGCCTTTTTCATTTTCAAAATCTAAATTCTCTGGTTTGGGTT
>Ga0268262_10007441_pt1 | contig 10197 bp, 14 predicted proteins | sample TergutNc150P3_FD_190354 | JGI IMG/M metagenome (GOLD analysis project Ga0268262, IMG submission 190354) | Nasutitermes corniger P3 segment gut microbial community from laboratory colony in Florida, USA - Nc150 P3 (SPAdes) (version 2) | ecosystem: Host-associated > Arthropoda: Insects >...
GCAGAGTCAAGGGAAAAGCAGTTGAGAGCTTCCATGTAAGGAAACATGGGGTAGGGGTTGGCTGGTATTTCCAGCGGTAGCCGGCCTTCGGCTTTAAGTGTCACCCTCAATGCCATCAACGCCTCCTCTCCGCTCTTTTCAAGATAGGCTCTATCTCGTCGCGGAATGCTTTTTGCGTTAAGACGGACGTGCTTATGCTTATGTTCGTGGTGCTTGACCTGCTGTTGTTGTAGGTGTTGCCGGCGCCGCGGTTCAGCGCGTTCACGCCAGCCTCGCCGCCGACCGCCCTGACTGCCATCGGGTTTAAAATGGCTTCCCTGCCTTGCTCGTTTGCCATTATGAGGGTGTTCGCGCCGGGTATCATGCCGCCGCTGGCGAATTTCTGGGCGGAGATGGTTTTCATCTGCACCGCGCCCTGCGCAACCGCCCCGGCAACAAGGGGGATGTTGACGGGGAAAGGGGCAGCAGTTGCCGCTTTGGTTGCGGCAACGGCTGTGTTTATCATTGCCTGCGACATCGCTATCGCTTTCTGCGCCTCGCCGCCGTTCTTGCTGAACACCGCCACCGCGTTGGCTACCTGGAATGTGGAATCTATGTACTGCATCGCCAGCTCCTGGCGCATCTGGGCAAGCTGACGCTCCATCCGCTCAAGCTCCGCGTTCTTGGCCCTCTCTATCTCTAATATCATCTCGGCGTTGCCCTGCGCTTTTTCGCGCTCCGCATCGTACCTGGCGTTTATGCCCTCCATCTGGATGGCTATCCGCTCGGAATCATTGGCGGCTGCCGTCTCCCTGTAGCTGCGCATAAGCTCCTGGTGCTGCCGCTCGCTCTCGCGCTCTTTTTCGCGCACGGCTTGTATCTCGGCTCGCTCCGCACGCTTTATCAACGTTATGTCCGCTTTTGAATCTTCAGCCAGCCTGCGCTCTTTGTCGTATTTTATCTTTATCTGCTGTATCTCCAGCTCCGCAATGTCGCCGTAGTCTTTCGCTATTATCCTGCGGAGCTCAAAGGTTTTGGAACTGGTTGCCTCCGCTGCTTTTATGCGCTCCTCGTTTGCTTTGTCATCTATTTCCTTCAGCTTGTCGGTGTAGTCAGCCGCCACTTGTTTTTTATACTCCGCCAGCCCGGCGGCCACGGCTTTGTCTCTTTTTGCCAAGTCCTCTAAATTTTTGCTCTGCTCTATATAATTGTCTTTAGCTATCTGCTGTTCCGTCCTTTTTGAATCTTGGTAAGATTTTAGCCAGTCCTGAAGCCTTTTGGTTTCCGCAGCGTATGCTTTGGCTGCGCTGTCGTCTTTGGGCAATATGGATAGCGGCGTTTTGTTGGCGTCTGCCTTTTTTTTCTCCAGGGCCGCTATTTTTCCTTCCAAGATGTCAAGAGCCGTTACTTCATCATCCCACAAATTAGCTGTATCTCCGGCGGCTTTATTATACAAAACCTGCCGCTCTGCCAAAAGCCTCATTAAATCTATTTCGTCATTGGTCAGTTTTACTTTCTGCTGAAGGGCTGCAAACTGATTCCGTATTTTAATTAAATTCTCGTCATCTTTTTTTCCTGCCCCTTCTTTGAAAAGTATCTCGGCTTGAAGGCTCTGGAGATATTCCATCCGCGCCAAGTTCGCGGCTTTCTCCGCCTCGGCTTCTTTCTGGCTTTCAACCCGCCATTTTATCAAGGCATCGGACACGGATTCAATGCCACTTACCATTGCTTTGAAAGGCCCTGAATCCACTATCCCCGCCAGCATTCCCATCAGCGCGGCTTTCGCCTTGGTTCCTGCATCGTTGAGCTTCACCATCGCTTCCGATATGCCCTTCACATTGCCCGCCGCGCCCGCGCCCTCGTCCACCATCGCTTTCAGGCCTGCCGAGCCGTCTTTGAGCATGGAAACCATGGACGCGCCGCTTTTGCCGAATACGTTCATTGCAGCGGCGGCTCTTTCAGTCCCAGGCGGCAATGACTTGAATTTGTCCGCCATCTCCATCAGAACGGCATCGGATTTTTTGAGGCTGCCATCGGAGTTCGTCACTGATATGCCAAGCTGTTTGAAAGATTCGCTTGCTGATTTGTTTCCGCTTGCTGCTTCAAACATCGTCTTGGACAATTTCTCCATGTTCCTGTCCATAGCCTCCGCACCTACGCCGCTCAGTTCAGCGGCGTGCCGCAAGCCTAAAACGCTTTCAGCCGTCACTCCTATGTTCTGGGATAGTTTGCTGGCAGAGTCGTAGCTGTCAACCATTTCTTTGCCTAAATCTTTGAGCATAGAAACGCCTGATGTTATACCGCTTCCTAATGCAGCAGCAAATGACGTTTTCAGCATTCCAAGAGATTTATTAAAGATATTGGTAGAATTATCTACGCGCTTAAAACTTTGATAAAGTTTATTTACATTGCCTTCTATTTTATTGATTACAGCAGAACCATTATCCTTGGCTTCAATTTCAAAAATATGCGTTAGAGCCATAACCCCTCCGCATGTTTTTTTAGAATTAAAGTTTCAAAAAGCGGGTAACCATGAATATTTTGTTTTCGTTCATTCCTCTTGCTCGCATTTCTTCTTCCAATTTTTTGATTTTCCAATTCTCGTAAATATTGCACAGCTTCCAGCCTATTAGACATACAATAATTGTCAAGAATGGTGCGCCGCAATAGAATATCATTTTCTTTACCTCTACCAATAAATATACATTTTTTTTCAGCAGAGAGTACGCTTTTTCTGAATATTGTCATAGTTTTCTCCGTCCTGAACTTTTTGATTTCTCTCGGTACATTTGCATCGGAACAAAAACGCCGTCACTACAAGCAACATAGCCCATCTTTTCAATGTTTTCCGGTGTCCAGAGTTCGCGAATTTCGGCCCAATGCATCAAATTCTTTAACCGTATCTCGTATTGCCTTATTTGTTCTCGCCTAAAACGCATAGTTTCTGCTATTAAGAGATCTATCATAATGCCTCCTCCATATCCAAAAAGCACAGCGGCGGGATATATGCCGTTGGGACGAATGAGTTTACCCTGCTCCAGCTCAAAATCCAATCCTCTTCCCCTTTGTCCTGAAATACCTTCACCCTGGCGTAATGCGCTATGTTCCTCAGCAGCCTGTAATGGTTGTACTCGCACTCAGTCTGCCACTTGGCAGGGTTCAGCCTAACGCTCCTGAAAAAGTCAAACCAGAAAATGCTCTTGCACTCCTCGCGCCACCGGTAGTCTTTGATAGACCTTGCGTAGCGGTCGCAGACATCTTTCGCCAAATCAATATGCTTTTTGAAAATGCTTTTCTCCGCTGCGGGGTTTTTGACAATGTGGATTTTGGTTTGCCTCATCTTCTCACATCCTGCAAAATCATGTTTGCGAGGAGCTGGGTGGTCAATGTGTCGTATGGTGTTTCTATGTCGAACCATGATAGGGCTTCCAAGGTCGGAACGCCGGGAGAAACAGAACCCAAAACCACGGCGTTCCGCACCAGAACCATGAAGCCCATCAGGGGGCAATCCGTCAATTGCCACGGGTTGCCGCTTATCCCGGCCCGCCTCGCCGCCTCGTGCTCCAAGCACTTGCAATTCCCGGCATTCTCGCATTCGCACCTGCCCCCGTTGCTATCCCTGCACGCCTTGCAGTTCCGAGGTTCCCACCACTTGTCCAGCAGGAGCAGCTTCCTCAATTTTTTTTTCCGGCGGCTCGCAGTGAGCGGCAAACCAGGGGGCAAACTCGGAATCCGTTTGTCTTAACGATTGAATAAGCCCGGCTTTGTTCGCTAGGTTAAATTGGGAGAACACGTGCGACTTGCCGTTTTCGTCCTCCACGCCGGAGAAATCCTCCATGAGCCACGCGGCATACCAATCGTCTTTGTCCCTGACACACGAAACCTGCTGGCTTTTCCTGTTCTGCCACTCAGCCTCGGAATCAATCACGATGGCAAGGTTCTCGCGCTCCTTGCCATTGCTCTGCCTGAATTTGAACTCCGCGCCCGTTGCCTCGGAGCGGTAAACGGACGGTTCCGGTTTTTTGTATCTGAGCATTTAAAGCCCTCCCGTTACTTCCATGTCGCGCATGGGGTTGCGGTTCATATCCAGCGGCCCGGCGTACACTATGCCCAGGACGCTCTCCTGCGCGAAGCCCCATGCACCCAAATCAAACCCGCTGTTTTCCAGCTGGCGCCGCCCATCTGCATCCGTTGGCCAGCACGCCTCCAGCGTGAGCTGGGTCGAGCCCGCGCCGTCAAAATTAGGCTGCGCGTTCGTGACCTGCGCCATAGGCAGGAGCATCATGAACTTGTGCGCACCCCGGTTGCCCTCTATGCGGATGAACAGCTTCTCCTGATTGTTCATCCAGTCCTCGTAAACCGCTTTGTCGTGCAGGTAAACCGTGATATCCAGGGTTATCGCGCTTTTGCCGCTGGGCATCGGCTCCGCCCTTGAAAGCCCTCCGTTGCTGGTCCCGGTCGGCACGTTGTCCTCGGAAAGCCCGTGGCTTATCTTGAGCGAGAATTCCGTCACGGACGCCTTATCGTAGCCAAAGAACACCTCGAAATCGGACATCTGGTACACGTTCGGGGGGAAATCCCCCAGCGCGGCATCCCATTTCTTCACGCTCTCTTTGGAAGGCTCGTAGTCTATGCGCTCGGCGGGCCCGCTTGCCGTTATTTGCAGCGGGGATTTGGCGGAGCAGCTTATCTCGAAATCCTTGATTATAACATTCCTCGCGTGCCTCGCGTACGGTCCCAACGCTTGCGAAACGCATAGATAAACGTTGACCAGGTCGCCGGGCTTGTGCGCCGCGCTGCCGAGCAATGCCTTTTCCTCAGCCGTGTACTCCCTCTGGTTCCTGCCCTGCGGCGGGATTATGAATCTATGGGTGCCGTTGTCCGGTCCCTTCACGCTGGCGTAGCCAAGCCCGGCAAGCAGGATGCGCTCCAGGCCGCGCACATAGCCTTTGACGGCTATGTTGGAAACTGCGGGAAGCTCCGCCGTTTTCTGCTTGAACCCGTTGAACTGCGTGCCGTTCATGGACGCGTCCGTGTAGAACTCCACGCCCGCCTGGAATTCCATGTCGCCCTCAGGCGGGAACATGTCGCCCTCGCCGGGCCAGTTGCCCGCCGAGCCGCCAAAGCGGTCCTCTTCTTTGGTGTCCCTCTGCTTCTCCATGCGGAGCGCGTATTTTATCTTGTGCGCTTGCGTTGCTGTGTTCTCAAGCATTGTAATCCTCCATCTCCAATTGGTTGAAAGTCATCTGTCCGGTCACTATGCAAATCCGGTCGTTGCCGTCTATGTTGGCGTCGTGGTTCACGGCTCTTATATCCTGAATGCCTGCATAATCATAAAACGCAGCCTTTGCATCGCCGCTGGTCTGCCGCTCTTTTATTGTCCGGTATATCTGCCGCAGGCATTCCTTGCCCCGCAGCAAGGCATTTGTCTTGCTTTCGCCTTCGCTGTATTTGTAGGCAAGGGATATGCGGAAATTGAGCGATATTTCAAAACGGTCGTTGGCAACCTGGCTGTACGCTTCGCCGTCTATGTAGATTATGGCGAGCGGAAATTCATCTTCGCTTAAATCGTAGTATTGCTCTATGGGCATTGTTTGCTCCAGCAAACGCCCAGGGTCGGACAAATCTATGTGCGGGCCGTCTATGGACAGTATGGCAGCCGCAACCTCGCTTATGGCAGTGTCCTCGTAATTCATAACAGCCCCTGTGCTTTAAGACGCTTCTGCAAGTCCGCAAATCTTTTTTTAACCTCTGCTTTCAAAAAGGAATTCCACACTCTCACCGTTTTTTTGAATGCGTCAAAGGGCTTGCGCGAGCCTGGATAGGTCAAAGCCTTCCCAGCAGTGCCCCCGAATTTAAGCACCGCCTTGCAGCCTTTGTCTGTGCTGTGGGTGGTGATTTCGCTGTCGCCAAGCATGGGCAGTCGGTTGCCGCTCCAGTGTCCCGCAGGCGTAAGCGCCCGCATCAGGTTCCCTGTGCGCTCAACGAATTTTTTCGCGCTGAACACGCGCTTGCCTTTTATTACTTTTCCTTTTTTTGTCGTGCGGTCTTTTGAATACTTATCCATTTCCGGCCTTTCTATGTAGTAGGTTCTTTTCTTTCCGTTTATAGTGTAAAAGCTGGTTGTCGGCGCGGACGGGGTGTTGCCTATGATGGAGTCCTGCCTTGCAAGCGCAAGGCCCTTCTCCACGATAAGCCGCAGGGAAAGCAAAGAGGAATCTTTCACCATCTCTCGCATGGCTCGGAACTGCTTCTTCACGTCTCCCTTTATTGGCATTATTTAACTTCCGCTGTTAAGCGCAGAATGCCTTTGCCGTCCATCACGCCAACGCCGTAAAGAGCTTCCACAGTCGCAACATAGTCGCGGTTGTCCTTGCTGCAATCAACGCTGAAAGTTATGGGTATGCCAAAAGTTTCATCGCTGCTTATAACTTCAAGGTCGCCGGTGAATTCAGGAATCGCTTCAACTGGAGCAAATGCCATTGCCAGCCCGGACATGTTCGTTGCTATGCCGACAAGGTATTTCTTTTTATCCGTTCCAACTGGCTTGAGCGCCGTTGTGCGGATAACGCTTGCAAACCCGCTTATGCCGGATATTATGCCTTGAACAAGAGCTTGGCTGTTTGCAGGATTTACGTATAAACCGACAAGGCTCTCACGCAGCGCGGCGTGATAATCCATATTCAAAACTAGATTGCGCTCGCCGCTAGCACCCACCAGCTTCGCCAGCTCCTTTTCCGCCTGGCTTGCCACGTCCTTGTCAAAATCTTTCTCTAATCCAACATCAAGCTCTTTTGAAAAATTTGCCGCAATTATTTCTTTGAACGCTGATGCTATAATTCCATCGCACAGCTTCGAAACATAAGGCTTGTAAAGATCTGCCAAATCCGTGGTTGAAAGTTTTTTGAATATCTGAGGCGGAATTTTAAAAGTCAGCTTCTTGTGCTCGGTCAGCTTGACGTCTTTCCACGCGTGCTCGCCGCCGTTGTCGGTCATGTAGTTGTTGTCATCGCGGTCAAAGGATTTAGCCTCCGGCGCGTTGCCAACAACGAACACTTGAGTGGTGTCGTTCTTGCCCAGCCCGCTTGTATCAACTTTTTTTGAAAACGCTTTGATTGGCAAAAGCGTTTCCTGGACGTTGGCTATTGATTGCTGCGCGGCTACTTTGAGGTCGCCGCCGGTGAATGTAGTTGGCATATTATTTGCCCTCCTTCTTTGATTTTTGGTTGCTCAAACTGTCTATCTCCGCCTTGTGCTGCTTGTAAAATTCAGCAGAGGCTGCCGGGTCTTTTATCTCGTTGTATTGCTCAAGAACATTCTTCTCCGCTTGAGCCATCGTGGGAGTCGGCGCGGGAGCTGCCGCGTTTATCATGGCCAGCATCTCAGCCGCAACTTCCTTTACAGAAACAGGCGGAGCCGCTGCCGCTTTCGGCTGCGCCTGGCACAGCGCAAGAACGGCGTCAATCGCAGGCGTCCCCTCCGCGATGAGCCTGTCGCGCATCTCCGCCTGCTCCTGCCGCGCCACGGCGGTTATCGCCGCTATGCGCTTGCGCTCGGCAAGGACGGCATCGCCTGCCGCTTTGTCCGCCTCCACAAGGCTTGCGCCCACGGTTACGCTCTCTATTCTTCCAGGGGGCTGCGCACCCCCCGCCACATCCGCGCCAGCCTGAATAGGCAAAACTGGCACAGGCTTCAAGACATGCAATTGCTCTAATAACTTTCGCATTATTCTATACCTCCGGTTCTGAGTGTGTCCACTAAATCATAAATCGAATCAAAAAAACCGTCAACAAAGCCAAGTTTAAGAGCCTCGTTTCCGCTGTACACTTTGCCCTGCAAATACGCACCGTTTATTTTTCTATGAGCAAGCACGCAGCTTTTAAACTCTTTCCAAGTTTCCTCAGCGTCCGCCTGAAGCTCCGCTTTATCTGAGTCGCGCATCTGCCCGTCAAAGCCTATCCTGGCCTTATCCTCACCAGCACGGAACAACATATATTCAATACCTTGCTTTTCGTAATACTTAGAGAAATCAAATAATTCCGAATAAACGCCAACCGAACCGACTATCGCGCTAGGGGCCATATATACACGGTCTGCGCAGGCGCCTATCCAGTACGCCGCGCTCGCCATAACCGTATCGGTGTATGCAAACACTGGCTTGTCCTGCGCTATGCGGTCAATCAGCTTTGCCATCTCAGGCAATTTGTAAGCGTAACCGCCGGGCGAACGTATCGCAAGAACAATCGCATCGCAGTCGCCCGAATAAGCAGCGCGCAATTCCGCTTCCAGATAGTCAAGCGAATCAGGGTACACATTGCGCTCAAAAAATATCACCGCAAGTTTTTCAAATTTAGCCTTAATCATTGTCTTCCTCCACATCCTCTTTCGAGCTTCCAACGGTTGCTGATTTCTCTGCTGCCCAGCCTATTGCAAAGCTGCGGCCAAGCGTGCGCTTCTCAGCTTCGCCATCGTCTTTAATCTGCTGCAATGTCTGTTCATAGTCATCGCCTCTTTTTCCCGCGAGGCTTGAACGCGCAACCGTGCCAGTGCCCAGCCGCACGGATTCCGCATGAGCGCTCTTGAGCGGGTCGGGGTCTGGCGCGCCCGGGCCTATCCAGTCGTTCTCCCACATGGCGGGCACTGGTATCACTCCACGCAAAAGCCACCATTCAATAACAACCCATTTGTAAATCTCGCCAAACACTCTCATTATAGGGCCATAGTTCCACAGGTCAAACAAGCGGAAAAGCGCGTCTATCTCCAGCTTGCCAGCCGAAAAATTTATCCCGGTGAAATCCTTCAAAAGAATATGGTAAGGGACTCCCATTCCCGCAGAAGTAAGTTTCAATTGCTCTTTTATTCCAGATGCTATGTCAAGATTGCCGCCGTTGTTGATGGTTTTTATATCGGTGTCTGGCGGGAGCACAGGCACATCGCCGGATTCGAGCTGTGATATATTCACCTTCGGCTTGTCCTTGTCCGCTTCCCCTTCCTCGCCTTCAGGCGGTTTCGGGTTTATCCTGAAAACTTCATCGCCCACTCCGATCGCTTTCGGCCCCTCAACGGAATTTGTGGTCATTACAATGCCTAGCATAGACTTAACATTTGCTTCCCTAACCGTGAACTCGCTTAACTTGTCAATCGCATTCACGCTAAACAACGCTGCCAAAAGCATAGGAAATCCGCGTGCTTGATCAGGGAACCGAGAACCAGGGCGGCACACCAACGCGCTCACAAAGCGACCGGTTTTAGAATCGTAGCAAGGTATATATTGGTAATGCTCGTCTTTGCTGCCGTCAAGCCCAGATTTTAAAATGTAGTAGCCCATCTCAATATCATTCGAGTCAAACGCAACGCCAAGTATAACTTTAACGCCATCAACCAAGCCTTTGTTCCGGTATTTGGGCGGAGTGCACACTCTAAGCGGGTCTATAAGTTTTACGCGCGCGGAAATTGTGCCCGCCGGGGCGTAGGGGCTTCTATCCAAAACAACAAGGCAATCGCCCCAGGTCAGCACACCCACCAGAGCCGTGTTCAATTCCCCCAGGCTCTCGCCGGAGCGCAGCCCCGCGTGCTTCGCCCATTCGTTGAATGCTTTTTTGGAAACGGCGTGGCCCTTGTCCGGCGTTATGTTCCCGCAATAAGTTTCCGCAGTTACTTTGACCGCGTTTGCTATTAGCTCGTTACGCACGAATGATTTTGCCGCCGCCACGATTTTGGAGTGCTCGCCATTTTGCAAAAGCTCGTTCTCGCTTTTGACCGTGGCAAGCCAGCGATCTATGTTCGTATCCAAAAGTTTGTAAGCCTGCCTCATAATGCGTGCGCCATCCTTATGGGTTTGTATATGTCGCTCGCATATTTTTTCGTTTCCTCAATTTTGTCCAGCTTCTCCATCTTCTCCATGAAATTCGCAGTATCGGAAAGGGAGAATTTTTCTATGGAGGCTCCATCGGTATTTACTTGTGTTTTCGTCAAAAAGCCGTTGTCATTCCGGGTGCTGAGAATGTTCTTGGTTTTCTGAGCAATATCGGAAAAACTTTTGACGCCGTTGTCCGGCTCGGCTGTCGGTGTGGTGGGTTCTGCTGCCATTGAAACAAATATAGCACAAAAAAAACAAAAACGGGAAAATGCCCTAAAGATATTTTTCAAAAATGAACCAAAACCGCCGATTTAGTATCTGCCAGTCCGCACTTTTTTTTCTGCCATATACCTTATCTC
>Ga0268262_10007442_pt1 | contig 10195 bp, 3 predicted proteins | sample TergutNc150P3_FD_190354 | JGI IMG/M metagenome (GOLD analysis project Ga0268262, IMG submission 190354) | Nasutitermes corniger P3 segment gut microbial community from laboratory colony in Florida, USA - Nc150 P3 (SPAdes) (version 2) | ecosystem: Host-associated > Arthropoda: Insects > Digestive...
GGAAGTGGCAGGTTCCCGTTGCGGATTGCGCTGTTACAACAAGTACATTGGATTCCACAACTGGCGAGGCTTTTTCCATAGGGGAACGCACTCCGCTTGCGCTTTTGAATTCTGGAGCTGCCGCTAGAATGGCGGTTGCCGAAGCTATAACAAATATAGCTGCCGCGAAAATCAGCGACATTTCAAAAATCCGCCTTTCCGCAAACTGGATGGCAAACCCGGCAACAAAGGGCGAAGGCGCGGCTTTGTACGAAGCTGTGAAAGCGGTTGGCATGGACTTTTGTCCCAAGCTGGGTATAGCGATTCCCGTTGGCAAAGATTCCATGAGCATGAGCGCGAGCTGGGAAAGCAATGGCAAAAAGAAAACCGTAACCTCTCCGGTTTCCTTAATAGTGAGCGCATTTGCCCCTTGCGAAGATGTGTGCAAGAGTTTAACGCCTGAACTTCAAAATGTTGAAAACACAATTTTAATCCTAGCGGATTTGGGCGAAGGCAAAAATAGAATGGGCGGCTCCATAGCTGGTGAAGTATATAACCAATTTGGCGGAGAGCCTCCAGATGCGGCTCCCGAACTATTGAAGCAATTTTTCAAAGCGGTTCAAACCCTGAACGCCCAAGACAAAATTTTGGCATATCACGACCGCTCGGATGGCGGCTTATTCGCAACCGTTGCGGAAATGGCTTTTGCCGGGCATATTGGCGTAAAATTGGAAATTGAAGAGCAAGTCCCCTTTCTTTTCAATGAAGAGTTAGGCGCGGTTTTGCAAATTAAAGAAAATGATTTTGAAGATGCCTGCAAATTATTTCCTTTCAAAAAAATAGGCAAGCTATCCGATGATTTCCATCTAACCATATCCAGCTACAGAGAATCCCTATCCGAACTCCGCAAAATCTGGAGCCGAACCTCTTACGAAATAGCAAAGCTACGCGACAACCCCGAATGTGCCAAGCAGGAATACGAATGGAAGTGCGGAGAAAAGGACGCGGGTATTAACGCTAATACACACCCCGTCAGCTTCGCTGCCACCTCGCTAAAAGCGGGGACTAAACCAAAAAGACGTGTCGCCATCCTCCGCGAGCAAGGCGTCAACGGCGAAGTGGAGATGGCGGCGGCTTTTGACAAAGCGGGTTTTGTGGCGGTTGATGTTCACACCACCGATATTTTGAGCGGCAAAACGGATTTGAGTGAGTTCAGCGGGTTGGCGGCTTGCGGGGGTTTTAGCTATGGGGATGTTTTGGGTGCTGGAGAGGGTTGGGCAAAGAGCATTTTGTTTAACGATAGGGCGAGGGAGGTTTTTCAGAAATTCTTTGAAAGAAAAGATACTTTTTCGCTGGGGGTTTGCAACGGCTGCCAGATGCTTTCCAATTTGAAGAGCATTATACCAGGTGCTGCTCATTGGCCCAAATTTAAGCAGAATTTGTCTGAGCGGTTTGAGGCACGTTTTGTGAGCGTTAAAATTGAGAAGTCCCCGGCGGTTTTGTTGGAGGGGATGGAAGGTTTTGTTATTCCGGTTCCTATTGCGCACGGAGAGGGCAGGGCAGAGTTTGAAAACCCCGCTGATATGGAGATGAGCGTGAAAAAAAGCTTGATTTCCGTCCGGTATGTGGACAATAACCATGAGCCAACGGAGATGTATCCGCTTAATCCCAATGGCAGTCCGCAGGGGATAACGGGCTTGACAAGCGAAGACGGGAGGGTTCTAATTTTGATGCCGCACCCCGAAAGAGCGTTCAGGATGCTACAAAACACTTGGAAAAAGCCTGAAAATGCGGATGGATATTGGCTACAGATGTTTAGAAATGCAAAAAGGTTTGCGAACTGAGGTTGGCTAAAGTTTCCCCAAATACCTGCCGATATATATAGAAATTGGTAAGAGTGTATTATGGAAACATTGGAAAAGCCTAGAAAAACGCTAGAAAAATTCGCTAATTGGCATAGATTTTTCTATGTTATAATTATGTGCAAAGCCAAATTTGCCCCGCTGGGCTTATTATGCCTTTTTATGGCATTCTTTTTTGCTGTTCCGCAACTTGCGATGGCACAGATATATACCTATGGTGATACCTATAGTGGTTCTGAAGATGGTACTCTTGAAGACAATCTCAATAGTTGTACATCTGCTGATGGTTATATAGAAACTGGAGCTTTACCTACTGGACTTTCAGTTGATAATTTTGATGCTTCTACGGGTAATTTTACATTTGCGGGTTCTTTCTCTGCCGTAGGTACAGGTACGTTTAACTATACTATGCAGCTATCGGAATCAAATGTTGGATGCGGTGATGTAGAATCTTTTTCTTTTACAGTCAATAAAGCCACGCTTACTGTTACGGCAAATAATGACAGTATAACTTATGGTGATGCTGTTCCGAGCTATACTGACAGTGATGTGAGTATAACTGGTTTTAAATTTAGCGATAGCGAAAGTGATCTTGATGGTACTTTTGCTATTGGAACAAACTATACCCAAGGTGACCCAGTAGGCAGCACATACACCATTACACCAAGTGGCTGGACATCTGATAATTATGACATTACTTTTCAGAATGGTACACTTACGGTAGGAAAAGCCACGCTCACTGTTACGGCAAATAATGCCAATATAACTTTCGGCTCTCCCGATCCAACTCCGAGCTATAATAATAGTAATGCGACTATAACTGGTTTTAAACTTAGCGAAAACGAAAGTGTTCTTAGTGGCATTTTAGCTTTTACAACAGATTATACAACGTCTAGCGCAGTAGGCACTTCACCCTATATTAGACCAAGTGCAGGTACCTTGACATCTAGTAATTATAATTTTAGTGGTTTTACGGATGGGGCATTTACGATATTAAAAGCCACCCCAGTTTGCGGCAGCATTGCTAATTTGACCGCAACGGAAGGGGAAACTCTCGGTAATGTGTTGCTTACTAGTTTGACTGACTGCGGTGGCGTAGCGGGAAGTTTTGCGTGGGATGCTCCAGGGACCTCCGTTGGCTCCGCTGCAACAAGTCCAAATGGTCCATTTGCCGTGACATTCACTCCAACTGATGGAACTAATTACAATACCGCTGCTGCACAGATATCTATCAATGTAAGCGCGGCGTTGCCAGGCACGGGCACGATAAGTTTTGCGCAGGCCTCTGGCACTTACGGAGTGGCATACAATGAAAATGTTACAGCAACCAGTGGGTTCACGGGAGCTTCTTTTACTTGGTCTGTATCAGACGGTGCTTTACCAACTGGCTTAACTTTAGATGAGACAGCAACTGGTTCCACTACTACCATATCTGGAACCCCGACAGAGGTAGGTTCTTCATTTACATTTAAAATCAAAGCTGTAGATAATGATGGCATTGAAGGCGAGCAGCAATTTAGCATTGCGATTGCAAAAGCCACCCCTGTTTGCGGCAGCATTGCCAATTTGACCGCAACGGAAGGGGAAACTCTCGCTAATGTGTCGCTTAGTAGTTTAACTGACTGCGGTGGTGTAGCGGGAAGTTTTGCGTGGGATGTTCCAGGGACTTCGGTTGGCGCTGCTGCAACAAGTCCAAACGGTCCATTTGCCGCGACATTCACTCCAACTGACGGAACTAATTACAATACCGCTGCTGCACAGATATCTATCGATGTAAGCGCGCCGACACCAGGCACGGGCACGATAAGTTTTGCGCAGGCCTCTGGCACTTACGGTGTGGCGTACAATGAAAATGTTGCAGCAACCAGTGGGTTCACGGGAGCTTCTTTTACTTGGTCTGTATCAGACGGTGCTTTACCCAACGGCTTAAATTTAAATGGAACAACTTCCACCGCTACCATATCTGGAACCCCGACAGAGGTAGGTTCTTCATTTACATTTAAAATCAAAGCTGTAGATAATGATGGCATTGAAGGCGAGCACCAATTTAGCATTGCGATTGCAAAAGCCACCCCTGTTTGCGGCAGCATTGCCAATTTGACTGCAATGGAAGGGGAAACACTCGCCAATGTGTCGCTTAGTAGCTTAACTACCTGCGGTGGTGTAGCGGGAAGTTTTGCGTGGGATGTTCCAGGGACTTCGGTTGGCTCCGCTGCAACAAGTCCAAACGGTCCATTTGCCGCGACATTCACTCCAGGTGACGGAGCTAATTACAATACCGCTGCTGTGCAGATATCTATCAATGTAAGCGCGCCCCCCACAGTCACGAACATTGCAGTCAAAATACAACCAACAAAACTTATTTATGATGACGGCGATATTCTTGATTTGGCTGGGCTTGTGGTGACGCTCACATACGATAATAACTCAACTCAAGATGCACCGTTTGCCAACTTTGGGACAAATAACATAACTGCGACCCCTAGCGATGGCACGCCATTAACCCTTTTGGATGACGGCTTGAAAATCACAGTGAGCTATGGAAATTCAAGTACCATAACAGCACAAACGGCAGCCATAACGGTAAACCCAGCAACAGACAAGCCAATAACAACCGTAGCAATTACGGTTACAGCTCCCGCAACTGGCAAAGCACCTAACATTGCCGCAACCACCACCGGCACGGTGAACTTTATTCCCAGCGAAGTGACTTGGTTTCCGGGTGATAATCCTTTCTTAGGTGGCACTGTATATGAAGCTACAGTTACGCTCACTGCCAAAGATGGATACACGTTTAACGGTCTTACGACTGCGACAATCAACAAGCAGCCAGCTAATATTACCTACAACCCAGATGAAACCGTAACGCTTTCGCATAAATTCTCTCCGACTTCAACAACACAGTTGGCCGTAGTCAAAGATATCGTAATAAAAGCACAGCCTATAAGATTAGATTATATGCATGACGACCCGCTTGATTTATCCGGCATAGAAGTAACGCTTATATATAGTGATAATAAAACCGAAGATGTGATGCTTGCGAATTTTGCTGCAAAAAGGATTAGTACAAACCCGCTCAATGGCACAAAGCTGAGTAGCTCAATACATAATGGAAATGGTGTTGAGGTAATATACACATACAACAATACGCCAATCCGAACGCGTACTGACGATTTAATCGTTAGCAAGAAGATAACCCCTATCATAGCAATCGAAGGGATACAGCTTAAATCGGTTTCGCCGGATGGCAAGGATTTTGTTTATGTATCTGATTGCGGAGAAAATAACATAAATATTAATATAGCCGCAACAGGTGCAAAAATAGTCGTGGGTACCGTGGATACTACTATAGTGCAAAATGATGCATTAAACTTAAACGAGGAATTATCTTATGAAGGCAAGCAGCTTGAAATTGCGGTAACCCCTAATGTCGGTGCCATAGAAAGATATACTCTAACTGCAAAAAAACCTTTCCCGTGGGAAAAAATGATAACAATACTTTGGGGAAACACACTTATAGTTAATGGCAATCCAAAAGAAACAGACCATGATTATGAATTTTCCAATTATAAATGGTATCGCAATGGTAGAGAAGTAGGCTCAGGACGGGCTTGGTCGGCTGGCACAAATGGCGAAAAATTGAATCCTAATGATAAATATTATGTTGAAGCTACAACCAAAAAAGGGAAAATCATAAACAGTTGCAATATTGAAGTTCCAACAAAAACCGTGGCACAGCCAAAATATGGAATTTTGCTGAAAAACAATTCAGCATATTCAAATATTGGAATTGAAATTTTTGCCCCCGAAGAATCATCGGAAGTGGAAATCGCAGTTCATGATATCACTGGAAAACAAGTATTTAAGCAAATAGGAAATTACGCTCTTCATTGGAACTTAACCGATGCTATGCAAAAGAGTGTTCCAAATGGATTGTATTTTGTGACCGCCAAAGTAAAAGGGGAAAGCGGCAAGCTCTATCGTTATTCGGCAAAACTTGTGGTAAAAAGATAAAAATATGAAAAAAATATTTATTTTGAATTTACTATTGATTTGTTCAATTTACGCACAAGATTTGCATGAATTTTCTCTGCATATTGGCGGCGGTTTATCCACCTTGAGATATGACCCGTTGATTGGCGAGCAAAGCAACGGCTTTGACAAGGAATTCGGATTTGGCTATGCTTATTTTCTTTCGCCGTGGTTTGGTTTTGCAACCGGATTGGAATTCGCTTTCTATAGTGCGGAATTTAAACTGAAAAATCGTCTAGTAAGTGACTATTATGTTAAGCATGTTAATAATGGTGCTATTGATTCATTAAGATTTCGTAGCAGGTGGGACAATTACACGGAAAAACAAAGTGCTGTTATGCTGCAAGTTCCGCTTATGCTGCAATTCCAAACCGGCATAGGGTACTATGTGATGGCAGGCGTAAAAGGAGCCATTTCTATATCGGGTAATTCCAGCGGCAAAGGCGACCTTATGAATACCGGATATTTAGGAGGAGAAATAGATTGTGACCTTTACATAAACGATTGTATAGGTATGCCACAAGGTGGAGGAAATACTTGGGATGGGTTGGGTTTATATAAAGGCAAGAAGACCGAAAATCAGGAAAAATTCAAAAGTGCATTATTTGTCTCTATGGAAATGGGCAAGAAATGGAGATTTGAAGACGGGTTATCGCTTTACACAGGTGTTTATTTTGATTACGGGCTGAATAATATTCTCAAAAAGAAAAAAATAGAAGACCTATCACAAATGGTTGAATACAACAGCAAAAATCCCTCGGACTTTGCGACTAACGGAGCATTTGATTCAAAGTGGGAACAAAAACCATACATCACTAAAGTCATGCCAATGGCAATAGGCATTAAGATAAAATTATCGCTCGGTCAAGGCGTGGATTATTTTGCAAAAAAAGACGAGGAAGAACGTCTTTCTGCCGCCGAAGTGAGACGGCTTGAAGCTGAAAAACAATTATTGGAATTGAATTTAGCGCGTTCTGCGGCGGCAGAAAGAGAGCTGATAGAACGCGAAACAGAACGCTTGGCAGCCGCCGAAAAATTGCTGCAAGAAGCACGCATCGTTTATGAAAAAGCATTAAACGACCAGTTGGATGCAGCACGAACCGCCGATGTAGCACGTCTTGCCGCCGAAAAAACGCAGATAGAACAAGAAGTGGCGCAACTTGCTACAGACAGTTCTAACGCGGAGATTGGAGCCGAAACCAAAACCGAAGAAACGCTGCAACAGCTCCCGACTCAGAAAGTTGAGCAGGATACAACGCATATCAGCGGTGATTGGGTTATTCAAGTGGCAGTTGTGTTGCAAGAATCAAGAGCGGGGTCAATGGTCAATTCGTTGAAGCAAAAGGGTTTTAACGCTTATTACAAAAAGGTTGTAAATCCGGGCAAACTCACAGGCACTTATTACCGCGTGCGCGTAGGTTATTTTAACAAAATGCGTGACGCAGAAAATTTTGCCAAAGCAAAACTGCAATCATATAATAACTGGTGGCTGGATAAAACTGAGAATGATACTAAGTAGAGAAAAAAGTTAAGCTATATTCGCAATCTCTCTCATAGTAGCTTCCATGTCTTGATAGCTTGAATTTTCACCGATGCCTTGTATTAAAAATTTATCAATAGCGGCATATCTTTTAATAGCGGTGTCCACTTCTGTATCTGAGCCTTTGGCATAAGCACCGATGTTTATCAGGTCTTCGTTTTTGCGGTAAACGGCAAGGCTTCGCAAAAGCGTTGCGGATAGCTCTTTTAATTGCTGGCTCGCTATGTCTGTACGGCAACGGCTGATACTCGCCAAAATGTCTATGGCAGGGTAGTGGTTTTTATTCGCAAGCGCACGGGAAAGCACAATGTGCCCGTCTAAAATGGAACGCACCGCATCTGCTATAGGGTCATCTAAGTCATCTCCGTCAACCAAAACGGTGTATAGCCCCGTTATGCTCCCCTTGTTGCTGTTGCCAGCCCGCTCAAAAAGTTTTGGCAAAAATGCAAAAACAGATGGAGTGTAGCCTTTTGTAGCAGGCGGCTCGCCAACTGCCAAGCCAATTTCACGCTGCGCCATAGCAAGGCGGGTTACCGAATCCATCAAAAAAAACACATCTTCGCCGGAGTCTCTAAAGTATTCCGCTATGCTCATAGCCAAGAAACTCGCCTTTAAACGAATAAGAGCTGGCTGGTCACTTGTTGCAACTATAACCACAGAACGTTTTATCCCCTCCGGTCCCAAATCCTTTTCTATAAATTCCCGAACCTCCCTGCCACGTTCACCTATTAAAGCTATAACATTGATTTTTGCAAGGCAGTTCCTCGCTATCATACCCATCGTAACACTTTTGCCAACGCCCGAACCCGCGAAAATACCCATTCTCTGCCCACGCCCAATGGTTAAAAATCCATCTATGGCACGAAGCCCGGTGTACATGGGTTCTTTTATGCGCGTTCTCTGCATAGCAGAAGGTGGCTCTGCGTAAATGGAGCGGCGACCTTCATATTTGATTTCGCCGAGTTCATCCATAGGGTTTCCCATGCCATCCAAAACCCTTCCTAGCAGTTGAAAACCTACCGGAGCGGTTAGAGTTTCTCCTTTTGCCACAACAGACATACCAGGTTTAATGCCTTCTAATGCGCCTAAAGGCATGACAAGAGTTCTAGTATCCCTAAAGCCCACAACCTCAGCATAGCAAATTATTTTTCCGTTTTGCTCAATAGCGCAAAATTCGCCAATGCCGGCATTTGGTCCTTCGCATTCAACAACCAAACCTATTATTTTTACAACCCGCCCACGCACATCCGCAAGGCGAATGCTGGAAATTTCCTCTAATTTATTCATACATTTCGTCAATTTCTTTAGCGAACACTTTTTCAATAGTTTGACGGCGAAGTTTTAAGGTTGGAGTTAAAAGCCCATTTTCCGTGGAAAGCGTGGTAAAAATTGCTTTCCATTTTTTGATTCGCTCCCATTCGTTCAAATGCTTGTTCACGGAATCTATATGCTTTTGTAAGTCTGCGTTCAATCTGCTGGATTTCAGAGCTTTTTCGGCATCAAATTCACGCTCGCTTTTTTTAAGTCTGTTTCTCACTATATCCTGACTCAGGAACAGAATAGCAGAGGTGAATTTTTTCCCCTCTGCAAAAATCTGTGCGGCTTCTATAAAAGTTCGCTGGCAAAGCGCTTGCTCTATTGGAATTGGACTTACATATTTGCCCGTGCTCGTTTTGAACATCTCTTTTAAACGCCCTGTTATCCAAACATAACCATCTTCGTCTATACGTCCTTTATCGCCCGTGCGGAAAAATCCATCATCGGTAAAAACTTCTTTGTTTAAATCCGGGCAATTAAAATATCCGCCGAATACACTTGAACCTTTAACCTGAATTTCATCTTCTGGAGAAATTCTAACATCCAAGTTAAACAATGCTCTGCCAACTGAGCCTATTTTTGTGTTCCCTGGGCATTCCGCAGAAATAACAGGTGAACATTCCGTAAGCCCATAACCTTCGTATAATGGCAACCCTATGTTTCTCAAAAATCTGTTGACAGGAAGGCTCAGAGCAGAAGCTCCGGAAACTATCAGATAGAAATTATCGCCAAGTGCTGCACGCATTTTTGAATAAACCAACTTGTCCCAAATGGTTCCACGCAAATTAACTTTGTTGGGGTCTGCGGCTTTGGCTTTGTTTATGGCATATTTCATAAGCCATTTTACAGGGCCTCGTTTTTTACTTGAGGCATCTATTAACTTTTGGTAAAGCTTTTCCAAAACTCGCGGCACAACGGTTAAAATAGACGGACGAATTTCCGGCAGATATATCCCGACATTGTTGGGCGTATCTACAAAATAAATCGGCAGAGCGAATGAAGAAAAATAATAAATTACCATTCGCTCAAATACGTGCGCTATAGGTAAAATGCTCATGCACACGTTATTAGGCTCAACAGGAAAAAAATCAGATATTGCATTTAGTTGAGAAACCATGTTGCTCTGCGTTAAAGGAACTCCTTTGGGAGTTCCAGTTGAACCACTGGTGTAAATTATGGAAAATATTTCTTCGCCATCTATGTTTTTTAGACGCTCTGCAAAATTTTTCCGCTCAATCTCCGAATCCACTTTCTCTCCCTTTTTTATAAAATCACTCCATGAGAACATATTCTTATGTTCTGCTCCGTTTGGAAGAAGAGAAAAATGTACGAGAAAATCTATTGAGTTTACAAGTGGTTGATTTTGCGGAGAAAGATTTTCCCAAGAATCTATAGCCAAAACTTTCACTTTGGCATCTTTAACCTGAAATTCAAAATGCTCGGAAGATATGTTTGAAAATAGAGG
>Ga0268262_10007443_pt1 | contig 10194 bp, 6 predicted proteins | sample TergutNc150P3_FD_190354 | JGI IMG/M metagenome (GOLD analysis project Ga0268262, IMG submission 190354) | Nasutitermes corniger P3 segment gut microbial community from laboratory colony in Florida, USA - Nc150 P3 (SPAdes) (version 2) | ecosystem: Host-associated > Arthropoda: Insects > Digestive...
GAAGCGGATTTATACGCAATCGGCTATCGGACGCTTTTTGTGCCGGAGCCGGACATCGAACATGATACGCACAAAAGCATTGAGCGCACCGCAGACGCGCTTGCGGCTCTGAGCGAGGAACAGGTACGCGCCATCGGCTTGCTGTGCCACCGTTTCTATTTGCGGTTCAGCGATATTTGGCCGCTGCTCTGCTTGATTTACCCCGAACAAAAGGAGGATGACGATTATGAGAATTTCTAAGAAACACCCGATGTACATCGCGGTTCAGCTTATGAATACCGACACCCGCCGCCGTGTTTGGCTGCCGCTCCCCGCGACGAAAGACGAGTTCGCCGCCGTGCTTGATAAACTCGGCGTTAAGAACGGAAACTTGCAGATTGTCGATTATAACCGCCGCGTTCCCGGCGTGACGGTTGATACGCTGATGTGCGCCCCACTTTGCGCGGTGAACCACTTCGCGTCAAGGCTGAATAAGCTGACCGACGCGGATTTGCTGAAGCTCTGCGCCATCGGCGACAGCAATTATTACTTCGGCGCGATGTGGCAGTTAATCGAGTACACCTATAAACCTGATAACTACACGCTTCTGCCGGGTATCTGCGATGAGGAATCGCTCGGACGCTATTGCCTCGGCAACGAACACGCCATTGTATATGGCGCGAGGTTGCGGCAATGTATCGACCGCTACGAATACGGCAAACGCCTTGCCGAAATGGAAAGCGGCGCGTTTACGGCGCTCGGCTACATCACATCGAAAGATAAGTGGTCGCCAAAACACAAGCCGCGTCCTGTACCCGATTCGTTTAATCTGCGCGGGTATCTTGGCGAGGATTTGTACGGCGATTGGGACGACTGCGAGTGGTAGGCGTTTGTCTGCGGGGAGAGGATTATCCTTTCCCCGCTTGTAGCCATTTTGGGTTATATTATTTTGTGACTGAAATCATAATGGTGTTTGAAAACCATATGCACTAACCAAATCCGCAGCCGTACCTATGGTTCAAGCTAAAGCAAATTATGGACGGCGAAAAAGAAGGCGCTGACCGCCGCCATCGTGACAGCCCTACTTAAAAAAGCAAAATCAAGTTGTCTGAGCTGTCCAGCGAGAAAACTGGAAAGACCTACGATGCGACCTTACTGCTTGACGATAACAGCGGTCGGCTCGTTTTCGTGAACTCCAAATATTATTCACGAACTGATTGGTATAGCTTGAACAGGGCGCAACAAGTAGCTCAAAGATTTTATTATTTCCGCACATTCTGACCCATGCTTTATAGAGTAGCATAAACCACCTGCAATAACTACTGCTAATAAAACAGTCCAACCGTTTACCTTAACATCTGCATAAATAGAAACGCTTTCACTTTTCACTATATTGTACCCCCTAACAATTTTGTTGTTTCATCAATAGTTAGTCTGTCTAACAGCGCATTTAATTCATTCATCCGCCGTTCATCCCCCTTTATCTCCAATTCCAGTTGAATGATTGTTTTGCGTTTTTTGTTGATGGATGCCTTTCGGGAAGCGATTTCAGTCCTTAGTTCCCTTTCGATGTCTTCGGTTGTAATGTGAATGTTTTCTTTGCGTTCATTGTTCAAATACTGTTGAGCAAAAGATTTACCAGCCATTACTTTTGATATATCTATGTCCTGTAGCGTAAGGTGTTCTTGCTCAAATAGTGCCGTAATGAACTCTTTTGCATTGTCGCCATATACATCTTTGAGAAAGGTTCTTGTTTGGTGTTTTCGGTACTCTGCTTCAGACAATAATGCAATATAGATATTGTTACGTCCTTTTTTTTCGATGGCCAACAGTCCTTTTTCAATGAGCCTCGAAAGAAAAGTAACTACGGTATTGGACTTCCATTGTTTACCCATGCCGTTTAGCTCATCTAAAAGCGGAGCAACCGTCATTCTCCCACCTGATTGCCAAATAACACGCATTATTTCACTTTCGGATGGGGATAATTGCATTTCCATAGCGCCTCTCCTTTACCTACATATTGTTACTATATTATATCTACACTATTTAGGTGAAGATGTCAAGCATTATTTTTGGGAACTTTTTGAATGATGTAAACACACGACCAATCGCTTGGAAAATACAATCGAAATAGCATATCCATCAAAGAGGCATTTTGGGAAACCAAGGCCGCCGTTTTTTTATACCCAAAAATCAAAAGGAGGACTGCGAATATGAACCATAACTACACGCGCCAACGGCAGGGGCGCGACTTTACCCTGCTCGAAGAAGTCAACTACCTTCGCAACGCCGAGTTAAGCGTTGAGGGCAATTACAACAACATCGACGGCATCATCGGCAACTCGCCGCCGAAAGACGACTACGAGGCAAAGACACTGCTCGAACAAATCGAGTACAACAAAGCGATAGCGGAGCGCAACGCCGCGCCCGTGGACGGCGACGAGCCGCCGCAGGAGCGTACCGCGCCAGAAAGGACAAGGTGAACTATGGATATGGATTTTTCAGCGGCTATCGACGAGATAATGCCGCTCGTCAAGGACGGCGACAATGACAAGCCGTTCATCATCACGAGGGACAGCGCATACGGTGATTGGCAGGTATGCTACCCCGACCCCGATAAGGCTGACGGCTTTGCTGTAAGCCTGCGCGAACATGACCCCTTTGTCGCAAAATACTTCGGCGCGGACTTTGACAGGGGCAGTATGCCATACGTCTACGACAAGGTGTTGTGCGACCGCCTGCGGACGGAGTTTTACGAGTGCAGGGACGAAGACTTTCAAACGGACGCTGATAAAGAACGGCTCCACGCTTTGATTAACTTCTTTGAGGATAACGTTAACTCTTTCACGCATACGGTGACGGACTATCTCACCGAGCTTGAAAAGCCGTTTCGCGCTCTTGAAAAGATGTGCCCTTTCAATATGGCGACGGGTCACGATGGTTGGACGTTCAATCAGGACTTGGCGGCTGATGCGGTGGACTGCATTGAAAAGACCGCAGCAGAACGAAACCGCGTGAAGTTGGAAACAGCAAAAAACGAAGCGTCAACCAGTGAAAAGGCAAACGGCTATGACAGTACGCACACTATCTCGTACATCGAATTATTCGGCTACGAGATTGAGATTGGAGAGGACACCGACCACAAACTGCCTTACTACGTCGAAACAACAGGACGCGGCGACAATGATTTCAGTTTCCGCACGGACTCATATCCGGCGGCTATACAGGCATACAGCGAACAGTTGGCAAACGCCGCATACGAAATGCGGCTCGACCACGAGGATAAAGCGGTTATGCACGGCGTAAACCATGCCGTGCTGACCGAAGCCCATTGTCTGCCGGACAGTAGAAACGCGAATTATACCGGGCAACTGATAATCGTGGATGCGAAATCCCTGCTTCCCGAATACCGCGCTTCCGACAGCCAGCTTATCCAGTGTACCCACGGCAACGGCGCGAGGCCGGACGCAATCGGCACAAGCGTGTTCTGCAAGGAACTGTATTCCGGCAAAACAGTGGTCTACGGCAGGCATCAGATTCTTGGAATCGCCGACGAAAACATCTTGCCGCAATGGGCAAAAGCAAGGCTCGAAATCCTGCGCGACAAATCTGTATTCAAATACGGCGATTACCATTTCAAGCCTTACCGCAAGTTTGACGCGCGCGACGGCGACTGGAATAAGAAAATGAGCAACGCTTCAAGCGACCGCTCCCTCGGAATAGCGAAGTATGATTGGGGCAAAACGGAGTATTCCCACGCCTCGTTCTATGCCGCGTCCGGCGAGAGCGAAGCGGACATTTTCCGTTGCGCCGAGAACGGCAGGCTGTATGTCCCCTGCGAAAACGAACTGTTCCGATACGACGAGCCGCCGCAGAAAGAGAAAACCGCGCAAAAGCCCGCGCAACCCCCACAGTCCAAGCAGCCGCCCACGCTGCTCGGCGAGGTTCGCGAAGCGGCGCAGCTTGTGGAACAGCGCAAAGCGGAACGCGGGAACGCCCCCGCGACAAAGAAAAAAGACGGATTGGAGGTGTAGATAATGGCTGACACGTCTGCCGTCAAGGAGATAACAGACAAGCTCGAAAACGGCGTGAAAGAACTGTTCGAGAGCGACAAATACGCTGAATACCTGAAAACGATGTCAAGGTTTCACCGCTATTCGACCCGTAATACGCTGCTTATACATTTACAAGACCCGTCCGCCCATCATGTTGCAGGATTCCACGCATGGCAGCAGAATTTCAACCGCTCCGTCAAGAAAGGCGAACACGGAATCAAGATTTTCGCGCCGATTGCCAACAAGGGTAAGGATATTTGGGTTGAAAAGCTCGACCCCGCAACCAAACAGCCCATTCTTGACGAAAACGGTCAGCCCGTCATGGAGCGGCTGTCATCGACTGACGATTTACGGGTGCGGTTCAAGTTAGTGACCGTCTTTTCCGAGCGCCAGACCGAGGGCGACCCTCTCCCGGAACTCGCCGAAAAGCTGACAGGCGATGTTGAGCGGTACGAACTGTTTTTAGACGCGCTCCGCGCCGTGTCGCCGCTGCCGATTGTTTTTGAGCGGCTTCCCGAAGATACGGACGGAGCCTGTCATTTCGGCGACAGAATCGCCATACGCGAGGGCATGAGCGAGATTCAGACCCTCAGCGCGATTATCCATGAGTTGACCCACAGCAAGCTCCATGACCTAAACGCCGTCGCCGAAAACGGCGAGAAAGCTAAAGACCGCCGTACTCAAGAAGTCGAGGCCGAGGCGGTAAGTTTTGTCGTAAATTCGCATTTCGGCGTAGATACAGGAGCTAACAGCTTTGGATATGTGGCGACTTGGAGCAAAGGCAAGGAACTAAAAGAACTCAACGCTTCCCTCGACACAATCCGCAAGACCGCCGCATCGCTCATAGACGCGATTGACGAGAATTACCGCGCTTTGGCAAAGGAGCGCGGCATCGACCTGACCGTCAATACCCCGAAAACAGAAAAAACAGACGACGCGCCGGAAACGCCGGAAGATACCGCGCCGCCGCGAAAGGAGGGAAAAACCGCCGTGGAATATACGGAATTTCAAAAAAAGGGCTTTGAAATAGCCCGCATAAACGCGAGCCTGCCGCTTCAGGACAGGCTCGACATCATCGCGCGGACGTTCGGCTGCAAGACGGCAAGTGTCGAAACAAGCCCCTGCACGGGTAAGTGGCGCGGCACAAGCGACATATCCATCAGGCTTGACAACGGCGCATCGCTGTTTATTGGCAACCGCAGGACGCCCGAAGCCAAGAAACCGTCCAACATCAGCGATTGCGTCAACAATGCACTCGCGACGTATAACCCCGAAACGGTCGCGGAAGCCAAGAAACGCGCCGAGTTCGCGCTTTTGAAACGCGAAGTGGATGATAACGCCGTTGCCGCCGAACACGGTTTGAAGCCGTACAAACTTCTCAACGTGGAGATAAACGACGGCTCTAACCCTAAAGAAAGCGGTCATATAGGCTGGTACTACGTTACAGTCGCGGTCAATGACAAGATATTCTGTTTGGTTGAAACCGGGTTGAATTACGAAATAGCAAAAGGCGAGCTTGATAACCGCAGAAGCTACTTCGTAGCGGGCGGTTTGAAAGACCATGAAGCGGACTTTGTGTTCAACAACGTCGGCCACTCGTCGTTAAGCACTTTATACAAAATGGATATAGACGACGCCGTTTTAGAGCGGGCAAAGGAAACGCTCGCACGGCGCGAACAGTTCAGCGACGCGCTGGACGGAATGAAAACCGTGGAAAAAGAAGCAAAGGAGCCTAAGACGCGCGAAAACAGGCTCTATGACAAGCTCGCGGAGATGTTCCCCGACTTCATGGGCAGAAAATACAGCTACCTGAAACTCGAAGCGCCGGGAATGGAACCGCTGTCGCTTGAATGGATTGGCGCGGAAACCATTTCGGTCATGCACACCTACACCATGAACGGCGATTTGATGTACGACCCGATGATGACGTTTTGGGTTGACGAGTGCGATGGCGACGAAACGCTCCGCGCCGAATCTTTTGAGCAGAGTATGCCGCCAGTATACCAAACACGGGGCGACGGCGGCGAATGGCACAGCGTTGACGGCAATGGGAACTCCAAGTTCCTGTACTTAGACCACAGCATCGGCAAGTTCGCCGAGCAATGGTTTACGAATATCGCCGAACAGGGGTATATGCCCGTACTCGCCCATCTCGCGCGCGGTGAGGATGACGAAGTGCGCGTCATGTTCGATAAGGACGGCAACGCGATAGAGCCGGAGCCGGAAACGGGCAATGTTCCATACGACGAAGCGGCGTGGCATGACCTCGCTGATATTGAGGACGACGACTTGCGCGAAGCGCACCGCGCCGAAATCAACGAAATATTAGGCGGCGGCAAAGAAGAAAAACAGACGACGCTCGACCTCTCGCTGCCCGACCCGGCTTGGACTGTCGCCGAAATGAACGAATATGGCTACACCGAGCCTGATATGTATCCGTTATCGGTGGGCAGAGCGGTTGAGCTTTTCGACGCGGGGCATACGATTTATCTGCTCTACGACAACAACACCGAAGCTATGGCGTTCGACCGTGATGAGATTATCACGCACGGCGAAAGCTATCACGGTTTCTGCGGAATCACGAAAACAGATTGGGAAATGTCGCCCATCCGTGACGCGCAGAACAAGGTTTATGAAAACGTAATAATCAACCGTGAGCAAATCGAAAACAGCAAGGAATCCGAGATAATCCATAGCCGCGAGCCTATGTTCGGCATATACCAAGTCCGCGACGACATTGGTGCGGCGCGGGATTTCCGTTTCGTGCCGATGCGCGAACTCGAAGCCCTCGGCCTGTCGGTGGACAGGGAGAACTACTCGCTTGTCTATTCCGCGCAACTGACAGAGCGTTTCTTGCACGGTATGTTGAATGACAACGACAGGACGCTCGAAAGGCTCTACGAGAAATTCAATGACAGCCTGCCGTCCGATTATTCGGCGCGGTCGGTATCGGTCAGCGACGTGATAGTCCTGCAACAGGGCGGCGAAGTCACGGCGCATTACGTTGACAGCGCGGGATTCAAGGAACTGCCGGCGTTCACAGGCAACGAGCGGGAGCAAACCTTGTCGCAATTTGATACAAGCTCTCCGAGCGTCGCAGACCTTGAAGCGGACGTTAAAGAGGGCAAGTCTATCTCCGTCGCGGAACTCGCGAAAGCGGTCAACGCCGAAAGAAAAGACAATCAGCGAATTATCATCGGCGGGATTCCTCCGCAGGGCGCGCAGAAACCCCAAAACAAAGGTGTTCCGACGCTGATGGACGAGATTAACGAAGCGAAACAGCTTGTGGCTCGCGGCGGGCAAGCGGCGACAAAACAGAACGAACGGGAGGTATAGGGTTATGGTTGAATTATTCACGGTTGAGGAAGTCAACCTGATGTGCGTTTTCGACACAAGCGGCAAGGACGCGCTCATCGCGGAACTCACGGCGGCAATGCCGGACTTTGACGAGCCGGAACTTATTGAGATAGCGGAAAACGTAATCGCGAAGCTCGGCAAAATGAGCGACGCAGAGTTTTCTGCGCTCGAACTCTATCCCGAATACGGAGATTATGACGAAGAAAGCGAGGTGCAGCCAAATGGCGACTAAACTGCAATTTTACCAAGCCGTCGCGGACGGGACGATTCACGAACTGACCGCGCATGGCGGGAACTGGATACGGTTCCTCGACACGGCGGCTAAGGTTTATAAGTACCCGTTCCAAGACCAGTTGATGATATACGCGCAGCGCCCCGACGCGACGGCCTGCGCCGAACTGGAGTTTTGGAACGAGAATTTCAATCGGTGGGTGCGGCGCGGCTCAAAGGGCATCGCGCTCATCGACGACAGCGGCAGCTACCCAAAACTCAAGTATGTGTTCGATGTGTCGGACACCGAGGCGTCGCTTTACCGCGCCAGACCCGTACAGCTTTGGGAAATGACGCAAGAGAATAAAGTACCCGTCCTCGCGGAGCTTGCCAAGAATTACGAGGACATCGACGCGGACGGCGCGCTCGCCGACGCGTTCCGCAGCATTGCGGCGCAGCTTGCCCATGAGTATTATGAGGATAACTACCGCGAGATACTGTACAGCACGGAAAACAGTACGCTTGAACCGCCCACGCATTACGACTTCGCGGGAACGGCGATTGAGGACATTGACGACTCCGCGCTGCGGGCCGCTTTTGAGGAAACCCTCGCCAACAGCATCGCGTATTCCATAATGAAGCGGTGCGGGCTGGACACGTCGGAATATTACGAAGCGGGCGACTTCCAGAGCGTAACCGAGTTCAACACGCCGGACATGGTACACGCCCTCGGCGTAGCGACAGCCGATTTGTCGGAACAGGTCTTGCGGGACATTGAAATCACAATCCGTAAATATGAGCGCGTGAAGAACGCGGAAAGGAGCGAACAGAATTATGACAGAAACCCTTACCTACACAATGCGGGGAGATTATCTGCTCCCGGACATCAAGCTGAGCGAGCCGCCGATGGAGGAAACAGCGCCCCTCGGCAGATACGCGAGGATGAGGAAAGCGTTCCTCAAAGACCACAGGAAGATAACGTACAGCAAGCTCCTGTTGTCGGAGAGGCTGTTCCCGCATCTGAGGGAAGTGGACGAAGCGGCGAGCAGGAGGTTCGAGCAGATAATGACCGCGCTGACGGCGCAGGCGAATCTGCCGAGCAAGGAAGCCGACCCGATGAAGTGGACGGCGGCGATGAACACGCTGAAGGCTCAGGCGGAGGAAATGATTCAGAGCGAACTGATTTACGCATAGAACCCGGCGTACCGCCTGAACCGCCGCCGCGAACTTTATCCCAAGTTGAAACAACCCCGATAAGCGCAATCATATCAACCTCGCCCGTATCAATGGACGAGGTTGATTCTATTTTACGGGAAGGCGGCAATTTAGATAACCATTTTCTGTCCGCGATGCCGTGGAGTTCGCGCAGTTCATTAAGGATTGCGGCGCACTTCGCCAAAGGGCTTCCCGACAACGCTGAATACCTCAAACGCGAATACCTGACGGGGCAGCACGGGCGCGGTATTACGGAGAGCGGCAAAGGTTTCGACTTCGGCAACCACCGCGTCTGTGCGTGGTTTGACAAAGACGGCATATCGCTGGCCATCGGCGTCACGGCGAAAAACAATATCCACAGGGTAACGATACCGTGGGAATCCGCCGCCGCCCGGATAGAGGAGCTTATGCGCGAGGGGCGGTACATTCCCCGCGAGGCGTTTAATAACGCCCTCGATAACGAAAAACTCGAACTCGCCGAAAAGCTGTGGTCTTTTTACCGCGACGACATGGACGGCATACCGGAAGAATGGCGCGGCGAATCGTTCGGACACCCCGAAGATATAGCGAAAATCAAGTCCTTGCTTGAAAACGCCGACGAGCGCCAAGCAATCCGCGACCGTCTGGAAACCGACGTTATCGCTTTTTTGAGCGACCCGGAAAACCGCACTTGGCACAACCCGACGCGTCTGCTCGACGAAATGAACGCCGCCATGCACACGCCTGTCATATTCCCAAGCGGCGAATTTACGCACAAAAGAAACTTCTCATACTTTATCACACAGGACGAAATCGACGCGCTTTTGCTTCGCGGCGGCACATACAGCGAGGGCAAGTTCCGCTTCCTCTCGTTCTATCTCGGCGACCATGACGAAAAAGAAAAAATCGACTTTATAAAGCGCGAGTACGGTCACGGCGGCGGCACATGGAGCCAGACTGACGGCTGGCAGAACGCGGAACCCGGCAAGGGGCTTTCGCTCCAGCGCGGAAGCATTGGCAACCCCGACGCGGAAGTGAACCTCAAATGGAACGCGGTCATCAAGCGCGTGGAGCAGCTTATAGGCGAAGGGCGCTACATGACTCGCGCCGAACTCGACCGCATACCGAACTACGAGCGGCTTATGCTCATGCGGCAGTTGCAGTCGTTCTATTACGATTTGCCAGAGGAATACGACCGCCCTTTTGCGGGATTGGATTTCCACTATCCGCACGAAGCGGAGTGGGAGGCTACACGCGACCTACTCGACGACCACGAACGTGTGGACGCCCTGCTCGCGGAGATGCAGCCGATTTACCTCAACACGATTGAGGAAGATAGGTATTACAACGCCCGCAAAGCGGCGTGGGACAGCCTGAACGAATACCGCGACGGGACATA
>Ga0268262_10007444_pt1 | contig 10193 bp, 5 predicted proteins | sample TergutNc150P3_FD_190354 | JGI IMG/M metagenome (GOLD analysis project Ga0268262, IMG submission 190354) | Nasutitermes corniger P3 segment gut microbial community from laboratory colony in Florida, USA - Nc150 P3 (SPAdes) (version 2) | ecosystem: Host-associated > Arthropoda: Insects > Digestive...
GCTGCCACGCTTTCCAACCGCTACATCACCAGCCGCTTTCTTCCCGACAAGGCGATTGATCTTGTGGACGAAGCGGCAAGCCGCCTGAAAATGGAGCTGGACAGCCGCCCCACCGAGCTGGACAAGCTTGAGCGGAAACTGCTCCAGCTTTCCATTGAAAAGCAGGCGCTTACCAGGGAAGAAGATTCCGCTTCGCAATCAAGGCTTGTCAAACTTGAAAAAGAAATCGCCGACCTCAGCGCCGAACGGGACGCCATGAACGTGCGCTGGGAAAAAGAAAAAAAGGACGTTCAAAAGATCCGGGAAATAAAGCAGCAGATAGAGGAACTCAAAATAGAAGAAACCCGCTACGAGCGCGAGGGGAACCTTGCCAAGGCCGCGGAGGTTAAGCACGGCAGAATTCCAGAAGCACAAAAAAGGCTTAAAACCTTAACGGATCAGATGGAAGGCAGAACGGAGGGGAAGGAAGGAAAACCGGCTTTGCTTCGCGAGGAAGTAAGCGAAGAGGACATAGCCCGCGTAGTGTCCGTGTGGACAGGCATCCCTGTCTCGAAGATGCTCTCCGGGGAACTGCAAAAATACCTTGACCTGGAAAAGGTGCTGGAACAGCGGGTGGTAGGTCAGATTGCGGCGGTAGAAGCCGTGGCCGACGCGATAAGGCGCAACAAAGCGGGGCTTTCCGACGCGAGCCGGCCCCTGGGCTCATTCCTCTTTTTGGGCCCCACCGGCGTCGGGAAAACAGAGCTTGCGAAGACCCTGGCCGACTTTCTCTTTAACGACGAAAAAGCCCTTACAAGAATCGACATGAGCGAGTACGGGGAAAAACACTCGGTAAGCCGCCTGATTGGCGCGCCCCCGGGCTACGTCGGCTATGAGCAGGGCGGCCAGCTCACCGAGGCTGTGCGCCGTCGTCCTTACAGCGTCATCCTTTTTGACGAGATCGAAAAGGCGCATCCGGAAGTCTTCAACGTTTTTCTGCAAATACTGGACGACGGCCGGCTCACCGACGGGCAGGGCCGCGTTGTAGATTTTAAGAATGTCATCATCATTATGACCAGCAACCTTGGTTCCGATTTAATTCTTGAGGCGAAAAAACTGGACACTATCAGGGACGCGCTAATGGAGCTTCTTAAGCAAAGTTTCCGCCCGGAATTCCTGAACCGCATCGACGAGACTGTGATCTTCAACCGCCTGGGCAAAGATGAAATCGCCAAAATTGTGGACATCCAGCTCGCTTATCTCTCCTCGCGCCTGGCCGAGCGCAAGATTGAGCTAAAGCTTACCAAGGCGGCAAAGGAACTTCTTGCCGAGCGCGGCTACGATCCGCTTTTTGGAGCAAGACCCCTGAAGCGCACCATCCAGGCCGATCTGGAAAATCCTTTGGCAAAGGCAATTATCGCGGGAAAAATAAAAGAAGGGGATACGATAACCGCGGATAAAAATCCGGAAAAAGGAAGCGAGGCGCTCTCGTTCAAAAAAAGCGCCGCTTCCAAAGGCACATAAAAACACGCGGGGGCAATTCACCCCCGCGCTTTCTTTAAGCCTTTTCTTTAGCTACCGGAAAGGCCTTTGGTAAAACGATCAATGCCGCAACCAGCAGAACAAAAGACACCGGAAGAGTAATGGCTACACTGGCTGCGTAACCCATGCCCGAAGTAATGCCCGCTATTATATACCCAATAACACAAACCGCGGCAACGGTAACGGCATATGGAATTTGTGTCGCGACATGGGCAATGTGGTTGCACGCCGCTCCTGTAGACGAGAGTATGGTGGTATCGGAAATGGGCGAACAATGATCGCCGAACACTGAACCGGCAAGAACGGCGGACAGCGACGTAATGGAAAGCCAGGGCGCCACAATATCGCAGACCGTAATGGTGATGGGGATGAGAATTCCAAATGTACCCCAGGAGGTTCCGGTGGCGAACGAAAGCCCGCAGGCGACCAGGAACATGATCGCGGGAATGAGCGCGACCGGAAGGTTTGATTGCTCAACCAGGCCTGCCACATACGGGCCGGTCAAAAGAAGATCCCTGCATACGCCGCTGATTGTCCATGCCAAAGCCAGAATGATAAGCGCGGGAACCATTGCCTTGACGCCGGTGGTTATTGAGGCAAAAAAATCCCCAAAACTAAGGAGCTTGCGCGGCACAAACAAAAAGAACGTCGCGATTATTGCCAAAAAGCCGCCCAGCGAAAGCGCCATCCCCGCGTCTGTATCGCCGAAAGCTACAAAAATGCGTGTTCCCAGGCTTCCTTCAATATCCAGAAAACCGCCGTAGAAAAGCATCGCAAGAATAGAGAAAACAACAAGAAACACAACGGGAATGATCAGATCCAAAACTGTACCCTTGTCAGAAACATTTATTCTTGACAGCTCGTCCTCCGTGGAACCGGTATTATCCAAATGTATCATTTCATTATTTACTTTCTTCTGAGCCTTCGCCATTGGGCCGTAGTCGCTGTTGGGGCGGACGCTCATCCAGATGATCATGAAAAGTGTCAGCAAAGCGTACAGATTCATGGGAATAGAGCTGACAAAAGCCTGCATTCCTGTAATTCCCGTCTGTGTCGGATAATATGAAATTACCGACGCGGCCCAGGAAGAAATAGGCGCGATAATACAAACAGGCGCCGCGGTTGCGTCGATGAGGTAAGCCAGTTTTTCGCGGGAAATCTTGTGCCTGTCCGTTATGGGCCTCATAACAGTTCCCACGGTGAGGCAGTTAAAATAGTCATCAATAAAGATGAGAATACCCAGGAAAGCAGTGGCAAGGCTTGCGCCCTTCGCGTTTTTAAGCCTCTTCGCCGCCCACTGGCCATAAGCCATGGAGCCGCCCGCCTTGGTGATAATCGCTACCAGTGCGCCCAGCACGGCAAGAAAGATGACCATGGAAGCGTTATCGCCTACCTTGCCAATCATAAGGCCGGAAGCCACATGAAAAGTAGCGAATACACTAAGCCCGGAAGCCAGGCTATAAATAAAAGTCCCCGACAGGATACCCAGAATCAGGGAAAAAATAACTTCTTTTGTAATTAGCGCGAGTGAAATCGCGATGAGTGGCGGCAGTATCGATAGGATACCCACCTGGATAGATTCAAATTCCATTTAACTTGTTCTCCTTGGGGCGATTATAACACAGGGTTTCCCGGATATAAAGCTAAATATTTTTTTGCTCTCACCATCATCATAATCCACTATATAACGATTTCCATTTCCTTATACCTGCTTGGTCTGACTCCTAAGATCTTATAAAATAGCCGTGAAAAATACCCCTGATCTTCATACCCCAAAAGAGAGGCAATTTCCGAAATACGAAGATCAGATGTTTGCAGCAGTATACGAGCTCTGTCCATCTTAAGGCGATTAAAGAGGTGAATAGCCCCACAGCCAAATTCCTTGTATGAAAGGCGTTCAATATGGGAAGCGCTCATATTAAAAGTTTTAGAAAGAGTTTCCAGAGTAATATTTTCTGAAAGATGTTCCCTGAAGTACTCCATTAAATTTTCTCTAAAAGCCTGTTTGCCATCCTGTTTAATCAGCATTTTTACGCAATAAAGTAACATATATTCCAAACGGTTTCGTATCTCTTGAATGGAAACAACAGTCTGAAGGCAGGCACAGTCTGCGATCTCGGGTAGAAAATCAAGGAGCTTTGGAATGTTCATTATAAAAAGCTTATCTATTTGACTGGTTAGTACCTTAACCAAGGTGTCTTCGTTTACAGGTACTATGTTGAATCCAAACTGACTGTAACCATCCACGGTTTTCAGGCTGTGTTGAACTAATGGGGGAATTATAGCAACCATATTTCGGGTCAGAATGGTTTCCTTCTGGTCTATAGTAATAGACAAATCTCCGGAAATAACAAAATGAAAGAGAAAAAAAGGATAGCGATGTACCGGCATATTCCAGCCCGGAGGCCGATTGAAGTAATAGATATATTGGTAAGGGATATCCATGCCAGTAAAAACGTAACCCATTTCTAAGGTTTTTAATCTAGTAAGCATAATTTCATTTTATCCATTAAAAATAAGTATGTCAAATAAGTATGTCAAAATAAATGATAAGAATGTCCCAATAATGGATAAGTTAATCCATAGAGAAAAGTCAGAACCCCAATTAATATTCATTGTTTAGGGGGAAAATAATGGCTGAAAAAGAAGATGCAATGGCTACGCCAAACGCAGCAATGGAAATACCAGAAGATGGAAATACGCGTATATCTATACGCGAGAAGCTGGCTTACAGTCTCGGCGATGTTGCCAGCAATGTGGTGTGGTCGGCGGCCGGTACGTACCTGACTTTCTACTACACAAATTCAGTGGCTATATCCGCCGCCGCTGCCGGTATGATTATGTTGGTTTCCCGAATATTTGACGGCATATCAGATATTATCATGGGCGGTATAATTGACAAAACAAAAACCCGGTTTGGCAAGGCGCGCCCATGGCTATTATGGATGGCGGGACCTTTTGCATTGGCATCTTTCCTGCTTTTCTCGGTTCCTCGGGATTGGAGTGACACAGGAAAAATAATTTATGCCTTCCTCACTTACAACCTGATGTCAACAGTAGTTTACACCGCTATAAACTTGTCTTATGGCGTAATGAACGCAATGATGACCAGTAACTTAAAAGACAGAGCATCGCTAAACATATACCGCATGGTAGGCGCACTTTTAATGGGCATCGCGGCAAACCTGATTGTTATCCCGCTGGTCAGGCTTTTTGGTGATGGTAACGAAACCAACCCCAGAGGATGGTCTTTAACATTTTTGGCCTTGGGCATCCTGGCTACCTGTTTGTTTTTGCTCTGCTTTTTTGGAACGAAAGAACGCATATACACCGAGGTGAAAAACAAAAGCGATACCTCGCTTATAAAGAGCGTCCCCATACTATTTAAAAATAAGTTTTGGGTCATCTGCCTTTGCGCGAGCCTGATTTATTCGATGACGGCTTCAATGGGCGCGGGCGCTTACTTTGCGCAGTATTACCTTGGAAATGTGGAATACACGGGAACGCTTAGTATGGCAATGGTAGTGCCTATGTTTATCGGGCTTCCGGTAAGCGGTTTATTATTAAGCAAGTTCGGCAAGCGTAACACCATTCTTGCAGGTTTATTATTTGGTCTTCTGGGATATATTATCCCCTTATTTAATCTGTACAGCTTCCCGCTTGCAATGGTCGGTATGTTGATCAGGGGGGTAAGCATGATTCCAATGGTGGCTTGTGGTTTCGCGATGCTTGCCGATGTAATTGATTATCACGAGTGGAAATTTGGGATACGCACGGAAGGAATCGTATATTCCGCGTCAAGTTTCGGCACTAAAGTCGGTACCGGCCTTGGCGCTGGTATACTTGGATGGTCATTATCCTTCGGGAAATATGACGGGACGCTTGCGACTCAACCTTCCAGCGCGATGCGCGCTATTGTTTTTGTCTTTCTGATTTTGCCGCTTGTCGGGTGTGTTATCAACATCTTTCTATATTCTCAGTATACACTTGAAAAAATTTATCCTAAAATAATATCCGATTTAGCGGAAAGAAGAAAAGCTGGAGGTACAGGGAATGACTAAAAAATGGCGATTGGAAGAAAAAAACGGATACTGCCTTATTATTAATGAGGGCGGAGCAACCCTTGGGATAAGTGCCGCAAATAAAGAGTCCATTTTGGAGATTGACGGCTTTGCATTCAAAGACCTGAACAGAAACGGCACGCTTGAGCCTTATGAGGACTGGCGGCTTCCTATGGAGACGCGGGTCGCAGATCTGGTAAAGCGACTGTCCATAGAGGAAATCGCAGGGCTTATGCTGTACAGCCCGCACCAAATGCTGTCTATGGGGATGGGACTTTTTGCCGAGCTTGCCAAGGGAATGGAAAAAATGGGCGGCGACGAAGCAGCCAATCCCCTTGAACACTATTTTACCAGCCAACAGGATACAAGGAAGAATGCATGGGAATTGTCTGAAGCGCAAAAGTCTTTTTTAATAAATGACAATATAAGGCACGTACTGGTTGCCATGATGGACAATACGGCTACAGCAGCGAAATGGAACAACAACGCCCAGGCTTTTGTGGAGAAAATAGGCCATGGAATACCTATCAACACAAGCTCCGACCCTCGCCATGCCATTGCAGCCAGTGCGGAATTCGACATGGGCGCCGGCGGGGAAATTTCCAAGTGGCCTGAACATATTGGGCTTGCCGCTACTTTTGATCCCGCGCTGATGGAGGAATTTGGCATGGTGGCATCCAAAGAATACCGTGCTATGGGTATAGCGACCGCTTTGTCACCGCAGATCGATACTTCTTCCGACCCGCGTTGGAATCGCTTTAGCGGCTGTTTCGGCGTCAGCAGTAAACTGGTGGCTGATCTGGGGCGGGCGTACTGCGACGGCTTCCAGACTTCTGTCGGCGAAAGCGAGATTAAGGATGGCTGGGGTTATGACAGTGTAAACGCGATGTGCAAACACTGGCCAGGCGGCGGTACCGGCGAAGGAGGGCGTGATGCGCATTATGGTTATGGCAAATACGCTGTGTACCCCGGAGGAAATTTTGAAGATCACCTGAAACCATTTACAGAAGGCGCATTCAAATTGAACGGAAAAACTGGCTGCGCATCAGCTGTTATGCCTTATTACACCATCTCTTATAATATAGATGAGGAAAACAAAGAAAACGTCGGAAATTCGTACAGCAAATACATTATTACTTCGCTTTTACGCAAGAAGTATGGATACAACGGCGTTGTTTGCACCGATTGGGGCATCACCTATGATATCACTAATGATGAGAGTATCGCATCGGGTAAATGCTGGGGCGTGGAAGATCTGTCCGTTATTGACAGGCATTATAAAATCCTTATGGCGGGTGTGGACCAATTCGGCGGTAACAGCGACGCAAAACCTGTCATTGCCGCTTATGAAAAGGGCGTGGCAAAGATCGGTGAAGATCCTATGCGTCAGCGCATGGAACAATCGGCTGCGAGAATTCTCAAAAACATCTTCCGTGTCGGGCTTTTTGAAAACCCCTATGTTGATGCTGAGCAGAGCGTGAAAACAGTTGGCTGTGAGGATTTTATCAAAAAAGGTTACAAAGCCCAACAGCGGAGTGTTGTAATGCTAAAAAACAAAGGTAGCGTCCTGCCCCTTAAGAAAAGGGCGAAAGTATATATCCCCATGCGGCACACCAATGCGGGCCTTAACTGGTTTGGTCTCCCCTCGGAAGGAAAAGATGAAATACCCGTTGACCTTGAGGTAGTGAAGAAATATTTCGATATGGTAGATACACCGGAACAGGCGGATTGCGCGTTCGCGTTCATAATTTCACCTTCCAATAAAGGATACTCTAAGAAGGACGGCTGTCTGCCGATCAGTCTTCAATACAGGCCCTATAAAGCGGAAGAAGCTCGCGAAACCAGCATTGCGGCTTCAGGCGACAACCGTTCATACAAGGGGAAAACAGTAACCACCTGCAATGAGCCTCACCTGGATATGGTTCTTGCGGCCAAAAAAGCTATGGGCAACAAGCCTGTAATCGTGTTTCTGAAAATGCTGAACCCAACGATTCCCGCCGAGTTTGAACAGGCAGCCGACGCAATACTCATAGACTTTTGCGTAAAGCCCGAGGCACTCATGGATATTGTATCAGGCATGGTTGAGCCTTCGGGTCTATTGCCCTGTGTTATGCCAAAAGATATGGCTACAGTCGAAAAACATAATGAAGACGTATCATTTGACATAGAGCCATACAAAGACGAATGTAACAACATCTATGGGTTTGCCTTTGGCCTAAACTGGAATGGTGTCATTGACGATAAACGCGTTCACAAATACCGTATGTAAAAATTTCCTGGTTTCTGGATAGAAGTATGCATTGAACCTATCCCATACCGCGTTTCTTGACCTTAAACGCCGACGCGTGATACATTTCTTCATAAACACCCCTTAACGGGGTAGTTTGGAAAAAGAGCCGGCGTGGTGGAACGGTAGACACTGGGGACTTAAAATCCCCTCCCCGTTTTGGGGGTATGAGTTCGAGTCTCATCGCCGGCAAAAAGCACTAATTTGTCGCTGAATTTATCAACGCATAAAACAGACATCTGACCACTCGGTTTTGTTTCAGCAGTTTGTTTATTGCCTAAAATACCGAGTGGTATCGAACCTTCGGTTCGCGATGGCTTCGTAGCCTTGTTCAACACATGTTTTGGCCGCGGTCTCGCCCACACCTTCAATGCGTTATATTCTGTTCAATGTGTTTGTTTTATAAACACAACGACAAATTATGGTTTTTTCGCTAATTACCCATCCCAAAGGATGCTTTCACATCGTTTGTCCTGAGAGAAACCCAGTTTCCTTTAAGACCTTTCGTGGGCAAATAAAAATAAAAATAATAATCTAAAGCGGGAACAGTAGGATCATATACCCTTACTTCCCCGGTGTCGCCGTCTGCCCAAATTTTAATAGGAATTTGTCTTGAGATATATTGATCTACCACGTCAACATACTCGTTCAAATCAATGCTTTCTACCAGATCCATTTGGCTGTTTGACAAGCTGCGGTAAACCTGAGCCGACAAACCTTTGGGAATACTCATCGTAATGGGATTTTCATCGTAATTTAGCCATAAAAGGTAAGAAGTACCGCTTCCCCAGGAAACGCTATGTATAACATCATCGGCAAAAATGTGGATGCCAAAACCAGCATGGGTTTTTCTGGGAGCGTCTTCATAACGGGCGTTAAACTCATAGATCATAGGCCCGCTTTGAGGAACGCGGAAGTTCACTTTGGCAAGCGGTGCGCTGGTGTCATTTTGATAAAGCCTATCACCCTGAAAACGCCATTGACCAGAAGCAAAGCGATACTCCGGAACCTGGGCGAACAGAGATGCCCCCACTCCCAAAACCAGAACGACAATTAATAACCGTTTCATAGGCCACTCCTCTAAAATTGATTTCTCTGGATAATTATACCACGGGATATTATAATAGCAACCATGATAAACTTGTCTAGCCCATATTATTTGCTTTTTTCGGTAATTTTGCCTATGGCTTGCCTATGGTTCACCTAAGGGCTCTGGTAGAGCAGGTACCCGTCCCCGTACCTTTTATTTTGTATTGATTGGTACTATCCATACTCTTTATAATAAATATAGGTTTTTAGGAGCATACTTTTGTCAGAATCCCAAATAAATGCAGCAGATCGCATTGGCGTTGAGCCGGTTGGCCGGCTCTTGCTTCGCTTTTCCCTTCCGGCAATCACCGGAATGTTGGTTAACGCCCTTTACAACGTGGTCGACAGGATCTTTGTCGGCAGGGGCGTCAACGAGATAGCCTTGGGCGGCCTCTCGCTGGTTGCCCCGCTTATGTCCCTTGCAATGGCTTTTGCCATGCTCTTTGGGATTGGATCGGCGAATATGATCTCCATACGCCTGGGACAGAACCGCAAAGAAGAAGCGGAAAACACCCTGAACCATTGCGTCCTTCTCCTTATAGCTTCCGGCATTTTGCTAACCTTTGTTGGGCTTTTCTTTATGGACGAGATCCTCTCTGTTATGGGCGCGCAGGAAGGCAGCCTTGCCCTGGATTACAGCCACAGGTATTTTAAGATAATCCTTTACGGCTCAATTCCCATGCAGGTTGGTTTTGGCCTGTCCCATTGTACCAGGGCGCAGGGTTTCCCAACCGTTACGATGATTGCCATGTTTTTAGGCGCCGGGCTGAACACGATTCTTGACCCGCTTTTTATTTTTGTTTTCCACTGGGGTGTCGAAGGGGCCGCATGGGCAACTATCATTTCGCAGGCTGTTTCCTGTATCTGGATACTTACTTTTTCTTTCAGCAAAAAGGCGGTGATTCACCTAAAACCGGCGGCATTTAAAGCTTCATTAAAAACTACCTTTGAGATAATGGGGTTCGGCTCGCCCCAGTTTATCATGCACATTGTTATGTCAGCCGTGCAGGTTATCATCAATACCAGTCTCGGCTGGTACGGTGCGGAAGCGCTGGGAGTAAGCAACGGCGGGGATATCGCTCTTTCGGGAATGAATATAATCGGCTCAATAACAATGCTGATCCTCATGCCCGTGTTTGGCATAAACCAGGGCGCTCAGCCAATACTGGGCTACAACTACGGAGCGAAGAAATATAACCGGGTGCTTAGGGCCTATCTTCTGGCAATATCGGCGG
>Ga0268262_10007445_pt1 | contig 10192 bp, 7 predicted proteins | sample TergutNc150P3_FD_190354 | JGI IMG/M metagenome (GOLD analysis project Ga0268262, IMG submission 190354) | Nasutitermes corniger P3 segment gut microbial community from laboratory colony in Florida, USA - Nc150 P3 (SPAdes) (version 2) | ecosystem: Host-associated > Arthropoda: Insects > Digestive...
CTTTATATCCTTTCTTTGCCGTTTACGCTGCGGCTTCGCTTTGCCTTTTAGTAATTTGTTATGTGAAAAGAAAGACATGGAGAAGAACGCTTTTAATTGTTCCGTTATTACCGGTTTTTTCATCGCTTGCGTTTTTCAGCGTGCCGGGAATAGCGTGCGCCGCTCTTCTTTTAGGACTCTTCTTTCTGTTCAGAGAACCTTTGAATGATTTTATAATTTTATTGGGGATGAAAACGCAAAAAATTAAATTATTTTATAATGAAATCATAAAACCGTACAGGATGAATTTCCCGCTTTTACCCTTGTTCGCGGCGGCTCTGTCGGTATTAATAATTTTTTCGCAGTTTAACCTTTTATTTTTAGCTGCAGTTTTTGTCGCGGCCTTTTTAACGTTTTTTCTGTCTTCCAAAACATTATCTGTTATGTCAGGTAACAGAAGGCGTTTTAACCCCGTATTAATAATCAGAAACAAACTGCCCGATTTTTCATTCTCAATTTTGATGACGCCTTTTACCGCCGCCGCTTTTATCGCTGTATTTTTCTCTCCTTATTTAGTGGGTTCATATATTTCAGGCGGACAATTTGATACAATGATTGACGAGCAGGATTATTACGCGCATTTAATTAATCAGGCTTCTTTTTCGACCAGGCAGCTTGGTACGTCAATTTTGGATTTTCCTGATTTTTTTTATGATGAAGATGGGCTTCCTTCCGTAAAAAAAATATCCGGTATGAATGGAGTAATAGATTTGGAGGATTTTCCTCCGTTCCCTCTTAAAAATCTTATGGATTTTTTAAACGAAGCCAACAGCGGAGGAAGAACAAGCGAAAGAGGAAGTACCGGAGGATTTATTGAAAAATTGTCATTGTCGCTCTTGCTGTTATTTATTTTACCGGGTTTAATTATAAAAAGAAAAGACGGCTACAAAGGTAAGCTAAGTTTTTCAGGAATTAAAAACAACGCCGGAAAAAACCGCTTCATAGGTTTTAACAGGAATAAGTCGAATGTTTACAAAAAAGATGAATTGCGCGTCAGGAAGGACGCTTAGTTTATGAAAGTTTACTCATTTCCGCACGGAGGGCTGGTTTATGATGATCCCTCGGCGCCGCAGAAGAACTCGGTGGTAAACGCGTTCCTGCCTGCACTTTCAGTAATACCCTTGGGGTATAATAATAAAAAAGCGTATCCTGTTGTCTCTCCTGGAGAATATGTAAAAGAAGGAATGTTGATAGGAAGAGCGTCCGGATCCGGTACGGGAACTGTTAATGCGCACGCAACGGTTCCTGGCAGAGTCATGAAAAAAATATCGTGGAATGACAGCGACAATTTAAGCAACGAAGCGCTGGTAATAAAAATGGAAGGTTCTTTTGAAAAACTGGGAAGAAAAGGGGAAATATTCCCGTGGAACAATATGAACGGTTATGATATTCAAAAGGTAATTTCCGAATACGGCGTTATAGAAATGGAAAATTACGGAAAACCGCTCGCTGAGATGATCTCTTTGGCCAGAAAGGAAGAAAAATTAACCCTTGTTATTCGCTGTATTTTTGACGACCCCTGGCTTGTCGCTGATTACGCTCTTTGCAGGGAAAGGCTTAATGCCGTAATTGAAGGGGCTTCCATTGTCGCAAAGGCATGTATTAAAGTTTCACAAATAATAATTGCAATTTCCCATACAGAAAAAGAACTGGGACAAATGCTGCTTTCGGAAGCCGGAAAAATAAAACTTCCTTCATCAATGGTTTTGACAAGTTCCCGTTATCCGCAGAGGAGCAAAAGAGAGCTTGAACTTGCGTTAAGGATATACGAAAAAAAGGAAAATCTTAAATTCGGCACATTCCTGATTCTGGGGCCTGCGGTCCTTGCGGCGGCTTTTGACGCTGTTGTTTACAAAAAACCCGTTTTGGAACGTTATGTAGCTGTCGGAGGCTCGGCTGTAAAAAAGCCGCAAATAATGAAGGTAAGGATTGGAACAAGAATTGGCGAGCTTATAGAGCAATGCGGAGGTTTTTCAGTAAAACCTGAGCGGATTGTTACAGGTTCTCCCATATCGGGAAAAGAAGTAAAGTACCTTGATGAACCTGTCGTTAAAACATGTTATGCGATTGCCGCTATGTCCGCGTCTCAAACAGCGTTACATAAACCGCAAAATTGCATTAATTGCGGAGAGTGCAGGACAGTGTGCCCTGTAGGGCTTGATCCTCAGTATATTTACAAGCGGATTAAGGTGGAACAAATAAACAATGGCCTTTCAAACGGCTGTCAGGGCTGCGGATGCTGTAAAATCGTCTGTCCGTCGGCATTACCCCTGCTGGAAACCATTTTTGAAAGAAATCAGAGGTAGAAAAGGTGTCTGATCAAAAATTGAGTTTTATCCTTAAACCGCAGATAAACCTTTCCTGTTCAAGCGACGCAAGAATGTGGCTAGTCTGTGGATGCGCATTTCTTTGCGTGCTTCAATCAGCCATTGGCGATGACGGAAGTTCATTAATACTTGTATTTATTGTGCTTTTTTCCTCATTGTTAGTTGAATTATTACTAACGTGGCGCAATTTTGGGCTTGTAAAAATCATGGACGGAAGCGCGGCGGCAACAGCAATGATTCTTTGTCTGATGCTTCCGAATCAGATTCATCCGGTATATGCGGCGTTAGGTGTTATTTTCGCGATTGTTGTCGTAAAGTACAGCTTTGGCGGACTTGGAGCTAATTGGCTTAATCCCGCTCTTGCGGGCTGGCTTTTTATACGTCTTTCCTGGCCTCACGCTTTTACAAACGCTCTTAAAAATTCATCAGGTTCAATCTCAGAATTGAGCGTAACGTCCGGTCCAAGTACCATGGGAAATTATATTACGGATTTTTTTAACAATTCAATCCTGTCAATTACAGGAGCGCAGCTTCCTTCCGGTTATATAGATCTTTTTTTTAATAACGATCCTGGTATAATGGCTGACAGGGGTATATTTTTTCTTTTGGCAGGTACTGTTGTTATTACAGCTGCAGGGATTAATCGAGGGTGGATACCCTTGGTATTTCTCGCGGTATACGGGTTTATTGTGCGTTTGGCGGGAAACCCGGAATTGTACTGGGAAGGAGATATGTTATACGGCTTTTTTTCAGGCGGGACTATTGCGGCGGCATTTATTCTTGCGGCGGAACCTGCAAGCAGCGCTAAACTAAAACCGGGTGTTTTACTTACCGTTGTTATAGCGGCTGTTCTTTCATGGTTTTTACGTTACAAGTGCATGGAATTCTATGGCTGTTTTTTCGCGCTTACCGTTGTGAACTGCGTTACGCCGCTTGTAAGACACGCTGAAGAATTATTATTTCTTTCGCATAATGGACGAGGGAAATTTCAGGAGAATATCAAATGAAAGACATTCAGGAAATAAAGAATAAAGCGATATTACTTGGCTGGATTGCTGGACTTTTGATGTTAATTTCCCTTATATGGATTCTTTCTCAGCCGGTGCAGGCTCATTATCTTCTGCGGTCAATTAATAATGTTTTTATTAATAACAATGATGAGCGCAGAGTTATAAATTATATACAAAAGAAACCGGGGAAAACGGGCCTTATGGGATATTGGTATTCAATGTATAATACAAAAGAAAATATGTTTGTATTCACTGTGTTTAAGGACGGAATTCTTGTTCCGCTCGGCGCTGTTGTTTCTGATACCGGAAATGTGCAGGAGATAATTCCGCTTAGCGCTCACGCAGTGCAAATTTTTAATAATTTACCGCAGAGTATTCTGCAAATGTATATAAGGCGCATTGAGACGTCGCTGTAATATGAAAGGAAACAAAAGATGAGCGTAAACCGGCAGCATTCATTTTGGGGCTCAAGTTCACCTCTTGGCGGATTAACCGGAGTAGGCCTCCTTGTAATGGCTTCAGCGCGTCTTTCATGGGCAATTACCGTAGCAGGATGCCTGTTTTGGGTATACGGACTTACAACATTTACATTTTCTTTACTGTCATCTGTATTGGGGAAAAAGAAATTTCCCGTCAAAGGAGGCAGGATTTTATATGTTTGTATGGCTTCTTTTTGGGGAAGTCTGTACTTGTTATTGTTCTGGCTATTGTGTCCGTTTGCGGCATACGAAGTTTTTTTACTGCTGTTATTAATTCCTATTTACTTCACGGACTCAGGAGTAATTGAACAGTTTGCTTCGTTGCCGGAAAACGCCGTTCATGACATTTTTGACGATGTGTCGGATGCTGTTTCACAGGCGGCGGTTCTTTCGGTATTACTGATTTTATTTTCGATAATCAGGGAACCATTTTCATATTGCTCGCTTTCCTTTCCGGGCACTTACCAAGGTATGATTACAATAATGTACTTTAAATCGAATTCATTTTTTCCGATTGGAATATTTTCGGTTTCCGCCGGAGCGTTAATTCTACTGGCATATCTTATATGCTTGTATCAGTATTCAAAAAGTTATATTTTTCACGGAGAAATAATATGAACGGTATCCCTCCCTTAATGCTGGTAATTTTTTCCGCGTTTACAATGAACCTGACTTTGCAATGCGCTCTTGGAATAAAAGGCGCCGCTGTTCGGGGTAATTGCGGTAAAACAATATCATTAATCAGGTTATTGATTATCTTTGTTTCTGTTGTTCTTTTATGGTTTTTATTCTCAAAATTACATAACTCAATTTTTTCGGGAATACTTGTTTTTGTATTGATGTTTCCTGTCAGCTACATGGTTTATTCAGGGCTTGAGTTTCTTGTTGTTAATTATTTGCTTAAAGAAAATATAGAAGATGAAGGTTTTATAAGTTTTCCGGAAGGCATTACGGCTGTCGCGGTATTTATTTGTTTAAATATTGCCGATGATTTTCTTGAAGTTTTTCTGCTTTCTTTTGGCTTTACAGCGGGTATATTGCTTGTAATAATTATAATCAGGGAAATAAAAAAGAGAGCGGAGCTTGAGGCAGTACCGCGTTTTGTACGCGGCACGCCGCTTGTTCTTATTACAATGGGAATGTTGTCGCTTATCTTTACCGCTGGCTCATTATTGATTTTAGGGATGATTTTTGTAGAGTGAACGATACAAAATTATACATGATTTTAGGTTCTCACGCGCATGTTCCGTCTAGCGCTGATGAAAAGGAATATGAATTTGTATATGAAAAAAAAATGCGCCCCTTTATTACAAACCTGTACCGTTATTCGAATATAAAAGCTGTTCTGCATTATTCGGGAGTTCTGCTTTATTGGGTGGAAAGAACTCATCCTGAGTTTTTTATGCTGATTGAAGATATGGTATCAAGAAAACAGGCGGAAATTTTAAGCGGCGGATTTTATGACCCCATGTTTCCTTTGATTCCGTCTCAGGACAGAATTGGACAAATAGAGCTTTTAACAACTTATCTTCGTAAACATTTCGGGAAACGTCCTGTAGGCTGCTGGATCCCTTGTATGGCATGGGAACAGAATCTTGCGTCTTCGCTTTCAGCAAGCGATATGAGTTATACTTTTCTTTCACAGGATCAATTTGTTCAGGCTGGTATTCCAGCGGAAGAGCTTTTTTCCCCATGTATAAGTGAGGATCAGGGAAAGATGGTTATAATTTTTCCTGTATCATTATCAATGGAAAAAGAACTGGCGGAAAAAAGTTCTTCTCAAGTTTTTATTGAATTCAAAAAACAGACTGAAGAAAATTACGGGTATTTGCCTGACAGGGTAATCAGTGTGTTTCCCGAAAATGTTTCTTCCGCTCCACAAGAGGCGCCCGATACTGCATGGAACAGATTTTTTGAAGAAATATCACTTTCTGAAAACTTAATTGAAACCGTACTACCGTTAAAAATCATGAAGAACCAGAAAACTTTTAAAAAGGCAAGTTTTCCCAATTCCACATCGTTAGGTAATATTTTTTCTCCGCGACGTTTTATTATTGATTACTGCGAAGCGAACGGAATTTATTCTAGAATGATCTTTACAAGCGTCTTAATTAATCAAATAAAGGGCGATAAGTCAAGAAAACAAAACGCGAGGGAAGAACTTTGGAAAGCGCAGGATTACAGCCTTTTTACTCCCGGAAAGTGGCAGCTTCGCAGTGAACTTAGAAAAGAGGCATACAGTTCCCTTATCCGCGCCGAAAAGCTTTCAAGGGAAAAGGGAAAATTTATTTCTTCGCTGATACAATACGATTTTGACTTTGACGGTAAAACGGAATATTTGTTTCAGGATACGGTAATGAACTGTTACATTCAGACAAAGGGCGCGGGTATTTTTGAACTTGACTATATACCGAAAGACTGGAACTATCTTGACTGCAGTTCCGCTGTTTTGCAGGGAAATATTAATGATTCAAGAAAAATTTCCTTTGCCGACTCTATCTTACCCGCTGAAACAAAAATGACAGGTTTTGAAAAAGGCTTCCCAAAAAACGCGAGGCTCTGTTTTAACGAGGAATATCAGGCGCTTGAGCAGAACAAAAAAGGGAAATCATGTTTCTTCCTTCCTTCTTCGGATGCAAACATTGAGTTTGCGAACATTGAAATAACAAAATGTTATATGCTAAAAAAGGATATTCTTTCAGTATCGTATAACCTTAAAAACACGGGAAAGGAAAACCAAGTATTCAATTTTGTAACAGAAATAGATTTTTCATTTGCGGGCATTGGAGATGAATTTACCCGTTTTTATACCATAGAAAACAATGAAAAGGATATTCCTGTAGATAAACAACTGCACAATACGGATAACTTAAAAATTCTGGACGTACAAAATGAAGTTCAAATAATGCTTTGCAGTGAAAAACCGTTTTCAGGAAGCCTGCTTCATGTGTGCAAGGAAAGTCATTATCAGACAACCGGAATTCTGCCTTTCTTTTCCATAACACTTGAAAGCGCAAAAACCTGGACGAACGAGTTTACTGTTAAATTCTCCCATTGATAATACATGTTCTTTTCGCTATCATAAAAAGTTATGAAAAGACGATTAATTACTTCGGCGTTACCATATGTTAACAATGTCCCGCACCTTGGAAACCTTATCCAGGTGCTTTCAGCGGACGCTTTTGCCCGTTTTTGCAGGCTTCGCGGCATAGAAACCCTTTATGTTTGCGGAACCGATGAATACGGAACTGCAACGGAAAACAAGGCTGCGGAAGAAGGTATAAGCCCGAAGGAACTGTGCGACCGCTATCATGCGGTTCACGCGGATATTTACAGGTGGTTCAACATTGCTTTTGACAAATTCGGACGCACATCTACTCCCATACAAACCGAAGTAACACAGGATATTTTTCTTAAACTTGATAAAGCGGGCTATATTTGTGAAAGAACAATCGAGCAGTTTTTTTGCGCCGAATGCGGCAGGTTTCTTGCCGACCGTTATATAAGGGGAATTTGCCCCAACTGCGGCTCTGACGAAGCGCGAGGCGATCAATGTGAAGCTTGCGGAAAATTACTCGATCCGACTGATTTAAAAGAGCCGAAATGCAACGCCTGCTCAAGTGTTCCGTCTCTTCAAAAAACAAATCATCTTTACATAGACCTTCCCGGAATTAAGGAAAAACTTGAAGAGTGGATAAAAACCGCTTCTGTAAAGGGTTTTTGGGCCAACAACGCGGTGCAGATGACGCAGGCGTGGATTCGAGACGGACTTAAGGAACGCGCTATAACAAGAGATTTAAAATGGGGCATTCCTGTTCCGCGTAAAGGCTATGAAAAGAAGGTTTTTTATGTGTGGTTTGACGCTCCAATCGGTTATATTTCCATAACAGGAACATTAGGTGAAGAGATTGCAAGGGGAGAAAAAACAGCGCCGCAATGCGGCAAAAACGGTCTTTCTTTTTCTGCATGGCAGGATTATGTAAATTACTGGTGGAAAAGCCCTGATGAAGTAGAGCTGTTTCAGTTTATCGGCAAGGACAATATTCCGTTTCATACTGTTATTTTCCCTTCAAGCCTTCTCGGAAGCGGAGATAACTGGACAATGTTACACCACATGTCAAGTTCCGAATACCTTAACTATGAAAGCGGGAAATTCTCAAAGTCAAGGGGAGTTGGAGTATTCGGCACGGACGCAATGGAAACGGGAATCCCCGCGGATGTATGGCGTTTCTATATTTTTTATAACCGTCCTGAAAAATCAGACGCAATGTTTACATGGAAAGATTTGCAGGAAAAAGTAAACGGCGAGCTTATAGGCAATCTGGGAAACCTTGTAAACCGTACTTTGACATTTATAACCCGCTATTATGACGGTAAAATCCCTTCGGGGAAAAGCGATCCGTCCTTTTGGGAACAAGTGTCAAAGCATGAAAAATCAATAGCGGAAAAACTTGACAGGGCGGAATTACGGGACGCTTTCAGGGAAATATTTGAACTTTCTTCGTTTGCCAATAAATACTTTCAGGATTCAGAGCCGTGGCGGCTCCGTAATGATGATCCTGAAAAAGCGGCGGCTGTAATAGGCGATCTTGCGTATATTGTACGCGATTTGTCGGTATTGATTGAACCTTACATGCCGCAATCGGCGCAAAAAATCGCGTCTTTCTTCGGATTTAAAATGCGGGAAAATCTTGACTGGAGAAATATCGGAAAGCCGGAAGGAATTGACGGTATAAAGATAACAAGCGAAGTTCTTTTCTCAAAACTGGAAGATGAAAATGTAGAAGCCTTAAAGGAAAAATATTCTGGAACGCAGAAGGAAAGGCTTGAAACAAAACCTTCTTTTTCTTCTGTAATGGATTTGCGGGTCGCTAAGGTGGAGAAAGTTGAACGTCATCCGAAAGCCGATAAACTCTATATTCTCAGCCTTGAGATCGGAGAAGGCGTTACGGGAAACCGCGAAGAGCGGACAATTGTTACAGGGCTTGTGCCTTATTACACCGAAGAACAGCTTCTTGGAAAGAAAATTATTGTAGCGTATAACCTTAAACCCGCCAAATTACGCGGAATTGAATCAAGAGGGATGCTTCTTGCCGCAGGCGATAAAAAGGGCATCGGTCCGAACGGAGAAACGGTTGAGCGTGTCGAAGTTCTGGATGCGGGATTAAGCCCCACAGGAACAAGGCTTTTGCCTGAAGGAGAAGACGCAGCCGCCTGCCCTGCGGAAATAGACATAGATACGTTCTTTACACAGCAGATTTATGTCAGGGATTTTAAAGTTTACTCAAGTGAGAAAAAATTGTGCCTTGAAGGGAAACCTGTTAATACCGCCGTTATCCCCGAAGGCGAGGTTCACTGACATAAGGTGGAAAATCAGGGGTTTATACAGGAAATCACGGAAGCGGAACTTGCGGTATGCGGGAATGCGGATACGTTTTTACAATCGGCAATGTGGGGAGAGTTTAAATCCTGTTTCGGCTGGGAAAGCAAGGCTTTTTTAATTAACTGGAAGGGGCGGGAAAAAGTACCGTTACTTGCGATTTCCCGCATTCTAGCCTTAGGCTTTTCGTTTGTATACATCCCGTGGGGACCGGAATTGCCTCCTTGTTTTTCCGCAGAAGAAAAACCTAGGGCGCTCTCTGAACTTGCCGAAAAACTAAAAGCATTCTTTAAGAAACAGTATGTTTTCATCCGTTTTGACCCGCCTTGGTACGGAGAGAGCGGCGAGGCTTTCACAGCTAAAGACGCCGCTCTTTATTTATCAGCGGGATTAAAAAGAAGCGGCGCTTCAATACAGCCGCCTGATACCGTTATCGTAAACCTTGCCGCTCCTGCGGAAAAAATCCTTGAAGCGATGAAGCCTAAGTGGAGATACAACATTTCTCTTGCGCAGAAAAAGAGCGTAACTGTAAAGACATGCGGCGCAGAGGAACTTGAAACCTTTTATAAACTTTTAAAGGAGACAGCCGCAAGAGACGGTATTCTTGTACACAATTTTGACTACTACAAAACTCTTTTTGAAAAGTGCGGGCGGCACGGTTTAACTCTGCGTCTGTATACCGCAAGCCATGAAGAGCAAACTATAGCGGCTATTGTCGTTCTCTTTCGCGGCAAATACGCTACATATCTTTACGGAGCGTCTTCCGGCAGCAAAAGAAACCTTATGCCTTCCTACGCTCTCCAATGGAAGGCTATGCGGGACGCTAAAGAGGCAGGCTGTCAATACTACGATCTCTTCGGCATTCCTCCAGACAGCGCGCCGGATCATCCTATGGCGGGGCTGTATCTTTTTAAGACAGGTTTCGGCGGACAAATTATTCACCGTCCGGGAAGCTGG
>Ga0268262_10007446_pt1 | contig 10191 bp, 7 predicted proteins | sample TergutNc150P3_FD_190354 | JGI IMG/M metagenome (GOLD analysis project Ga0268262, IMG submission 190354) | Nasutitermes corniger P3 segment gut microbial community from laboratory colony in Florida, USA - Nc150 P3 (SPAdes) (version 2) | ecosystem: Host-associated > Arthropoda: Insects > Digestive...
CCGCCGATTAATTTCTTAGGTTTTTTAATCATATTAAGTTCCCACCCGTTTAAGCATTTTTTGAATAATCGTATTTATTACAATCATTGTAAAAAACAATATTGTAGCGATAGCGGAAGCGTAACCCATTTCAAAACGCACGGAACCGTAATCTACAAGATGGTTGACTACGGTATGCACGGCATAGTCCGTACTTGGAGAGCCGGCAAGCGCAACGGTAACATCTGCGACTCCGAATGATTGTGTAATAGCCATGACCGCGCCGAACATCAACATTCCTTTCATATTCGGCAAAGTGATATACCACAGTTCCTGCCAGCGGTTGGAAATTCCGTCTACAAGACCCGCCTCGTAAAGAGAAGGATCAATCGTTGAAAGACCGGCAAGGAACGCAAGGAAGCCCGCACCCAAACTCATCCACAGGATAACGATAAGCATTACAGGCATCATATATCTGGGATCGGTCAGCCAAAGCACCGGCTGATCAAGAATACCCAAGCTCATTAAAATACCGTTTATGTAACCGTAAGCGTCGCCTGAAAATATCAGCGCCCAGATCATATAAACTGCGCCTGAAATTGACGGCGCATAGAAAATTAAAGTTACAAAGGCGCGGATGTATCGCGGCAGTTCGTTAATAAACCACGCAAACAGGAAGGCGGCGATATAGCCGATTGGTCCCGTGATCGCCGCCATAATAAAAGTATTTTTAAGAGAAATTAAAAATACATCGTCGCCTAACAACAGGTTGATATAATTACGCAGCCCCAGAAACTTGGGCGGCTCAAGAATGTTATAATATGTAAAACTAAAGAATATTGATATTATAACGGGAGCGACAAAGAAAAGAATAAAAACAATCGCGTAAGGAGCAAGGAAAAGATAACAAACCCTATTCTTGTATATTTCTTTCGCGCGGCTTTCGTCCTTTTCTTTTATTTTGTTTATATATCTTAAAAGACTCATTTTCCTCTCCTATTCCAAACCAAATTCTTTACGTTTTTTAATCAACTCATCGTTGATCGTGAGGGTATAGTCCAACAAAGTTTCGCGCGTATCCTGTCCCTCATTTAAAATTTTACGCGCCGCATTTGTAATATGGCGGCTGATAAAATATCCGCCGGGCACTTCCGGCACTCCGACTGTCCATTTGCGCTGTTCATCAAGAACCGCCATTTGCTCCGAGCCCCACGAAAGCCGTCTGAAAGCGGCGTAATTCGCTGTCGGGTAACGCGCGGCGGCTCCCATGATGCTTTCAAGTTCTCGCCCGTATCTAAGCTGAGTATCCGCGCTGATCCACCACTTCATAAATTGCCATGCGGCGTCTTTATTTTTCGCCTTGGAAAAAATCATTGCGGCAAGAGTTCCCGTTGAAACAGAGCGGTCTACTACTCCATCCGCTCTGCGCAAACCGGGCATTCTGGAAAAACCCCAAAGACCGCGCAGTTCCGGCGCGAATACTTCAAGCGTGTTAAAGTTTGTATAGTCCGCAAACGCAAGCGGCATTTCACCGGTGCGGAAGCGGTTAACAAAATCGTAAACAACAGGCGTTTTATAGTGAGTGAAAAATTTTGTGTAAACATCAAACGCTTCTATGGCGATTTCGCTGTCCAAGAGCGTTCTTGAACTGTCTTCGTTGTACATACGACCGCCGCGCTGGAACAGGTGCGCCAAGAAGTTTGAAAAGTCGATATTCAGCTGAACGTTAGTCGCAACAGAAGGAATACCTACGTTCATATTGCTTTTTTGAATAATAGGCAGGATATTTATTAATTCTTCCCATGTGTCGGGAATCGGGAGCTTAAGCTCCTCAAAAATGTCTTTTCTGTAAAACATTACATGGAAGTACTGTGTTTCCGGCAAACCCCATACGCCGCCGTTGAATGTAAAAGGAATAATCGCGCTCGGACCTATGTCCTTTATCGCTTCCTCATAATCGGGAAATTTTGAAACATCTATAACAGCTTTACGAATAGCATAGTTAACAGGATCGCCCTGCGGAACGGTAAGAGCCATATCGGGACCCGTACCCGCTACAACCGCAGGCATAACCGCGTCCGCCGCTACAAGTTTTACGTTTACTTTTATTCCGGTAAGCGGGGTAAAAGTATCGTCTATCATCGCTTTTAAGATTGTACTTTGATCGCGTCCGGCAAGAATCCAAACATTGACAACATCGGCGCTCTTGCGGTGAAAATCTCCGAGGTTATTGTAATCGACAAAGAAGGACGCGAAGAAAGAGCGTATCTCATGCGAAGCCGAGACAAAGAAATTCTCGTTTACAGACGGCAGTTTTGAGTCTGCCGCGCTAAGCACAATGTAGTCGATATCAAGCTGTGATTGAGAGAGGGCTAGCAAGCTGTCGCCGAGGGAGCTTATGTTTGTTTTAAAATTGACAAGCGTTCTTGGAATTTTGTCGGGGCGTTTTACAAAGAGCTCAAGCTGACGGGCAAGAGTCAAAGCGACCGCCGCCTGCGCGCTTCTTTCTCCCGAATACCTTGTTAAATCGTCCACCAGCTTAAACAGTATTCTGCTCTCCAGTTCCATCGCCTGTATAATTTCGGGATACACAACGTCAACGCGGTAATCGCGGTAAATATCAGGTTCAGGTCCGGTTAATACAAGTATTTTGCGGTAAATTGAATTCAGGCGGAAAACGCTTTCTTCCATTACATTAAGCATTTCACCCATACCGCCCATAGTCGCCTGAACGCGAATGGTATTTGTACCGGCTTCTAACGGGAATAAAAAGTTCCCGTTTTTATCACCTAACGTAGTAAGACTCCACTTGTTGCTGTAGTTAAAAGGCACTGAAGAAAGCTCTTGAACGGGAATTTCCCCGTTGATCATAATGGTACGATTTGAAACATAGCCGCGGTTATAATTTTGTCTGCCTTTAATTGAAATACGGTAAAGCCCGTTTTCCGGCGCTTCAAATTCCCACTCGATCCACTGCCCCGCGACGCGCCAGCTTTGACCGCCAATCATGTTAAGTCTTATTCTCGCCACGCTCGGAGGTTCTGTCGCGCCTGAAGAACGATCATAAATAGGATACAGGGAAGGATCGGATCTTCGCGTCGATCTTTCCCCTTGAATCTTTAAAGAATAATTACTGCGGCTGTTTCTATATTCATTCAAATTAATACTCGAAATATAATCATGGTAACTTTGGGTCTTAACAGGAGCCATTATTGATAAAGAGCGGATCACTAAAGGTTCATTTACGCCTGTAAATCTGATTTTATTCGCGCCTTGCTGGAAATAAAATGAATAAGGCTCCGTAACATAACCCAGCGGATCCCTGAACCATGCGCTCTCCCAGCGCGGCTTTTCAACCTGTGAAGAACGAATCTCGTTACCCTGATTGTCAAAACGACTGCTGCCGCTGTCGCCCCAAACGCGCTGAAACGAAAGCCTGTCGGCTCCAAGGAAAGGAATCTTATCGTTTATAGAAAGAGCGCGCTCTATCGCAATACCCCTCGACGCAACGGGGAAATAATCCATTTTTATAAAATAAAGTCCGGCGCGCTCGACATTGACAGTATACTCAACATAACTTGTTTCTTCAGTGCGCAAAACGCGCGGTTCTCCTTCAAAATTAGTTATTATTGAAACTCCCTGCGCGGAAGTCCAAGAAAAAATATTAATTGGAATATCACGCTGTCCTTCGGACGCGTTGGCATATTGCTCCATGTAACGTGAATATGTGTTGGTTCTTCCGGTACTCGCGCCGCTAAGATCGTAACCGGCATATTTCACCGAAAAATCCTGTTCCTTCCTTGTAGCGGCAAAAATGATCAACGCCGCAATAACAACGACAACAGCGGCGATTATTAAAACCCTTACTTTTGAATTATTTTCATCCATTTCCATAACAGCCTTTATTCCTAATTTTATATACTATTTTACACTATTAATCATAATATTGATAAGGGTGGAACTGTCCGCCGAATTGGCCTGACCCGTCCTTCGGTCAAAAAGACCGAATTTTTCCCCATTACCGCTTATAGAGCCATTGTCCCAGTAAATTGGAACAAGTCCGTATTTTTTGGCAGTAACAAACACATGAGTAATGTAATTTATTCTGCTCTGGCGCGCCTGCGCCTCAACTCCCTTGTCGTTTGGATGCAGCTGCAACGCCGCGCCTGTTTCCCCGATTATTACCGGAATATCATTATCTATAAAAACCTTTTTAAAAGGCGCAAAATCGCCGTCTGTTTTTTGTTTGTCGCCGTCCGTTCCCCACGCGTAGCGTTTACTCGCTATGCTGAATTCATAAGGGTCATAGTAATGGAAAGTGACAATTTGTTTGCCGGGCGTAGGGTCTTTTGGCAGTATAAAAGTACCGGCAAGTGTTTGCTGCGGCTGAGTGCAATAGGCGGGAATAATCAGATAACGATCGGCGTTATTGCCGCCCGCCGCGCGTACCCTGTCCGTAAAAAGCTGATTCCATTTATTAATAATATCAGTTTGAAATTTCGGAAAGGCTTGAAAATCAGAACTCCAGCCCCAGCCGCCGTCGTGAATCTCATTCATTGATTCAAACATCAGCCAGTCGCCGTAATTTTTAAAATACGCGGCAACCTGATCCCAAACGCGCGCAAATTGATGCGTTATTTTTTCGTATTCACCCTTATTGCTTACCGCCTTTGCCATTGAGAGCCAGCCGTCGTCTTTACCCAGTTGCGGAGTCGAACCGTCATGGTGAATATTGATAATTACCTTTAACCCGGCGTTATGCGCCATTTCTACAGCTTCCGCTACGCGTTCAAGACGGCCGGAACTGATACGGTAATCGGGCGGCATACCAAAATACCCCATCCATGTTACCGGAATACGGATAATATCAAACCCGGCTTTTTTTACGCCGTTCATTATCTCCTGATTAATGGAAGGGTTGCCCCAAATTGTTTCGCCTGCAACTCCGCCGGAATATGAATCTAAAGTGTTTCCCAAATTCCAGCCGGAAAATATTTTTTCATCTTTAAAATAGTTAAACGCCGTCTTACCGCTGACAGGTTCAAGCGGATGTTCCCGTATCCTGTCCGGCTGTGAAGGAACATAATTATAAGTTGATTCAGATGTCCCCCCACTGGAGGATTGGCAAGCGGTCAGCAGGAGAGCATAAAAAGCAAATGTGAAAAATAGTGTTTTTTTAAATATCACTTAATATCTCCCTGCAAACCGGATTATCGAATTGTAAATGCGCTCTTTTTGAGCGCATTTAACTTATCTTAGTTGTAAACAGTAAAATCCCACATTTTTATATCAAAAGGATTTTTATTGGCGTCTACTCTCCAGCTTTCATGCGTCTGCCATTCAACGCCGGTTACCAGTGACTGGTCTCTTTTTACAGTTTCTCCCCAACTTGGCTGCATAAAGAATTTCATGGGGACTTCGATTAATAAAGGCACGCCTTTTTCAGTATTAAATGAAAATTCATAATACGCATAATCTTTAACATTGCTTGTTTTATATTTTATAGTGTATCTTTGACCATCGCCGAGAATCCAAAAAGAAAAAGATTTAGCCGTTTTGTAAAGGTTCGTAGTTTTTTCATCGGCGTTAAGACCCCAACCGGCAAAACCATATTTGAATTTTGTGGTTACATTTCCCGTAACATGATGTACTATCGTTTCTTTGCCGTCAATAACTTCTTTCGCTGATACAAGCTTGACAGTGGATGATCCTTTATCACTTTCAACATCATCGTAAACCATCCACTCGCCGGTCGCTAAAGTCGGCGTAGCCGGACCTGCATCAACCTTAGCGCCGCCGCCTGATGAACCGCATGAAAGAATAACTACACAAAAAGCGACAAAAAGAGCCAAAAGACACACCTTTTTTGAGTTTTTCATAAAACACCTCCATTAGAAATTAAAATGAGTTAGAATTGCGATTAATTTTTAATCAATTCTTTAATAATTATCATACCCTCATTATCCATTGACGTCAATAAATATTTATATTAATGAGAGTATAATTGGTGAATTAACCGATAAGTCCGTCTATAAAACCGGGATATGTGACTGCCGCGCATTCGGCGGCGGTTATTTCGACGGGAACGGGACAGGCAAGAGCCGCAACGGCAAAAGCCATAACGATTCTATGGTCGCCGTGACCTTCAATAACAGGGGTTTCGGGCGGAAACAATGAGCCTTTTCCGTGAATAATGAGACCGTCCGGTAACTCAGTACAGCGTATTCCAAGCTTTGCCAATTCTTGCGCCATTACAGCAATACGGTCAGTTTCCTTGATACGGGCATGGGCGACATTTACAAGCGATGTGTCTCCGTTCGCATAGGCGGCTGTTACCGCCGCCGCGGGGAGCAGATCGGGCGTTTTGTTTAAATCGAAGGTTCCGCCTTTGAGGGAACCGCTTCGGGATACGGTAATTGATACGCCGTTTTCACGGTCATTGTTGTATTGGACATCACAGCCCATTTTTTGCAGCATTTCGAGGAAAAACTTGTCGCCTTGTGTATCCTGCGGATCAAGACCGAGTAAAGTTACGGAACCGCCTGTAATTGCGGCGGCGGCGGCAGGGAAGGCGGCTGACGAGAAGTCGCCCGGCACTGAGGAGGAAAACGATTTCCACGACGAGCCGCCGGGTATGGAAAAATGCGAGAAATCCGGCGAAGTATTGTACGGAATGCCGTGCGCTTTTAAGTAGGAAAGTGTCATCTCGATATACGGTTTTTCGTTAAGAAGCGGAACATCTATTTCCGTGACAACGCCGGCGGGAGCTAACGGGGCGGCAATTAAAATCGCCGATAAATATTGGCTTGTGGGACACGGAAGGCTCACCTTCCCGCCCTTCCACGCGCCTTTGATTGTGATTGGAGCGCAGCCATTGCTGCTTTGCGAATTAACGCCAAGCCCTGCCAGAGCGTCAAGAAGCGGAGCGGCGCTTCGCTTTTGAATCTGCTCATCGCCTGTAAATTCAATCGGCTGTTCTTGAAGTCCCGCTACGGCGAGCGCAAGATAAAGAGTCGTTCCGGAATTACCGACATCTATTTTCGCGCCGGGATTTATTCCCTTTTTAAAACCGCCGTTGCCCCGTACTTTCCAACTTACTATCTCTGCCCCGTTACGCTGTTCCGCTATTTCCGCGCCGAAAGCTTTGCAGGCGCAAAGGCAGGAGCGCGTATCCAATGAATCAAGCGGGTATTTAATTTCGGATTCGCCGTCCGCAAGAGACGCAATAAGTAACTGCCTGATTGTATGCGACTTGGAGGCGGGTATTCTGACAGTACCGGTAAATCGGCGCGGGGTTACGCGTACATTCATTTAAGCATATCCGCCAATCTTAAATTATGATTCCAGTATCAACAGAGTTTTCGGATCCAGCTTCATCGCCATTGCCTTGGAAATAATTGAATCCCTGTCTTTGGAAATTGAAAGCTCTACGTGATCATGTTTCGGCTGTAAAATAATTACAATATCAATACTGTCTATAAAACTGTTTAACATTACGGGAATATTTTCCTTATCGTACTGAGAAGCTTCGTCTTTTACGGAACAACTGTACCAAACGCCTACTCCCAATTCTGTCGCGAATGTTTTTACACCGGCAATAATTTCTTTATCTGTTTTTGTAAAATCAAACCCGTCAATGATAATTGAATCAGCTTTAAAACCGCCTTCTATTATCATTGCCCTTAAACTTCTAAGAAGCTGATCCTTTGTTATTCCGTCCTGATTAAAATTCATTAATACGCGGTTTTTAACAAGGTTGTCTTTTATTTCAACCGCATTCTCAAGATTTTTTTTGCTGATAAATTCATCAAAAATATCGTTATACCAAACAGGCACATGATGGATAAGCTGTCCCAATGAATTGTGGCTGGAAAAAGAAACATGAATTACTTTTTTCCCCTGAAGAAGTTTATCAAGGGCAAGCTGTACAAGAACCGACGTTTTTCCCACCCCGTTAGGTGAAGCGATAACCCCGATTTCTCCGGCTTTTAATCCGCCCTTAATTGTTTGTTCAAAAATGCGGATTGGACTGCGCTGTATAAGTTCACTTAATACCATTATTTTCTCCTAATTACTTACCGTCTTTCTTCTTTTTTTCCGCAATTTTAATTAACTCTTCGGAAACGCCCTGCGGAACTTTTGAGTATTTTTCAAACTCCATTGTAAACTCGGCTTTTCCCTGAGTTAGCGAGCGCAAAACTGTTGAGTAACCAAACATTTCGCTTAACGGAACTTCGGCTTCCACGCGCGAGAAATGCCCTTCCTCAACACTCGATACAATTATACCACGCCTTTGGTTAATTGAGCCGAAAATATTTCCCTGAAATTCAGTCGGTCCTTCCACCGACACTTTCATGATAGGTTCAAGAATACAGGGCTTTGCCTTGTTATATGCCTCGCGGAAAGCGCCGATTGCCGCAGACTGGAACGCGATGTCCGACGAGTCTACCGGGTGGCTCTGACCGTCGTTGATAACACAGCGAATATTGACGATTGGGAAGCCGATAAGACTGCCTTTTTTAATCGCCTCTTTAAATCCTTTATCGCAGCTCGGCACATATTCGGTGGGAATCGATCCGCCCTTGATCATATCGACAAACTCGTAATCGCCCTCTGTATACGGCTCCATATAACCCGCAACGCGCCCGAATTGTCCCGCGCCGCCCGTCTGCTTTTTGTGGGTGTAGTTAAATTCCGCTTTTTGCGTAATTGTTTCGCGGTAAGCTACCTGCGGCATACCGGTATCAAGTTCGCACTTGTATTCGCGGCGCATACGCTCAATGTAAACTTCAAGGTGAAGCTCACCCATTCCCTTAATAATTGTCTGGTTCGATTCAGGATCGACATAAGTTTGGAAAGTGGGATCTTCTTTTGTAAAGCGGTTAAGAGCCTTTGCCATTTGGTCGGCGCTCTTTTTGTCCTTGGGCGAAATAGCCAGAGAGATAACGGGATTGGGAACAAACATCGACGTCATTGCGTAGTTAAGTCCGCCGCCGCAGAACGTATCGCCCGAAGCGCAGTCAATTCCGAACAGAGCGACAATGTCGCCGGGCGATCCTTCGTTAATATCTTCCATGCTGTCAGCGTGCATACGCACAAGACGACCTACTTTAAATTTTCTTCCGGCGCGGGTGTTCTGTAACTCGTCGCCTTTCTTAAGTTTACCCTGATAAATTCTTACATACGTTAGCTGACCGTATTGACCGTCTTCCAGTTTAAAACCGAGAGCGACAGTCGGGCTTTTTTCGTCGGCGCTAAGCTCGACGCTTTCCTCGTTTTTATCAAGGTTGAGGGCGTAGTTTTTTACTTCCGTAGGATTGGGAAGATAATTATTTACTCCGTCCATCAGCGGCTGAATGCCCTTAAACTTGTAAGCGGAACCGCACATAACGGGAACAAACTGCTCCGCAAGAGTGCCTTTGCGAATCGCCGCGTGAATCATATCTTCGGGAATGTCTCCGCCTTCAAGAAATTTTTCCGCAAGCTCGTCGGAGAACATTGAAAGAGCTTCAAGAAGCTCCTCGCGGTATTTGTCCGCGTCCGCTTTTAAGTGAGCGGGAATTTCCGCATAGCGGATTGTTTCGCCCTGGTCTCCGTCAAAGTAGACGGCTTTCATGGAAATAAGATCGACAACGCCTTCCATTTTATCTTCAAGCCCGATGGGGATTTGAATCATCACAGCGTTAAGCCCTAATTTTTCACCTAACTGTTTTTGAACCTTGAAAGGATTGGCTCCGGTTCGGTCGCACTTGTTTACAAACGCAATACGCGGAACATGGTAGCGTTTAAGCTGGCGATCAACAGTGATTGACTGCGACTGCACTCCGCCGACCGCGCAAAGAACAAGAATAGCTCCGTCTAAAACGCGCAGAGATCTTTCAACTTCGATTGTAAAGTCAACGTGTCCCGGCGTATCAATTATGTTGATGGTATGGTCTTTCCATGTTACCTGAGTCGCGGCGGATTGAATTGTAATGCCGCGTTCCCTTTCAAGTTCCATGTGATCCATAGTAGCGCCAACGCCGTCCTTGCCCCGGACCTCGTGAATTGCGTGAATTTTCTTGCTGTAGAACAGAATACGCTCAGACAGGGTTGTTTTTCCCGAATCGATGTGCGCGCTGATCCCGATGTTTCGCATTCTGCTGGTATCAATGCTCATTGTTTAAATACTCCTTGAAAAATACATTAAATGCTTGCTTATGCCATAAGATA